>Ga0181558_10000569_pt1 | contig 34358 bp, 33 predicted proteins | sample 011ome_22_FD_133754 | JGI IMG/M metagenome (GOLD analysis project Ga0181558, IMG submission 133754) | Coastal salt marsh microbial communities from the Groves Creek Marsh, Skidaway Island, Georgia - 011507BT metaG (megahit assembly) | ecosystem: Environmental > Aquatic > Marine > Intertidal... | reverse complement strand
GGTAGATTGGATAGTACTAACGTGATTTCTCCTGAACTTTGCCTCATTACCAATATAGGTTTGGACCACACCCAGTTTCTTGGAGACACCCTTCCCTTGATTGCAGGAGAAAAGGCAGGCATTTTCAAGGAAGGTGTGCCGGTAATTATTAGTCATACCCAAAATGAAACCCAATCCGTATTTATCCAAAAGGCTGCCGCAATGCAATCCGAACTTATTTTTGCCGATCAAGTATGGCAGGTAAAAAAAATCCAAGCGGAATATCAGGATAGTTCACGAAATACCAGATTTCAAGTACGGGGTAGAGACCAAGATTTTGAACTAGAATTTGGCTTGGGAGGTGATTATCAGCGGTTTAACTTGCCTGGAATTTTGGAATCGGTGGAACAAATGAGGAAGCAAGGCTGGTCTAATCTAAGCAGGAAAGCACTTCATTTGGGCTTGGCAGGTGTTTCAGAACTAACAGGCCTAAAAGGGAGGTGGCAGATTTTGCAGACCCGACCACTCATTATCGCCGATACTGGCCACAACGAAGCTGGGATCCTAGAGGTGGTAGCTCAACTTAAAAAATATCCCTATTCCCGTCTTTGGATGGTAGTAGGCATGGTTCAAGATAAAGATATTTCCAAGGTATTGGACTTACTTCCCAGTGAGGCTAATTACTTGTTTTGTCAACCAAAGATTCCTCGTGCCTTAGCTGCTGAGATCTTGGCAACTAAGGCAAGAGAAAAAGGATTGCAGGGACAAGTGATTCCAAAGGTTTCAGATGCTTTGGAATTTGCACAAAAAAATGCTTCAGCAGATGACCTGATATTTATTGGAGGCAGTACTTTTGTGGTCGCAGAAATAAATGACCTCTGATGAGTAGAAAAAAACTGGTTCGCTTCGCACAAAATGAGGCCAATCCCAATGTAGTACAGGCAGGTAAGCCTATTTTTGAGCAGATTAAAGGGAGGTGGAATGTACTTCAATTTCAAATTGAACAGCCTCTAGTGGTTGAATTGGCCTGTGGAAGGGGGGAGTTTACCTTGGGTCTTGGACGCCAATATCCCAACCAAAACTTTATTGGTGTAGATATCAAAGGAAGTAGAATTTGGAAGGGGAGTTCTACGGCAACAGCCGAAGGCATTCCTAACGTAGCTTTTTTGCGAACTCAAATTCAACAATTAGACAGCTTTTTTGCGCCTGGTGAAGTAGCTGAACTATGGATTACCTTTCCCGATCCATATCCTCGAGATGGAGATGAAAAGCGACGTCTGACCTCATCCAGATTTTTGGATATGTACAAGCAAATTGTAAAGGAGGGAGGGATTATTCACTTTAAAACAGACAATACTGGCTTATTCGAGTATACTCAGGAAGTTTTAACTTTCCGCAAAGATTGCAAAATCATATTTTCTACTGCAGACTTCTACGAAAGTGAATTGCGAGATGCTCATTACGGTATAAAGACTCGATACGAGAAGATTTTTTCCGATAAAGGGGAAAAAATCAAATACATCCAATTCTGTTTTATAGGATAAAATCGGGTTCCCGATAGCGTGGATTTGGATAGGTATAAAAACCTTCTCCAGTTTTTTCACCTAATTTTCCTTGATCAATGTAGGATTTCAAATGGGCTGCAAAAGCTTGAGAAGATGAATCTGACATTTTGTGGGTCACATGCCAGGCGGTATCCAATCCGATAGAGTCTAATATTCCAAAAGGTCCCATTGGCATGTGAAAATTCACCATCCACGACTTATCAATATCTTCAATACTTCCTACTTCTCGTGTGATTAATTTCCCTGCAGCACCCAAAAGGGCCATAAGCATCGTGTTGAATAGGTAGCCTGGATTCTCTTTTTGAACAATCACAGGTACTTGATTTAATTTTCTACCCAATTCTTCTAGGACCCCAATTAAAGCAGGATCTGTTCCTGGATGAGGCATAATGTCCACTACCCTAGAATAAAACACATCGTGAAAATGAAAGGCACAAAATCGAGATGGGCTGCCAGTTTCTTCCGCAAACTGGGAGGGGAGTAGGTAGGAGGTATTTGTAGTCAGCCAAGTGTGGGGTGCTGCGAGTTTACCTACCTTAGCCCACAACGATTTTTTAATCGCTACATCTTCCGTGACGCTTTCATTGACTAAATCAGCACCCTCTAAGGCTTTCGCCAAATCCAAGGTTGGCTGGATTCGTTGGAGGATTTCGGGAAATTGCGATTCTTTAAGTGTACCGCCGCGAACAAGTTGACGCAGGATTTTTTGCATAGTGAGTAGGGCCGAATCCAAGGATGTCTGTTTTAAATCAAAAATGGAAACTGTAAATCCAGAAATGGCCGATTGTAGGGCTACTCGAGAGCCAAGCGTGCCAGCTCCAAGGATACAAATTTTACGAAGGGTCATGGGTTATATTTTATCAGTTTGAAGTGTTTTAATAGCCTTTTTTCCCGCTGCTTCTACTACATGGATGAGTGGTTCAAATCGAGGATCTGAAGAAAATCCTTGAGAATAACGTTTGAAAATTTGTTGGGCGATTACGGCAACCTTTACTAAGCCAAAGACATAGTAGAAGACCATCTCTTGTTTGGAGTCTTTTCTATGGGAAAAATAGTATTCCATGATTTCTTGCCGACTGAGGTTTCCTGGCAAGTGGCTTAAATTGAATAGTTTTAGAATTTCAGGATCCTTTTCTTCGGCCCAATAGGCTAGGCTAGTACCTAAATCCATGAGTGGATTGCCAACTGTTGCCATTTCCCAATCCAATACTCCTTTGATTTGAGTAGGTTGCCTTGGATCCAAGACCAAGTTGTCGTACTTAAAGTCATTGTGAATGAAGGCGAGGGATGCTGTGGAAGGAATATTTTCAAGCAGCCAAGTAGCAACTTGTTCTAGCTCTGGAAGTTCATTGGTTTTAGCGCGAAAATACCGATCTACCCATCCTTCTACTTGACGTTGGGTATATCCTTCCGGCTTACCTAGGTGAATCAATCCGGAATTTTCAAGTTCTAAATTATGAAGTTCAAGTAGGCAGTCTACCGTTGAACGGGATAAGTCAGCAAAGTCTTCTTTTTCAAGGGTCATTCCCTGAGGAACTTTGTTTCTTAAAATCACCCCTTCTACAAACTCCATTATAAAGAAAGGGGCTCCAAAAATAGATTCTTCGTCACAAAAGTGTAGTGGTAGGGGACTTTTGGTATAGCCTGCTTTTTTCAATCCTTCAAGGACCTTAAACTCCCTTGACATGTCATGGGCTTTAGCAATTTTTTCACCAAAGGGTGGGCGTCTTAAAATGAATTTTTGGTTAGTATTTTCAACTAAGAAACTCAAATTGGAATAGCCACCTGGAAGTTGATTTACAAAGATCGTGTCGGCAGCACAGTGAAGTATAGGAGCCAAATAATCCTTGAGTAAATCAAAAGTCAGCATACTACTCATTTATGGCCATAATTTTTAAGAATACTACGGGCAAGTGCAGACTTATGTACTTCATCAGGTCCATCGTAAATACGTGCGCCGCGCTCGTGTCGATACCAAAACGAAAGCAGCGTATCATCGGTGATCCCTAACGCGCCATGCACCTGGATGGCACGATCAATTACTTTCATGAGTACGTCGGCAACAAAAAATTTGATGGTTGAAATATCTTCTTTGACGGCTTTAGCTCCAAGTTCCTGCATCCGCTTTGCGGTATCTAGCACCATAAGTCGGCTAGCTTTGATTTCTGCTCTACTTTCAGCAATCCAATTTTGGATGGTTTGTTTGTCAGCCAAGGATTTGCCTACCTCGAGTTCTCGAGAAATAGCACGTCTGCATAACATATCGAAAGCCCTTTCGCAGATACCTATCCAACGCATGCAGTGGTGGATTCGTCCAGGACCAAGTCGTTCTTGTGCTAAGGCAAATCCCTGCCCTTCCAAACCAATTCGGTTTGCTACAGGTACCCGGCACTGCTCAAATTTTACTTCAGCATGGGAAAGGTAATCTTCTCCTGCTTCACCCATAATGGAAATATTGCGAACAAGAGTATACCCGGAGGTATCCAAGGGAAGTAAGATCATGCTTGCTTTCTGGTAGGGTGAGGGTGCATCCGGATTGGTTACGGCCATCACGATGGTAAATTGAGCCCCATCGGCTGCGGTAGTAAACCATTTATGGCCTTGGATAATATATTCGTCCTTATCACGAGTGGCTGTGGTAGCCAGATGGACTGGATTACTTCCAGGAAGTTGGGGTTCGGTCATGGCAAAGCAAGAACGAATTTCTCCACGTTGGAGGGGAATAAGCCACCTTTCTTTCTGCTCCTCTGATCCGAATTGGTGGAGTAACTCCATGTTTCCAATATCTGGAGCGGCACAATTGAAAACATAATGTCCGATAGGGCTTTGCCCCAAAATTTCTGAAACTTGTGCAAATTGTACTAGGTCCAATCCTAAACCACCTTCCTTCTTGGACAAATGGGGTGCAAATAGACCCATGGACTTCGCTTTTTCACGTAAGGCTTTTAGTTTGGGTAAATAAGATTTAAAGGGGCCTTTGACTACATCCAAATCGATGGGAAATAGTTCTAATTCTACAAACTGTCGATAGGCGATTAGAAGCTCCTGAAGTCGCGCTGATGAGATATCCTGGTTTTGAGTCATTAGATTGTAAATCCTCCATCTGCTGTTAAAATGGTTCCAGTGGTGTAGGAAGATGCAGGAGAGGCAAGGAATAAGGCCATAGCACCAATTTCTTCAGAGGTTCCTGCTCTTTTAATAGCCAATTGCTTTAATATCATGGACATTATTTTTTCATTTGACCATAGCGCTTCTGAGAATTTAGTTTGGATAAGACCAGGACAAATGGCATTGACACGAATTTTAGAATCTCCCCATTCCTTGGCAAAAACTTTGGTTAGAGAAATCAATGCAGCTTTAGAAACCGAATAAATCCCCAATCCTTGCTCTGGGGATATTCCCCCAATACTAGAAATATTGATCACTGATGCAGCTGCTGATTTTCTAAGGTGGGGATAGCACAACCTGCTAAGTTCGAATGCCGCTTTCACATTTACATTCATGATTTTATCAAAGGCTTCAAGAGTGGTTTCATGAACTGGCCCAAAAACAGGATTACTGGCAGCGTTATTTACTAGGATATCAATGGTCCCGTACTTAGTCACTGTGTTTTCTACTAAATGGGGTAATTCAGACATATTTCCAACATTACAAGCAATCCCAGTCACTTCATACCCTTTTGCATTGAGTTGTTTTGCTTGCTCATCCAATGCTTCCTGCTTTCTACTACTGATGACAACTTTAGCGCCTGCTGCAGCAAAGATCTCTGCGATGCCAAAACCAATGCCTTTACTAGCTCCTGTAATCAGTGCTACTTTTCCATCCAATGAAAAAACTGAAGATAAATCCATGCGTTTTTGGTTATTTTTCATCCAAAAGATAGGAAAAATATGGCCATGCTGTAACTTGGATCCATAGCAAATTCACTAATTTTCTCTTCCTATCTCATTTTATAATTTTATGAAAGAATTAATTTTTGATCAACCTGGTATCCCTCAAGAGGTTTTGTACTTGAAGGATAGCGAAATGCCTGAACCGAAGGCACAGGAAGTTTTGATCCGAGTAAAGGCACGAAACATCAATCCCTCAGATATTATGTTTGTTCGTGGAATGTATGGTATTACGCCTAAATTGCCCAGCAGTGCGGGTTTTGAAGCCAGTGGGATAATTGAGAAAGGAGATGAAGGAGGAAAAGTTGCAGTAGGTACACGGGTAATGTTTACAGCGATTGGTACATGGAAAGAATATGTTTGTGTGCCTGCTGCTGGGGTTATCCCAATTCCAGCTCAAATGTCGGATGAGGTAGCCTGTCAGGCTTTTGTTAATCCGATGACTGCATTCGGAATGATCGAAGAGTCTGGTTTGAAATCTGGTGATTGGTTGTTGATAACTGCAGGTGCTTCGGCCTTTGGAAAATTTGCTATTCAGATGGCTACAGGAAAGGGCATTCGTGTGGCAGCCACTGTTCGCCATGAATCTCAGAGACAATTATTGATGGATTTAGGCGCAGAACTAATCATCAATACCAGGACAGAGAAAATAGCTAAGGTGATTTTTGAAAAAACTGGGCTAGGTGTAGATGTGGTTTTTGATGCAGTGGGAGGGGATTTGGGTGTTAAGGCTTTATCCTGTTTGAAGCAAAAAGGGCGTATGCTTGTATTTGGAGCACTTGCTTTGGAAAATCTTTCTATCAACAGTGGACTGCTCATTTTTAAAAATCTACGTATTGAAGGTTTTTGGTTGAGCACTTGGGTAGAAGAGCTTTCTGCCGAACAACGCATGAAGGCATTCAAACAGGTATTTGAATTTTTGATGCAGGAGGAATCAAAGGTGGATGTGGCTGCTACTTACCCGCTATCAGAATTTAAAGCAGCATTAACTGCCTATGAACAAGCAGGTAGAAATGGAAAAATCCTATTGGTAAGCGAATAGTTGGTCGTATTGAACGGCTATTTTTAGGATTATCACCATATTTGCAACCGAATAACTAAGACCATTACCATGAATTGGGAAAAAATTGATCAAGAACTAACTGAAATTGTACAGCAGCGAATACAGTTAAGTGCTTTAGAATATAGTGATGAAAATTACGATGATTTAGAGGAACAATTACACGACCTCGAAGATGACTTTAACGAGAATTACGAGGAGGTATTAGCTCCTGAATTGGAAAAGATTTACACCAAGTTGAAATCTGATACAGATGTCCTACTTCCTACCGCTTATTTGGCTAACGCTTACCAAGAGATGCTTCCTGATGCAAAAGGGAGCATTACTTATGAGGTAAGTGGGGAGCAGGGTGTGCCAATTGAATCGGATCAATTGGGTAAGGTGGATATGCGAATTGTACTAATTCCTAATCCAGTTCGATTTGTATTGCTTGTCAATGGCAAGCAATTGAAAGATTTGTGGAAAAGCAGGTAAAAAAAAGGGGTTTCTACCCCTTATTTTTTTAGAAAAGACTCGCTTGAATTACTTGAGGCTTTGATGCTTGTATTGTTCCTTTAAGCATATCTTGCAACAGTTTGAGAAACCCACGCTGCCATGCTTCGGGGCTAATTTTTGTTTCCTTACCTTCAAAAGAAATAGGTCCTTCCATTTTTTCAAATCCAAGGGTCATACTCCAAATCGTATAAAAAGTTATTTCTGCTTGTAATTCTGGACGAATGCTTCCATCTTTTATTCCTTGGGAAACCATTTGAATGCCCAAACGGGTGGGTTCTAATTGCAATTCCAACAATTTGTGAAAATGGATGGAATCAAGGATTAACGGATTGATTTGTTTTTTTAATTCAGGTGAAGTATACTTTTTCATCAAATCCAAAAAATGTAGGATCGATTGATAATAAACAGGCTGCTCTTTAGAAAATTTCCAAATCCGTTGAACCAAGTCGGTTACCATTTCCAGACCGTTTTTTCCTTTGGCACGAAGAGACTCCCTAAACTCTTCTTTGAGATGTTCAAATGCTTTTTTGGTAAGTGCCATGAAAAGGTCTTCCTTATTTTTGTAATAAAAATAGGTGAGTCCTTTACTGATTCCTGCTGATTTGGCCACATCCTCCATTCTTGTGGCTGCAAATCCTTGAGCTGTAAATAAAGCTACAGCAGCATCTAGGATAAGTTTCTCTTTGTTTTTTTCGCCTGCCATGTTGAGAATTAAAAAATTTGATAGAGGTCAAAAGTATTAAATCTTAGTCAAAAAAAATAACATTTGACCTGGAGTCAAATGTTATTTTTTAAACAATTTTTCGAGTGCTCTGTATTTTTGCTATTAAGCGGTAACCGCTACAATTGCATAATTTTTCTTCCCTTTCTGCACAAGCAAATATTTTCCTTGTAGCAAGGTATAGTTGATTTTACCTTGAGGATCATCCACTTTCTCTTTGTTTATACTTACTCCACCTCCAAGGATCATTTTTCTAGCCTCACCTTTGGATGAAAAAAGAGTATAATTTGTTTTTTCACTCACCAAATCCAATACATTTTCGATGGTGGCATAAATTTCTTGCGTTAATTGCACTTGGGGAACCCCATCGAATACCGCTAAAAAAGTGCGCTCGTCTAAGGAAGCTAAATCTTCAGTTGAAGATTTTCCAAAGAGAATTTCAGAGGCCTTTAATGCCATTTCGTATTCCACTTTGCTATGCACCATAGTAGTCACCTCTTTGGCAATCTCTTTTTGAAGAATGCGTTGGTGAGGTGCTTCGGCATGTTCTTTTTCCAACCTTTCAATAGTCACTTGATCTAGAACCGTGAAAATACGTATGTACTTACTCGCATCTTCATCGGACACATTTAACCAAAATTGGTAGAAGGCATAAGGGGAGGTTTTTTCAGGATCAAGCCAAACGGAGCCTCCTTCCGTTTTTCCAAACTTTGTTCCGTCAGCTTTGGTGATCAAAGGTACTGTGAGCGCAAAAGCACTCCCTCCATCCATTCGGCGAATCAACTCGGTACCAGTGACAATATTACCCCACTGGTCAGATCCACCTAGTTGGATACTGCAGTTTTTATTTTTCCAAAGGTAATAGAAATCATACCCTTGGATTAATTGGTAACTAAACTCAGTGAAAGATAATCCATTTCCATCCTCTAGACGTCTTTTTACCGAATCTTTGGACATCATGTAGTTGACAGTGATGTGTTTTCCTACTTCACGAATAAAATCCAAAAAAGTGAATTGAGACATCCAATCGTAATTGTTGACTAAAGAAGCTTTATTGGGTTGTTGACCAGAAAAATCAAGGAATTTGGCAAGTTGTTTTTGAATACACGCTACATTGTGGTCTAAGGTGAGCTTATCCAATAGGTTTCGTTCTGCTGACTTAAAAGAAGGGTCTCCAATCATGCCTGTAGCACCTCCGACGAGGGCTACTGGTTGATGACCAGCACGTTGGAAATGCAATAGGGTCATCACTCCAACCAAGTGACCGATATGTAAAGAGTCCGCGGTGGGATCAAAACCCAAGTAGGCAGAGGCCATCCCTTTAGAAAGGTGCTCTTCTAAATCTGGAGTCATGTCTTGGAGCATTCCTCTCCATCTCAGTTCTTGAATAAATGAATTCATGGTTGGGGGTTGGGTATGAGACTACAAATATAAAGGCTTGGAAGTAGGAAGGAAATTATTGGTACAATTCCCATGTAGAAGAATAGTTCTTTTCCTTCAGCTGAAGCTCACTTAGTGATACGGTCAAATTGAACGGGGTACTTGAGAATTGGATTTGGACTGAAAAACAAAAGAGGTGCTTCTTTTCAGAAACACCTCTTTTGGAGCCAATCTGGTTAGGCTGTTCTTAGCTTGATGATTCCTGTAGCATGTAAAAGCTTGACAATGGGGTAGGTTGGGTCAAACTCGTACCATTTTACAGCAAAATTTGGTCGATTTGGAAGCTTGTGATGATTGTTTTGAAACAATTCTCCCAGCATCAATACATCCAGTAACAATGAATTTTTGGATTGGTCGTTGTTGTCAAAGTTGGCATAGCCGTACTTGTGTCCACTCCAATTGACTATGGCTCCATGGACAGGTCCCATCAAAAAATGGATAGGGAGTAGAAAATACATCCACCAATGCGTACCGGCAAAATCAAAATAGGAAATACAAGCCACATAAATGGCAACGTATAAGAGTCCCCAAGCTATGCGAACGGTCATGTTGTCGGCAAAACGATCGAATGAATTCCAATCTGGAATATCCTTTGAAAAACGGTCTTCAGGCTTAAGTTTAAAACTGAAATAATCGTTGTAAATATTTTTTGTTTTCCACATCATGGAAAACAAATTTTCAGTGTGATGCGGGCTATGCGGATCTTGTGGAGTATCGGAATAGGCATGGTGTATGCGGTGCAAAATGGCATAAGCTCGAGGAGAGAGGTAAGAACTTCCTTGCCACATCCACGTAAAGAAATAAAAAAATTTTTCCCAGTATTTGTTCATCACGAACATCTGATGGGCTGCGTATCGATGTAAAAAAAAGCTTTGGCAGAAAAGTGAGAAATACCAATGCAAAAGGAAGAAGATAATTATAATCACTAGGCTATTAGTTAAATGATAAACAAAGATAGGGTAAGGGGCCAATTAATTAGAAAATTTCCACCAATGGTTTTTTGTAAGTGAACTGGATTATTGTCGGGATTCCATACGTAACACACGAAATAATTTTATTCTAAAACCTGATTTTTGTTGCTGTGATTCTTGAAATAAAGACCTATTCTAGTTTCTCTAAGGAAGTTAGGTTGAATTGGCATTCAAACTCTGGTTACCCATTCTAAAATATGCTTTTAAATTTCCATTTTTTTGTTTTACAAAAATTTGAGGGCCAATAGTGGGGTGAACTTCAACCAATAAAACCATTTTTTCTTCTTCTTGATCCTTTTCTGGATTGATTTTGATACCATGAAATTCCAATGAAACCTTGGGAACACAAAAATTATCATTAGCAGCAGCTACCATGTAGCGCTCTTCCTCAGGATCAATACCTATGATTTTTCGTTGGTCAGAAACCCCAATTACTACAGTTCCTCCTTTTGAATTGGCAAAGGCAGAAAGGGTTTTTGCAATTTTTTCTTGAGAACTAATTTGTTGCTTAAATTCAAGTTGCTCACTCTCCTCTTTTAGGAGCAATTGATTCACAAATCCTTGATCTAATTTTTTTGGAAACATTTTTACCCAATTATTTCTTTAACAAGTGGAATTCATCCATATTAGTCTAAGGACTTTACTAAAACTTGTATTCTCTAAATCTATTACCGATGAGATTTGCCAACCCAGGATTTGACCTAGAAACTATTGCACAGCTTAAGGCTGAATTGAAGAATTCCCAAGTACCTTTCAAAATAATCCATGATGAAGAGAATTCAGAAGAATTTGTAAATTTTTATTTCATTGGGAAGTATGAAGGAAAAGAGGTTATTTATGATACTGCATTATACACACTCAGGTTGCACCATGCGAGTGAGGTATATGAATTAGCCGAACACGAAGCCGCAAAGAAATTCCCAAACTTTAAAGCCATCAATTACGAAGAAGATGAGGATGGAAATATGAAGCCATTGACTCCTGAAGAGGAAGAAATTGGTTGGTTTATTACGGAGCTGATCATGGAAATGGAAGAGGAGGAAATTGTAAAGGTTCAAGAATTTATTGATCTAGATACGAATCATGATTATGGCGTTGGGTTAGATGCTTCTTTAAATGTAGAGCATATTAATGAAGAAGTGATTTTCAAATTTATCCAAGAATTCAACGACGACACCTTGGTTTTAGATGATACCTTATACTCATTTATGACTGAAGATGAGGATTTTGATGACGAAGATTAAATTATAGCTTTAACTATTCGTGGGTGTTGGTAGCAAAACCAATGCTTTTTTTATGCTCAAAATTGCACTGGCTCCAATTTTTGCACACCCTTTGCCTGAAGGGCATCGATTCCCAATGGAAAAGTATAGTTTGCTACCTGAGCAACTTCTTTTTGAGGGTACGGTATCGGATGCTAACTTTTTCATGCCTCAGGACTTGTCAGAAGAGTGGGTATTGACGACTCATGAGTCTTTGTATTTAGAGAGGCTCAAAAACTTGGAATTATCAAAATCAGAAATTCGTGCTATCGGTTTTCCATTGAGTAAAGCCCTCATTGAGCGAGAACTATGCATAGCAGCAGGTTCAGTACAAGCCGCTTGTTATGCCAAAGAGTTTGGTATTGGAATGAATATAGCAGGCGGAACCCATCACGCATTTTTTAATCGAGGAGAAGGATTTTGCATTTTAAATGATTTGGCGATCACGGCAAATTATTTGTTACTCAATAAATTAGCGAAGAAAATTCTAATTATTGATCTTGATGTGCATCAAGGGAATGGTACTGCCGCACTTTTTCAAGATAATTCCTCGGTGATTACGTTTAGCATGCATGGTGAAAAGAACTATCCTCACCGAAAGGAAAGATCAGATTTAGATATTGGTTTAGCTGATGGTACAGATGACCGGACTTACCTGACTTGTCTTGATAGAAATTTGAAAATGCTTTTTGAAGAGGGTCAACCAGATTTTATCCTGTATCAAAGTGGAGTGGATGTGTTGGCTTCAGACCAATTGGGACGGCTCTCCTTAACATTAAATGGGGTTCAAGCTCGAGATCAATTAGTACTTGGTACTGCCAAATCTCAGGGCATCCCCGTCATGTGCTGTATGGGAGGTGGCTATTCAAAAAGAATAAAAGACATTATTGAAGGCCATGCGCAGGTATTTCGTTTAGCTCAATCTTTATTTTTTTAGGCACTTAACTGAATTTAACGAATGAAAAAAAACTCCGATTCTTAGAAAATGAATACTTTATCTATATTTGCGACCTATCAACACAAATATTATTCAAGTGAAAAAAGCTATTACCCATTTCGTAGTTCTTGCTCTTGTAGCACTAGTGACTTTTTCCTGTGGAAATAAGTCAGAATCGACAGGCACTGATTCTTCTTCCATGGAAGGGGCTGCTGCTGTGGATCTTAAAATTGCCTATGTGCACACTGATTCGGTCATAAACAAATACGATTTTTTCAAAAAGAAGTCTGAAGAAATTACTGAAAAAGGAAAAAAATTGGATTTGGATTTACAAGCTAGAGCCAAGGGTTTTGAACAAGAAGTAGCGTTGTTTCAACAAACTGGAGGAAGTATGACCCAAAATCAGATTCGTGCCAAGCAAGATGAATTGATGCAAAAAGAACAAAACTTACTCAGCTACAGAAATAACTTGATGCAAGAATTGTCAGGAGACGAATCCAGCCTATTGAATGAGGTTTATGAGCAAGTTCAAGAGTATATGACAGAATATGCGAAGGAAAATGGCATTGATCTTATACTTAGTTACACGCGGGGAGGAGCTATTTGGTATGGAACAGATGCTATTGATGTAACTAACTCGGTAGTGACAGGATTGAACAAGAAATACAATGCAAATCCAGGAGCAGCAGACACGAAAGCCACAGCTGCAGACTCTACTGCTAAAAAATAGAAGTCAAAACAACTTATTTTTAAAAACCCAGACATTCTCTGGGTTTTTTTGTGGGTAAAAAAGGGTAATTTTGCGTTGCATTAGAAAAATTGATTCAAATGAAAATTACTGAGTTTTTAAAACACAATTACCGACACTTCAATGCAGCGGCATTAATTGATGCAGCAGAAGGGTACAAAACGCACCTGAATGAAGGCGGGAAAATGATGGTTACTCTTGCCGGTGCGATGTCAACTGCCGAAATGGGAATTTCTTTGGCGGAAATGATTCGGCAAGATAAAATTCAAATTATTTCCTGTACAGGTGCCAATTTGGAGGAAGATGTGTTTAATCTAGTGGCTCATGACTACTACGAACGTGTGCCAAATTACAGAGAACTCACTCCTGAGCAAGAGCAAGGTTTACTAGAGCGTCACATGAATCGGGTGACAGATACCTGTATCCCAGAAATGGAAGCGATGCGAAGAATTGAAAATGTAATTCTTGAGGAATGGGTAAAGGCTGATCAAAGTGGTGAATCCTATTTTCCACATGAATTTTTTTACAAAATATTGCTGTCAGGCAAGTTGGACGCTTCATTTCAGATTGATCCAAAAAACAGTTGGTTATTGGAAGCAGCCAAGAAAAACCTTCCAATCATTGTTCCAGGATGGGAAGATTCCACTTTAGGTAACATGTTTGCAGGTCACGTCATTTCTGGTGATGTAAAAAACGTCCATACGGTTCGAACAGGTATCGAATACATGATGTTTTTAGCCGAATGGTACACCGTCAATGCTTCCGAAGAAAGTACTGTTGGTTTCTTTCAAATTGGGGGGGGGATTGCAGGCGACTTTCCGATTTGTGTTGTGCCAATGCTACACCAAGATTTACAACGAACCAACGTACCCCTTTGGGGATATTTCTGCCAGATTTCTGATTCTACAACTTCCTATGGCTCTTATTCTGGGGCTGTACCAAACGAAAAGATTACCTGGGGTAAATTGGGAATGAATACTCCCAAGTTCATTGTAGAATCCGATGCTACTATAGTAGCTCCGTTGATTTTTGCAATTGTATTGGATCAGTAATCAGTCCTTAGTAAATCAAAAAAGCAAGCCTTGAAAAAAGCTTGCTTTTTTGATTTACACCTAACTTAACTAACTGGATTTAATCGTTAAAAATTGGTTTTAAGTTAGTTACAGGGTATATCCGGGTCTATAGGTTCTTGTTACAAACTGATTTGCAGGCTCAAAATTTGTGATTTTCATATTCGGTCCATCCCAAAGCAATTTGATTCCACGGCCAGGGTATTCCACTTGATTTGCATTTCCCTTTCCAGGAACTTGTAAATCGTAGCTGCGGATGGCAAGATTACCCATCAATACGGATTCTGTTAGTGGTCCAGCAATAGAAAAAGGTGAGCTGAGCTGCTTAAATTCAGTGGAACCGAAACCTGCAATACAAGCATTTACCCAATTGTCGTAGTGCCCTCGATCACCTCCAGGAACTCGATAGAGAGATTCTTTCACCTGGATGTCTTTAGTTTTTGAAGTAGGTAAAAGGAGGGGATTCGCACCATAGGTGGAACACATCATTTTTCCTTTTGTTCCCTCAATAATGACTCCATTTCCTCCGTCTCCCATTTGCTCGTTGGCTCCCAATTCCTCTGGTCGTGTAGGTTGTATTCCTCCATCCATCCAATGAAATTCAAGATCTTCTTTACCAGGGCGGTCAAATCGAAGGGTAATGTGGGAAGAAGGTGGACAACTTTCGGGAAAATGCCCCCGTTGGAATTCGCCAACATACACAGATCCTACCGAACATTCTGCAGATTTTGGATATCCCAATCCTAAGACCCGAAATGGGGGTTCCATGATGTGACAGGCCATATCTCCTAATGCACCTGTTCCGTAATCCCACCAGCCTCTCCAATTAAACGGCACTAAATTGCCAACGTAATCTCTATAAGGAGCAGTTCCAAGCCATAGGTCCCAATCCAAATCAATAGGAGGGGTAACAGGAGTGTTTGGCCAAGGAATCCCTTGGGGCCAAACAGGTCGGTTAGTCCAAGACCAAACCTTTGTAGCCTCTCCAATGAGTCCAGCTTCGTACCATTCTACCATCTTCCGTACCCCATCTCCTGATGAACCTTGGTTACCCATCTGTGTCACTACTTTGTATTTCTCAGCTGCTTCAGTCAGCATTCTAGCCTCATAAATGTCGTGGGATAAGGGCTTTTGAACATACACGTGCTTCCCCATTCTCATGGCCATCATGGCTTGCACTGCATGCATGTGATCAGGTGTTGAAACCGTAATTGCATCAATATTTTTCTCCTCCTTTTCAAGCATTACTCTGTAATCTTTATAATAGGAGGCTTTTGTGTGATCTTTTCTTCCATTTGCTGCTCGGGTATCGTCTACATCACAGAGGGCAATAATGTCTACTTTTCCACTTTTATGCACGCCTGTGAGGTCCCCGTATCCCATTCCTCCGATTCCAATAGAAGCAACACGAAGTCGATCACTTGGAGCTAAATAGCCTGGACCACCTAAGACATGCCTTGGCACAAGGGTTATTCCTGCCACTGCAAGAACAGATCCTTTGATAAAGTTTCTTCTTGAGTTTTTTTCGTTCTTTAAATTTTTTCTTTTCATAAGAAGGTGAGGGTTGACTAAATGTTCTTGGAAAGCATTACTAAATACTTGAAAATGCTTCTAGAATCAAAGTTTTTTGTTTGGATACTCAACTAATTGAGTTTTTAAAGTTCCGAACCGAAGCGCAATATTGATTATTTTTACCCTTCAAAAATCAAATTCTTACTATTTTAACCTAAGTTTGATTAAAATCCCTAGCATGAAAAAGTTACTCTGGACCTCATTATTATCTGTTCTCTTTATTCTTTCATCCTGCCATAAGCCTTTACAGCTTTCTGAACAAGGGCTGATTCCATTGCCTATAAGCATCGAAAATGGGAAAGGGCTTTTTGAATTAAATGCCGAGTCTGGGATAAAATTGATCGGATCAAGTGATCAAATGACATTGCTTGGGGAATCCCTTGCATCACGCCTACGTCCGGCGACGGGCTTTGATCTACCGGTATCCAAAGATCAAGGAAATATTGTATTAGAATTGGGTCAATCTGGCAATCTAGAAGCGTATGAACTACTGATTTCCGACAAAGAAATCCGTATTACATCAGCAGGAGAGGCCGGCCTTTTTTATGGTATTCAATCCCTCATTCAACTTTTTCCTGCAGAGATTGAGCATGTAACTGTTCAAAAAGTAGCCTGGGTTATTCCACAAGGGAAAATACTAGATTCCCCAGAATTTGCTTACAGAGGTTCCATGCTGGATGTCGCTCGGCATTTTCTTCCAAAGGAAGATATCCTTTTCTATCTTGATCAAATGGCAAGTTTAAAGATGAATTACCTACATCTTCATCTTTCAGACGATCAGGGTTGGCGAATAGAAATAAAATCTTGGCCTCAGCTTACCGAAATCGGCGGGAGTACAGAAGTTGGAGGAGGTAAAGGAGGCTTTTATACGCAAGAAGATTATCAGGAAATAGTGGCTTATGCTGGAGATAGGTTTATTACGATTGTTCCTGAAATAGACATGCCTGGCCATACCAATTCGGCTCTAGCCGCTTATGCTGAATTAAATCCCGGGGTGAACTTACCCATAGGACAAGGATTGGATGCGCTAAATAAAAGTCCTTTGGATTACCAATTGCCATTAAGGGCTCCACAGGCATCTCAATTGTATACCGGTATTGAAGTGGGATGGAGTACCTTTGCGCCTCAATTAGAACTCACCTATGCATTTGTGGATAGTGTGGTAAGGGAACTTTCCTTGCTTTCGCCAGGTCCCTATTTTCATATTGGTGGCGATGAGTCTCATGTTACTGAAAAGGAGGATTACATTTATTTTGTAGAACGAGTTCAGGACATTGTTTCAAAGTATGGCAAAACTAGCATTGGATGGGATGAAATAGCAACTGCAAAGCTGTTGCCTGGGAATGTAGCTCAATTTTGGGCGAAGGAAGAAAATGCTTTGCTAGCCCAAACCCAGGGGAATAAGGTTTTATTGTCGCCTGCCAAGAAAACCTATTTGGATATGCAATACGATAGTCTCTCTAGAATTGGGTTGCATTGGGCGGCTTACATTGACCTAGATTCGGCGTATTTATGGGACCCTAGTACGTATGTCCTAGGGCTATCAAAGGAAGATATTTTGGGTGTAGAAGCTCCGCTTTGGTCGGAGACAGTTACCAATCGCGATGATATGAATTACCTAGCCTTCCCAAGGCTAGCAGCATTGGCTGAGGTAGCTTGGAGCCCCAAAGAAATCAGGAATTGGGAAAGCTTTTCCTCTAGAATACCTTTTCAGGGCGTTCGATGGAACATTCAAGGAATTAATTTTTATAAATCCCCAACTATTGATTGGGAGCAAAAAAAAAAAGCTGGCCTTGAAACCTTAATTATTTCTTTTAGTAATTGGATTTGGGGACCTCCAATATTGATTTTATTGTTGGGCGGAGGTGCTTTCTTTTTTATTCACTCTGGTTTTGTTCCTTTTACCAAAATGGGACATGCCATTGCCTTACTTCGAGGAAAATACCAAGATGATTTGGCTCCTGGGCAAATATCCTCTAAACAGGCGCTGATGTCAGCCATTGCTTCCACCGTTGGCCTAGGGAATATCTCAGGAGTAGCCATTGCACTAAATATGGGGGGGCCTGGGGCCATTTTTTGGATGTGGGTGGCTGCATTTATGGGAATGGCTACTAAGTACTATACGTGCAGTTTGGCCATTATGTACCGAGGAAAAGATTCTGCTGGGGTAATTCAAGGTGGACCTATGTACGTCATTGATCAGGGAATGGGAAAAAAATGGAAGTTTCTTTCTTATATTTTTTCTATTGCAGGGGTGATTGGATTGTTAGCTATTTTCCAAGCCAATCAATTGACTGCTGTAATTCAAGCAGTGGTTTTGGAGCCGGATACGGCAGAAGCAGCCTCCAGAAATAGCTGGATCATTGGAGTAGTGATGATGGTATTAACGGCAGTGGTCATATTGGGAGGAATCCAACGGATTGCTGCAGTGGCTTCAAAAATGGTCCCAGTCATGGTTGCTATTTACTTTGTGACCATTCTTCTCATCGTTTTTCAGTATGTAGAAAATATTCCAGCCATGCTGCAGCTAATTGTAGTGGATGCTTTTACCGGAAATGCAGTTTTGGGTGGTGCTATTGGCTCCGTAATAATTATTGGCGCACGGAGAGCGGCATTTTCAAATGAAGCAGGGATTGGTACAGCTCCAATGGTACATGGACAATCAAAAACCAAGGAGCCTATTCGTGAAGGACTAATTGCGATGCTAGGCCCATTTATTGATACCATAGTCGTATGTACGCTTACTGCTTTGGCTATTTTACTCACAGGAGTCTGGGAAACCACTGAAAATGATGGGGTAAAACTTACATTGGCTGCTTTTGAACTTGGAATCCCTGGTGTGGGAAAATATTTATTGATGCTCTCTGTCTTGGTATTTGCACTTTCTACCATGTTTACCTATTCGTATTATGGGAACAAATGTGCGAATTACATATTTGGAGCCGATAAGGCAAACTATTACAATTACTTTTACTTGATTACTATCGTAGTAGGCGCAGTAGCATCTTTAGATGTAGTGGTGAGTTTAGTGGATGGAATGTATGCCGTGATGGCATTCCCAAATATGATTGCTGCCTTGTATCTTGCTCCAAAAGTAAAAGCAGCTGCAAAGGATTATTTTGCAAGAATGAAGGAATTATGAAATTCTTGATTGCACCCAATGCATTCAAAGGAACGTTAACTGCTCTTGAAGCTTCGAGGTATATCCAGGAGCAATTGGAAACAACCTATCCAAAAGCTGAATTGAAAGTTCAGCCCCTTGCAGATGGAGGAGATGGAACTTGTGATTTATTGTGTGCTTCCTTGGGAATCCCAAGTATTAAGTGTCTATCGTTGAATGCAATTGGGCATCCAATGGAAGGATATTTTGGCTGGGAAGAGTCCAAAAAGGTGGCCTACTTGGATGTTTCCACGTGTTCTGGATTGGCTAACCTAGAGGTTGAGGAAAGAAACACGAGCTGGACTTCTACTTATGGTACTGGAATATTGATTCAAGAAGCCCTTAAGAGGGGAGCCAATCAAGTAGTTTTAGGATTGGGTGGATCAGCAACCATTGATTTGGGAGCGGGTATTCTCCAAGCTTTAGGCTTTTTGTTTTTGGATGCCCATGGGAGGGAACTTCCTGCATTTTGTCCTGATTTTTTGGCGGCATGTAAGCATATTCAACGGCCATTGAAACTGCCTAATCTTTCATTCACCTTCCTTTGCGATGTTAAAAATCCATTTTTTGGTCCCAAGGGTGCTGTTCAAATTTTTGGCCCTCAAAAAGGGCTCCGCCTAGATGATATGGAAAAAACTGAAAAAATCACATCTGATTTTTTCAATCTTTTAGTGAAAAAATCTCTTCTTGAGCATTGGAAAGATTTACCTGGATTTGGTGCTGCGGGTGGTATAGCCATGGGATTAGACTTCTTTTTTCCTTGTCAAATTGAATTTGGTTCTTCCTATTTTTTTGAGCAAGTAAATCTCCAAGATAAAGTAGGATGGGCCGATTGGATAATCACTGGAGAAGGGCAATACGATAGCCAGAGTGAGGAGGGGAAAGCTTGTTATGAATTAAAAAATCTCGCTCAAAAGCTAGGAAAAAAAATAGGGTTGATTGCCTCTAGTCAAGGAGATTTAACTTCTGAATTTGATGTGTTCTTGGAATTACCTTCTTTAAATTTTTCAGATCCAACTTACAAAAATAAAGCTCAAGATCAATTTCAGGGGCTTTTGAAGGAGGCAATTTTAAAAGGACTCTTCAACTGATTACACACGAATGTAATCACCTTTCCAATTCTTTACTTGTTGTTTTATTTCTTTGGAGGTTAATTTATCAGCAATTGCCCGGTCCATCAAGCCTAGGAGCTCTTCGTCGCTTGCAAATCGTAAACCTATAATTTGCCCCAACTTCAATTGCCGCTCCTTTTCATCAAAACTTGTTCCCGTGAGGTGGTAGTATCGAATTCTCATTTCGTTGAGAATTATTCGATTTTGAAGTTTGAGTGCGTATAGGCGAGCAAGTAAGGGCAATAAAAACAAAACAAATGCTCCAATAAAAAGATAAGCTCCTTCTAGGGCCACTTCTCGAGAAGAAAAATCCATTTTGCCTACAGTCCATCCAAGAAATAGCAAGGTCAGTGGAGAGATGACAAAATGGTGGAAAGCATAATAACGGGTGTGGTTTTCGTAGCGTTGGGTTTTCATAGGTGTAGATAAAAAAAGGAGGCTGAAGCCTCCTTTATATGAATTCATTAATGTTCATTTTTCTTTTTCTTAGCAAAAGTATATCGTGCATCTACTGCAGATATTCCTGCACCAAGTCCAATTAGGATGCAAACAATGAACAAGAACAATTGAGCTCCAGTCATGAGTGGAGAACTAAAGATGTCTAGTAAAATCATATTGATTTTTTCTTTGTGAATGTGGGGTAAAGATAGGACAGAGGCAGCTTATTTACAAGAAAATTAATAGCAACCCAGGATTGTTAATCCAGATCGTCGTCGAACTCTTCTTCCTCATCAAAGTCATCAAAATTGTCCTCTTCTTCGTTGTCGTTGAAATCAATGATGGTGTCATCTAAAAACTCACCATCGTCTTCAAGGTCGTATCCATCCTCGAAATCATCTTCAAATTCATCCTCTTCTTCAAAAGAGTCCATTTCTTCGAAATCTTCTTCAAAATCCTCCATAGCTTAGTTTAAAAGGGTTTTTATGATTCAATGATACGAAATAAACCAAAAAATTAATTACACCAATACAAGGGGGTTTAATTTTTTTTCAATTTTTGATACCTGCAAGGAGGGATGGCTATCAATCCACTTTTCTCTCAATAAGTTAGCCCATACTTGCAGGTAAAAAATTACATCTTCTCTTGAATTTTTATTTAATAATTCTCTTCGGTCTTTTTCCATTCTGATAAGAATCTCTGGATCAGAAAGCCGTTCTAAGTGCGCCAAATCTGCTATAGAAAGTCCCTTCTCTAGCATTTTTGTTACGATAAGATCAATTGGATAACCGCTCGTTGGGCAATAATCAATTAGTTGCTCGTTCCAGTCCCCATGGCGCTGCATGGCATAGTTATGAATCTCAGCTTTTGAAAATGGAGTAAGCTCTTGTGCTAAGTTGCCACAATTACAAGCCCCCATATGCCCCCACTGGTAGATCGCACCTTGCTGCAATTTGGATGCAGTACGTTCTAATGCTGCAATTAATTCTGGATTTGCTTGTGCCATTTGTTGTTTTTTGGTTTAACCCGATTTTTACGTGATGGTTTATATTTTTTTACAATTTCGAACTAGGATTACTAATCTAATTGTTCTGATTAATCAAAATAACTCAAATACCTTAAAGTCTAGTTGAAATTTTAAGGACACTTGTCGAAAAACACCTAGAAAACCATAGAATAACCAAATATCTTTTAACCATTTTTTTGTTATTGGTTACCAAGTGGATAACTCTCCTGACCAATTTCAATTGGTTTAGATTCATTATGAAAATTTTTCTTTGCCACGCAATAAATCGAAAAACAAGATGAAATCTGACGCTAAACTGTAAAATGGGTAGGTGAAAGTTGCTGGCTTATTTTTTTCAAAAAAGAAATGTCCAATCCATGCAAATCCGTATCCAATTACTGGAATAGCGATGAGCCAACTATATTTTGCCCAAAGTAATGCTGTGATTAGTACCACTAATACTAATCCTGTTCCTGTAAAATGGAGTAGTCTAGAGGTTGGGTTTTGATGTTCGGTCAAATAATAAGGATAGAATTCCTTTAGAGAGGTATATTTCTTTTCCATGGTCAATTATTTTGGGATAAATTAACTTGTATAAATTTGTCGGCTGTCCTTTCCAATGTTTTTAAGGCAATTCTTGATTTATTTTTAGAAGTGGTTACTTCGGTGACACCCGTAATCGTCATCAGGTACTTATCTTGATCGGGATCGATCACATCCAAAATTACTTGTAATAATTCATAATTTGTTCGTATCACTGGTGAACGTACGTTTCGCATCATGGGATTGAATGACCAAGGATCGTACATGCGCATGCCCCAAAAAGGATAAGGATTCATGGTATTCACTCGTTCCCGCTGCCTCAAATCTTCATTGGAATAATAGCGGATGACCAAATCTGGTTGTTTGGCATCGTACACTAGCCCAGCACCCACTAATTGTGTTATTAGCGCTTCTTGCACTTGTTGGTCTAATAGCTGTTCTTTAAAACCAAGAATGTCCAATTCTTTATTGACTAGTACAAAACGTGTATATTTTTTTTGAAAAGGGACCTCTTTGTTTTCAACAAATATTTCTACCGAATTGCATGAAACTAGCAGGCCTACGAAAAGCAAAAAATAGGTCAGATTAAATTTTTTATTCATTTAATAAGATGTTTTCATTCCTTTAACGGCCTTGGGTGAAGTTAATTCATCTTTTCTTGAAAAAAAATAGGAGGAATCTTACCGCGAGGTTTTTGACAACCAGTAAGAATGTTATTTTTGAAAAAATGTACTGATGAGTAGACCTGATTTTGACGATATTTATATGGAGCTGGCGGTAAATCTAGCCAAACGCTCTCATTGTATAAAAAAGCATGTAGGTGCGGTATTGACCAAAGATACGCGGATTATTTCCATTGGATACAATGGTCCTCCAGCTGGCACACATAACTGTGATGTGGAATTCCCTGGTACTGGCTGTGCTCGTGATTCAAAAGGTAGTTGTTCCTTGGCTTTGCATGCCGAACAAAATGCAATCTTATATGCTGTAAAAAATAATACATCCGTAGAAGGATCTACCTTGTATGTTACATTGTCTCCCTGCCTTGCTTGTGCTCGAATTATTTTTTCTATGGGTATTGCCAAAGTAGTCTACCTATATTCCTATGCTGAATACAAGGGAATTGGCTCGGATGAGGGGGTAGACTTTTTGGTGAAATTTGGTGTTCATGTACAACGCTATGGCAAATCGTTGGAAGTAAGCGACAGCCTGATTTAAATAAAATTGACCTCTGGGTGCAATTGAATCCCAAACTTTTCAGCTACAGCAGCTTGAATTTGTTGGGACAAAGCTTTAATTTCTTCCCCAGTTCCATCGCCATAGTTGACCAACACCAAAGCTTGTTTGCCATGCACACCGACGTCTCCTATGCGTTTGCCTTTCCAACCTGCTTGCTCAATTAGCCATCCTGCGGCTACCTTAACTCCCTCATTACTGGGATAGCCAGGAATGTTGGGATAGGCAGATTTTAGTTTTTCAAACTGAATTGTGGAGATGGTTGGGTTTTTGAAAAATGAACCTGCGTTCCCAATTACCTTTGGATCTGGGAGTTTGGATTGTCGAATCTGAATAACCGCATCACTGATAGCTCGAATGCTAGGCTGATTTATCCCGTTAGCGGCTAATACCTCTCGAATAGCCCCATATTCCAAATGATAACTTGGAGTCTTAGACAGGCGAAACGTGACTGAGGTAATGACGTATTGGTCTTTGAGGGTTTGTTTGAATACGCTTTCTCGGTACCCAAACTTGCAGGCCTCGGAGTCAAAGGAATGCATTTCTAAGGTTTCCCGATGCATCGCTTGTAAACTGTCAAACACATCTTTGATTTCTACTCCATAGGCTCCGATATTCTGCATGGGGGAAGCACCTACCGTTCCTGGAATTAGAGATAGGTTTTCAAGTCCAGCCCACTCTTGAGCGATACTGAATTGAACCAAATCATGCCATATCTCGCCTGCACCTACCTTTACAAAGAGTTGATCCCCCTCTTCTTTGATCAAAGATATTCCCTTAAGTTCAAGCTTTAGTACTAGACCTTTTACATCTTTAGTCAAAAGAATATTACTCCCACCACCAAGGATAAATACTGGCCATAGATTTTTCTTTGCAAGTTTTAATGCTTCTTTAAGTTCGTCCAATGAGGAAATTATAGTAAAAAATTCGGCCTTTTTATCAATTCCAAAGGTGGTGAAAGGTTTCAAAGAAATGTTTTCTTGTATCTTCATGTGCCAAAGGTATTCTGCGAAGTAAAGAAGTTTTTGCTCCATTGTGAAATGGTTTTGAAGAAGGAATGATTCAATTATGAAAGAATTAACTATTCAGGGGATAAAAATTAAAGCAGGTGAAAAGGCCAATATTGAAATTCCAATTGCCAAGCTCCCTACGCATACCCTGATTGATTTACCTGTTTTTATCCGATCTTCCTTCCAAGAGGGGCCCGTTGTATTAATAAGTGGGGGAGTGCATGGGGATGAAATAAATGGGATTGCGACAGCAAAGAAGCTTTTGGAAGCCTTCGATGAGGAGCTCGATCTAATTCGGGGAGCAGTCATCGTTATTCCCTTGGTCAATATTTATGGTTTCCTTTCCAATAGTCGTACTTTTCCTGATGGCCGTGACTTAAATAGAAGTTTTCCTGGAAGTAAAAAAGGTTCCTTGGCTTCTCGTATTGCCTATATCCTTAGTGAAGAAATCATGCCACTTGTAGATTTTGGAATTGATTTTCATACGGGTGGAAGGATGATTTCAAACCACCCTCAAATTCGTGTGGATTTCAAAGATAAGGTAGGGGTAGAACTTGCAAAGGCCTTTGGAACTCACTATGTAGTACATTCCAAGCATATCGACAAATCCTTTCGTAAGACTGCTTATAAGAGTAAAAAACACGTCATGGTCTACGAAGGAGGGGAATCTATGCGCTTGGATACCTATGCCATTGAAGAAGGAATTACGGGGACAAAGCGCCTTTTGCATCATCTCCAAATGATCCAATCACCTCAGGTGGCTCAAAATACCTTGGTTTTAAAGAATAGCACTTGGATTCGTGCCAAAGCCTCTGGGATATTTTCTTGCGCTGTTCGACTAGGAGATTTTGTTCGGAAAGGAGAAATTCTAGCCCATATTTCAGATCCTTATGGGCAAGTAGTTGTCCCTATCAAGGCCTCCATTTCTGGCCATTTGATCGGAATAAATAACAATCCTGTGGTCAATGTAGGCGACGCGCTTCTTCATGTTGGCGAAGAGTAACCGAATGACAGGTTCACGCAAATGAAGGTATTACTTGGCCTTTTTATACTTCACTGAAGTAGGTCTTCAAACCTGCTAGTTTTTCAATAAGTGTTTGTTCTACACCTCTGTAATCACTTGTATTTGCGATACTTGTGTTTACTGAGAAATAGTACTTAATTTTTGGCTCTGTGCCAGAGGGGCGTGCCGAAATTTTGCTGCCATCTGCGAGGTAAAATTGCATCACATTGGATTTGTCGAGGTTCAATAATTCTACTTTTTGAGTTTTAGGATAGTGAATACTTGCGTTTTTCACATCGTAAATTTTCTCTACAGTAGATCCATTCATCTCTAATGGTGGATTTGTTCGGTATTGATTCATCAATTGTTGAATCTGTTCAGCACCATCTTTTCCTTTTTTAGTGATGGAAATTAGGGCTTCTTTATAAAATCCAAACTGTTGGTAAATTTCAGCCAAAACCTCGAACACATTCTTGCCCTGATTTTTGTAATAGGCGACTGCTTCAGCCACGAGTGCACAGGCACTTACCCCATCTTTGTCTCGAACAAAGTCACCTACCAAGAATCCAAAAGATTCTTCCCCACCGGCAAGGAAGGTTTCCTTACCTTCCTTTTGTAGAATGACCGAGGCAATATTTTTAAATCCTGTAAGAACATTGTAACAAGGCACTCCAAATCCTTCTGCAATTTTATTGATTAGTTCGGTAGTGACGATGGTATTAACGATAAAGTCATTCTCTGTCAACAGCCCCAATTCTTTTTTGCGTGAAAGGAGGTAGTAGACTAGGAGGGTACCTGTTTGATTTCCATTGAGCAATTCGTACTCACCCTGCTCATTGGGTACTACTGCTGCATAGCGATCCCCATCTGGATCACAGGCCAGTACCAAGGCCGCCCCTACTTTTTTTCCCAATGTGATGGCCATGGTAAGTGCTTCAGGCTCCTCTGGATTGGGATAGATGACCGTAGGGAAATTTCCATCTGGCTCTGCTTGTTCTTGTACTATTTGGATAGTTTCAAATCCAAATGCTTTAAGCGCTGCTGGAACCATCTTTCCTGAGGCCCCGTGAATAGGCGAAAATACAATTGGCATGGCTTTTTGAGCCTGAATTGCCTCTTTCGAAAGGCTCAATTCTTTTACCTTTGCTAGGTAAATCGAATCAAATTCCTCTTCAATGTAATGAAGAAGTTGATCCTGCTTGTTCCAGTTGACTTGCTCAAAAGAAGTAATTTTTTGAACTTCTTTGATGATGTTTGTGTCATGTGGGGCTACCACTTGTGCACCATCCTCCCAATAAGCCTTGTAGCCATTGTATTCCTTTGGATTATGTGATGCGGTGATCATAACACCAGATTTACATCCAAAGTGCCGCACCGCAAAGGACAGCATGGGGGTAGGACGCATGTCTCTAAAATACATTACTTCGATTCCATTTGCTGTAAATACATCTGCTGTAGTTTTTGCAAATAGCGTATTATTAATCCTACTATCGTGGGTAATTGCTACTTTGATTTTTTCTTTTGGGAAGCAGGCAACTAAATAATTTGCCAAACCTTGGGTGGCCATGGCTACCGTGTAAACATTCATTCGGTTGGTACCTACTCCCATCAGTCCACGTAAACCACCCGTACCAAACTCTAAATCTTGGTAAAACGAATCTATCAATTCAGAAGGATTGGTTTCAATCAGATTTCGGATTTTATCCTTGCTATTCTCATCAATTGAACTGTTTAACCAGCTGATAGCCTTGTTTAAAATTGAAGAATCAATTGCGCTCATGTTTTTAAAAAAGTTTTAGTAGAATAAAGTTAGGAAAAATGTCAGGACTTGCCATTACCCAAAGTCCCTTTCCAGAAGGATTTTATTTGTGGGTGTTCGTAATTCTGTGCTTTTGCCAACGCCAAATAGTTTCGAACAAGTTTTTTTCTTAGTAGCTGTTTAAAATTGATTGAAGTAACTATTCTTGAGAATTTTCATTTAACCCTAAACTTATCCAAGCCATTAGCAATAAAGAAATCGCCCAGGATCCGTACTCTGGATGAAAGCAACAAAGGAAAATCAGCAAATAGTAGGGTGGCGCTAGTGCCGCTCCAATTAAAAACTTCCAAGTTCCCGTAAACACTTCATCCTCTATTTTTGGTGCAATACCATATAACCAAATCCAGTACAAAGGGAGGTGAAAAATTTTCATCAATTTATTACCCAAAGAGCCGACGGATTTCACTTTGTTTAGGACAGGCTTGCCAGCCAGAAAGTGATCAACCTCCTGCTTATTGCTGACATCCACATGATTTGCCAGTAAATTGGATAAAGTTTCTGGATAGTTTTCGTCAGGAATATCGACAACCAAGGATTTCAATGCCTTTTCTACTTCCTTAGTCAGTTTGAGGGCTTGGGCCGGATCAGGGTTGACCGGAATGGTTTTTCCAATAGAGATTCGCGCAAGACCAGCAGATTTTTTATGCGTGCTGTACTGAATTCCAATGGGTAAAATTAGGGGTTGAATTTCTGGAGACTGCGCTAATGCTCCATAAGCCATTCGTGTAAATCCTTTGCTAAGGGGTCTAATATTTCGAACTAAACTATGGTTGCCTTCGGCAAAAATTAGAACCGAACCCTTACTTCTTAAAATCTCTTCTGTTTTTTGAAAGGTCTTTTGGTTTTTAGGAATCGTAGAAAAACCATCGATTACTCGATATACTGGAAGCATTTGAATGAGATTCAAAAAATAAGTAATCACCGGATTCAAAAATACAGCAGCCCTAGTGAGGAAGTACGGTTGGATGGGAAGTTGAGTACCTATTAATAAAGGATCTAATAAGGCATTTTGATGGTTTGCTACTAAAATTAAAGGTTGATTTTTTGGAACGTTCTCAAGTCCTTCCACCAGGATTCGTTTGTAATAAACGTTCAAAGCTATTTTAATTAAAAACCGAAGCGAGGTGTAAAGAAATATTCTCATAGGTACTTTTTCCAAATACTGGATAGAATTATTCCAGAGATGAGGTGCCAAATTCCCCACCATGCGGTAATTAATGCCATACCCCCTATGCCAGCAAAGAAACTAAAGATTAGAACCAATCCGAGTCCTGAATTTTGAATACCTGTTTCGATTGTAATGCTCTTCACATCTTTTGGGGGCAATCCCGCTAGTTTGGCAGTGACGAATCCACCACTCAAAGCTACCGCATTGTGTACCATTACCCAAAGGAAGATGGCGCCGATATAGGTCTTAAAATAGTCGTAGTTTGCAAAAAGAGCGAAAAAAACTAAGGCACCAAAAATCACCAGACTGAGGGGTTTGATTACTATTGCTAGTTTCTTGGCTATTTCAGGAAACTTGGAAGTTGTCGCTATTCCAAGTATTAAAGGGATGCCTAAGATGAGTCCAATGGTCAGAAAGACCTCCATTGTGTTTAGTCGAACTTCTTGAAGGAGTAGGGCAGTAGGTTCATATGTACTTCCCCAAAAGGAAAAGTTAAGTGGGGTAAAGAAGATGGCTGTAACACTGGAAAAAGCGGTTAAACTAACCGAAAGTGCCACATTTCCTTTAGCTAGGTTGGTTAAGAAATTGGAAACATTTCCTCCGGGGCAGGAGGCTACCAAAAACATTCCTAGGGCAATACTAGGAGGGGGATTACTCACGGTAATCAAGGCATAGGTGAGTAATGGGAGGAAAATGAATTGTGAAAATATCCCAATAAAAAAACTCTTCGGATTTTGGATTAGGTATTTAAAATCTGCCCATTTTAACTCCAAGGCCACTCCATACATAATGATTGCAAGTGCAATATTTAGCCCTAGGAGTTTGTCTGGAGAAAAATTGAGTTGAACAGAATCTAGTGCATTGGGTGTAGCCATTGCCCTAAAATCAAGTTATTATCGGAAAATTCAAAATAGTTAATTGGGATGGACTTTTTTGCTCTACGAATGAGGTAATTTGTTGTTCTAACTATCCGCTCGGTTCCCAATAATCATACAAATTAATTCTCTTCTACTTTTCCAATTCCGCTCACTTCCTTTCGTACTAGGTTGGGGTTGCCGGTGTAACTTACCTTACCAATTCCATCAACCCTTAAGGAAAGGTTGCCTTCGCAATGAAGGGCTACTTTCCCAATCCCAGAACTCTTAATCTCCATATCTTGGACAATTAATTGTGAGGCGTCTAATTTTCCAATCCCATCGTTTGTTAAAAATGCTTTTGTGGCACTGCCTCTCAATTCGATATTACCAACCATATCAAAATCCGCATGAAGTAAAGCCGCATCAAGGTCTAGCACTAAATTTCCAACTCCATTTCCTAAGAGTTTCAATTCATTTACTTGGAATGTATTGCTAGTTTTCACATTCCCTACGCCTTCGTAATTTAACTCAGTAAGTTCTTTTAAATGGAGTGTTATCCGTAATTCATCGTCATTAAATAGGTTCAAATCCATCCCTTCCTCCATTTCAAGGGTTAACAAATCTCCTTGTTGGTCAATAATTAATTTATCTAATAAGGCTTGTTCACCCTCAACTTTAATTGATTCTTGATCAGATTGTATCAATGTGAGGTTAAATACACCATCCAAATGAAGTCGCGTTACACCAGAGATATTTTTTTGATCTTGTACAAAATTCCCTGTTCGGTAACTATTTCGCTCTGTGCACGAAAATGCAAGCGTAAAAAGAAAAATCGAAAGAAGTTTAACTAGATTATTCATAATTCAGATGGATTTGTAAAACTGAATTCAATAATTGGACCAAAATAAAACTCCCATTTACAGCAATTTACGAGTAATTGGAATGATAAATTGTTCGTAGGCGAACGATTTCCGTCCTTCTTGTTCACTTTTGAAAAGAATTTTAAGGAAAAAAATTGTGTGTTTTCTATTAAAACTCCCAGCGTGTAAATAATCCGTAATTATCTCGAGCGGTTTTGTTAGGTCCATAAGCATCAAAATTTGCCCCTAAACCGAATCCCAAGGGTCCTTTTTTCAGCCCAGCGCGCAGGTAGAGAAAGCTTCTGTTATGAAATCCCTGCGCCATACCCTGGTTGTAGGTGAGTTGTAAACGACTGTAAAGAGACCATTTCTCCGTCAGAGCAGGTTTGTACTCGTAGAGCCCAAAAAACTTTAGATTCTGATCACTACTCAATTGGTAGGAAAGTACACTGATTGCTAGAATTTCATTGGAGGCTTTGCTGTGCGTAAGCCCAAGGGTTGTTGCAAAGCCAGCACTTGAATTGGCTTCAGCACCTGCTGCCAACGAAAGGCCAGAGTTCCCTAAAGCATAGTTTACTTGAAAGGGAATTACTATCGAATCCCCTAATTTTTTTCTTGTCCCGTAATTTTCAGAGAATACTGCAATTGCTAACACACTATACTTGCTTTGGGGTGTAAAATTCCGTTTAAACACCAATTGGAAATCAAGTCGTTCGTGGCCAACCATTAATTCAATCGGAGTAGGGGGAATTGGAGCTTGAGCTTGGACAATTGTGGTGCTAGTAAATAAAGCGATTAGAAAAAAAACTCCCAAAGAGCAGGATAAAAACGTACTATTCATAGTTTTGAATTTAGGGGGCGAAACAACCAAATTTCACTATACCTTCGACTAAATTTTAAAAGGAAGGTTTAGGCCTGAGGTTCTGAATAATACTTTTTTGATACGTTTTTTTAGAGAAAAACTTTAAAACAAGAAGATAGCTTAGTAAACTAGATAAAACTCCAAGGGCTGCTCCAGCCCAGATATCCATCAAAAAGTGTTGCATCAAATAAACTCTACTCATTCCAACTAAAAAGGCAATTCCCATCAATAACCAATGCACCTTCATTTTTTTTGGGAGTACTAAATATAAAAATGAGGCAAGCATAAAAGCAGTCGTAGTGTGGCCGGAAGGAAAACTTCCCCAATGGAGGAGTTCAATACCAGGTACTTTATAAAATGAGACGTCCTTTAAAAATTCTGCTGGCCTTGGCATTCCATCAAAGACCCATTTTTTACCAATATGGACCAGGATCAGGTGGATTAAGGAAGATAAAACAAAAAGGATCAAATAGCAGTACTTATAAAAAATAAGCAAGAGTAGTGGAATTACTAAGACTAATCCATCTCCAAGGAGGGTGGTATTCGAGAAAAAGACATCCAAAATTGGATGATGAAAATGATTTATTTCTAATTCAATAGCGCCTTTATCATAAAATGGAAGTAGCGCAAGCCCAGAAAAAAGAATAACTAAAAAGTAAGTTAAAAGGATTGAAGCTTTATTCTTGTTCTTGATTGTCATTCCTAAAAGTTTCGGATGGGCTAACTAAAATTAATATTTAAAAGTTAAGGAGAAATTAAGTTTATACTTTGGATTAAAAAATCCACTTGAAAAGTAGAATCGTAATTAATCGAGTTCTCTTAGATCTACAGGAACCACTCGAGAAACACCTGCTTCAATCATGGTAATTCCGTAGATAATATCTGTACTAGCCATGGTTCGTTTGTTGTGCGTAACAATAATAAACTGACTTTCTGAGCTGAATTTTTGGATGATCTGATTGAATTTATCAATATTCGCATCGTCCAAAGGGGCATCTACTTCATCAAAAATACAAAATGGAGCAGGCTTCAAAAGGTAAATTGAAAATAACAGGGAAGTGGCAGTCAATGTCTTTTCTCCACCACTTAACTGATTGATAGTCAATGGACGCTTGCCCTTTGGCTTGGCCATAATTTCGATGGATGACTCTAGGGGATTATCAGGGTCAACCAAGGTCAAATCACAATCATCTTGTTCTGTGAATAAGGATCTGAATACGCGGATAAAATTTTCTTTTATCTTCTCAAAGGCATCCAAGAAAGTTTCTCTTGCGACTAGGTCAATTTCAGAAATCGTAGACAAGAGGGATTCCTTGGCTTTAATTAAATCTTCTTTTTGTGTGGAAATGAAGTCGTAACGAATCTTTATTTCATCATACGCTTCCATTGCCATGGGGTTGATAGGACCAATTTTATCTAATCGATCCTTTTGTTTTTTGACAAGCTCTTTTAAATCATTCTCAGTAAATTCCAAAAACTCTTCATCTAGGTTAGGGTTTTCAGCGATTAAAATTTCTAAATCCAAATCAAATTCAACATTCAACCTTTCCTTCATTCCTGCCATTTTAAGGCGTAATTCATTGACTTGGGATTGTAGTGCCAAAATTAATTCATCGTAACCTTCTTTAGTTTTTTGTAAACTTCGGATTTGAGAGTCGTAGGTATCAATCAATCCTCTTCCATCGTAATATGATTTTTCAGCTTCTGTAACTCCAAGCTCTATTTCTTCCTTTTCTGAATAGAGATCTAACAATTCTTCATCTTTTACCTCGTTGGTATCTAATAAGGATTTAATCTCTAAATCTAGTTGCTGGAGTTCCTGTTGTGACTTTTCTATCCTTTTCGTTGAACTCTCAAAAGCTGCCTGCTTGAATTCAATTTCTTGTTCAGCACTACTCACTCGATTTTGCTGCTGGATGTAAGTAATATTTTCTTGATTGAAAAGCTGAGATTTCTCAAAAAGGATCTTTGATGCATCTTCCAACTCCAATGAAAGGTGTTCTAATTGTTCATTTAATTCATCAAAGGCATGTTTTTCTACAACTAGTTTAGGCTCAATATTGCTTAAACTCTCTTCAATCGATATAATTCTTGCGGAAATGTCCTCTCGTTTGTTTGCGTTGGAGGAAAGTAATTCAGCAAGTTGTTCTTTTTTGGTGCGTACGGAAACAAATTCAGAAGTAAGTGCCTGCAACCTTTTTTGACTTTCTTCTAGGTCTTTTTTGAAAGTGAACTCCTTCATTTTAGATAAGTCGCTCAACTTTTGATCCAAGTTTGCACGGGAACTGCTTGCCTTTTTCTGTAAGTCTTTTATTTCTTTCTCTAATTTTTCAAGATTCTTAGCTCTTCCTATTCGTTTTCCTTCAAACAAGCCCACAGATCCACCTGCCAGCGAAAATTTCTTTTTGACATATTTACCTGATTCTGAAAGAAATACACCTTCTTTTTGGATTGGAAAATCCTGGAATTCCCCTTGAATTAAATAGACATTATCCAAAATAAAGTTAATAAGCCTACTGTATTTCAGATCAAATTCAATGATTTCAGTAGCTGCCCGAGCATTAGGAAAGAGCTGTGTTTGGCTGGGGGAAAAATGTTCAAAATGATCTAAAATGAAAAAATTCGCTTTTCCTTTTGCTGAATCACTTAAGAGTTGGATTGCTGAAATTGCCTCGGCTTCCGTGTCTACTACATAATAATTTAAGTAATTTTCGAGGTAATTTTCAATGGTTACCCGGTATTTTTCATCGGTAGTAAGCAAATCGGATAGGAGTGGGAAATCCTTTCCCCAACTAGGATTCTTTTTAAGAAACTTGATGGCTTCGGGAAATCCTTCCAAGTTTTCAACCAAGGATTTGGTTAAGTTGAATTCATTGGTTTTTGAATCCAATTTCCGGGAGACTTGAGTAAGCTCTTCTCGAATCAACTCGACAATTCGGGTAGTCTCTTCGATTTTTATATTTTGATCTTCCTGTTTACTATGTAGAATATCAAATTCATTTTGTGCTTCATCCAATTGGTCTTTTACTAGTGCTAGCTTTTGTTCAAAGGAGAATAAGTTTGCCTCCTGTGAGCTATCATCTGTGGATGTCCTGTCCAGGTCTTGTTTCAGGGTTGTAAGTTGAATTTGTTTAATTTCAACTTCTTTACCTATCTGATATACATGTTCCTTTACTTTTTCAACGTGTAATCCTAACTTTTTATGCTGTTCTTGTTTGGCAGAAGCGACCGTTTTTTGAAGGTCATAGGCTTCCCTTAGCTGAGTAACCCAGGCTTCTTTTTCTAATAAAATTTTTTCTGCAGATTCCTTTTCTTGTTCCAGTGATCGTATCGCAAAAGCTGCTCGTTCGTTAGATTTACGATCTTGCTCGATTTGTTCACGAAGGATTTGGGAACGATCTTCTAAAAACCGAAGTCGTTCATTTTTAATTTTTTTGTCTGATTCAAAAGTTCGGATTTTGTTGACTTGTTCATTTAGTGTTTTTTGTCTTGCAGCCAACAATTTTTCTTTTCCAATTAAGTCCGATTTGCAGGAACTCAATTGTGCTTCCAAAGATGTTATTTTAGCTTGAAT
>Ga0181558_10000562_pt1 | contig 34545 bp, 26 predicted proteins | sample 011ome_22_FD_133754 | JGI IMG/M metagenome (GOLD analysis project Ga0181558, IMG submission 133754) | Coastal salt marsh microbial communities from the Groves Creek Marsh, Skidaway Island, Georgia - 011507BT metaG (megahit assembly) | ecosystem: Environmental > Aquatic > Marine > Intertidal... | reverse complement strand
TGTATTTGTATTATTATCATCATTGACAATTAACCGAGATCATTCTATAGATGACGATCCGGATTGTCTGGAGAAATTGAATATTCCAAAGGAGTTCTCACCAGAGGCAGATACACTGAATCGATTTTCGATTGATTTTCCATGTCCTCCAGAAACATTTGAAATACAGGTTTATCACCCTAATGGAGACCGCGTTTATTTTTCGCAAGATCCAAAATTCAGTTGGGATGGAAATGATCCGGAATCAAAACCTTGTGAGACCCAAGTTTATTCTTGGAAATTGAATTACAAGTATAAAATGCAGAATGTCATTCTAAAGGGAGGACTATTGCTTTTGCGATAAGTCTAACAAGTTGTTTAAACTCGACGAATGTCTGCTCCAAGATTATTCAATCGAACATCGATATTCTCGTACCCGCGATCAATTTGTTCAATATTGTGAATCGTACTTTTTCCTTCTGCCGATAGTGCAGCAATTAATAAGGAAACACCGGCACGAATATCTGGCGATGTCATGCTGATACCTCTTAGGCGATTTTCATGATTTAATCCGATTACCGCTGCTCGGTGTGGGTCGCATAGAATAATCTGGGCACCCATATCTATTAGCTTATCCGTAAAGAATAAACGCGATTCGAACATTTTTTGATGGACTAAAACAGAGCCCTTAGCTTGGGTTGCTGTTACCAATACAATACTCAATAAATCTGGTGTAAAGCCTGGCCAAGGCGCATCAGAAACCGTTAGAATTGATCCATCTATAAATGTGTCAATTTCGTAAGATTTTTGGGCAGGGATAAACAAATCATCTCCTCTTAACTCCATTTGGATCCCTAATTTTCGGAAAACAGATGGAATGATACCAAGATCTGGATAGCTCACGTCTTTAATGGTGATTTCCGACTGTGTCATAGCTGCTAGCCCAATAAAAGATCCAATCTCAATCATATCAGGAAGGATACGATGATAACATCCTTTTAATTCTTTGACTCCTTTAATTTTGAGCATGTTGGAGCTAATTCCTGAAATCTTTGCTCCCATGCTGTTTAGCATTTTACAAAGCTGTTGCAAATAGGGCTCACAAGCCGCATTATAAATAGTCGTTTCACCTTTGGCTAAAACAGCAGCCATAACAATATTTGCAGTACCAGTGACGGAAGCTTCATCCATATGGATATAAGTTCCTGTTAGTTTTTTAGCCTCAACCGTATAAAAATAAGTCTTTGCGTCAAACTTAAATTTTGCTCCTAAATGGGTAAAACCCTCAAAGTGTGTATCTAATCTTCTTCTGCCAATTTTATCACCGCCTGGTTTCGGCATGTATGCCTTTCCAAATCGTGCTAAAAGTGGTCCGATAATCATTATAGAACCTCTTAATCCTGAGGCACGTTTCGTAAAGTCATCTGTTTTCAGGTATTCCAAATCGATATCGGCAGCTTTGAAATTATAGGTTCCCTTCTCTACCTTCTCCACTTTCACACCCATGGCCTGAAGTAGATTAATTAATTTGTTGACATCAATGATATCAGGAATATTACTGATGGTCACCTTGCCTTTTGTCATTAAAACAGCACAGAGCACTTGAAGTGCTTCGTTTTTTGCTCCTTGTGGTACGAGTTCTCCTTTTAGCGGTTTACCACCGTGAATTTCAAATGCCCCCATATTGTTTAATGTCTTTTACGATTGTTGTTATTATTGTTATTCTTCCTTTTTTTACTCTTATGCTTTTTACTCACATTATTATTGTTTGTATTACTTTTTAGTCCATACAATTTAATAATCGATGAAGTGGAAGGAAGGAAAGTAAGATCTTCTAATATGATTCGATCATTGGATAATTTTCGCAAATGATCTCCAATCATTTCATCCTCAATCGAATTAGAATTAAATACAATATAGAACTGCTTCATGATGGTTGCGATCGTTTTAATCAAAGCGTCGCGCTCATCTTTATCCTCCATTTCACACGCCTTTTCAATCAACTTTTCCACGTTCTTACCATAGTGTCCAATCTTGATCGGTGACTGTGGATAAGCAACACGTTGAGGTTTTTCATCAAGCACTTCCTTAATCGGCAAGGGATAGGGAGAGTCCACGTCCAATTCAAAATTAGACATGATAAAAAGATGTGTCCATAATTTTGGTTTGTACTCTTCTGCATCCCGCAATTCAGGTTTTAACTCTCCCATGACCTTTATTATGGCCTGCGCTACCTTATTGCGTTCATCGCGATCACTTAATGAAACGGCGTGATCTACCATTTTTTGCACATTACGTCCATACTCGGGAATGAGCATTTTCGGACGGGCAGTATTATACTCCAGTGCTTCTATATCTGACATATTTCAAAAATACTATTTTTTCAAGGACTTTCAGAAGTCGCTTATTAATTTGATGTTAAGAATTGAATGTTAAAACTTCTTTGTTATTGGGGTCTTTACTTATTCCTATCACTATGGTTGAGGGGTAAGTTCTGTCATTTGTTCGAGGGCGGCTTTAACTGTATTGGTTGGCATTTTACAAGCACCTTCGATACAGACAAATACGGTCGTTTCTCCCAAAAACTTACCTTCCAACAACGCTAGGTCGCTTTCTGTCGTAGCTCCCATTAATAGGCAATCTGGATGATAATTCTTATGGATTTCATTTCTAAAGGATTCACAATTCTCTCCAGTCACGGCAACCTCATAATAGGTATGAATATTTTTCAAAGCCAATTGTCCCCAATTTGTATAATTGCTTCCAAAGTCGGGCATCTCTGCATAAACATTGGCTAACATTTGCCGTGCTTTTTCTTTATAGTCCCTTTTATCCAAAAGAATACCTAAATCAAAAAGGGCATTGGCCATCACCGAGTTGGAAGATGGGATGACATTATCGGTTATTTCCATTTTTCGTGCGATCAGTGATCCTTCCGCATCTGAGGAAAAATAGAACATTCCGCTATTTGCATCATAAAAATGTTCCATGGCGTATTGGGCCATTAAATCGGCTTTCGTGAGATAGTCTTCGTTGAACGTATTTTCATAAAGTTTAATGCAAGTTGCAATTCCGAAAGCATAATCTTCTAAAAAACCATCAATGGATGAAACCCCATCTTTATAGGTGTGAAATAATTTGCCATCTGCGGTGAGTTGTTGTTCGAGCATCCATTTTGAATTAAAAAGTGCTCCTTTTAACATCAGTTCATCACCAAACACCTCATAAGCATCTAATAATGCAATTTGCATCATGGCGTTCCAAGAAGTGAGAGCCTTATCATCTAGCCCTGGACGAACACGATCAGATCGGGCTTCTAGCAGTTTGTTGCGAATCGTGTTGAATTTGTTTTCAACTTCATTGACTTCCATATTATTTGCCGCAGCATACTCTTCATTACTCAAAGGGCGCATTAAAATATGCTTGCCTTCCCAAAGGGTCCTTTCACCGATTCCGAAGTAATTCTTCGCAAAATCAAAATCTTCAGCTAAAACAGTTTGTAATTCCTCTTCCGTCCATACATAGAACTTCCCTTCTTCTTCTTCACTATCGGCGTCTAAAGCAGAATAATAAGCGCCTTTATCATTCATCATTTCACGATACGCCCAAGTTAAGGTTTGGTATACAACATCTTTATACAGCGGGTTATTTGTTCTGCGATAAGCGTTAGAATATAGCGAGACCAATTGAGCATTATCGTAAAGCATTTTTTCAAAGTGTGGAACCTTCCATTCAGGATCTGTTGAATAGCGAGAAAATCCACCTCCAACTTGATCAAATATGCCCCCTTTTACCATTTTGACCAAACTCAAGTCAACGTGTTTAAGAACATCTTCATTATCATTATGAAAAGCATACTGTGTCAAAAACTCGAAATTATTCGGCATTGGGAATTTGATTTTTCGTTGATCTCCGCCATAAACGGTGTCAAAGAATGGCATCCAGTTAAGGACCATTGAATCGATCACAATTGGCAAAAATGCCACATCTTTAGCGGGAGCCTGAATTAATTCAGATTGTTGAATGCCTTCAGTTAAATTGGCAGCAAAACGCTCTACCTCTTTTGGTGATTTTTCAAATTTGTATTGCAGGTTATTCATTAATTCGATCCATTGATCTTTTTCATAATAAGTACCCCCATAAATTGGTCGGCCATCGGGCAAAGTAAAGCAGTTTAAGGGCCACCCGCCGCCACCTGTCATTAATTGGACGGCATTCATATAAACCTGATCAACATCTGGGCGTTCTTCTCGATCGACTTTGATGCAAATGAAATGCTCATTCATCAACTCAGCGACTTCTTCGTCCATAAAACTTTCCCGTTCCATGACATGACACCAATGGCAAGAAGAGTAACCAATGCTTACAAGGACGAGTTTATTTTCTTTTTTTGCTTGTTCAAAAGCTTCATCGCCCCATGGCATCCAGTTGACCGGGTTATGGGCGTGCTGTAATAGATAAGGACTCGTTTCATTGACTAAGGCATTTTCAAATTCGTGATGTTCTTGGTTATTCGTGTCCTGTTCCCCTTGACCATTGCAAGAGAGAAACGATATTGCAAGGGCCAATAATAGAATTGAAGGAAGATTTAATAACGATTTCGAACCGATCATACGAATAGAAAATAAATTTTAGTAAATATAGCTATCTTGCCACGGATTTTGACTGTATTTGCTGAGATATGAACCCTTTATGCAAATTTTAACAAAAATTCATGTAAAAACAGCCAGATCAGAATATAATACTAAACTTATGAAGCGCATATTATTCCTATTTACCATGACAATCACGGCTACTTTGACTTGGTCGCAAGATTATTTTCAACAAGAGGTGAATTACACCATTAGTGTTGAATTAGATGATGAAAAAAATATGTTATCTGGTTCTGAAACATTTGAGTATGTCAATAATTCACCAAACGAATTAAGCTTTATCTATGTTCATCTTTGGCCGAATGGATATCGCAATAATGAAACGGCATTGGCAAAGCAATTGTATGATATGAACAATATGGTCTTAGAATACGCGACTGATGAGGAAAAAGGCTATATCGACTCGCTTGACTTTAACGTGGATGGCAAGTCTGTGAAATGGGAGTATGATTCTGAACATATTGATATTTGTAAGCTTATCTTAAATCAGCCCCTAAAGGCAGGTGATCGCATGAAAGTCACCACGCCTTTTCAGGTGAAAATACCTTCTGGAGATATCTCACGTTTAGGGCATGTAGGAGAATCCTATCAAATTACACAATGGTACCCAAAACCGGCGGTATATGATAAAGAGGGATGGCATCAAATGCCTTATTTAACTCAGGGTGAATTCTACTCTGAATACGGATCATTTGATGTGTCCATTACGTTGCCTGAAAACTATGTGGTAGGCGCAACGGGAGATTTACAGACGGAGAGTGAATTCACTTTTTTGAATGAGCGAGCAGCTCAAACAAAAAAGGCTTTTGATGATAGCGAGTTTGAAAAAAGAACCTTTAATGATGAATTTCCAGAAAGTTCTAAAACCAAAAAGACGATTCGATATACGCAAAAAGACGTACACGATTTTGCCTGGTTCGCTGATAAGCGATACGAGGTTTTAAAAGGAGAGGTAAAGTTGCCAAATTCAGAACGCATGGTGACGTCATGGGCTATGTTTGTCCCAGAAAACTATGATATCTGGGAGGATGCAATTGAATACCTAAATGACGCCACCTTTTATTACTCCAAATGGAATGGAGACTATCCTTATAATCAAGTTACTGCTGTTGATGGGACGATTAGCGCAGGTGGTGGAATGGAGTATCCTAATGTTACGGTAATTGGTAATTCAGGTACAAAAGAAATGCTGGAAGTGGTCATCGTCCATGAAGTAGGGCATAATTGGTTTTACGGTTTATTGGGATCAAATGAGCGTGACCATGCATGGATGGATGAAGGATTGAATACCTTGAATGAAATCCGCTACATGCAAACTAAATACCCCGATAATACGCGTTTGTCTGACATGGCGAGAGGTGCAGCACACCGCGTTCATTTTCATGACCTCAATCATCAAGATATGTCAAACATTACTTATCGAATGGTAGCGGCTTATGGAATGGATCAGCCAATAGAGTTAAAATCGGCAGATTACTCCAGTCTCAATTATGGATCAATTGTTTATGCTAAAACTGGACTCGTATTCAGCTATTTAAAGGATTATTTAGGAGATGAAGTTTTTGATAATGCGATGCAAAAGTATTATGACGAATGGCATTATAAACACCCACAACCTGAAGATTTAAAATTGATTCTTGAACGGGAGACGGCTAAGGACTTGGGCTGGATATTTGAAGACCTCATTCAAACGACGAAACAGATAGATTATAAAATCAAAAACGTTAAGATTTCTGAAGATAAATCGGTCGTCACGATTAAAAATAAGGGGCAAATTGAGGGTCCAATTCGTGTAGATGCTATGAATTTTGGTAAGGTTCGAGAATCAAAATGGATTGAACCTGGAGAAACAGAAGCTACCTTTAACGGAACAAGTTATGACCAGTTTATTATTGATGCCAATCGTCAGATTCCGGAAGTGAATCGTAATAATAATTATTGGACAAAAAAGGGGTTGTTTCATCGCGTTGAACCATTGAGCTTTACCATGCTAACGACTTATAATCGTGGTGAAGAATGGAATATGTATTGGTTACTAGCTTTAGGTTATAATGTCTACGACAAGTTCATGTTAGGTATGATGTTTCATAATGTATCCATTCCTAAAAATAAATTTGAATACATGATCGCACCGATGTACTCTTTTGGTCAAAATACGATAAGTGGATTAGTGGATATGAATTATACTTGGATACCAGCGCGTAATATCCGGACAATTAAACTCGGACTTTCTGGTAAAACATTTGGCCAAGGTCTTGGGTATGCAGATAGTGATTTGGTTCCGAATGACAATCGTTATTTTGTTGTGCAACCATATTTGGATTTGATGATCGGCAAACCAAAAGAGAAGAAAAATTATCAGCAGAACGTACTCTTAAAAGGGCATTATATCCTTGAACAAAATGCAACGGCTAGCACTTATGATTCAGAAATAACAGGAGCATCTTTATCGTATCGTCTTGATTATAAAAAACGCGTCCATCAATTTTCAGCAGCTTGGCGTTTAGATTTTCTAAATGTAGCAGATGAAAACCCACTGATCTCGGAGTCATCTTCTCTAATGAATTCTGGTATTGAATTGGATTATTCATTTGAATATTGGGATCGCAAAGATAAATCACTTAACCTGCGACTCTTCTTCGGACAAAATTTATTTTACAATGGTGTTATCAATGATCGTTATGGATTTGCACTCGGCGGACAATCAGGTTCAATGGATGTCATGTATGACCATTTTTTATATGGGCGAAATGAAACATCGGGATTATGGTCTAATCAGCGTATAGAAAATCAAGGTGGATTTAAGACAACTTCGAATTTTGGTGTTACCAACGGCTCCTTAATAGCAGGGAACTTTTATGCTCAACTACCATTTATTCCGTTAGTGGGTGTGTTTGCTGATTATGGTGTGTTTGACAATGCTGGAACGATGGAGTCGGCTTATAATATGGGATTGGGTATTCGAATAAGTTCAAAATTTGCGGTATACTTCCCACTATTAGAATCAGACAACTTAAAGAACTCATACCCTGACGGTTCGAATTACGCCAGTAAGATTCGATTCACAATAGACCTCAACGGCTTATCACCACAGAAACTTATTCCGAACGCATTGTCCGGATTCTAACTCAGTTTAAAAAGGATTTGATTATTAAAAGAGAAGAGGGGGAATTATTTCATTTTCCCTCTTTTGCCTTTATTCATTTGCGCCATGCGCATCTGGTTGCGTGAAGTGGCCCGACCCATCTGTTTTTTCAAGTCTTTGATGTGCTGCGTCAACATACCTTTTGTGTCGAGTTTCTTAGCATCATTTAGCAAAGTCTCAGCCTCTCTCCTTCTACCAGTCTGCATGCAAACAGCACCGATATTTAGTTTAGCCATTGCCTTATCATGATCTCGTTTAAGACCAATGCTTAATGCTTTTCTGAAATACGATTCAATTTGCCCCATTGAAGAAACAGCTGATCCTGAAATACCTTTTAGATAGAAAAAGTAAGCCCGTTGTCCTTTCATTAAATATTCAGGTTGCTTGATACGATTAAGGTATTTTTGCGCTTTCTCCATATTTTGTTGGCGGAGTTGCAAAGTAGCCATGATCAGGTTTTCATTTCTAAAAATGAACAAACCAAGAAGCGCTGTGATGAATATAAAAACGATACCCCAGCCCCAATATCCTGCAGAGAATAACCAAACAGTGAAACCAAGTGAGCTAAGTGTTAAAAGTGATTTAAGTATTAAAGCAATCATAAAATTATTCAGATATAGTAGCGATACATTTTAATTCAATAGCAATAGGAGTCGGCAAACTGTTGATCTCAACAGTCGTGCGACAAGGTTGATTATCTTTGAAGTACTCTGCGTAAATGCGGTTGTACGTATGAAAGTCACGTTTCATGTTGACCAAAAAAACTGTAACATCCACCAATTCATCCCAAGAAGAGCCTGAAGCTTCTAGGATGGTTTTTACATTGTCAAAAACCGAGCGACATTGTGCTTCAAAGTCAAAAGCTTTAAAATTTCCATTGTGGTCCAATTCTAAACCTGGCACAAACGAATCGTTTGTATCAGAACCAGCCACGCGTGGTCCAACACCAGAAAGAAACAATAAATTTCCAACCTTTCGTGCATGAGGATATAAACCTACCGGTTTTGGTGCCTCATTCGTGCTTATTTTTTCAGACATACTGTAATTTTGCTACAAATATACCTAATTGTCAAAAGTTATAAGGTTATCCGCCTTATATTTGTATAATATGCGATCTAAAAACATTCTTTGTGCCGTTTTTGGTTTTCTAATGACCCTCATTGCTGCTTTCTTTGGAGCAAGTATTCATAGTTCAAAAACAAATGTCCACATCTCTCACTTAAATGAATTGGATCATATTCATCATTTTGACCCGGAAATCATACCGCAATTGAATGCACAAGCAGCCATGTTTACGATGCCTTTTGTGCTGGCTTTGCTCTTTTTTGAATTGTGGATTGTCTTCAAGTCTGATATTCGACAGGTTAAAAATATTGCGATTGGGCTAACAGTTGCAGCACTCATCATTTTAGTTGTTGCGATTCTGACGTTGATGAATCCGGTTGAATTTGATTTTAGTCAATGGGGTTATGTCTGGATAACAATGGGCATATTTATCGTTGCGGGTAATGCACTTTCTATTTTCATTAAAGGAAATGCCCCTCAAAAGGTTTAATCTCAAACCGACCTTTAACAAATAATTAACTTTTGTAGCGCCATAAGCCTTTGTTTATAAAGGCGTAACGATTTTGGCATATCTCTTGCAGCTATCATAATATGTTTAACTAAATTAATTATTATGATCGCAAAAAAAAATCCAAAAGCAGACCTGGAGAAAAAACGGTTTGCATTTTTCCAAATCGGACTCATCATTGCCGGTTCAGCTAGTCTAGCTGCATTTGAGTACACCACCGTTCAGGTTGAAGAAGCTAATCACTTTGTTTATGAAAATGATGACGATATAATTGTCCTTACAGACATTCCCGAAGAGCCAAAACCAGAGCCTCAAAAATCACAAAAAGTGCAGGTGATGACACCTGACATCAAGGTGGTGAAAACAAAAGTAATTGAAGGTGACCCAAAAGTCCTGCATAAAGGACAAAAGGTAATCATTGATGACGGTGATGGCGAAGATTGTCTCGATTGTGGATATGAAATAGCCGATATCGATCCAAGTACTATCATAGAGATATCAGAGATACCACCTTCATTCCCTGGCGGTGCTGGAGCAATGGCGGGTTTCATTCGTGATAATATTCGATTACCAGACTTCCTTTCTATTCATGACCAAGGAACAGTGTATGTAGAGTTTGTTGTGAACGAAGATGGCTCAATAGAGCAGTCGAAAGTCGTAGGGAAAGTTTCACCAGATCTTGATGAGGCCGCTTTAAATGTGGTCAACAAGATGCCAAAATGGACACCAGGTGAACAAGCGGGTAAAAAAGTGCGTGTTCGCTTTACCGTTCCTATTAAAATTGTAACACACTAGGTCACTCAAGATCGCAAATAGCATAAGGCCTTTTCGTCTCGTACGAAAGGGCCTTTTTTCGTTTGTAACATAAAAAGCACTTTTTTCGTTTACGCTCAATAGAATGGGCGTGTCAAATAATTGGTAAAATAGGTTTTTACCCTTATTTTTGCGCGTTTCAGGCGGAAAAGAAAATTAATTTGACTTTTTTTTATTCCTCAAGCAACTTTTTTGAAACGACGTCAGTCTAAACTACAGAAATCACAAACGAACCATTTGTTTTGATAGACGAAAATGGAAAGTTTGAAAACTAAAAAATTAAAAAAATGAACAATCTGAAAAGAATTCTTTTTTTGTTTGCCATCACAATGGCATCCATGTCATTCGGACAAGCCGCCGAAGAAGGAACAGCGGGAGAAGCTACAATTACATCTTCTTTTTGCGTAGAGCTTGACGCAAGTGTCGAGGTAACCACTGTTTACAGGGCAGATGCTAGTGCGCTTGGATGGGCATCAGAAGCTGCGGCTAAAAAAGCATGTGGATTCCATTCAAATAACTTGGTGACGTATGAGCAAGATTATGCGAATAACGAAATCATTATTTATATCCATACAGACCGTACTTCTGCACCGCAGGATGTGGCTTGGTGGAATGAATATCTTGAAAGTCTTTGTAATTAAGATAGATCTTAAAATTTAAATAAAAACAATACTATGTATTTAACGAAACATTTAAAAACAACTCTTTTGACGGTTGTGATGTTCTTGACAACCATGTTCTCTTATGGACAGTTGGATTTTGGGAACGGATACCTCATCGGGGATTTTGTAAACGTTGCCGTGAGTGGTGAACGTGGACGAGAAGGTACTGACGTAAGTGCGTTTGGTTTTCACCAAAGAGCACCTGCAGACCGTTGCGGATTCGTTGCTGACCCGAATGATTCTGGTTGGTTAGACGGAGCTGGTGGTATGGACGGTGACTTCTTTATGCCCGGTACTCCTGAAAACGGGTGGGGATTAAAAATTGATGGTGTCGAGTATAGTAACGCACACAATGCTTATGATATTATCGCAGATCCAGACAATCCAATTTCTTGGGTTTTAATCGGTGATTGTATTACCGTAACTTGGACCGGTGAGACGGTAACAGGCGTAAGAGTAATTTTAGATTATCACTTAATTATTGGTGATGCCTTCTATACAACGGAGGTAACGATCATTAATAATACAGGTGCTGATTTAGTAGATGCATATTACTATCGTAATGTGGATCCAGATAACAATCAACCAATTAGTGGTACGTATACAACTACAAATACAATTGTATCGCAACCATCGGATGATTGTCAGAAAGCATTAGTTTCTGCTGAAAGTGGTGTTCCTCACGATTCTTATTTAGGATTTGGTGGTTTAGGAGCTAAATTCCGTGTTTCACATGGTGGTTTCTCAAACCGTGATGGTGAAGATATCTGGAATGGAACTGGTGGTCTAGAAGGAACAGTTGGAGCTGTTTCTGTAGCGGATGCTGCAATTTCTTTAGCTTATAAAGATGACATTCCTGACACGGATACCTTAAACTTTACTTTTGCTGTTGTATTAAGTGAAGACGCGGTTGAAGGTGCATTCTCAAGTTTATATTATATCGATTACGAATCTGCTGGTGGTATCGGCGGTGGCGTAATTAATTCTTGTAACCCTGTTGTGGATACAGTTACTTCTTGTAATGGTAACCCAGCAATTTTGACGGTTCAAGGACCGAATGATGAAGATTACGCTTGGACTTGGACATCTGATCCTCTTGATCCAGATGCAGAAACTGACGGACCAACTATTGAAGTTGCTCCGGATGAGACAACAACGTATACTGTTTCTGGTGTTCCGATTTCTGATTGTTTAGAAGGTGAGATCACCAAAACGATTGTAGTACAATTCTCAGAAGGTCCAGATATCGAAATCGTTGATCCAGGACCACAATGTGAAGAATTTGACATTACTACTTTAGAGTTCTCTGATGTGAATGATACGGAGGATCCAAATATTGTCTTCTTGTCAGAATTCCCTGATAGTGCTGGACAGGTTGAACCTGAATTTACAGGACCATTAATGGGGCCAGATGATGATGTATGGTTGATGATTGGTGATACTGCTAATGGATGTTTTGATGTTATTAAGCTCGAGTTTGAGTTTGGTGGTATTGGAGTAGCTGGAGATGATACAACAATTGCCCTTTGTGGTGAGTCAGGAGTTATTGTTGACTTATATGACTATATCACTGAAGGCATTACTGAGGCTGGATCTTTTGAAGAAGAAACTTTCTCTGGACAATTTAATGAAGCAACAGGTGAATTTACAGTTGCGGGATTAGGTGGAACGTATGAGTTTACTTATACAGTATCTGGTTTGGACCCTTGTCCAGATGATGAGGCTACATTTATTGTAGAAGTTTATCCTCAGCCAGTACCAGATTTCGAATATGAAGTGGATGGTGTTTCATCTGCAGATGGATTAGCAAGTACTTGTATTATTAATGAAGTTGATTTTGTAGATTTCTCTACTATTCCAGCTCCAGGTACAATTACTTCATGGGATTGGGATTTTGGTGGAGACGGAACGTCAACCGACGAGAATCCATCTCATACATTCTCTGCAATTGGAACGTATATCATCACATTGACTGTAACGACAGATGATGGATGTACTTCAACATTCGAGAAAGAAATCATTATTTACGAATCGCCGATCTTGGATGCGATCTTTAACGATCCAACGTGTACAGGTTTCTCTGACGGATCAATCACAGCATTCGTTGAAGGTGGAAGTGGTACTTTCGATATTGAAATCACTGACGAGGTTGGAACTGTATTAAATGCTGATGGATCTAACACAGCGAATACATTATCTGCAGGAACGTATTATATCAATGTAGTTGATGGTTCAGGATGTTCAGCTTTAGCGACGGTTGTATTAACTGACCCACTACCATTGATTCCTTACTACAGAGTTGTTGAGCCATTGTGTTATGGTGATCCTGGATATATCGTAATTGATTCGGTACAAGGTGAAGCAATTAACAATGCAATCAGTTATTTCTGGGCTCCTGAAACGGATGTGCCAAACGGATATGAAGCTGATTCAGTTAATGTAACAGGCGGAACATACATTTTAACAATCAACGATGAACGCGGATGTTCAAATGTGGTTGAAATTGAAATGACTGAACCAGCTGAGTTATTGTTCACAAGTGATTTAGGTTATGATCCTGCTTACTGTAGATTGTATGGCTACCAAAATGGTAACGGACAAGTTTATGGTGGAGCAACTGGAGGAACAGGTACACCTTCTTACTTATGGGAAGATCTTCAAAATGGAGATACGGAAGATAACTCGACTTGGGGTGGTAGAAATCCTGGAGATTATCGTCTAACAGTTACAGATGATAACGGATGTATGATTGATACAGTGATTACTGTAGATTCATTAAATCCAATCGCAGACTTTAACGTAATCTCTGATCAGTTGAATGCAGACTTAAAAGGTACAGCACCGGTTGAAGCGGTATTTGAAAATACATCATTGTATTTTGCTAACCCGAATAACCCACTTGCTGATACAACATTCTTCTGGAACTTAGATACAGCGAACGCAGACTACTTTATTATTGAAGATTATTTCTTCATGCCAGATACGATTTATGGACCAAAAGGTCAAACGTATGAAGTAGTTGTTTGTTTGACAGCGCAGAACAAAAACGGATGTAGTGATACCGAGTGTAAAACATTAACGATCTTTGAGCCAATCACGTTCGTTAATGTCAACATCTTTACACCAAATGGTGATGGTAATAATGACATCTTTACCTTCTCGCAATATGCAGCTTCCATTTCGGAGTTCTATTGTGTGATCGTAAACCGTTGGGGAGTGAAAGTGGGTGAAATCACTGACATTGACCTCGGATGGGATGGTACCGATATGAACGGTGATCCTGTTTCAGACGGTGTTTACTTCTACAAATATGAAGCAACAGCTGATAACGGCGAGAAACTCGCAGGACAAGGTAACGTAACCGTTGCCAAGTAAGCATCAGCTTAAATAATAATAACCCCGATCGCTTTGCGTTCGGGGTTTTTTTATGCCCTGATTTTTAAGCAGGGAAAGAGTATTAAGAAGAGAGCAACGTTTGTTGTGATCAATCATACTCGCGTGCATTTCGTTGGCTGCAGTGCGGAAGTGCTGCTGCTCCTCTCCTCGCACGCATTTAGCGCAGCGCAATGCGTGCGGATCGTTTTTAAAAAGGTTCGTGAGTATTAAGATACACGTGTCCATTCGTGCGCATTTCGTTGGCTGCGGAGTAGCTGTGCTGTTGGCAAAGCCAACCATGTTTAAATGTGTGAATTCATGACCTCGATCCGCTTGGTTTGTTACCTCGTGCAGTGCAGGATTTTCAACACTGTGAAACTTCTAAGTCGCTAAAGATTTGTAATCCATCAATATGAGAAGATAGATGTGAACTAATACTTCGATTCTTCGTTTTGAACCGTAACTTTCAAAACTACTGCATTTGAAATTGTTCAGATTGCCTCTCACCATCCGCGTCGAATACTTTAGGACATCCTGATTTTGGCCATAACCATGCTAATTTAATTGTAAAAATAACCGGTTGATAGCGACTGTTAAACCAATAATGAGATGGATTAAAGGCAGTAAAATTTAGGAATGTGAGCACTGGTGTTTGTACCGTTGGCACGATAAATAAACCATCCTGCATTTTGATTCCAAAACCGAGTGTATAATGCAATTGACCGACCAATTTATCTTGGTTAGTAGATGCGAGTGGTGAGAGGTATTTACCTTCTGCCTGCTTGTCTTTCCCTCCATAAATGCGATAATCTACATTAAAACCAATCGACTGATCAATAAAGTTATACTTCGAGATTTGCCAGACATTGTGAATACCAGCTCGCAAAAAAGCGGAACCGAAATTAAAGCTACCGCGGTCTTTAACATCACCGAGTTCATATTTCTCTTGACCACCAAAGTGCTTTACGCCCAAGCCCCAATCAAAATAATGTACGATTTTATTCTTTTTACGAAAGAGGTGTTCCATTCCGCCTTCCAAATAATAACCTGGCAATCCGGTAGCGGTTAAATCATAATCCTGCTCCTCATCATTCGAATTATTGCCAGCCATATAGGTGACTCCAAGATCAACGTGCCAGCCGATCGGACGGTAATGACTTGCGTTTTCACTCCAAATTAACCAACCCCAGTTTTTTGATTCTGAAAAAGGGCTATCATTCTTTTTTCGGGTGTTTCTTTTTTCAAAGTCTGACCCAATCTGAGTAAATCCTTGTCCTGCTCCAAAAAGCAGAACGATCATCCATACCGTTTTTAAATGCATACGACTAATTTAAGCTTTTTCCAGAAGTTCCAAAATATGCTCTTCCACTTCTTTTGAATCCCATACAGATGCTATGTCAGGACGATCCATTACTTTTTTCATGATAGCATCCTGGTGCATTCCGGCATTCCAAGCATCAGAATAGCGAATATTAGAGAAAGAGACTTGGCTATATAACGGCAACCATTTATTTGGGTACATCTCATTAAAACGAGCCTCTATTTTCTTTTGCAATAAAAATTGAGGGTCAGCTACATAATCACGCATCACATAATAATTGTGTACCGATAAATCTTGCAAGGCATCGCCATCAGGTTTGCGTTGTTTTTGATATTCGGCAAATACTGCCGGCCAATCCTCATTGTGTTTTTCCATTAATGAAGCCATGACCGTACAATCTTCAAATCCACCATTCATACCTTGCCCATAAAAAGGAACAGTGGCATGTGCCGCATCACCCATTAAGGCAAACTTGCCATTTGTCCATGGATAGCACCGAACAATAGCCAGCGACGATAAAGGATGATCATGCCAACTTTCAATTAAATTTGGACAGATTTCATAAAAATCAGGGAAAGTTTCTTTAAAGAATCGATCCACGTCAGCATCTGCTTTTAATGTTTCAAATGAATTTTCACCTTCAAAAGGCATAAATAAAGTGCAAGTAAAACTTCCATCTTCATTTGGTAATGCAATTAACATAAAACGACCTCTTGGCCATATATGCAAAGCATTTTTATCTAAACGATAAGAACCATCATCATTAGCCGGAAGCAATAACTCACGATAACCATCATCAATATAATCTTGCTTATAATCGAAACGATCCGTTTTCTGCATGGCATTGTAGCGCACCGCAGAAAAAGCACCATCACAAGCAAACACAACATCTGCTTGATCTTTAAATTCTTCACCTGTTTCTGAATCTTTCAAATAAACGATACCAGCTTCTAAGTCAGCGTCAATACATTGTTTATTATAATGAATCGTTGCATTGCCTTTTTCTTCGGCAATGTTCATCATACGCGCGTTTAGACCGCCCCTTGAAACAGAGTATATGGCTTGCCCCTCTTTTCCATAAGGTTGATAAGTCGTTTCACCCGTTGTGTCGTGCATGATTCGGCCGTGCATTGGAATGGCAATTTCATCCACTTCGTTTTCTACACCAACGCCTTTTAAGGCTGTCCAACCGCGAACCGACAAGGCCAGGTTAATTGATTTTCCTGCAGAAATTTCAGCTTTTCGAATATCCGGACGTCTTTCATAGATGGTTACTTTATAACCTGCTTTTGAAAGATAAACGGCCCATAATGAACCAACTAGTCCAGCTCCAACAATAATTGCACTTTTTTCCATGGTTTAATATTTTGTTCTTTTCCAGTGTTGCTGGAAACGTGATTTTCTAAAAATAGCTTCGTGGCGTTCTTTTCGTTTCCGGTTAAATACCGCACTAATACGCCATAAAAAAATACCTACAATGAGTATAACAATTACTTGAGACATTAGTTTCATCATGGGCATCGCTTCTGTTGCAGCACCGTTCAAGTAGATGTTGACTATATCCGGATCGTAGGTTTCGATCATGCCTGAATTGCTTTTTCCAGGATAGCACCAAAACGATAGACATCCTCAAATGAATTATATAAAGGAACTGGAGCAATGCGAATCACATTCGGCTCACGCCAATCAGCAATGACACCTTCTTTTGTGATGACGTCAAATAATGTTTTCCCCATTCCGTGTGAAAGAATAGATAATTGTGCACCACGTCTTTCTTGCTCTTTTGGAGTAATGATTTCAAATTCGCAACGGTCTTTATTTCGCTCCGAAATTGCCTCGATAACAAACTCTAAATAATCGGTCAGTTTTCTGCGTTTTTCAATCAAGGCATCCATCCCAACTTCATCAAAAAGATCTAAAGAAGCTAAATGAGCTGCCATACCTAAAACAGGCGCATTACTCAATTGCCAACCTTCTGCTCCAGGCATTGGGTTAAATCCGGGCTCCATTAAAAATCGTGTATCCTTATCGTGTCCCCACCAGCCTGCAAACCTCGGTAATTCTTTGTTATTTGCATGTCTTTCGTGCACAAACATGCCTGATACACCACCAGGACTAGAGTTTAAGTATTTATATGAACACCATGCAGCAAAATCAACACCCCAGGCGTTTAGTTCTAGCTTTACATTTCCAGCGGCATGCGCTAAATCAAAACCAACATAGGCCCCAACTTTATGGCCGGCTTCTGTTATACGTTTCATATCAAATAATTGACCACTGTAGTAATTTACTCCACCGATCATGACCATTGCGAGTGAATCACCCGCCTCTTCGATTGCTCTGACAATATCTTCCTCATGAATCAAATGTTCACCTGGTCGAGGACCAACCTCAATAATCGCATCAGAAGGATGATAACCATGAAAACGTGCTTGCGATTCTAATGCATATTGATCCGATGGAAACGCTTTCTTTTCGCATATGATTTTATAACGTTCACTTTTAGGTTGGTAAAAAGAAACCATCATTAAATGAAGGTTGGTGGTTAAACTGTGGGTCACCACCACCTCAATCGGCTTTGCACCAACAACGCGCGCAATTTTATCTGTCAAAAACTCGTGGTAGGAAAACCAAGGTCTTTTGGCCTCAAAATGACCTTCAACACCCCAATTCTTCCAAGCTTCTAATTCTTCATCCAAGTAATTTTTTACTGATTTTGGCTGAAGTCCAAGTGAATTTCCGGTAAAATAAACCGTCTCAATGCCATTGATTACGGGGATGTGAAACTTTTCACGATAAGCGCGTAAGGGATCATTTTCATCTTGTTCTTGCGCGTATTCGATCGAACTTTTGTCTGCTACCATTGTTTGTTATAATTTTGCACTGTAAAACGAAATTAGATCGTTGTCATCATTTATTCAAAGATACGAACATTGATAAAATACTTATGATCTCCAGAAAAAATTCTAAAGAACTATTCGAAATTGCAAAAGGCTTATTCCCGGGAGGTGTTAATTCACCCGTACGGGCTTTTAAGTCGGTTGAAGGCCCACCTTTATTTATCAAAAAAGGAGATGGTTGCCGTATTTGGGATGAAGATGGTAATGAATTTATCGATTTTTGTTGCAGTTGGGGTCCGCTTATTCATGGGCATAATCATCCAGATGTTAGAAATTCGATTCAAAATGCATTGGTCAATGGAACTTCCTTTGGAGCACCGACAGTTCTTGAAAATGAATTGGGGCAATTGATTATTGAAAATAATCCATATATCGAAAAAGTTCGATTTGTGAGCTCTGGAACGGAAGCTGTCATGTCTGGCGTTCGATTAGCTAGAGGATATACAGGTCGAGATAAAATTGTAAAATTTGAAGGATGTTATCACGGACATGTAGACTCTTTATTGGTTAAAGCGGGGTCTGGATTGGTGACATTTGGAACCTCATCTTCTGCTGGAGTACCAGAAGCTTTTTCTTCTGAGACATTGGTTTTACCTTTAAATGACGTTGAAGCCCTTGAACAATGTATTACTGATTATGGTGATGAGATTGCCTGTGTCATCATTGAACCAATTCCAGCCAACAACGGGCTATTGGTGCAAGAGCGTTCTTATTTACAGACTTTGCGGAAGTTGTGCACTGATAATGGGATCCTACTCTTTTTTGATGAGGTGATTTCGGGATTCCGTGTCGGTTTTGCTGGCGCAGCGGAACTATACGATATTCAACCGGACATTATCACGTACGGAAAAATTATCGGAGGTGGTTTACCGGTTGGCGCTTATGGCGCTTCCAATGAAATTATGGGGCACGTATCACCACTTGGGGATGTATACCAAGCAGGAACACTAAGCGGAAATCCAGTAGCTATGGCGGCTGGAATAGCTCAATTAAAAAAATGTTTAGAACCTGGATTTTACGAAGATCAAGAGAAGCGAACAAAAGATTTTGTCAATCGGATTAATGGTTACGCATCAGCTCATGGGTATGCTTTTGAAATGGTGTCATTGGGGTCTATTTTTTGGTTAACGTTTGGTGAACACGAACCGATCAGAAAGGCCGATGAAATCGATCCGGCAACAATGGTTGACTTTAAGAAAATGCACAGTGCACTCTTAAATCGCGGCATTTATATTGGACCTAGTGGGTACGAAGTTGGTTTTATCAGCAGTGTGCATACACCAGCTATTTTAGAGGAAGTGGCAACAATCATGTGCGACGTATTGGATGAGCTCTACGGCTAAATCCAGTGTTTATAAATAAAACAGTCGATCATAGTAGATGATCAAACCTTGAAGGATCAATAATCCATCAATGACAAACGAGAAATAAAGGTCATTGGTGTCACTTTTGCTGCGCAGAATCAAAAAGATAGCAAAGGCAGTAAAAAAGGTATAGAGAGCGGGCCATTGATCAAAAACCAGAGAAAAAAGGAACAAGTGCAAGACGAGAAGTACGACACTTAAAAACCTTGTTTTTCCTTCGCCAATGCGCTGTGGAATCGTTTTTTTGTCGGCGTCATCCAAATAAATATCGCGAATATCAAAAGGTAATGTAATGGCCAGGATGAACAGAAAGTAGATCAGAAATAATAACCAAGGCAATTCGTTGGGATAATGATCTGTATTGAGCCAAGGCAAGAATGTTCCAGTGGCCGCCCACACAACAGCAATTATAAATATTTTTAAGGTTGGAATATCCCTTAAACTTTTGCCACTGACCCCCGGAATTTTAATCACATAAAAGAGAGACATCAATCCGGCAATGACTAGGTATATATAAGTAACCCAACTTACTTTCATTAAAAAAACGATGCATCCCACTAAGCCAACCACCAAAATTCCTTTGACAAGTAAAGGGTGCTTTTTCATCCACGCCAATCGTTCGCCACCTCCATGTGTTTGGTTAAGTAGTTTAACGTAGCGTTGAAAGGTGTAGGTTAAAACGGTTGCGAAAAAGGCCAGAAATACGATGTTGAAGTTGACAGGAAGATTATAGATCAAATAGTATTGCCAAGTAATGACAGCTGCACCTATACCAATCCACAAGTTGGTGTAAACAATAACTTGTATAATCTTGATAATTCGATCAGCCATTTATGGTTTTAAAAATGCGTAGGTCAGCATTCCAGCTCCTATGCCAATAAAGCTTCCTTTTAAAGCTGCAAATATGCGTTTTTGCCTGGCAATGCGGTGGTAACCTCTGTAATAACTTGCGTCGTTGATGAGGTGTTTTTGAATCATTTGATTAGGTCTAATCTTAAAGCTTGGCAAAGACCATGAAACACTTAGTACGGCTGGAAATAAAAATGGAAACAATGACGGCCGTGATTTAAAAAAACCACCAGAAGTATGTATTCCCTGATAATCGGGATGCTCTACTGATTTTTGCATTAAATAAGTGTCATAAAGTGAAGCGCTATATCCAATTGCCAAACTTGACCAAAAAACCAATCGGGGTTTAAATGTTTTGCGAGCATCATAACTGCCAAGCGTAGCGTTTCGAGCGTCTTCAACGGTTAAAAAATGGTCACCGAGATTATCGTGCTCATAAACCGTTGTTGACACGCCTTGCTTGGTGTAAGAAAAAATCCGGTAGCTTTCTATTTGAGACGAAAATTTGTTTCCCTTTTTATCCGCTTCTTCAAAGGATACAAACTCAGGCGAAACCTCTGTAATCATGCCCCGAAACACACGTCCATTCATCAATAGAATCGAATCAGATTCAACCTGCGAAAAACTAATATTTACAAAGGTTAGAAGAGCGGAAAAGAGTAGAAACGAACGAACAATCATGAGTCCTTTTATTGATGTTTTGAAAGGTAAAGTTGGCGAATTAATTTGAATTGTTTGTGATAGGCATCCTCAAAACCAAAAAATTAAAACAAAAATTAGGTAAAATAGAGCTCTTTTTTTTGAACAAAATATGCGCTGAGTAATTATATTTGTGAAGCTGTGGAAAGACTGCGGCTAAAATAAATCGCAGGTTCAGAACACCGAACCTACGTCCACTGATAATTACTATAGGAGATGAAATTTCAAGACAGACACGTGGGGCCAAATTCAGGCGAGCGAAAAGAGATGTTGGCGGCAATTGGAGTAAGTTCAATTGATGAGTTGGTAAACAACACCGTTCCTTCTCAAATTCGTTTGAAGTCACCACTAGATTTAAAGCCAGCCCTTTCAGAAGCGGAATACCTGCAACACATGAAAGAGATGGGTGCCAAGAATGGGGTGTTTACCAATTTTATTGGTCAAGGTTATTACGGGACTTTAGTTCCAAGTGTCAACCTCCGAAATATTTTCGAAAATCCGGGATGGTATACAGCTTACACCCCTTATCAGGCAGAAATTGCTCAAGGTCGTTTAGAGGCTTTGTTGAATTATCAAACCATGGTGGCGGATTTGACAAAAATGGACTTAGCGAATGCCTCATTATTAGATGAGGGTACAGCTGCTGCAGAGGCGATGATTATGTTCTATAATTTACGTAGTCGTGATCAAAAGAAAGCGGATGTTAATCGCTTTTTTCTCTCCGAAAATTGTTTTGCTCAAACCATAGAGGTTGTCCTTGGACGCGCAGGCGCTATGGGTATTGATGTAGTGGTGGGTAATCCGGAAAAATTTGAAGCCGACGCTACTTACTTTGGCGCGATTGTCCAATACCCAGATGCTAACGGACATGTTAAAGACCTCTCAGATTTTATCGAGAAAGCACATGAATTAGACATCAAAGTTGGTGTTGCTGCGGATATTATGGCATTAGTGGTATTGCAAGCTCCCGGTGAATGGGGTGCGGATGCTGTTTTTGGAAATACGCAGAGATTTGGCGTACCAATGGGATTTGGCGGTCCTCACGCAGCTTATTTTGCCACAAGAGAAGATTATAAAAGACATATTCCAGGAAGAATAATTGGTGTTTCTGTGGATGCAGAAGGAAATTACGCATTGCGTATGGCCTTGCAAACAAGAGAACAACATATCAAACGCGATAAGGCGACTTCAAACATCTGTACGGCACAAGCATTATTGGCTATTATGGCTGGAATGTATGCCGTTTATCATGGGCCTCAGAATTTGAAGAAAATTGCCATTGATATGCACTTAAAAGCCGTGCATGTGGAAGGTCGTTTGAAAGATTTAGGATATACTTCGCTCAATGGATCTTATTTCGATACGATTCATATGCAAATGCCAACAGGGATCACGACAAATGACCTGAAAAAGGTGGCATTAGAAAATCATATTAACCTGCGTTATATCAACGATCAGGAAGTTACCGTAACGATGGATGAAATCACAACTGTTGCTCAATTAGAATCGTTATTGAATGTGTTTGCAACGGCGATTGGAAAATCAGCTGAAGCGGTCGGTGATGCTTGGACAAAAGAAAAATGTCCGTTAGCTCCGGCTTTACATCGTTCAGATAAAATTTTAGATCATCCTGTATTTAACTCGTATCATTCAGAGTCAAAGATGATGCGATACATCAAGAAATTAGAGAATAAGGATGTTTCTTTGGTGCACTCGATGATTTCATTGGGTTCGTGCACGATGAAGTTGAATGCCGCCTCTGAATTGATTCCATTATCATGGCCAGAATTTGCAAATATTCATCCACATCAACCAGAAGATCAGGTTCAAGGATATATTGAAATTTTATCAGAGCTTGCTGATGATCTTTGCGAAATCACTGGTTTTGCAGGAATGTCTATGCAGCCCAACTCTGGTGCTCAAGGTGAGTATGCCGGTTTAATGGCTATTAGAGCTTATCATCACGCAAATGGTGATACACATCGCGATATCTGTTTGATTCCTTCATCTGCACACGGAACCAACCCTGCATCTGCTGTTATGGCAGGAATGAAAGTTGTGGTAACCAAGTGTGATGAAAATGGAAATATTGATTTAGATGATTTAAAAGACAAGGCAGAAAAGCATTCAGCTAATTTGGCTGCATTGATGGTAACTTATCCATCAACGCATGGTGTTTATGAGGAGGCTATTATGGATATTACCTCTATCATACACGAACATGGTGGTCAGGTTTATATGGATGGTGCCAATATGAATGCTCAGGTTGGATTAACAAATCCGGGTAATATTGGTGCAGATGTTTGTCACTTGAATTTACATAAAACCTTTGCTATTCCTCATGGAGGGGGCGGACCGGGAATGGGGCCAATTGGTGTTGCAAAACACTTAGTACCATTTGTTCCAGGTAATCCGAATGCTGATCCTGCTGATGCAGACAAAGAGATCCGTTCGATTTCTGCTGCAAAGTACGGGAGTGCTCTTGTATCATTGATTTCATACGGTTATATTAAAATGCTAGGCGCAGAAGGATTAACGGACTCAACTGAGGTGGCTATTCTGAACGCAAACTATTTAAAAGCGAAATTAATTGATCATTATCCAGTATTGTATACCGGTGCTAATAATACCGTTGCGCATGAGATGATTTTGGATTGCCGTGCGTTTAAGAAAGATGCTGGTGTTGAAGTAGCAGATATTGCTAAGCGATTAATCGATTATGGATTTCACGCACCAACGGTTTCTTTCCCGGTTGCAGGAACATTAATGATTGAGCCAACTGAAAGTGAAGATTTAGATGAGTTGGATCGTTTTGTAACAGCAATGATTTCGATCCGCAAAGAGATACAAGATATTGCAGATGGAAAAGCTGATCAGGAAAATAACCTCTTAAATAATGCTCCGCATACAGCGGCTTGCTTAATTAGTGATCAATGGGATTTCCCTTATTCGCGTATGGAAGCTGCGTATCCGGCTGCATATTTAGAATCGTCTAAATATTTCGCACCTGTTCGTCGGGTAGACAACGCATACGGTGATCGAAATTTAGTATGTAGCTGCTTACCAATTGAAGCTTATTTAGAAGCGGAAATGGGTTAGTAGAAAAGAAAAATATAGATTCGAAAGCGCTCGTTTTTGACGGGCGCTTTTTTTGTCTATTGGTCTATCTGAATAACCGATCTTTCATTATCGATTGAATTCATGCGATCTAACCTAAAGTTAATCGTGTCTAGTGCAGCTTCGTAAATAACGTACAGCGTGTCCGGATTTTCGGCATAAAAATTCAAACTTTTCTCATAGATTACACGATCTACTCCATGATCGACAAATATAGATTCAGAAGAACTGTCTAAAGCTGACTTAAATAGGTCAACGCGCCCAAATTGTCGCTGAAAATGCGACTCTAAAATTTGGAGATCAACGATAAGCGGAATCATATCTTCTTTTTCCATGACATCCGCAGGAATGGGGTCAGGTGCTTCGTCACCACAAGCCATTAAAACTGCCAATACACTTATGATTAACCAATGCTTCATCTTAAGAATGTGAACGTCTAAAAACGTCCTATCGTATTAATGACCATGAAAAGTCATGCGTTTTCCTGTTGTACCTTCAATCACTTGACCGTTATTGTAAACCAAATTACCATTTACAAAAGTCTTGTCAATACTATGGCTGAAGGTGTATCCTTCAAATGGAGACCAACCACATTTATATAATAAATTAGAACGATCTACAGCGTAAGATTTATTTGGATCAACCACGACTAAATCGGCATAATACCCTTCACGTATATAACCACGCTCATCTATATGAAAACAGTCGGCAACAGCATGGCTCATTTTTTCAACGACACGTTCAACTGAGATTAAACCTTCCTTTGCCTTTTCTAATAAAGCGAGAACCGCATGTTGTACCAGTGGACCTCCAGAAGGAGCGTTGAAGTAGTTATTTGCTTTTTCTTCAATGGTATGTGGTGCATGATCCGTTGCAAAAACATCAATTCGGTTATCGTTCACCGCTTCCCAAATGGCGTCACGATCTGAAGCAGATTTTACTGCTGGATTCCATTTAATATTGTTTCCCTTTTCATCATAATCGGCATCAGTAAACCATAAATGATGTACACAAGCTTCAGCCGTAATGCGCTTTTCTTTCAGCGGAATATCATTGCGGAATAATTCCATTTCCTTAGCTGTAGAAAGATGAAGGATGTGCAAGCGCGTATCGTATTTTTTAGCCAATCCAGCAGCCAATGAAGAAGACAAATAACAAGCCTCTACGCTACGAATTTCTGGATGGTATTTGATCGGCATATTCTCTCCGTATTTCGTTTCATATTCAGCTAAATTCTTACGAACAGTCGCCTCGTCCTCACAATGAGTTGCAATTAGCATTTCGCAACGTGAGAAGATTCCGGTCAAGGTTTGTTCATTATCCACCAACATATTTCCAGTTGATGAGCCCATGAATACTTTGACACCACAAACTTGTTTTGCATCTGTCTTTAAAACCTCTTCGATGTTGTCATTGGAAGCTCCCATGAAGAACGAATAATTGGCTATTGCATTTTCATTTGCAATGTCATATTTATCCTGAAGCAATTCTTGAGTCAAAGCGTTTGGTTTTGTATTTGGCATCTCCATAAATGAAGTAATACCGCCAGCTACTGCTGCTCTTGATTCCGTATAAATATTTCCTTTGTGCGTTAATCCAGGTTCACGAAAATGAACCTGATCATCGATCATGCCCGGCATTAGCCATTTACCTTCGATATCGATAACAGAAGCAGTTGGATCTGAAAGATTATCGGCAATTTTCTCAATACGGCCATTGGAAATCAATACATCTCTATGGATTCGTTTTCCTTCATTAATGATTGTTGCGTTTTTTAAGAGCGTTTTGGCCATAATATTCAGATTTTATACCACAAATTTAATGACTATTTCGATTCAATCTATAACGAAAAAATCGCCTAGTAACATTTTACCACAAAAAGGGGATAGAAGAGTCCAGTTAGAGTTTTAAGCGTCGCATTTTCCAAACGCCAAAAATAGCTTCCTTAAATATGCTTGAGCTCATTTTAGAAACCCCAAATTCACGATCAATGAAGGTAATCGGTACTTCAACGACCTTAAATCCATGTCTGAGGGCAGCATATTTCATACAAATTTGAAAAGCATAACCTTTAAACGTCACGGCATCAAAATTGATTTTCTCCAATACTCTTCGATTATAACATTTGAATCCGGCCGTGGTATCTTTAATCTTAATCCAAAGAATCATGCGCACATACCAAGAAGCAAAATAGGAAAGTAATAAACGTTTTCGATCCCAGTTCGCCACTTTTCCACCTTTGATATAGCGCGAGCCAATGGCTAAATCCGCACCATTCCGACAAGCATCTAACAAACGCACGAGATCATCTGGATTATGCGAAAAATCAGCATCCATCTCACAAAGATGTTCATAACCTCGCTCTAACCCCCAGCGAAAACCATGCAAGTAGGCTGTACCTAATCCTAATTTACCTTCGCGTTCTTCAATGTGTAGGCGATCAGGATAGGTTTTCTGTAAATCCTTTACAATGGCTGCAGTACCGTCGGGAGACCCGTCATCAACAACGAGTAAATGGAAAGGTTCCTCCAAAGAGAAGACCTTATGAATCATCTTTTCAATGTTCTCTTTCTCATTATATGTCGGTATGATGACTAAATTTTTCAAACGAATTGAATAGCATTAACAGATATCACTACCCGTTATTGTGGCCTACTAAGATAAGTTTTTTTGTTAAATACAATTTGTCTGATGACCGATTCAAATGCAGATTTTTAACCTTTATTAAGGGCGATTGGAATTTTCCCCACAGAATCAATGAAACCATCAGAAGACTTTTTAGGTCTGAAACCTCGAAAAAAGCATGTATTTTTGTAGAGATGACTTTAATAAAAAAGGGAGCGTTTATTATTGCGCTTGTGCTCAGTGTACCGCTGCAAGCGCAGGACTTCAAGAACGTGACCTTATTGGATCATTGGACCGATACGACGATCACTCCGGGACTAGAAGAAGCAATTTTTAATGATGTTTGGGCATTTGAGGTTGATGGTAATGATTATTGTGTCATTGGTTCAAATATCGGCACGCATTTTTTCCAAATTAATGGCAATAAATTGAACTTTATTCAATTTCAGCCAGGTAAGTTTCAGTGGCAATATGCCGAACACCGCGACTTTAAGACCTATCGCAATTATCTCTATGGTGTTTGTGATGAAGGAACCAGTAGTTTGCAAATATTTGATTTGCAATACTTGCCTGATTCTGTTTCCAAAGTCTATGATAGCGATGAACATTTCCAGATTGCGCATAACCTCTATATCGATACTGCCAAGGCTAAAATGTATGTGAGTGGACCGAATAATTTAGGACTACAGATTTTTGATTTATCAAATCCAGCTGATCCTGAAATGATCAATTATTTTACGGATGTTGATTATGTGCATGATTGTTATGTACGGAATGATACTGCTTTTTTGAATTGTGGTTTTGATGGCTTATGGGTATATGATTTTAGCGGTTCTCCTGTTCAATTAGGGATATTGGACTTCTATCCAAATCAAGGCTATAACCATAGTGGATGGCTTTCACCCGATGGGCAGAAATATGCTTTTATTGATGAAACACAAGGAACTAAGATACGCTTATGTGATTGGTCAGAAACACTTGCCGATATAAGCGTTTCAGAAACATTTGGTACTGATCAATACGAAGATTATGTGCCCCACAATATTATCCTTTTGGATTATTTAGCTTTTGTATCTTATTATAATGAAGGCTTGCGTATATATGATTTAAGTCAAGCACCTTATCGGGAGATTGGTGCTTATGATACTTTTTTGCCTGAAACGGATTATTTGCTCAACGGCGCCTGGGGTGTATATGTTTTGGAGGATCGTAACCAACTACTGGTTGGAGATCGACAAAATGGACTATTTCTATTTTCATTTCCAATTCAAGAGTTAAACCATCCGCGACGAGAGACTTTTGTTTCAGCAGCACCCTTTATTACTGAAGATGGATATATCATTCCACGTGAATATCTCGATGAAGCAGCTTTGACGTTCTCTGTATTCTCCGCCAGTGGTGAGATCGTTTATGATCAAGCCAATTTTTTAAACTATATGAAGGTTCCACTCAGTTTAGCGGCGGGAGTTTATCATTATAGTATCTACGATCAATTTGGTGATCGTATTGAAACAGGATCCTTTGTGCGCATACGTTAAACTTCTTCCTATCGATTTTTTAAATCGCGCCATCAAAAACGCGCTGTTCATAACTCCGAATTGATCAGCAAAAATCAGGGTAATTTCTTAGCATCTTTGTAGGCACGGGTTTTAAATCAAAATGATAAGACGTATGAAATACTTCTTTTGGATAGTGCTAACGGGATTAATGCTGGGTTGTGTTCCAATCAAAAAGTATAAAGACCTGGAGGCAAATTATCAGAAATGCGTAGAAGAACAGGCGAGCTACAAGTCAAAAGCGATAGATTATGAAAATAAGCTAAAGGAGTTGAATGTGCAAGTAGATGTCCTTCGCAATGACCTTGACGTGCTTGCAGCAGATACCTCTCGTTTAGGTTATGAATTGCGTCAAGAAGGCATTGCTTTAGAAAAAGCCCGTCAGCTCAACCGAGTTTTAGAAAAGAAATATGCAGACCTCGTTTCAAACGGATCGGCGGAAAATGCGAGTTTAATTCGCGATTTAGAAGAAACGCGTATTGAATTGCAACAAAAAGAAGATCGCCTCAATAAATTAGAGAAAGAATTAAACGCCAGAGAACGTGCTTTGAGTCAAAAAGAAGAACGGATCAATGAACTAGAAAGTATGCTCAAGAATAAAGATGAAGCAGCGCGTTTATTAAAACAAAAAATTGCCTCAGCTTTAAGGGGATTTACGGATCAAGGCATCACTGTTGAGGAAAGAGATGGTCGTATTTATGTGAGTATGGAAGCCAAATTATTATTCCCATCTGGATCCACTGTTGTTAATGCTGAAGGTCAACGCGCTATTGTTGATTTGGCGGCGGTATTGCAAGATCAGAATGATATTAACATTCTTGTAGAAGGGCATACAGATACTGATCCACTCCGCAGCGGAAGTCATCCTAAAGATAACTGGGAACTGAGTGTTTTGCGCGCAACATCTGTTGTTAAGATTATGTTGGCCAACAGTACAATGGATGCGAGACATGTTTCAGCAGCGGGTCGATCAGAGTATCATCCCGTCGATCCTGACAATAAAGCGAAGAACAGAAGAATTGAAATTATTATTACACCGGATTTAAGCGAATTATTTGAGTTGATCTCAAATGATGAATAAGCGTTGATTGAATAAGGGCTTTCGACGTTTGTAATCTACAATAAACCAGAGTGCGTAAACATTCAAAGATCAAGCAAACCCCTCATACTACCAGTGAGGGGTTTTTTATGATTCATTCATAAAGTTCAGGTACCAACTAAATTCATTTTGAATGATCTCGTATTTTTTTCCTCGAATGTATTGAAGGAATGCTTTTGAAATGGGCGCCAGTTTTTTCTTCTTGAGCCAAATGATTCGCCAATTGGTAACCATGGGTAAACCTTTAGCGTCAATAATGTGCAATTGTCCGTTAGAAATTTCATTTTTAATTCCGATTATGGGAAGTATGGAATAACCTAACCCTGCAATGACAGCTTGTTTCACAGCCTCATTGGAGGTTAGTTTTAACTTTTTTCGTTCTTTTTCATTTCCAAAATACTTGTTCATGGCAATACCCGTTGCTGATCCTTCTTCTCGATAAATAAGCGGTCGATCACCATCTAAATCCGGCTTGTCTACAACGAGATAGAGTTTGTTTTCAAATCCCATATGACTAATGTCAACATTGTAGTAGGGTGAAACAGGAACTTCAGGGTCCAACGTAAGGTAAAAACCAGTTGTTAAAGTTGCTGTAGGAAGTCCTTCTGGATCAATTTCTTGCGCAGTGCCGGTAAGCGACCAGCTAAGAACGGTGAGGATTAAAATAATCGTTTTCATAGGTTTAAGTTTGGCAATATTACCCCACCATGCATAGATGCATCTATTTGATTATCAAATGTATAAATGGAAATTTGTTAGTCTGATTAATAGACGGGGATCTTCTTTTTAAGGTTGCTTGAAAAAATCAAAAAAAAATCCAAGTCACTATATTTAAACGGTTTAGATAGGTGATATTTTTTTAATTGGGGATGGAAAAGAGGATATAATACAGAGCAATTGCAAAGACTTGGAGTGGATTTCAGTTCTATTTTATAAAATAATCCAGCCGATTTTTGGGTATATGAGAATACAATCGAAAACGTTAAAAACCTACTGCACACTAACAGCTCCTTCAATCAACGCCTTTAATAAGCCACCTAAAAACCGTTTCGCACCATTTTTCATAGCCGCATTGGTTGGATTATGGTGATAAGGCTGTGAGGTAAAATCACAACTTGAACGATTCAGACGGAAAAGATCATTTTCAAACTTAGAACGGCCAACACCCACATATCGCTTTGAAGGAATATCAAACTCTGAATAAGTTGTTACAAAACCTTCGTTTGAAACAGTAATGGCATAGGCATCCAAATCAAATCGATCAGCACCTGCTGAAATGATTTGACCCATATCCACATGTCGAGATAAGCGCACTGCCCCATAATCGGTGATCAACACCAAATGGCTATAGCGATTCTTAGACATTGACTCGGCCAGGCGAACACCATCTTTAATTCCGGGTGTAGGATCCGTTCCACCGCCGGCAAAATTAGCGCTCAACATCATGGTTAATTCACCCATAGTGATGCCTGTTTTAGGACCGACGTATAATTTTTGTGATTGCGTATTAAAGGTGGTCACGCTAATCATAGCATTATCCGGAATTTCATCAAAAAGATAGCGCATAGCAAAGATAGCACGTGCTTTTTCCTCTCGCATCGAACCACTGTAATCAATGACAAAATGATAATTCATCGTGTCCGCAAATTCTTCAATACAATCGCAATGAGATGCAATACCTTTATAACCAATTTTGCGTTGCTTAATTTGAGCAACGGCCTGGCTGAGTTCAGATTGAGTGGTGTAGATATAATTATCCAGATAAGGTTCTAATTGATCAACACCAACCGCACGTGCCTCAATTTGAATCAAAGTCAACCTTCGCCCATAAGTATCGTGTTGATTTCTGACCAGCTCAATGATTTGTGGTGTAACATTAAATTGCCCATCAGAGATAAGAATCATTTTGGCGGAATCGGGTTTTCCCTCATCCCAACTTTCATAAGCGAGTTGTAATCCGGCCAAAACATTTGTTCCACCTCCAACAGATGCTCTTCGCATGAGGCTATCCACGACTTCTGTTGTTCGCTCGCCTTTAACACCTGTATAGACCGGACGCGCTGAAGTAGAAAATGTGCTAAATGATACTGGTGTACCTGGTGAAACATCAGCAACAAATCGAACTAGGGTTTGGCGTAATGAATCGAACAGACCGTGTCTTTTCATTGATCCAGAAGCATCTAAAGCAAAAAGATAAGGTGCTTCTGTTCGCAAAACGACTGTGCTGTCCCCTTCCTCTGGTTGAGGAATTTGATCAGCACAACCACAATCCACACCCGAGCCCATTTGAACCACAGATACATCATCTAATTGGTAATATGCCTTTCCTTGGTATGGATCAAGTTGAGAATAGGGTTCATAACCTAAGTCTTGCATTTTGACCGACTCAGCTGTGCCAAATTTTCCAAAACTAATATACTCTTCGCCTCCTGCGGCTAAATAATAACCTGAATAGGTCATCCATTTTGTGTTCACAATGGGTCCACCGTCATTGGCATAAAGTGTCGCATCCAATTCTGATCGATCTTCAATTTTTGTAATGATGTCCTCATTGTGATGCAATAGAATACCAACTTCAGTCGCCGCCCATTTTGACGTGCGGTGTAATAAGGTATTGAATTGAATACAATAAACCTTGTCTTTGATTAAAGGGCGTGTTAGCTTACCGGTGATATACTCAAATTTTGTTTTTTCTTGACGACTACCTCCTAAGACCAATGCAATCGCATTGCGTCCTGATTTGGCCATAGCGACACTCTTTTTCGGCGTCATATACAAATCAGGATAGTCATGTGTTGGAGCATGCCAGCCGTCAATTTCTTTTTCTTTGCCTTTGATTTCCTCAAAGCCAAAACCTTTGTTGATGCCCTTTTCAAAACCACCATTGACAACCAAGTTATCCTGTGCAGCAGCAAAGAGCGATAAGAACAAGCCGGATGTAAAGAGTAGCAATTGTTTCATAGACGTCTGTTAACGACGATTTTAGAGCAAACTTTATGCCATAGGATACGGTATTTTTCCTAAATCGTTACAGGAATGATTATGTGGTTTTAATTGTCACGCTGGATTTGATGTTTTGTACGATCTTAAGATTGCTAATTATAATCATTTTGTGAAAAACTCGGCTTTATAAGAGAATACCCATAATACTAATTTCTAAAAGCGGCTATAATTGTTTTCAAAGGCTTTTTTATTGGGAAAGCCGTGTATCTTTATGACATCAACAGAAAGCTAAGCATTTCTTGCTTCATAAGTCTGTTTTTTAGTTAAAATGATAGCTAGAAAAAATCAGTTTCAAAAATTTAATCTAAATTAGGCAGAGCCCTATCTTATTTTTTACACCTTGAATGAGCAATATATATTATCAGAACTACATAGTAAATAGGGAGCAAAGAAATAAGCAGAATTCTCATGGCTCTTTCCTTATATTGTTTACCGGACTTTTTGGTGCAGGGAAATCGACAATCGCTGCTGCTTTAGATAAAGCACTGCACGATAGAGGTATTCGAACTTATGCCTTGGATGGAGATAATATTCGCTTGGGGATTAGTCAAGATTTGAATTTTAATAAACAAGACCGAGAGGAAAATTTAAGAAGAGTAGGTGAAATTACTAAGCTGTTTATTGATGCATGTCTAGTCACTCTTGCCGCTTTTGTTGCTCCTTCTGATAAAAGCAGAAACATAATTAAATCAATAGTTGGAGTTGAAAATTATATTGAGGTATTTGTAAGCACCCCCATAGAAGTTTGTGAAAAAAGAGATGCTAAAGGTTTATATGCAAAAGCACGTGCTGGCGAAATAGCAAATTTCACAGGCGTATCAGCCCCTTATGAAAAACGAAAAAACCCTGATCTAAATATTGATTGTTCTGAGAAAAAAATAGAGACGGCCGTTACCGAAATCATGAAATATGTGAATGATAAAATCAAATTATCGAATGATGGATGTTAAGAGGGCGATTACCTTCGGTGATCGCTTTGGGAGGAACTAACAGAACAAATTAAGTATCACTTCATTCTCTTTTTAGTTTCCAAAAATTTGATAGGGCAAGCGCATCATTTTCTTTCCAACAAAAAAGCCCGATCAAAGATCGAGCTTAATTTGTTCTGCGGAGAGAGGGGGATTACCAGTGGTGCTCCTTTTTGATGTATAATGACACAACTGTAAAAACTGACTTTTCTGCGAAAAGATTTTGGCTTTTTTCATGTCACAAACCCGAAACAAGTTTCGGTTTATTCCACAAAAAAAGCCAAGCACTACGTGCTCAGCTTTTTCGTTGCGGAGAGAGGGGGATTAATTTCATTGATCCCTCGTGGGGGGATATGACACAAGTAAAATTAAGGTCACTTCGTTCCTCTTTTCTGTCGTCTCCAACTCGATCGAACAAGTTCGTCGAGTTAAATCCAACAAAAAAGGTCTAGCCAAAAAGCTAGACCCTATTTTTACTTGCGGAGAGAGGGGGACAGTTATCGAACTCTTTACTTGAGGAATTGAAGAAATTAAGTGAGCTGGCAGCAGCGATGAAAGTCCACAATTGAACATCTATTTAATCAAGTTAGAATCCTATGGGGGTTACATTGAAAATGATTCAATGAAGAATTAATTTTATACGTTAAACTTGATTCATGTAAGGCTGCCATTGCACCAAAATATATTTTGATTTTCCATTTTCCTTCCTTTCCAGAAAGCCAAATTCAAAACAAAATAAATACACATCGCCTTTTTTATTTTTCCAATAATGCGTGAAATATTTTGGGTTAAAGCCCTCTTCTACCAATAACTCTTTGCGTATTGTAGCTTTTCCTGCTTTATTG
>Ga0181558_10000558_pt1 | contig 34648 bp, 18 predicted proteins | sample 011ome_22_FD_133754 | JGI IMG/M metagenome (GOLD analysis project Ga0181558, IMG submission 133754) | Coastal salt marsh microbial communities from the Groves Creek Marsh, Skidaway Island, Georgia - 011507BT metaG (megahit assembly) | ecosystem: Environmental > Aquatic > Marine > Intertidal... | reverse complement strand
TAATCATCATATTTAACTGAGTAGTTGCTTCCTTCTTTTTTGATTAAAAGGTCGTTTCCAGAAACATACCCTCTAATCATCCCGTCTTTTAAGTCGGCAGCACGAACATAAATAGAGTCGGCACCTTTCAATAAAGTAACAGCACTATTTGCTCCATCTATATAAGGCCTTACTTCAACATCTCCAAATGTAAAAGCTTGAGACCAATTAACGTCGGGAACAGATGGGAACTCCACCCCTGAAAAATCTATCATTGACAAGTCCATGTTTGGAAAGTCAAAGCCGGTAAAGTCAATCATCGAAAAGTCGATGTTTGCCCAATCAAGGCCAGAAAAGTCAATCATTGATAAATCCATGTTTGGAAAATCAAACCCTGTGAAATTGATCATAGACAAATCCAAATTTCCAAAATCAAATCCTGAAAAATCTAAACTTGACAAATTAATTCCAGATAAGTCAATGCCTGTAAAATCAATCATTGCAAGGTTAATATCAAGGAAACTAAAACCAGTAAAGTCAATATTGCCCAAATCAACACTTGGCCAATCTATTGTTGGCAATGAAATGCCTGTAAAGTCAATGCCTGTAAAATCTACCATTGATAAATCAAGGCTAGACAAGTCCAAACCTGTAAAATCAATACCTGATAAGTCTAGGTTAGGTAAATCTATCATCTCAAAACTTCCCAAAGAAGATAAATCAATGCCCGAAAGATCAAGATTTCCAAAGTTTACTCCCGAAAAATCTATCATTGAAAGATCAATTCCTTCGAAACTAAAGCCGGTAAAGTCAATCCCTGAGAAATTCAAACCAGATAAATCAACATTGGGAATAGTTATACCTGAAAGGTCAATTCCAGAAAAATCAATTCCAGAAAGATTAATGTCCGACATTGAAAAACCAGTGAAATTTAGGCCTGAAAGATCCATTCCAGATAAGTCGATTCCAGAAAAATCAATAGATGACAAATCAATTCCAGAAAAATCAATTCCAGAAAAATCAATTCCATCCAAATCAATACTTGAAAAGTCCAATGCAGAAAAATCAATTCCAGAAATGTCAACTGCTGAGAGATCAATTCCGCTGAAGTCAACTCCAGATAAATCCAATTGAGAAAAATCAACTTTTCTCAAATCTAAGACATCCGTCATCGATGCATTTGAATAATCATATACCTCTTCATCGTCAACATAAACCTTTTTGTTTTGAACAAGTAAACTGTGACCTGAATAGCTAACATACTCCCGATCATTACCCAAAATAACTTTTGCTCCCATGCCTTCATATTCAATTTCCTTTAAAGACCCTTGGACCGTTCCCTTTAATGAATGGTCGCCTTTGGTAAACACCGTTGTATAGGCATCATCTTCTTTTTGAGCCGATATGCTAAAATCATTTGTCAAACCAAATGTGATTCTCTGAAGTGTGGGAGAGTAATCTAAATCAGACACAATATTTCCTTTTTCGAATCCAATACCAAATGATTCACTTGATAACGAAGCGCTTCCATCCATTTTTAAGTCGCCTTTTTCAAATTCAAAACCGCCACTTTCGTTGTTAATGTCTCCGGTAACAGTTACGTCTAAGTCTCCCCGAGCAAAACTGATCGAACCTGCGCCGCTCGTATTTGCTGATAAACCAAATGACCCCAATGAATTCGTCAACCCAATTCTTCCCGTATTCCCGGCAATACTAGCAGACACTGTTTGTCCATTTCCATTATAGTATACAGAATCAAAGTCTGTCGATGTTCCATGTGAAAGGTATAGGTGGCTACCAGCATAACCTAGCCCAAGACCAATTTCACTTGAATATTTATAAAGACCAACACCTAAGTTACCATCATTATATCTCATGAAGCCAGTGCCGTCTGATCTCCTTGTTAATGAAGCTGGCCCAGAATACATGTGTATAGAATCATCCAAAATCGCGGTAAACTCTAAGCTTGATTTCTTGATATCTATCAGGCCAGTGTTTTCTGTTTTATTTCCTTTTAAATGGATAAAATCCCCTCCATCTCCAACATAAATTTCTCCCGCTGTTTGCGGAATGTTTACACCAAGCCTCGTTTCAATATTTCCTTTTTTGAACCCGATAAGTCCACTTCCGTCGTCACTTCCCTCAATAGAAAACTCGTATTCACCTGAGGATACAAAAAGAGAAGATTCCATTTCTCCTACAACCCCTCTTACTGTATTGTTGTCAATACTAATATCCAATTCGCCTGTCGCGTTAGCGGCTCCTTTCGCATAAATACTATTCGCTCCATCGGTCAACAATAGAGATCCGGATTTTTCTTCTAAATCAGCATCCACTTTAATTTGATTGGAGCCTTTAATCACCTCAATCATACCTTTGTTCTGATTGTTTGACTGAACATTTAGCTCAACATCTGAAAAAGCAATATTAATATATGACGAGTCTTCCGTAACTCCTGAAGCTAGAACCTTGTCGTCAAAAGACAAAGCAATATTGCCTGTGTTGTTTGTACGGTCTGCAGCTATAGTAAATTCAGCTGTATTGTCTTTATAATGAACGCTTCCTGCCGTACCTTCGGTATTACCTGAAATGCCAAACTCTTGTTCTCCATTTTTCAACAACAGAGAACCCTGACTACTTTCTGTTAATTCTGCAAACAAGCGCTTGTCTCCGCTTACCAAATCAATATGACCTGTATTATCTTCTAAATCAGCTCCTACATCTATTCTAGTGTCGCTCACGTCAAGTAAAAAAGAACCTCCTTTTCCATATTCTCCTGAAACACCTAAGGTAACTCCCGAAGTGTTTAGAGCAAACGAAGCGCTCTTTTCAAGCGTGTTAACGCTTGTGCTCATTGCCAAACCATCAATCGATAGATCGAATGAACCTTCGCCAGACTCCTTGTCTCCGGAAATACTAAACTCGTTCGTTCCTGCCGCTAAGCCAAGATAAGCAGAACCAGCTGTATTAAAGCCTGTTTCAAATTTTAAATCACTTGATAATTCCAAATTCAGGTATCCGCCGTCCGTTTCAACTCCGAAATCAATCGATTTGTCTCCATATGCAAAAGCCAAGGTTCCTGTTTTATTAGACCTGTTAATTCGAGTTGCAAAAGAAACGTCGTCATATGTTAAATCTAAATATCCCTCATTCGTTCCTTGAATCCCTAATGACAATGATTTACCGTCCAATCCTAATCCCACTCCAAAAGAACCCGCCGCATTGGCCTCAAAGCTCAGGCTTCCCGGACCTTTACTATAGTTAAACCCGATTCCTGGTGTAGAACCTAACTCTGCGTCAAAACCAAAAGCCAGATCTCCTTTGGTAAAGTCCATAGAGCCTTTTGTTAGGCCCTCTGCTTCGATTGTTAAATCCCCACCACCAACACTAAACGTTAAGCTTATCGGACCTATTGCCTCCAAGGCTTCCTCCACTATTGCTTCTCCAACTGCAGATGTCATTCCTCCTCCAGCGGTTCTTCTATTTGAATTCAAAAACGAACCGTCACCATTCATTGAAATAGTAAAGTCTCCGGATTCTAAAACTTTGATTTCTGCTCCCGCATCAACAGCAAAAAGGGTTCCTCCTGTTTGATTATCAATGATCTGCATGTACAGCCCTGCGCCAAATGCCATCTCTGGATCAATTACATATTCCGTTTCGTTTTTGGACATATGGTGATAAATCTTCCCCTCCATTGCCACTAAATTGAATAACGGAGGAACCGGAATACCCAAACCTTCTCTATCGTTAAAATACGCATCGAAATACCAAAACTTCACGCCATCTCTATCTCCAAAAATCATATTCGCACCAACATCTATTTGCGTAGGAACTTTAAGGCTGCCGTTTATTCCTCCTCTGAATGATGTTCCCCATGTGGGGTCGTTATTCGACAGCTTTAAGTAGCCCTCCATATTGACGATTACATTATCAATACCTATGAACATTTCGTAAGTTGTCAATGTTGGTTCACCGGGTGTTATGTCAGTTGGGACCGAAATAGAAGGTTCAGGCTGAGGATTTGAGGCTCCAAATTGAGGTAAGACAACGTCTGAACCCACTTCTTCTACGCTTGAAATTGCCAATAATGGAGGTCCGCTTTCTCCAACAACATCTTCACCCATATCTAGAGAGGCAACATAGGAAAACACATAATTTCCATTAAATAAAGCAGCCCCAACTTCTTGAACATAGGTTGTAAACCCTTTGTACTCGCCTTCAACTTGGGTGTCAAGCGCTTTCGATCCACTTCTTGAACCAACACCAATGGTATTATCGCCATAAACTCTGAAGTCCGAAATTCCATTAACATTAGCTCCTACGCCAACTAGCTCTGCATCAATCTCTAAGTCCATTCGCTCATTATCTGCAAAAACAGCTCGATTTATATCAATATTTACTCTATTCTCTCCGCCATAAGGGTTAAATATAATTTCTCTTTGGGTTAAATCTTCTATTAAGTAGCCCTGCGCCAATCCATCATCTGTAATTGGAATTTCAAATTCAAAAGGATCTATTTTGTCAATCACTGGAATTTTTATATCTCCTACTATTTTACTGTCTATTACCTGATTGTTTTCAATATTGAAGTTTCCGGAAACGGTAGTTGTAAAACCATTAAATGTTATTCCTTCATCATCTAGGGAAAAATTATAATCTAAATGAAGGCCGTCATTCTTTAGCCAAAAATCTGCTTGACTTAAGTCCTCAACTTTGTCAACATTCTGTTGGATTAATAATTGACTCGATTCATCCAAACCGTCACTTAAAAAACGAACTATAAACTCTGAGAAATAAAGCCCTTTCCAGCTTGGGTCGCCAGACAACTTTCCTGGAGAAGCACCTTCAGAAAGGTCAACAATAGCATTATTTGGAATAAACAAAATGTTGAGATTATCGACGGGCTTAAATGAGTTCGTTGCGGTATTTATTAATCCCGCTGCTTCAAAGTAATAAAGTGATGGCTGACCATAAAATGCAATAGAATAAGGCATACTATTGTCCGTTTTAACCTGGTCATTGGTAGTAAACAAACCGTTCAAAGAGAGAGAGAAAGAACCGTTTTCCAACCTAAACATAGAGCTTTCGTTTAAGGTTATTTTAAACTCATAAGGCTCAAGAAGCTCATACTCAACAGCTGAAGGAAGTGATGGCTGACCTGTTAGCTGGTAGGATGAGTTTAAACCAAACCAAACTTCTGCTGACCTTAGCTCAGCAACTCCTTGCTGAGTCGTTGCGTGAGGAAAATCCCAAACTACGGAACCTAAAATCTCTAAACCAGAAGCTTTGATCTTGCCACTTTCCGTTTCCACTAATGCAGTTCCATTCTCCTCATCAAAACCGGAGACCTCTATGGGGTCTCGTGCTGATAAATCAAATTCTGCAATTCCCGAAACCAAAACATGTTTCGACCCCACCTCGTTTACCGTTAAGTTTTCAAATTCAAACTCAACTATATCTTCTTCATCGTCGGAAATTTGAACTCTTCCCACTCCTGATAAATTATCTAATTCTGAGTTGCTAAGGGAGGCTATTTTTACAATATTTCCTCCAGCATAAAACTCTTCAAGAACGGGGGCTGAATAAAAAGTGTATATCTCACTCTTTGCAACTTCTTGGACTCCTGTATAGGCCGTTACTTGCCAAATGTATGTTGTTCCCGGCTCAGTTGTTTGGCCTAAAGAAAACCCTGCTCCGTTTGACGAAGAAGTGGTAGGTAAGTTCTCCACATACCAATCCGGATTTGCATCCATCGCGTCTTCCTTTTCCTGTCCTTCGTTCAACTCTTTTACAACAGCCATATAATTAAACTCCTGTCCTGGCACACCTAAATCACTGACATTCCAACCAAAAGACTTAGACTCAAATTTTCCAAATATGTGCTCATCCTCAGGAGCTGTTATAGCCAAGTTGCCATCATGTGGATATCCATAAAAGAACCAGCACCATTCGCTAAAACCATTGTTTCTATAAATATCTTTTCCCTCTCCATCGACAGCTCTTACTCTATAAACATATTGCTTTCCTGGAGTTAGCATAGAAGTGGTATTAATACCAAAATCTATTTGATTTTGAGTCTGATTAATAAAGTCGGACTCGTAAACTAATAATGCGTGGTTGTTTGCAACAGCAAAATAAGGGTCGCTACCTTCTTCTGTCACTTCATAAACGGATAATTGATAAAGGCTATTTATTGCAATCGTAGGAGATGCGCCTCCAGCAATTTGCCATGAAAAGCTCACAATCTGCGGATCAGAAGGAACCACAACTCCCTCACATGCAGGCTGTAACGTAACTGGAGGAGGCTCAAAAAAGATAAATGCCGGAGCGCAAGAAGGCAGAGACAATGGAACTCCAGAAACGTAGTCTAGCACCTCAATGCAAAAGTTGTAAATTCCTTCCGGAAGCTTTCCGCTTTGATTAAGGCTTGCAGCTGTAATGCCGTCTAAGTCTACATTATTAACATCAAGGTATTGAGAAAATGCAGAGCCCTCAATAATTGACGGAATACCTGAGGTCAGATTAATTGGACTCGTTGGAAGAAAGTTTTGTTTTGTTCTAATTTTGATTCCTTCACCTTCAATTGTAACTATTAGTCTCACATCCCAAGAAGGTTCGTTTAAATCGTTCAAGGTTATTATTCCCTGTAGTGCATTTGATCCTATACCATAATACTCATTCACATAAACTGGGTGAGGTGTGTTCATTATAGTAGTTGCAGAAACCGGCAACTGCTGACTATTTCCGAAAAATGGCAGAAACAATATAAAGCCTAATATTTGATATATTCTATTCATATTTTACTCATTAAAACGCGTAGTTATATCCAAGTGAAATGGTAGTTTCTTGCGTGTCTGTAGTTGCGTTGTTTTTCCCGATAGTTGAAAAAATCAAATTAAATGCGTGGTGTCGATTTAATTTAAATGTTCCCATGCTTTTAACATTTAAAACATAGCCATTATCCGCTCCACCTAAAAATGTTTTTAAAGCCGAGGCGCTAGCTGAAGCGCTTATTCTCCCACTTAAAAACCTTTTATTCAAACCTAAAGTCGGCCCTACCGAAACAATATCATATGTCTCTGTAATGTTCTTGGAGGCGTTAATCGCAGAAACCACGTTTAGACCTGACTTTAAATGCCCATATTGAAAACTAACGCCTCCATTATAAAGCGTAGTGTTGTCTATGCCATTGATTTTGGCATTTTGAAAATTACCTCTTATCGACGCGGCAATTCTCCGAACATTATTTGCCTTTGCATACATAAATTGAAGATTGGCATTTTTAGTAACCTGAGCATAGCGCATTGTATCTAATGTATTAACTATTGCCATATGGCTTTGTGAGTTAAAATTAGAAAAAGCACCGTTAACCATGAAGTTCTCGTTTATATTGTAGTTTGCCGACAAGGAAGATATTAACCGCAACATCTCTGACGCCTTGCTATCATCTAGATTGTTTCTCTGAAAACCTGCACTCCCAGCTAAAGTTAACTTGTTTTTTAGCATTCTAAGCGATGTCTTTCCCTGAAGGTCTTCAAAGTCATTATTTAAATATACAGAACCCATGGTTTGGTACTCCGGATCAATTCGACGATAACCAAAGCCTACCTTAAACTTCTTTTTATTGTATTCTAAATCCGCTTTTACAGCTTTTGAAAAAGAACTAGATGCATTTGCATGGAATAATGGTTCTATATTATTTAGATAGGAAAACCCCTCAAGAACTGTTGGGTCCAACCTGAGGTCTTTTGTAAATGCACTCCAATCTATTTCGCCCTTAAAAGAAAGCTCTTTTGATAACTTTTGTTTTGTTGTTAAGCCAAAAATTAAATTCTCACCTGGTTTTAATGTTGCATCGTTTGCAAACGACGCAATAGACGCTTGATCATCTTTAGCTCTAAAAATAACAACTCCAACATTGTTTTTTGACGACCCTATCTCAACCATTCCTCCCATACCCCATCGCTCAAAACTAGGAGAACCCACAACCTTTCCGTCTGTGTAGTAACCATCTACCGCCCTAGCGAAACGTCCATAAAGGGCCTTCCCTCGTACAATTGAATTTTTCGGAGCGATCTCAATACCTACTCCCAAAAATTGGTTTCCGCTTAATGAAAAATCAGAAAACTTTAAAGACCTATAGCCTAAATGAGCTGTAATGCCCTTATACTTTGGACTAAGGCCATATTGATTAAAGGGTTGTGTAAAGTTTCTTTCTTGCTGATTCATAACAGCAGAAAAAGGAATAGAGACCTGTCCTATTTTAATGTTGATATTTGCTCCTAACTGCCAAAAAAATGGATCTCTTTGAGAAAGGCTTGTGTCATTAATCATGTAAGCTGTTCCGATAGAAGAAAATCCTCCAGAAATTTTAACTTGCTCTTTAGCCTTTTTAAACAAAGACAAACTATCTTGACAATAGAAAGAAGTCGAAACAAATAAAAGAATGGTGATAAAATTAAACTTCATACAAGTCAAAATATTTTGTGAATATAGCTTTTTTCTAATGAAAAAATAAAACCGATTTGATGAGCTCGCCTATAATAGGGTTAAGCACAAATAACAAAACTCTCTCCAAGTAACCAAGGAATTTAAATTAACCACTTGATAACAAAAGACCTAACCCCTCTTCCGTTTAAAAGTACTTATTCCTTTTTTGGTAGAAAAAAATTACACCACAACATTAATAATCCGCTTCGGAACTACTATCACTTTTTTAGGAGTTTTGCCGTTCAAGTAATGTGCTGTTTTTTCATGTTCAAACAGCTCTTTTTCTATTTCTACTTTCCCCATTGTTGCGGGTAGTGATATTTTGAAGCGCATTTTACCGTTAAAAGAAACGGGGTATTCGAAATCGCTTTCTACTAAGTGAGATGCTTCAAGTTTTGGCCAAGAAGCAACGGTCACACTAGAGGTGTTTCCTAGTAAATACCATAACTCTTCTGCTATGTGCGGTGCAAATGGCGAAACCAACACTACCAAGTCTGAAAGAATTGCTTTGTTGTTGCATTTTTGAGAGCCCAATTCGTTAACCGCAATCATCAAGGCGCTGACTACCGTATTAAAAGAATAACGCGTTATGTCTTCGGTTACTTTTTTAATTGCTTGATGCAATGACTTTAAACTCTCTTTTGTTGGCTCCTGATCGGAAACAGAAAAGCTCTCTCCCTGGTGAAAAAGGCGCCACAGTTTTTTTAGAAAGTTATTTACTCCGCTAATTCCTTGAACATCCCATGGTTTTGCCTGCTCCAGGGGACCTAAAAACATTTCATAGCAACGAAGCGTATCTGCTCCGTATTTTTCAACCAATTCATCTGGAGTTTGTACGTTATATTTCGACTTAGACATTTTTTCTATTTCTGATCCACAAATGTACTTTCCTTCTTCCAGCACAAACTCCGCATCAGTAAATTCAGAGCGCCCTTTTTTAAACCCATCAACATTCAGTTCATCATTTACGACATTTGAAATATCTGCATGTAGTCGTTGGGTTTTATATCCTTTCCTTAAGCCAAAAGAAACAAATTTATTTTTACCTTTCACCTTATATACAAAACTTGATCTTCCTAAAATCATTCCTTGATTAATCAACTTTTTGAAAGGTTCGTCAAAAGAAATATACCCCATATCGCACAAGAACTTTGTCCAAAAACGAGAATACAATAGATGTCCGGTTGCATGTTCCGCTCCGCCAATATATAAATCAACTTGATTCCAGTATTCCGCTTTTTCTTTATTTACAAATTCCCTTAAGTTATTAGGGTCCATGTAACGTAAAAAGTACCAAGAAGAACCTGCCCAACCTGGCATTGTGTTGTACTCCATTCTGTCTCCTTCAAAAACATCCCAGGCAGATTTTTCTGCTCTAGCCAATGGTGGCTCACCTTCTTCCGTAGGTAAATATTTATCTACTTCTGGAAGTGTAACAGGTAGCTTTTTATCTTCAATTAAATAAGGTGTGTCTCCTTTGTAATAAACAGGAAATGGCTCTCCCCAATATCGCTGCCGCGAGAAAATAGCATCGCGCAACCTATATAGCGTTTTACCTTTTCCAATGCCTTTTGCTTCGATAGCCTCAATCGCTTTTACAATACTTTGTTTAACGGGTAAGTTGTTTAAAAAGTCAGAGTTTGCCAATACAGCGTCTTTGTCTATGTAAGCATCTTCCGAAATATCTTTCCCTTCAAATATATTTAGTATGTCTATTCCGAAGTGCTTTGCAAAATCGTAATCGCGCTGATCTCCTGCTGGAACTGCCATTACAGCCCCTGTGCCATAAGAAGCCAATACATATTCTCCAATCCAAATTTCTACTTTTTCAGCTGTAAAGGGGTGTAAAGCATAAGCCCCTGTAAATTGGCCCGTAATATCTTTTACATTCGCTTGTCTATCTCTTTCTGTTTTCGCAGCAGCTTGCGTCTTGTATTCTTCAATTGCGGTTTTATTATCTTCCGTTGTGATTTGATCAACCAATTCGTGTTCTGGAGCTAAAACCATAAAGGTAACGCCAAAAATTGTGTCAGGTCGGGTGGTGAAAACTTCGATTTTATCCTCTCTTCCTTCCACTACAAATTGCACCGTACATCCTTGAGATTTTCCAATCCAATTGCGCTGTTGCTCTTTTAACGAGTCAGAAAAGTCTACCTCATTCAACCCCTTCAATAACCTCTCTGCATAGGCAGAAATTCGCATACTCCATTGGCGCATTAATTTTTGTTCAACCGGATGTCCGCCGCGCTCAGAAACCCCATCTTTAATTTCATCATTTGCTAATACCGTTCCCAGCATAGGGCACCAGTTTACCCAAGAGTCCGCTAAGAAAGTTAAACGATAATTCATCAAAATCTTGCGCTGTGTTGAATCGTCCCAACTGTTCCAGTCTTCAGCAGAAAAAATAGGGACCTCATCACAAACGGCGTTTACATTTGAATTTCCTTCTTTTGCAAAAACATTGGTAAGTGTTGCAATGTTTTCTGCTTTGTCAGTGTTTTTGTTATACCAAGAATTAAATATTTGCTTAAAAATCCATTGCGTCCATTTATAATATTCTGGACTTGAGGTGCGCACTTCCCTATCCCAATCGAAAGCGAATCCCATTATATCAAGTTGCTTTCTGTAACCATCAATTACATTTCCTTGTTTATCAACTCCTCCATCAATGTTCACCTTTGTGGTTATTGCTGGGTGCTGTCCTGTTTGAATTGCATATTGTTCTGCAGGCAGACCAAAAGAATCATATCCCATTGGGTGCAAAACGTTAAAACCTTCATTCTTTTTGTAACGAGCATATATATCCGAAGCTATATATCCGAGCGGATGCCCAACATGCAGTCCTGCCCCTGAAGGATAGGGAAACATGTCTAAAACATAAAACTTCTCTTTTGAAGAGCTTTCTGTTGCTTTATACGTTTTGTTTTTGCGCCAGTCTTTTTGCCATTTTTCTTCAATGGCTTTGTGGTTATATTCACTCATTCTAATGTTGTTTCAGCCGCGAAAATACACAGTTTGGATGTAAGAATAAAATTTTAACTCGCTGCTTTATTTAGCAGCATTCTTACTTATTTGGGCAACAATCTTTGCCAACGGCTTCTGGAGCATGTCACCATCTTCTGAAACTAGGTTTCCATTTACTGCAAACCTTTCAGGATCTCCTTTTGAATTTATTTGATCTATAACTCCGATGCTTTTGAATTTGAAGACCTTATTTCGAATTACAAGAGTGCTACCTATTAGTCCTTTTGCTTTTTCTATAAGAGTATCTAGTTGGTTTGGTTTAAGGCTCATGTTCTTTTTTAATTTTGGCGCAATGTAGGTATAAAATTGTTTTTAATGAATATAAAAAGGGAACCCAAATTTAGCTCCCTTAAATCTTCTATGTGTATTTATTTAGAAACAACCAATTTAGTTGCAGAAACAGTGTCATTTGAAACTAGAACAAGCGAGTATACACCATTTGCAATTGCATTCAACTCAATATTTGTTTTATTCGAATTAATTCTTTGAGAATGCACCTTCTTTCCGTTTAGGTCAAGGATTGACAATTCAACATTTGAGTGATGTCCATAAGTTTCAATGGTAAACACTCCCGATGAAGGATTTGGATAAACAGAAAAATTGTTTATGTCAGCTTCTTCCATTCCTGTACAGTCAATTAGGTCAACCGTAATTGTCGTTGATGCGTCAGCACAAACACCGTTTGACGCCGTATAAGTAAACTGATACGTTCCAGCGTTTAAGGAACTTACTTGAAGACTTGCCCCTGTTAGCAATCCTGTCCCTGTATCATCATTCCAATTACCACCAATATCGATTGTTCCAGACAACCCATCATACAGGTAAATGTTTCCCCAATTGCAAACTTCAAAAGGAGAAACTGGGGTCCCAGTATTTGCTGGTTGAAAGGTGCTAACTTCAATTGAAGCAGTATCTGCCCCACAAGCGTTTGAAACGATATAGTAAAAATCGTTTGATGTAAAAGTCATGTCTCCGGTATTGGCCAAACTGTCGTTAAAAACAACCCCAGGGTTTGATGGATAACTCCATGTTCCAAACTGATTGTCATTGTTTGATAGGTTGTCCCAAAGATTTAAAGTGTCTCCGGCACAGGCAATTGCAGAGCTGTCTGAACCGGCATTTAATGATAGTTCATATACCTGCAAAGGAATCGCACCACCTAAACCGCTTGAGGACCAAGGGCCAACCCAAAAGAGTAAAGTGTCTCCTGGAGGCAAGCCACAAAGCTCAATTCCGGCTGGATGCGAACCTGAACAACCCCATGGGTTATAATCAGCATAACCTAATGATGTATAGGTGGTAAAGTCCGAGCAGTCATTTGTTTTAAAAACTTCAAGTTCATTATCAAAACTTATATTGCAGGTAGAAATAGCTACATTTCCAGAAGCGGGTGCAATAAAACTAAACCAGACTGTTTTGTTGGGTGTAGTTCCTGGTTCGCCGGGCTGCACCGTGGCTCCAACACTGGTAAACATATTAATTGAGCCATCAACCGGCACCATAATCGCGTTACAGGCATCATCATTAGAAATTGCAGTATTAAAAGATAAGATACTAGCACCACTTGAATCACCAACTCCACATATAGCTTGAACGTAAATATCGTAAAATGACCCTGCGGTTGTTCCAGTTATTGTGTCATTTAAATTCGATGTTACATAACCTGTTCCGGTTCCTGGAACAAACCCTTGTGGACCCCATTCGACAAACCATTCCGTTTCAGCGCCGCCAGGACTCCAAGAAAAGAAAACAGAATCAGCAGAAAAGCCGTCCGTATTTAAAGCGCTAACCGGAACACAAGAAGACCCACCAGAGATCGTAATTGAAAAATCCGTCACCGACCCCCAAGAAAATGTTCCACAAGGATTAAGAGGTGTTACCCCCCCTTCTTGCTGCATTACCCTTATTCTATGATTTCCACTTAACGCGTTAGAAGGAACGGTAAAATTATATGTTATTGTGGGAGAAGTAGGGCTGCCCGCCCATGTTCCAATAGACTCATTTGCATCAAAGTTTTGATTTCCATTAAAATCAATCCAAACTTCCGCAGCATTTCCATAGGTCCCGCCACAAGTTCCGTATACCAAATCAATTGAGTATGAGTTTCCGCCTATAACATCTGCTACTTGTATTGTTTGATCTTCTACGCCGAGAACTCCTGGACAACCCGTGTAGGATATATTTGTAGTTTCTCCGATTAACGAAACGGAGCCAATATTTGAGTCGAATGTAGAAGTTGGCCCTGCAGAAGTGCAGTACTGAGATATAATGGACAACGGGCTTGTTATAATTAGCAAGAGCGATAATAAGTAGATTTTTTTCATTTTAATAGGTTTTAGTTATAACTGCACTAATGTAGTAAATATAACTGTTCTTAGGCTAATCAATAGTTTTCAAGGTTTAAAAAAACAGAAATTTCACTGCTTCAATGACTACTGGTTTGTTGATTTGGGGCTGGGCAAAGTTCTCTAAATTGCCTAAAGAAATAACCATAAGCAAATACATTTCTTTCATCATCAGTTTATGTCTTTTGGTCGATATTTTTGTTTTTTTAGCCTTTTTCCATTGGAAATAAACTATAATTGCGTACCTTGAATGGCCCATTAATTGAAAACCTTAATCTTATACATATGAAAAATTTTACACTTTTATTTTCTGCTTTGTTATTAACCGCTTTTAGCTGGCAGGCAAATGCGCAGCTCTCAGAAGATTTTGAAGGAGCAACATTTCCTCCGACTGGATGGACTGAAGATTTTGTTTCAGGTACCGCGAACTGGGCTGCAAACTCAGGAAACAACAATGGTTCGGTTGCTGGAGCTCATGGAGGAACGTTAAATGCGATGTTCTACTCTGGAAACTATAATGGAGATGCAACCAAATTAGTTAGTCCATCAATGGACCTCTCTATTCTGCCCTCTTATGATTTGTCCTTTTGGCGAACTCAAAATGATTGGGGGGGCGATCAAGACGAATTAGCTGTTTATTACAAAACATCTGCGGCAGGAACATGGACTCTTCTTGCTTCTTTTACTTCTAGCACTCCCTCTTGGGTATTAGAAACAATCAGTTTGCCAGCTTTATCAAATGATTATTATCTTGCTTTCGAAGCAACCTCAGGGTATGGATATGGTGTAACTATTGATGATATTGCTGTTGCCGCTGGAGCTTCTTGCTCGGCACCTTCTGCATTAACTGCAACTAACATTACTAGTTCTTCTGCTGATTTAGCCTGGACAGAAAATGGAACGGCAACGGTATGGGATATAGAATATGGAGTAGCTCCATATACCCCTACAGGAACGCCGACAATGGCTGGTGTAACTAACCCTTACAATTATTCAGGGTTAACCGCAAATACTGCTTACGAATTTTATGTAAGAGCTGATTGTGGAGGAACTAACGGAACAAGTGCATGGGCTGGACCTTACAGCTTTTTTACAGGGTATTGCGTGCCTTCTAGTTCATCGGCTGATACTTATGTAGATAACTTTTCTACATCAAATGGGGTGACAAACATTGCAAATTTAACCTCTGGCATCTCTACCGGGGGTTACGGTGATTGGACTGCACAAACAGTTGAAAGCTTTGAGACTGGAACTTTTAATTTTAACGCTGAAATAGTTGGAGGTACTGCAGGTTTCTCTATTTGGGTTGACTGGAACAATGATTTAGTGTTTGACGATGTAACTGAAAAAGTTTTCAATACAACCTCTTACGGCAGTGGCCCTTTCACAGGAACCATTACTGTACCTGCTCTGACTGCAATTGGAGATTATAGAATGAGGGTGTCTACCGACTGGAATCAGTCCAACCCTTCTGATCCTTGTGGAGCTCAATCAAGAGCAGAGTTTGAAGACTACACAATCACTGTTGGGAGCCCTCCTTCTTGTACAGCGCCTTCGTCCTTAACGGCGACTAACGTTACTGGAACTTCAGTAGATGTAGGTTGGACTGCTACCGGAACAGAAACCGCGTGGAACATACAGTATGGTCCAGCAGGTTTTGCGCCAGGAACAGGAACAATAGTAGCTGTAGGAACTAATCCTTATACACTAACTGGTCTAACATCTAATACTTCTTACGATTTTTGGATACAAGCAGATTGCGGTGCTGACTCAAGCTCTTATGGTGGACCATCTAGTTTTGCTACTCCTTTTGTTTGTCCTGCTGGTGCACAATGTGCAACATTGGGTACAGAAATTTCAACAGATTATGACTTTACGGCTTTACCAGGAACATCTACATGTCCAGGGACTTTATCCGTTACTATTCCTGCTGGGGATATAGTAGATAGTATTGCAACTTTTTACGACATGTCCGCTGTTGGCGGAGGATGGATGGCAGAGCAGGTGTCTTGGCTATACTCCCCATCGGTAGGAGTTGGAGAGGCTGCAACATCTAATGGTGCCGGGAATGCTACCGGAACAATAAATTACAATAGAACAGGCATTTCGTTTGCCAATACCGCTACAGGTACTGTAGATTTTGAGCTGCATGCAGGAAGAACCTATGGAGGTGCAGGTTGTGACAATACTTTCAATTTGGTTGAACCAGGATGGACTATTGTTGTTTACCATAGTTTAGCTCCAGCATGCTCCCAACCTTCATCATTAAATGCAACTAACGTTACTGGAACTTCAGTAGACTTAGACTGGACTGCTACCGGAACAGAAACCGCGTGGAACATACAATATGGTCCAGCAGGCTTTACTCCGGGAACAGGAACAATAGTAGCTGCAGGAACTAATCCTTACACATTAACAGGTTTAACATCGAGTACTTCCTACGACTTCTGGATACAAGCAGATTGCGGAGCTGACTCTAGTACGTATGCTGGTCCATCTAGCTTTACTACTCCTTTTGTTTGTCCTGCTGGTGCACAATGTGCAACATTGGGTACAACAGTATCTACCGATTATGGCTTTCAAGCTTTACCTGGAACATCTACATGCCCAGGAACACTCTCTGTAACTATTCCTGCAGGGGATATAGTAGATAGTGTTGCAACTTTTTACGACATGACTGCTGGTACTGGCGCCATCGGAGATGCATGGATGTCTGAACAAAGATCTTGGCTATACTCTCCAACAGTTGGTGCTGGAGAAGCAGCTTTATCTCCAGGAGCTGGTGCCGGTGTGGGTACTGTTTCATATAATAGAACCGGTATTTCCTTTGCTAATACAGCTACAGGTACTGTAGATTTTGAATTACACGCTGGAAGAACTTGGGGTGGTACTGGTTGTGACAGCTCTTATAATAAGGTAGATGCTGGAACGTGGACTATTATTGTTTATCACAGTTTAGCTCCATCGTGTTTTAATCCTACAGCACTAAACGCAACTAGTGTTGCTTCAACATCAGCAAATTTAGAGTGGACGGCTGGTAGTAATGAAACTCAATGGAACATAGAATATGGCCCAGCTGGATTCACTCCTGGTACTGGAACCATAGCAAATGCAGTTACTACAAACCCATACTTGATATCAGGATTAACCAGCAGTACTGAATATGACTTTTATGTTCAAGCCGACTGCGGAGTTGATGGAACAAGCAACATGGCTGGCCCTGCTACTTTTACAACATTGTGCCCAGCATTTACGCTTCCATGGTCGGAAAACTTTGATGTTAACGACTCAATTCCAACTTGTTGGTCCCAAGGAGCTGCCAATGCAGAAGACTGGTTGTTTGGAGCTGCCGGTGGTCATGTTGGTAATGCAGGAGTCATAGGAGGCGCTTCCACTAGTGGCAACAATTTTGCTTGGATTGATGATTCTACTCCAGATAATACCGGAACAACTCTAGAGAGTCCGCTTGTAGATGTAAGCTCTTTGGCTGTGCCTATGTTGTCTTTTTACTTAATTAGTAATAATGAAGGTAACGCAGGGACAAATGTTAACTTCTCTGTGGATGTTTGGGATGGCGCTGCTTGGAATACCGGTGTTTATGCAAGCAACTCTAACACTCTTAATGGTGAATGGCAGCAAATTTCTGTGGTCTTATCTTCGTTAACAATTACAGGACCTGTACAATTAAGGTTTATAGTTGATGAGGATCCAACAAATGCTTATTTTGATGATGTGGCTATTGATGATGTTACTTTCGTTGAAGCTCCTGCTTGTCCAGACCCTACTCTTTTGACAGCAGTCAATATCACCACTACTTCCGCTGATTTAGGTTGGACAGAAAACGGTTCTGCAACAACTTGGGATATTGAATATGGTATGGCTCCATATACCGCAACAGGTACTCCAACGATTGCCGGTACTGCAACTAACCCTCATAATTTAACAGGGTTAACATCTGGTACTTCTTATGATTTTTATGTAAGAGCGGATTGTGGCGGGACTACTGGCACAAGTCAATGGGTTGGGCCGTATACCTTCACAACAGCACCTGACTATTGCGCTGGAGATAATTTCTATGACAATGGTGGCTTAGGAGGCAACTATCTTAATAACTCTAGCGACACAACCGTAATTTGTCCTGAAACTGCTGGAGATGTAATTGAGGTAATTTTCAATTCATTCGCCACTGAAGCAGGGTATGACTCATTGGTTGTATACAACGGTAGCGGAACGGGCGGAACCAGTTTCGGAGCATTTGATGGCACAGCAATTCCTGGACCGTTTGTTTCTACAGACGTTACAGGTTGTTTAACTTTTGTGTTTTATTCTGATGGAATTGTAGATGATGCAGGTTGGGACGCAACGGTTAATTGCATTGCTCCATGTGCCGGTCTAACAGTTGATTTAGGTGCAGACACTACACTGTGTTCAGGACAAGATTCAGTAATACTGGATGCAGGTGCTGGACCATATACCTACGAATGGACTACTTTGGAGACAACACAGACAATTGTTGTTAGTAGCTCAACTGTTGGAACTGTGGAATACAGTGTTCTGATTACTGACACGATTTCAATGTGTCAAGCAATAGATACGGTTAGTGTTACATTCGATGATTGTTCTAATATTTCTGAACTGACTGGGTCTAATGTAAGTATTTACCCTAACCCAAGTAACGGAAACTTCATTATTTCTTTGAGTAATATTAGTGAGCAGGTTTCTGTTCAGGTTGTAGATATGCAAGGAAGATTAATTTACTCTCAAATTGAAGGTCTTAAAGTTGGAAAAGAGAACGTTATTTCTCTTGACAACGTTGAGAGAGGTGTTTACCTTATATCTGTTTCTTCAAACAAGGGCAGGTATACCCAATCAATTGTTATTCAATAACATTTAACACAATAAATAAAAAAGCCCGATTTGCTGATGCAAATCGGGCTTTTTGGTAAAGCAAAAAAAGATTCTATTCTTAATTAATAGCAATTTTTTTAGCAATCTTGGTCTCCTTATTTATTGGAATTGAAACCGTAAGTATCCCATCTTTATAGTCACCCACTATTTTTTTCTCTTCCACGTTTTTTGGTAGGTTAAATGTTCTTTGAAACTTACCATAAACAAATTCTCTTCTTGTGTATTTGCCCACCTCATCTTTTTCCTCTAATTCATTGTTGTTGGAAATAGATAGTTTATTGTTTTCCAATTCTATGTTTAAATCCTCTTTTTTCATTCCAGGAACAGCCAGTTCGATAACAAAACCTTTTTCATGTTCCTTTACATTTACTGCAGGTATAGTGTGTTTGTTATAGTTTGTATCCAACTTATCTGTATTGGTGAAAAAATCATCGAATAACGAATTGATACTTGGTTTGTGGTTAAATTTTACTATTGACATAATTTTTTGTTTTTGATTTCTAATTAAATTTCGAAATCACCAGGTCAAACTGTGTGCCGTTGCATTTTCCTTGAAAAAAACTGTCTTTTTGTCTGTTTTTAGGCGTTTTAGACTTTTAATTGCTGACAATATTTCCGAAATTGGCTTTATTTTTAGTTTTTTATAAAAACAGTGCTTCCCCCATTCAGAGAAATTATATATGTTCCTTTCGCAAAATTAGACAAGTCAATTTTATTTGTTGGAGAATTTAACTGTTGGGACAAAACTTTCTTACCCACAGAATCTGTAATCACCATTAGGCCTACACCACTTACAAAAAGAATATCATTTGAAGGGTTAGGGTATATTTTTAATTCATCTGAAGTATTCTCACGGAGACTTAAGCTTGGTGGACAATAATTACCGTCTGGAGCATTTTGAGGTAGCTTATAAGCTGGGTTGGTAATCAAAGCATGGCCTAAAACATCCATAGACTGAAGTAATGCTGGCGAGCAAGGCTCCCATTCGTTAGCAATGCCGTTACAAGTGGGTGTATCGTTTAATATGCCCATATTAGTGACTATCATCCAATATAAGTATTCAATAGCCATACATCCATAATCGCATGTTGCATCGTCATAGTGATACCATGCAGAACTTGGATAAGGGTTGGGAATACTTAAGAACTGACCTCCTCTTGCAACATCCATTGCAGCCGATAAAAGAGAAGAATTGGGAGAAAGGTCAAATGCCGTCGGATAGATATTTACATGGCCAACACCATTAATAGTGTGCAAAACTTCCTCTACTGTTGCGTCTGAACCCCAATAACCCGGGGCAGTTGGGTCCATTTCTGACTTCCACAATACCGCTGCCACACCATTTCCATTATAATTATTTTCAAAAGTTGTCATTGCAGCATTACCATCAGCAGCAAACACCGGCATCATAGCTTCATTTGCAACAAGCTCCGCAAGCAAAGCGGGGTCATCAACAACACCATCTTCATCGTTATCAATTAACTCTGCCCATATTGCTGCGGCGTGTAATACTTTTTCATCTGGAACTGTACTTTCAGCATACACAGAGCAACCAAACACATCAATATATTTCGTAAACGAACTTAATGCAGGGTTTGATGGGGATGGATTAGCCTCAACCGTGAAGCAAACATTGTTTTGAGCGCTGGTTGTTGCGATTAAAAATGGTAGAATTACTAGGCTTGATAATTTTTTCATGTGAACTAATATTTTCCGTGGTCTGGCACCTATTAATGAAGAGTTTTTTATTATATGAGCCTCAAGTAATTAGTTTTTTATCAGTCTTTCAATTTGTTGTTTTTCACCATTACTAATTTTTACAAAATAAACTCCGGACTTCAATCCGTCCAAATCAACCTGAGTTTTTACTGTATGTTCGTTACCTAAAACGAACTCGCTAGATATTTCCCGACCAGTGGCGTCTAGAACCGCAATATTAATGCTTTTTCCAAAACCTTCTATTTCTAAATTAAAAATATTGTCGCTCGGGTTAGGAAAAATTTCAACAGAAGTATAGCTTGCTATCTCTTCTTCACTTAAGGTATATCCAACCGTAAAGTAGTGCGTGATATGCGAACCAAAATCAGAGTCGAATTGGTCTAATTGGGGGCCGCCGAGCATTTTGGTTTTTATCGATCCATTGCCATCGCTATTTGCAAAAAATCCTAACCCGTCGCCATCGGAGTCTAAAAACTCCATTTTGTAACACCCTGGAGGTAGGCTTAGCGTGTCCTTATATTGCGTCGAATTAGCAAAATTGGTCCTTGAGAAAATTACATTTCCATTTTCATCGTAAACATAGAGTTCGTTTTCACTGGCTGCATTATTTGTGATTGTCCAAATATAAAAATCGGATGGATATGTTTTTGGTGCTTCAAACTCCACGCTGTAAGTGTTGTCATAATCGTAATCGTCAGAAGTTCCGTTTGTGCTTACAATATCAACATTAAACCACTTGCAGTCTTGGGCTTCAAACCAAAACCCTTGACCCGATATAGGTAACTCAACCTCTTCTGTTTCTCCAAAAGCCAAATTCCCAGTCCAATTGAAAGACTCGTGACCTCCGTTACAAACCCAAAACTCTATCGTTGCGCTCATTAAATTGGCGCTGCCGTTATTTTTAATTACAATTTTTGGGTTATCGCAAATCGGGTTTACTCTATTATGGTATTCCCAAATGTTTGGAGAAATCACATCATCAACAGTCGCATTATTTAAAAAATTAATGTCACCATAAGAAACAAGCTGAACAGTAGTTCGGTAATTTCCTTCCATTCCTCCGGCATCATATTCCATTCCATAATCAATAGAAGCAACTCCTCCGGGCGTAATGTAAGGTGTGATATCGTGATTGTATGTGTCGCCAAATGTTCCTGGACACCAACCAGCCCTATCGTAAATCCATGTTCCTCCTTGGGAAATAACCGGATTATCGGCACATGTTTTCCAGTTTAACCACTGAAATTGTTGCGTCCCGTTAATGCTTAAGTCGTGTAATTTGGGACAAAATTCCGCACAATTTTCAAAACCTCCGAACCAGTGACCTGTAGTTCTGGTCTTCACAGTATATTGAGTTGCTCCGGGGTTTAATTGGACATCAACCGCTGGCATAGAAATATCATTAGCGATATTTGAATGCTGATAATCCCCCAGCCATATTGTTTCAAAATCAATAACGTCCCTCGGCGGAGTTCCGTGTATCATTACAAATTTAACATCTATCAGTTCTTGCTGGTTTCCTGCAGAAAACTCAATAGTATCATGAAACAAAGGCATATAGTCAGTTACATCGTAAACCCATCTGAACCCATTGGGACCAAGACTTAGTCCTATTCCGTAAGGTGTAACATAGTTTTGAATTTGATGAGTGGTTTGATTGTATGTATTCACAAAATAGCCATTGTAAGAATTGTAGTTTGAATCTATAACAAAGCCATTGTTGTCATAGGTATATGAATATCCCGGTAACCAACCATAAGAGGTGTCAACCGCAGAAGAAGATATTCCAGTAACATTCATATCAACCGAGGTTGTTGTTTCGACAATAGAAACTTGATGGTGTTCTATAGAGTCAATGACTAAAATAGAGTCAAGGTGAGATGTGTAGTTTCCTTGTATAAAAGTGATGTTTGGGCGGTTTGTAGATTGTAAAATATTAGAACTTACCTCACACCCACCTTGCTGGCGCCAAGAAGGAAGCCCCATTAATTGAGCGTCATGTCCATTAATACTATAATCCACTGCTACAGACCCTGCTAAATCATTGAAATTATAAGCCGCCTGCAGATTGGCTATATTTGGGTGGGTTGCATCTATAGATTTATTCATCCAATCTTGAATCGTTGTTTGGTCAAGCGCAGCATTCCAAACCCTAAATTCATCGATATAGCCATCATATCTTCCTGAGTAGTCATTTTGTGCAGGCCCTCCGATTTTAAACTTTTCTATTCCTGCCATTGTTTTGGTTTTTCCTGTCCCAGAAATAAAAACAGCGCCATTTAAATACGCCGTCATGTCTCCTGTGGTTGCGTTCTTTGTAAACGCCCAATGATTCCATTGACCAGCAAAATCTATTGTGTTTGCCGCTTCATCAATCCTATCATATGAATTAGTTGAGCTGTTTCCGGCGTCCCAATAGACCCTACTATTGCTCCAAGGAAGGTGGGAGTTAACAACTCGATAGCCATTAGCGTCTCTTCCTTCAAAAACATACGAGTTCATCGGCATTATATTTGGGTCACCATAACACCAAAATGAAACTGTAATTTGATCAGAAATATTTGAAAATGCTGCCGAAGGAACCTCAACATAATCTCCACTTCCGAAATCTAAATAACCATTATCAGATCCTGTTATTCCTGAATTAAAACCAACGACCTCTCCGGCAATTGAAAAGTCACTTCCAGTTGGTGTATTGTCAAAACAAAGCTCCACAACTAGATTGGAAGTCCCGTCCCATGCAAATGGGGTATGGAAATTAAAACTCGCCGTTCCAACTGAAGCGACATTTGTATTAATATTATATACTTCTTGTAGACCTGTTTCGTAAGATGCTGGTGTTAACTCGTTTAATGCAGTATGCTTTACGCTAATCTTTAGGTTATTGATCTCTGGGCCTAAAGCTGTTACTTCAAGAGCAAGCTTATCAATATTACCCGAAATAATTCCTGCGGCAGTTAGTTCACTAGCGGTAAATATATATTGTGCTTTCCCCGTTCTATTTGAAGTATTAAACACCTCTGTTAAAGGTGTTGCCCCTGCCCCAACTGTTCCGCTTGTTTCAGATGCTATTGCGTCATATACAGGGAAGTATTGATACGACTGATTGTAGTCATAAATAGGATTGCTAACATAAAAGATTGTATCGGGGTTTGTATTCCCTAAATAATAATAAGATGATCCAATATTTTCGTGCTGGTATAAATTCGTATAGGTTGTATAATCCCATTCTCCACAGGCATATCCATCTTGAGTAGTTGCAGCATCACATTTAAGCGTATAATACATTAATATTTTAGAATAGGTATTTGTGTCGCTCGGAAAAACGTACCACCCTCTTCTTTTAGTAATGTCAGAAAACTCAAGGGTTTGCACAACTGTCGTATCTCCAATATTTTGTGCTTTTATGGAGGGCAATGTTATAAATATTAAAAGTAGGCTAATTAGAACTGTCTTTTTCATGTCTGATTGATTCGGGTTATTTAGCACAAATGTAACGGTAACTATCCTAAAAAAATAGTTGATTATCGCAAAGGCTTGAATTCCTAACTAACTGCTAAGAGGTGGTTTTTAGTTGTTTCACTCTCTTAAACCTTCCACTACAAGCACAAACTCACCTTTTGGTGCCTTTTCTTGAAAATGAAGCAAAGCCTCAGAAAGCGTTCCTCTAACATTTTCCTCGTAGATTTTTGTCAGCTCTCTTGTTACTGAACACTTTCGATCGGCTCCAAAAACATCAATAAATTGTTCAAGGGCTTTAACAACTCGATAAGGAGATTCATAAAAAACTATGGTTCGTGATTCTTCTTTCAGTGCCTCTAGTCGTTTTTTTCTTCCTTTTTTATGGGGTAAAAACCCTTCGAATAAAAACCGATCACACGGAAGGCCAGAGTTTACTAGAGCAGGAACAAGCGCAGTTGCGCCAGGCAAGGTTTCTACCTCAACGCCTTTTTCAATACAAGCTCTTACCAGCAGGAATCCTGGATCTGAAATTGCAGGGGTTCCGGCATCACTTACTAACGCAAAAACATTTTCTGTTGAAGAAAGCTCATCCACCAATTGCTCCACTATTTTATGCTCGTTATGCAAATGAAAGGAGCGCTGAGGTGTTTCAATTTTAAGGTGTTTCAATAGTTTTCCACTTGTGCGGGTGTCTTCAGCTAAAATTAAATTAGCCTCTTTTAATAAGCGAATAGCTCGAAGAGTTATATCTTCTAAATTCCCAATAGGGGTTGGCACAACAATTAGTTTTCCCATTTTAAGATCTCGTTAGTACAATATAGTCTTGTAACACTGTTTTTAAAAATGTGACTTTGTTTTCTGGAATACTTGAAATATTAAGCTTTTCACTAACTAGCTTAGTTAGTTCTGTAATCAACTCTTTATGTTGTTTGTTTGGTCGACTTCTAAACCTGTCTATTGAATTTTTTACTAACAACATGTCTTCATCCGACAATTGAACCACCTGTGGATATTTTGTCTCATAATTCTCTTTGTTTTTTATGGTTAAAATATCTTTTATACTGTATTGTGAGGAAGGTTTAAGTTTTATGACACAAGTGTTTGCAATAACATCTCCAAGCCGCTGCATTTTGTCTGATGATGAAGCCGACAAAGCTGCAATTGAACCAACAGAAAATAAAATATCTATTAGTCTAAAAGACCACCTTAAAAACAACTCTCCCATTGAGGGAGTGCCGCCTGAAACTTTTACAACCCTAATTCCAAGAGCCATTTTCCCTATAGATTGTCCTCCAAAAAAAGCTTCCATAATAAAAGAATAAAAAAAGACAGGTAGCATAAATAAGGTAAATGCGGTGTAAATCACTTCCCTTGAATCAAACATGTTGTTTGCAGCAAAGCCAGTAGATAGTGTGGTGAATAGAATTGTACATATTGTTGTATATAAAAATAGTGTTACTAGGTCCACTAGTAAAGCTAAGGCCCTTCCTAGTATGGTTGCTAGCTCATACTGAATGATGACGTTATGTGCAGTTACTATCTCTGTGGTTTTCATTTCTGAATCTAAATATAGGAAGGAATACTTCTTAAAATAAAAAAAGTAGGTTTTATCTATTTTATTTAACTCGTGGTTTCTCAATTTGAGAAGTCGATTTTAACCCTTACATTTAGGTGTTGTTAAACACTAAACTCATGAGTGAAGCTCCATGAAGGAAACGGATTTTATTAACCAAAATAAAAAAAAGTGGGCACAATTCGAACGAATGTCCAAACAAAATCAGAGCGATCCTGATGAATTGAGTGATTTGTTTATTGAAATAACAGATGATTTGGCTTATGCTAGAACTCATTATTCCAAAAGATCGGTAAAAGTTTACTTAAACTCGCTGGCGCAAAAATCATTTCACGGGATTTATAAAAACAAACGCACGCCTTTTAGTGCGTTTATTCAGTTTTGGACGACCAGCCTTCCTTTAGAAATGTACAGAATCCGCAAAGCGCTGCTTGCGTCATTTGTCGTTTTTGCTGTTGGAATGCTGATAGGCATGGTTTCTACAATGGATGACCCTGATTTCTTGGGGGCGGTAATAGGATACGAATATGTTCATATGACTGAGCAAAACATTGTCAATGGAGAACCAATGAGCGTATATGGAAATAACGGAGGGGAGATGTATTCTTTTATTTCTATTGCCCAAAACAATTTAAGGGTTACCCTTATGGCTTTTGTTTTGGGAATATTTTTCTCTGTAGGCTCTGCTATATATATGTTTTTTAATGGAATAATGGTTGGGGCTTTTCAATGGTTTTTTAAGGTAAGGGGGCTTTTGCTTACCTCTTTTTTAACTATTTGGGTTCATGGCGCTTTCGAAATATCTGGGATAGTAATTGCTGGTGCTGCTGGTATTACGCTTGGAAATGGTTTTATGTTTCCAGGAACATTAACCCGAATGCAATCTTTATCGATTGCCGCAAAAAGAGGAATAAGGGTAATTATTGGGTTATTCCCTGTTATACTTTTTGCTGCTTTTATTGAGGGTTTCGCTTCGCGTCATACTGAGTGGCCAGACTTCATAAAGGGCGGGATCATCTTTTTAAGTTTCACAATTATGGTTTTCTACTTTGTTGTATACCCTTACATTGTTGCTAATAAGCGTAATTTCAATGGTAGGGTCACTGAAAAACCAACTTTCGTTGAAAAGAAAACTTTTGAGCTGTATAAGGTCCGTGGCGTAGGAGGGGTTTTTACAGATACGTTTGTCTTTTATCGGAAGTTCTTTCACTATTTCTCTAAAATTTATTGGTTCATTTTTCCTGCAACAATAATATATATTGCTTGGTTTTTTTATCAGTATCCCTATGGAGGCACAATTAATAATTGGTATGAAAACATGTCCATCGCTTTTAGTATAGGCAACAGTGCTTTTCGTTGGGAGACTTTTAGTGTGCTTACTTTTCTTTTTTCTTTAAACGTCACAAGCATCTTTTTTTCTTTTACAATAGCTAAGAGGCAAGAAAAACCCATCAACTTTACAAAAGCCTTTTTTACTTATACATTAAAAAACCTCTGGAGGGTTGTGCCAATAATTGGCGGAGCGCTGTTGCTGGCACAAGTCGATATTTGGTTAATTTTTTTGGCTTGTTTTATAATGCCTTTAGTATTGTCTTTGAGTTTTCCTGGTGCTTTTGAAAATAGAACACTGTTTATGGGAATTGGGCGTGGTTTGTCAATTGGAACAAGAGGGTGGGCTTCCGGACTTGGTGTTTTTTTTGTATTCCTTTTTATTCTAGGGTTAATTTTCTTTTTTGCTGTTGGACCTGTTCAGGACTTAATAATAATGGTTTTGGACTGGTTCCTAATTTCAACAACGGACGACTATTTTCTAATCATGAACATTGTCGAAGCTTGTCTTTATATGTTGATAGCCCATTTCATAGTTCCTATATTTTTTATTGCATTTAACGTTCTTTACTTGAGCACGGTTGAGAAGGAAGAAGCTTATGGTTTGTTTGAAAAGCTAAAGCGTTTTGGGAAGGGAAGTAAAATACACGAAGATGAAGGAGTTTTTTAAAAGATGAGGCGGTTTATTATACATAACATTCTCCTTTCAGTTTTGAGCTGTCTTACACAAGTATCTGCGCAAGAACCTTCTGCGCAAAACAATTATGTAAATTCTGCACAAGAAAAATATAGCTTTAATAAAAAGAAGTGGAGTAGCCTAAAGGATCGTGTCATTAACGAATCTGGAGGAGCTTATAGCTCGGATAACGGGGGGGGTGAAGGTAGTTATTATAATTACGACAACGAAGACTACGACGGCAAGTATAGCGAGTACAAAAATGACGACGACCAATACGCTTATGAGGAGGATCAGGCTTATTCTAAGGGGGGTGGGTTAGAAGACAAAGGCGATGGAGGGGCAAATTACCACCCGAAAGAGGACAATGCGGAATACGGACAACAAGGTTACCATCCTAAAGAAAAAAAGTTTCAGCGGACCAATCGAAACAATAATAGTGTTTCGCCTGGAGGCGGCATGGGGTTTCTTCAATATGTCTTATTTGGGATATTAGCAATTTTACTTGGCTTCCTAGTTTATCAGCTGTTTATTAAAACCTCTTTTAACGACAAGGGACTAAAGGTTGTTGATGATTTTGAAGAACTGACTCCAACTCAAATACCAAAATCAGAACTGGAGCTTCTGTTAGAAAAAGCATTGGCTAACGATGATTTTAGAGGGGCAATTAGGCTCTATTTTATTTTTATTATTAAAGACTTGTGTGAGAAAGGGTGGATAAGGTGGGAAAAGAAAAAAACCAACTTTTCATACTTAATCGAAATGAGAGGTAAGCCTCAATACGAATCGTTTAATGACGTTGTGTCGATTTATGAATTGGTGTGGTATGGAAATTACAGTGTAAAAAAAGAAGATTTTAATTCTTTAGAGCCGAGGTTTAAAGGTTTGTTAAACAATTTAAATTCTGGAAGTAAGTAGTTGTGGGGTTGTCTAAAAAATATTTGATTTTAGGAGGTGCATTAGTAGTGGTGTTGGTGTTGGTTTATTTCTTAGGAGGGGGTTATCAATCAAATTCAAGTATAAAAAAGACTTTTGAGCGTTCTCAGGCTGATTCCTTGACAATAAAAAAGCCCATTAATCCAGCGGGAACTTTTTTACTGTATCACCTATTAAAAAACCACAAAAACACCTCTTCTCTTCAAAAAATACAAACCACTCAGGACGTCTCTCTTTCGGAATTGTTGCCAAAAGAACGAAAAAATGACTGTAACAACATATACTTTACTATTGCAGAAAGCGTGAATTTAAACGAAAGCGATAGTGATTGGTTGTTAAGGTTTGTTGAAGCAGGAAATTGCGCGTTTATAGCGTGTGAAAGTTTGTCAAACAAGGTTCGATCTGCTATTTCGGATAACTCATATTTTAGATTTAACTCGTATTATGACACTTCTTTTGTATTAAACTTTTATCACCCCAAACTCTTGCAAGAAACCCCTGTTGAAATCAAAAATTCGGAACTGAACAGTCACCGTCTCCCAAGATATAAAAACTGGAAGTATTTTCTAGACACCGAATTGGGAGGAGGGTTTGTGCGAATAGCGTATAACAGCAATAAGGATTACCCTATATGTATCCGTTTACAATATGGTAAAGGTGTCTTTATTATTCACTCAACACCTTCTGCTTTTTCGAATTACAACATGTTTAACACAGGGGGGAAATACCACGCTGAAGCAGTTTTTTCTCATTTGCCAAAAGGAAATATATATTGGCACCATGACTTTGGAAAATATTCGCCTTATAGGGGTGTTCCGCAGCCGACATATTCTAAGCAGGGTAGTTCGAATGAAGTAAACTATCCAAAATCAAGCCCTTTGCAATATATAATGAGGGTGCCCACCTTGTTTACTGCTCTAATCTTATTAATTGTTGGAGTTTTATTGTACATGATATTTCAAAGTAAAAGAAGGCAGCGAATCATTCCAGCAATAGAATCTAATGAAAACTCGAGCGTAGAGTTTGTACAAACAGTAAGCAGATTATACTTTCAGCAAAAAAGACACGACAAATTAATTAAGCATAAGGAATTAATTTTCTTATCTTTTTTACGACGACACTACTATATTTCTTCTCCAAAAACTACACCTGGTTTTATTACTAAGGTTGCTCAAAAGTCGGGCGTCGGAGAAAAACATGTAAAAGATATTTTCACCACTCTTAAGAAAGGAAAGGAGAGTAAGAATATTTCGGAAAGAGAACTAATAAACCTATATAATAAACTTGAGTATTTTTATAAAAATTGCCACTAAACAAATAACTATGGAAGACAATAATAACAAGCCTGAAAAAGATGAAAGCGCATTCGAAGACCCTATAAAAAAGGCTTTAAGCGCCTCCGAAACCCCTTTAAGTGCTATACCTCCTGTTCGACCGAGCGAGTTTGGCTCACCAAGAGTTGATTTATCTTTGTTAAACTCCAAGGTTGAGGCGGTTAGAATAGAGATTGGAAAGTATCTTGTTGGGCAAAACGAGATGGTTGATTTGTTATTGATTGGTTTGTTTTGCGGAGGACATGTTTTACTAGAGGGCGTTCCTGGTGTTGCAAAAACGCTAACCGCGAAGGTGTTGTCTAAAACGTTATCGGTTGATTTTTCTAGAATCCAGTTTACTCCAGATTTAATGCCTTCTGACATCATCGGAACGTCAGTATACAATTTAAAGTCGGGCGAATTCTTATTTAAAAAGGGGCCTATCTTTACGAACATCGTTCTTATAGATGAAATTAATAGGGCTCCTGCAAAAACTCAAGCAGCATTATTCGAGGTAATGGAAGAAAGACAGATTACTTATGATGGTGTGCAATACGGCTTTGATTTTCCATTTTTAGTAATCGCAACGCAAAACCCAATTGAACAAGAAGGTACTTATAGGCTTCCAGAAGCTCAATTGGATCGTTTTATTTTTAAGGTTAACCTGCATTACCCAACCCTCGAAGAGGAAAAAGAAATATTAATTCGATTTAGAAACAAACACGACATAGATTTAGAAAACGTTCAGAGCTTGTTTTCAAAAAACGAGTTGAAAACGATACAAAACTCGATAGAGCGGGTTACATTAGACTACTCTTTAGTAGTGTATATTGCAAACATTACCCATGAAACAAGGTCTCATGGTAAGCTCTACCTGGGTGGTTCTCCACGCGCCTCCCTCTCTATGATGAAAACGTCAAAAGCTATTGCTGCTATGAGGGGAAGGGATTTTGTTATTCCAGATGACGTACAATTCGTAGCTTTTCATGTGTTAAACCATAGAATTATCTTAACCCCTGAAGCTGAAATGGAGGGAATGGACGCTTCAATAATTATTCAAGAAATAATTCAAAAAGTAGAGGTCCCTAGATAACTCAACCATGACCACTTTTTTTAAACAGTTATACATTCGCAACACCTTCTTCCTTTATTGGGTGGTTGTGGTTATGCTCTTTTGTGTGGGTTTTGGCGTGCCTTTTTTGTATCCAATTGCACAAGTTGCTTTTATTGCGTTAATGGCAATAACAATGTTAGATTTGTTTATTCTATTCTTTAGTAAGTCAAAGATTCAAGCAACTAGAGTTGTAAGTACACAGCTTTCCTTAGGGGATAAAAATACTGTTCGAATAAAAGTAAGCAGCACTTATAATATGCCGGTTAGTTTACGGATAATAGACGAGCTGCCCTACCAATTGCAAATTAGGGATTTTGAGGAATGGTTGTTTTTAAACCCAGGTGAGTCCAAAGAATTTATTTATTTAATTCAACCCAATAAGAGAGGTGTTTATTTGTTTCAAGATATAAACATCTATATCTCCACTATTTTGAGAGTTGTTGAAAGAGGAATTACAATAAAAGCAAAACAAGAGGTTGCTGTTTATCCTTCTATACTGCAAATGAAGAAATATGAGCTACAGGTCTTTTCTAAAACGGCAATTTTCCAAGGTATTAAAAAGATTAGGAGAACTGGGAACAACAACGAATTTGAACAAATAAAAACTTATGTTCAAGGTGATGACATTAGGTCGGTTAATTGGAAAGCAACAAGAAGGAAGGGAGAGTTAATGGTAAACCAATATCAAGACGAGCGTTCTCAACAAGTATATTGTGTAATTGACAAAAGCCGGTCAATGCGAATGCCTTTTGACAATTTGACGTTGTTAGATCACTCTATTAATAGTGCCTTGTCTCTTTCAAACATTATATTACGTAAAAACGACAAGGTGGGTGTGGTAACTTTTTCTGATAAGCTTGGTTCTAGATTGCCCGCAGAAAACACCGCAACGCAGCTAAGAAGAATAATAGATGTTCTTTATAGACAAAAAACGCACTTCATGGAGTCCAACTATGAGCGGTTATATTTTGGACTTAGAAACACTATTAAAGGACGTAGTATGGTTTTGTTGTTTACCAACTTTGAAAGCATGTATTCTTTAAAAAGAAACCTTGCTTTATTGCGGAGAATTAATCAACAACATTTATTGGTTGTTGTTTTTTTTGAAAACTCTAAATTAAAAAAGGTGGCGAAAATGGAAAGTAATCATGTAAAAGACATTTATGTGAAGACTTTGGCGGCAAAATTTGCTTTAGAAAAAGAGTTAATTGCTTTCGAATTGAGAAAATATGGTATACAAAGTGTGTTAACTAAACCTGAAAATCTATCTGTAGACACAATCAATAAATACCTGGAGCTAAAATCAAGAGGAATGCTTTAAGTTTCAATAAAAAAAATGATTTTTTATTCATTCTTTTTCTTATTTAAAATGTTTGTTTGAATGTTTATTGACTCCTTATGAATTACCTTTAATATTCTTTGAATAAATTCTTCTGAAACCCCTGCTTCTCTTGCTGTGTTGTTTCTGTCATTAATAATTTTTTTCCACCTGTCTGCCTGCAGAATTGTGATTTCATTCTCTTTTTTGTGATTTCCTATTTCTTCTACAATATTCATTCTGTTTGATAATAGGTTAATCATTTCTTCGTCTAAACCATCTATTTTCTTTCGTAAAATATCTAGCTTACTTTTAAGTGTTTTATCGTTAACCTCTGGTTCACGAACCACAAGTTTAGATAATATTTGTTGCAGCTTTTTCGGTGTTATTTGCTGTTTTGAATCACTCCATGCTTCATCTGGGTTAAAATGGCTCTCTATCATTAAGCCGTCCATTTCTAAATCCAATGCTTTTTGTGCGATTGCCTTAATCATGTTCCGATTGCCTCCTATATGGCTTGGATCGCAAATGATTGGTATCTCAGGGAAAATTCTCATAAGCTCTATGGGTATCTCCCATTTTGGAGTATTCCTATAGGCTGATTTTTCAAAACTAGAAAAGCCTCTGTGAATTGCTTTTATATTATTAATTCCTGCTTGAAAGATGCGTTCTATGGCTCCAACCCATAATTGTAAGTCTGGGTTTACCGGATTTTTTACCATAACAGGTATGTCTATTCCTTTCAGCGCATTTGCTATTTCTTGAACAGAAAAAGGGTTCGCCACTGTTCTAGCTCCTATCCAAAGGATGTCAATGTTGTTTTTTAATGCAAGTTCAACGTGTCTAGTGTTCGCTACCTCTGTTGTTACGGGAAGATTGACTGCATCACCTGTTTCTTTTAACCATTGTAATCCTGTTTCACCAATGCCTTCAAAAAAGTTGGGGCGAGTTCGAGGTTTCCATATTCCTGCTCTTAAACAATCAATTGAGCCATGCTTAACTAATTGTTTAGCAGTCTTTAATAATTGTTCTTTCGTCTCTGCACTGCAGGGCCCACTAATTATATATGGTCTTTTCTTCACTTGATATTCTTTTCCATTTTTTGATTAAAAACCTTCTATACAAGTCCTTTTTTTTAAGGTTTCCGCCTACCTCATATTCTAAAACAGGTTGCTTTTTCTTTGGATCAATAAACCCCCTAATGGCATACTTTTCTCCCTTTGTTGTCAACATTAACTTGGTTGATATTGCTAAACTATCTTCTATGCAGCTGCAATCATTCGTGTAACTAAAAGACATCTCTCCTATAGTGTCTTTATTAATGTCTGTTAGTTCTATAGATTCAATATTATGACTAGAAAATATATCTAAATCGCAATTTTTTACATAATCAGTAAGTTTTCTTACTAATTTAAACTCATTACTTGCTTTTAAAAAGTGATATATATATAAATGCTTGCTATGGTTTATTACATCCATTAGAACAGACCTAAGTATTATGTTTTCTCCTTCTTTATCTACCCACTGAAAACCATCAACAACATCTCCCCATATTAATTCTTTATTGTTAAATTTCATATATTCATATGTGAAGAGTTGAAGTAATGCATTTGGACTTGGGTCATAAACAATTTTTCCGGAAGCAATTTTTTCTTTTTTTACCTCAATATACCAGTTAAATAGCGTTATGGTGTCTTTGTTAAATTTTCCTCTTGTATGATTAAAGTCGTCGGGGAAAAGCAACTTTCCAATATTGTTATCATCTACCTCAATTATTTTAACAAATGCTGTTTTTTGATTATACAAAAAAAACTTAGCTTTGTATAATCCACTTTCCCCCCACTTATCTTGAATTGAAAATTCAAAATCTTTAGAAATACTGTATTCCCATGTTTGAGTAAAACAATTTGGAAAGTAAAAAAACAAAAAAAGGCTAAAAACACATTTTAATAAAGCGTTTTTAACCTTTAGTCGTTTTTTAAAAATATACATTTTTCCGTATAAGGTTATATTAAATTAATCCTTTTTAGCATTTCTTCTTTGTAAGATCCTCCTATTGGAATAATTTTGTTATTATCCTCTAATATAAGGTTTGGTTGCTCTATTTGTGCAATTTTATCTAGCCTAACAATGTAAGACCTATGCACTCTTAAAAAATAGTCTTGAGACATTTTACGCTCTATATCTTTCATTGTTGAATGAATTGTATACCGTTTATTTATTGTATTAATAACCACGTAATCTTTAAGCGCTTCAATAAAAAATATGTCTTCCGTATTTAATTTTATTAGTCTTGATTTGCTCTTAACAAAAATAAAATCTTTGTTTTCTTTATTTTCTACTATGTTATAGAGCATATCTCGCTCTTTAAGTATTTCCAACTCCTTACTGTGCTTATAAAAAGCCATCTCAATAGAGGTGTGAAGATCAATTTCCTTAAATGGTTTAATTATATAAGC
>Ga0181558_10000553_pt1 | contig 34823 bp, 53 predicted proteins | sample 011ome_22_FD_133754 | JGI IMG/M metagenome (GOLD analysis project Ga0181558, IMG submission 133754) | Coastal salt marsh microbial communities from the Groves Creek Marsh, Skidaway Island, Georgia - 011507BT metaG (megahit assembly) | ecosystem: Environmental > Aquatic > Marine > Intertidal... | reverse complement strand
CTCGAATGGAATCACATATTTATCGTAGTCAGATACCGTGAAAGGTAGCTTCATGCGTGCGATGCGTTCACCGATCTTTTTATTCGTAAGAACTTTTGATACATCAACGGAATAATCTGTCTTTGTAGAAAAGTTGAACACGAAGTCCGACGCATTAGCAATCGCTAAGTGCATTGGAATACGGTCAAAGTTTGCTCGCTTGATTTCATGCATCATTGACACGACAATTGGCTTCTCAAGCTTAAGTACTAGGTCTTTGTAAAAAGAAACTACTGACTCGCGCGCGTGCATTGGAGATGGATATGAATTGAGTACCACAATGTCATATTCATCATTTAGCTTTTTAGCGATTGTAGGAATTTCATTTGGCTTAAAGGAAATAGAGTTTTTAATATGACCGCCAGATCTCACAAAAGACCTTTCAGCCAATGAGTACACGTGAATGTTTTGTGGATCGTAGCGTTGCCATTCATATCCAACCTTTTCTACTCCACAGCCATCTAGGCCTTTACCAAACACAAAAGCAATTTTCATTCTAATAATTCCCATTCAATATTTGCTTCATTAAACATTTTAGCAGTAGTTGCAAATGAAATAAACCATTTTTCTGGAACATCAGTTGCACGCATTACTACTCGTTTCACACCGGTTTGAATAATACCTTTTGCGCATTCAGAACAAACAGGTAAACCAGTAACATATAATGTAGCACCATCAAGAGATATTCCATTGTATGTAGCATTATATATGACATTCATTTCTGCGTGAACAACATATCGATACTTAGTTTCTTTATCGTTATATCGTTCTACATTATCACTAATGCCACGTGGAAACCCATTGTAGCCTTGAGATAATATTTGTCCTTTGTTACCAACAGCAACAGCACCAATTTTACGAGATGGGTCTTTTGACCACGATGAAACATTTTCAGCTAAATCTAGATATCTTTCATCCCATGTCATATATTAATCCCAAAGATTTTGATAGTACTTTCCAAAGAGTCTAAAACCATTTTGAATTCTTGCTTCATATGCTTTACGTGCTTCCCAGTCATACACTTTGGTATGATTAGGTCCTTCTATGAGTTGACTAACTCCACCTTCCAGTTTCTTCCAAGCCATATCCCATTCACCAGACTCAAACTGATCTTCCCATTCATCATTAACTTTGCATTCAAACGCAAAAATCATTTCGTTAAGTACCCAGTTCCATTGATCTTCACCAATTGAAATATCTTCTGGATTACAAACTTTGTTATTAAACAAACTAAGTTGTGAACCATATTCATCATCGTTGTCAAGTAGGTGATCAATAAGTCTTAGATTTTCAGGTACATCTTCAATATCAACATAAGAATACCCATGTTTACTATCGCGTAACTGCTTGAGCATAGGAAGAACAATAAGAGCAAGGGTATTATCCATACTCCAAGTGTCCCAGCGATCAATATGTATTTCAATCTTTTGCTTCTTCTTGCTGTCAATCCAACTTAGAAACTTATACAACCAAGTGTGTGGACGATCTCCCCATTTTTGAATGTCACCTACTTCTGGTTCAGGCTCTATACTACCGTGAGCAAGCCACTCGCCAAAGTGATGTACACAATCAGCAGGCTGCTCAAAACCATACTCATCTTTTTCCTTTGGTATCCAGAACATCAACTTTTCAGCTAGTTGATAAGGACCAAACCAATTTTTATAAGGACCAATATAGACTTTCATATTATTTTACTAAATCAAAGTGTCGTTCATATACATGGAGATTTTGAACTTGCCAATAAATATCACCTATTTCAAGATCAGAAAAAATATTTAGATCAAGATAACGATCAATTAGTAGAATCATAACTTCATGTTGCCATGCATAATCATTCTTATAACCAAAGACAACATCATTAGATCGCATTTGAACTACTGCATGTAGTTTCTTATCACGAATATAATAACTTACAGCATTTGTACAAATAAAATCAGACTTACCATTTTCATTATATTCAGCCCAAATAGAAGGACGATTATAAATCATGGTAGCTCTACGGCCATCGGGATTTTTATCTAATTCTTGTACAACACGATCAAATTGATTGAAATACTTTTCTGACCAAATGAGTAGTCCATAGTTTGAATTAATTTCACCATGCATATTTGCTGCATACCGCCAAGCCAGTGGTGGATTACGATCAGGTCCATAAATGTCTTTAATATTTGTAGACATTGATCGATACCACGCAAATTCTTTTTCGATATACTCATCAACTGGAGTACCAAAGATTGCCGATTCATCAGCAATAAATGATGCACCAAGAATTTCAATAGTCTTTTGACCAGTTTTATCTACAGTAAAGCGTTCAGCTTTTAATTCATTGATAAAATGATCTCGAATATCTTGTACTTTATATGTTTGCATTAACCTATAATCATTATACTATATAATAAAAAAAGGTGCCGGCATTGCGCCGGCACCACATCTACTTATACAAGACCCATTGCACGGGCTTTGTAACCAGCAGCAACAATCGCCTGAGAAGGAGTACCTAGACGATAAAAGGTACGAGTTTCACCACCTTTGTTAGTGCGACGGTTTGCGTAGATTGCATAGCCTTTCTGACGAAGTGTTGTTACTGTAGCAGTAGGATTTGCTACACCAAAACGAGATTTCATCTGAGCAGCAGTCAAACCTTTTGAATCAGTCTGAAGAGCAGCAATTACACGAGCTTCTTTAGTTACAGTTTTAGTAGTTACAGTCATTTTCATTTCACCTTAAGTTAAGTTTACAAATTACATCTTATATTTCATAAGATAGTTATATTATACCACAGTTTTAGTGGTATGTACACATTTTTGTCGACATTGACAAAAATTCTTTTTACTCAGTGGTAACAGCTAGCGCAAGACTAACAGCCCACATGAGAATAATTATTTCAATCATCTAGATCCTCCGATTCTTGTTTGAGAATTTGAAGAAGTTCTATTAAGTCTTTTAACTCTTCTTTATCTTCTTCTAACAGTGTATCAATTGATATTTCAATTTTTATTTTCATGATAAAATTAGTGTTAATCCCAGCCAAGCAATAACACCTAAGAGAAAAACAATTCCCATAATTGCTTTTGCTTCGTCGTGATCTTCTTCATTCATTTTTTCTTACCTGTATTCCATCTGTCATCATTATTTGGATGATCCATTTGGTGTACCATTAGAATAATGAGTTGAGTTGTTGCATGAGCAAGATGGTTTTCACCAGATTCTGGATCTTTATCTTCACCCATCATCCAAGCATTGAGGTGTCGTTGAATAGAAGAGTAAGTTCGAGTCCATGATGTAGATGCACCATCTGCACGCCAATTATTTTCACCGTATTTTTCAGCACCGAAAGAAAATACCTTTGCAACTTCAAAAAGTGCTTCAGGTGGAATTAGTCCGAGTGGTGGTTTATTTTGATCGTATTTCATAATATAGTTCCGTAATTAATATGTATATTATACACCATAACTTTTAGAATGTAAACAAAAATTTTCACCGTTCCAAGTATAGATTCCATATAACTCATAGTCTAATGTATTGCGATCTGCAATAAAGACATAAAGCTTATTTGGATAATCTCGCCACTCCTCTCTAGCAGCACGCTCAGCTCGGGCTAATACAAACGGGACATAATATTTACCTTCGGTAACTTTGACTTCAATCGGCGTACCGTCTTTCTCCAAAAGATCTTTATATGGGCGCGGATCATCAGTAAATCCGCACTCCATAAGATATATTTCAGCTGCATGTCCATACATACACGTCTGTAAAATTTCTTCCAACGACCGATTTTTACGTGTTGAATCTTTTGCATAAATTAACCTCGCTTCATCTAGGGCTCGTAATTTTAATTTTTCACGATCAATATCTATAATAGCATTAAATTTCATAAATTCGAATATACGAACTCAATAGCTCGTTCAGCCTCTTTATTTAATGGACGATTTTTATACCAATTACCAGTTTCAAGATCTAGTTCTTTACACAGTTGAGTAATTTCATCTACTGTGATAGGATACTCACGCTTTACTGCGTTACCTGCAATTGAAACCATAATTTGATACATTTTATGATACCAACCAGTATCACTAATTAACTTATATTCTGAAATAAGTTTTTTGTTGACGAACGGACAATCGCGATATGATGTCCAAGTAATAGATCGATTTTGCATCTGATCTTTGCGGTGTTGAATAATCATCTTTTGCATTGTGTCAGGTAGTCGATCAAAAAAAGTACTACCCTTCTTTTCAGGCAATGGATGCTTATCAATTAAAGCATAGGGATCAATAAAAGAACCAATGCTATTAGTAAAAATAAAGTTATTAGCACCAGCATACGTTGCTGGAATATAATACATTCTAGATAAGTCTTTAGTTTGCTTGTCTCCGATGCATCCAAGTTCTTCGTTAAGAGAATACCAGAATTTTCGAATTTCGTTCGATCTAACCTCTGTTTTAAGCGGGAAGACAAGCCGAAACTTTGGATACTCAAGTGTGCTGCTAGCAGTAGAGTAACAAACATAATAATAGTTACCGTATCTATCATATAATTCTTTTTCCAAATTACCATGAAACTGATGGTTGTCAACATCAATCGCAGCCCAACCTGCCCAATTCACTACATTATCATTTGCACGTGTAGTATCAGGCATATACGTTGCTGGCGAAATAAGACTAGCTGACTTTTTATCTTTCTTAGGAACTAATGAGAGATCATAAAGAAGATTTTCAAAGTGTTCCCAATCCGAAAAATCTTGACGTTTGTGTGTCTTATTATCAAATATATTATTAAATAGAGTCAGTGAATAATGCATCTGATAATTGTCCATGATTGCCGCTATGATTCGGCGCTGACCAACCTTCTGGTTTGATTAAGTCTGGTAGACCAAATGGATTTGGACGACCTTCTTTAACACCTGGAGATTTTGCCATGTTTGCATCATGAACTCGATCCCAAGCTTCGTTTGCATCAACACCAAAAACATCAAGGGTACCAATAGCAAAGACACAGAGGTCAATTAGACCATCAACAACTTCTTCAGGATCTTTGTTTTCAATAGCTAATAAAGTTTCGTCTAGTTCTTCTTTACACATTGCTAGACGAAAACGAAGGTACTTATCCATAAGTTTTTTATTTACATGGTTTGAATCAAACCATTCATGTACACCAAATTTTTTATGCATTTCTGCAATATCATTAGACCAATCTTTACTCATAATTTTTCCTTTACAATATGTTTAATATTATACACCATTATCAACACTTTGTACATAGCACATCAATAAAATTTTTCAATTCTTGTTCTGTCATAAAATATTGGTGTTTAGAAACAACTTCTGAAGATGAATCTTCATTAATAAGTTCTTGTGTAAGAACGATTTGAAATAAATCATTCGTACTTGTCACTCTATTCTTAGACGCAATAAGCTTATATCCATCAGTTTTAGCTACTTCAATCAGCATTGTTTTTCTCCAGTTCGTTCAGCACTTTCAATCTCCGGATGTTGAATTAGGTCTGGGCATTGTTTTGCCATTTCATACAAATAATAATCACTTGGGTAATGCCGTAGGCAAAAAGCAGCTCGATTGCGAATAGCTTTAGGTATTCGTGGAGTTTTCTTCGGATCCATTAGATCTAGCATAAAGTCTTGAGCGTTTGCAATAGAATAATATCTTTCAATAGGTATTGTCATATTATGTATGCTCCACTATTTCAATTCCAGCTTCTTGAATAGCTATCTGACAAATGGGACATGGTTTAGCTATCATTGGATTTCCATTCTTATCAAATCTCTCTACTCGGATCTTATAAGCATCTGCCAAATTTTTACACTTCACAATAGCATGAATCTCAGCATGTAGATATATTGCATCTTCTTTTCCAGCCCTTTTAGCACACTTAGCTTGAAAGGGATGCGACTTTTGATAAAAGTTTTTACCGCTTGAAATTCTTCGACCACGCTTGTCAAAGATCTCAGCAGTTAAACTATAGCTACCAAAGCTCATACAAACTCGCCATTTACTATTTTGAAAACTTCTACAGGACCAGATGATCGAATATATTCTCGTCCACCATCAATCATATTACCATCAATGAATAAACAATCGTGGTGAGTTGAACTATACCAATATTTACCATCTTTATCTTTAATCATACCAAACTCAAGTGACTCTACAATGTCCGCGTTGGTGATCATTGTGTCTCCTTTATAATTACGGTAAAGACCAAAATAACGATTGCCAAACTCAGGATGAGGGGATTCCCTATAGAAAACATCAACAGGAGTATCGCTAGCCCTAAGGTCAGTCGTACAGACATATTTGATTTGTACTTTGTCTTTCTTTTCATAATGAGCTATAGCTTTTTCTACATCAAATATTGGTGCATGATTTATCTTCATAGTTAATCTCCAAATGCTAAGTCGTGTATAACGAATTTAGCTTCTGCTATTGACTTGCACTTATCACCATTCACAGTAATATTACGGGTATTTACAATTACGACCTTTATTTCTTTTGTCGCTAAAACCCAGTTATTTGGTGATCGTGTTCGAACAGCACATGTGCCAGTTGAAAAATACAAAGTATCAGATAATTCATCTGATGCGATCTTACGTTGAAAATGTACATTAGCCACTTATAATCATCCTTACTAAACCAACAACATCAATACCAACTAATAGCATGTAATTAGCGAGCATGCCAAATGATTTGCGAGAATAAGCAGCCCAAGCGTACATAGAGCACCCGCTGATCCAAACAGGATACATCCAAATAAGAGGCGGGTTAGGGACTGTTGCCGCCATAGTAATGGAGCAACCGATGCTAAAAGTCCAAGCCAAAAGCTCAACGCAAAAGCGAAAACGGTTAGATTCAAAATCATTTTTAATCCACTCTAAAGTAGGTTTGAAAAAGTCATTAGTCAATTAAGCCGCCGCCTCCTCTGCAGCAAACCAATCCGACAGATCTGAATAGGCAATGTTTTCACCATCTGCCATGTCAAAACGTGCCGAATAATCTGAACGATCCCCTCCTTTTAGAGGTATCCACTGCTCCAGTTTACGCACAATGCCCTGCCGCATGTCACCGTCGTTCTCAGTGACACAACGAGCGAGCCAACGATCCCCACCCCAGTAGAACTCAGTAGGGCTTTCCCACTCTTCCCAAGGAGTGTCTGAATCTCCCACAATATTCCATTCCAGGATATACTCTTCCCAAGACTCGTTTTTGCACTCAACCAGCGCGCTGAGAGTGGGGATGCCACCCTGTGCAATTCGGTTGATATGCTCGCTGGTGAGGTTCTCTACCACATATGTGTGACCACCTTTGAACTTCCAGTACTGAGGGCATTCTCCTTTGCCGTCCCAATTATGGGCACCATAGTTTTCGCGAACTTGAGTAAAAATTACCAACTTAGACATATTGTATCTCCTTAGGCGAATTGAGAAGCATCTTCTAAAAAGCCAATCGCTTGGCTACGTGTTAAAACTGGATATTGATCCATTAGTTGTTGAGCAGCATCGTCAAAATCAATTTGACCATCAGCAGCTAATTCAAGAAGCTCTTTAGCTGTGGTATAGATGTCTTTAATTTTACACATATTTTCATTCCTTTATCAATTTATGGTACTATTATACCATATCTGGAGAGAATGTACACTGTTTTGTGAAAATAAAAAAGCCTTTAGAATCAATAACTTACAACTGCGGTAGCCCTAAGTTATTGATTCTAAAGGAAAAAATATTTGTAACATTTTGTATCTTTTTTGATACAGTTTAGGAAAAGAAGTCCTCTAGAGACACTTTTGACTCGGCCGTCCAGCCAACAGCCTCTAGAATCGGGGTAATTGGGTCTAAGAAAGTCTTTTCAAACTGAAGGTCATAGTTAATATAGTCATGTAGCTGAAGTTCAGGTGGAAGATAGTCTGGGAAAGCAATGACATTTTCACGAATAGGATTAGGCATCTTAAGATAACAGAACTTCACCTTTTCACCATTGTTGATCGCCGTATACTTTTTGCTAAGGTCTTTATCTTTGAGATAGTGGTTGTACAAGATAGCACCGCGAATATGAATTGGTGTACCCTTTGTATATAGTTCACCACGAGACCTAGACCATTTGCTAATATCGTTAGCACCACGAGGAAAGGCAACTTGTTCTGGAGGAAGAGAAGAAAAGTATTCTTTGAATTCTTGAATAGCTTTTTGTGTTTTTGTTTCTGAACCAGAAATGATTACCTTGAAAAGATTTTTCAGTGCATCACGACATGCCGATGGTGTAGAAGACTTAATAGCTTCAATACCCATGATTTTTAGTTTTGGTTCTGCGTATTGAACACCTTCATTATTATGGACATTAAGAATGTAACGCTTCTTTGCAGTCCAGATTCCACGATCAGCAATTGCTTCACGACCCATCTCCATGCGTGGAATATAACAACCAAACTGATCAAATAGTTTTTGATACGATTTTTGAAGCATTGGTTGAAATTGATCTTCGCAAATCTTATCAATGTTTTGAACGTGATTTTCTTTGACGTACTTATTTACCAATGGACCAAAGTTAACATACACAGAATCAGTATCAATTGCAATAATGTAATCTTTATCTTTAGTGCCGATGATCTTATTCATAAATTCATTGACAGAACGTTCAGCCCAACGAATCACAGTCTGACCAGTAAGAGTAATACCTTCGGCAACGCGCAAGTCAAAGTAACGGAAGTACTTATTGCCAAGTGCGCCATAAAGTGAGTTGAGCAAGATCTTAATAGCCATCTGCTGGTTTTCATATCTAGCAATATCACGTTCTACGCGATACAATTCAATCTTGTTATTTTTGTCGATGGTTTCTTTTTCTTGCTGAGCTGCAAGCATTTTCTTTTTGACAGCTTTACGTTCATCGTAATAGTCAACAATGATCTTTGGTAGAACACCTTGCTTATCTTTACGAAAGTAAACACCATTTGCAGCAAGAGCATAATCAGGATTTTGATTTTGATAGCCAGCCAAACATTTATCTGGATCAATATTTTCACGTACATTATCAACGATTGTTTCGGGTGACATGTTCCATTGAACAATAATTTTTGGATACAATGAGTTCAAATCGAAAGATACAACCCATTCATGTAAACCAACATGTGGCGGCTTGACATAACCACCAGGATAATCAGATTTGAATTTATCTTCGGCTGTTGGAGCAACAATACCTTGGTTACACAAATCACGATAGATGATTGCATCCCAAATTGCGGTGGTGCCAAGAGTATCAGTATAGTTAACACCACCACGATAAGCCATCGTAAGTGCTAGGGTAATCAATCCCATCTTATCTTCAAGTCGATCTACGAGTTGAACGTCTTTAATGTTATAGTCAACAAACTTTTGATAATTGTGTTTGTACAAAGAATGAAGGGAAGAGAATTCTTCGTAAGACAGTTTGTTTTCACCTAAGACAACATTAGCAATATGATCTAGTTTGTAAGATTCTTGAGCACCATACGAGTAACCAAACTTTTTGAAGAGTTCTAGATAGTCAAGTTGAGCAATACCAGTAAGTTCATAGTATTGTTGACTACGACCGTTAATGGTAATATCACGTGCAGAAATGAGTTCCCAAGGCGACATTTTCTTTGCAAAATCTTCGCCAACAATACGTACGATACGATTTACAAGATATGGAATATCAAAGAACCGACTGTTCCAACCTGTGATAACATCGGGGCAGTGAGTCTTTGAATTCCAATGAGCTAGAAATCGAAGAAGTAGTTCTCGTTCGTTAGAACATTGCACGTAATTAATATTTGATGTATTACAACCATCAATAGAACAAGCTAATGGATCATATTGATTCAAACCCCAGACATAATAGATGTTATCAATATTATTTTTGATTGTAATAGTAATAACTTCATGCAAGGCTTGATCTGGCTCTGGGAAGCCATCATCAGATGCAACCTCGATGTCAATTGTAGAAACATTGACCAGGTCACGATTAAAGTCTATATTGTCGGGGAATTTTTCTTGAATGAATTGTGTAATAAAGTTTGTATTGCCATACAACTTTTTATCGGCACCACCAACATTTTTCCATTGTTGGGTATAGTCTTTTACTTCTCGCATTGTATCAAACAAACGTGGAGACACACGAATACCGTCCATAGTATACGCGGTTCCAGCAGGATCTGCTTGATATAGTGTAGGTGTAAATCGAATTCGATCTTCAAACTTGTGGCCATCTTTATAACCACGGTAAAGAAGAGTGTTTCCGTATCTAGCTACGTTCGTGTAAAATTCCAAAGCTTATCTCCATAATTAATATAACTATTATACAACAAATTCGTATAATTGTACACCATTAAGAGACAATATTTCTAGTAGGAGTAAAAATCTTTGAGTGAATAGACTTATATTGATCTGCTAAACCATCAACCGGTTCTGTAACGAATAAGACCGAAGATTCTTTGATGAATGTCTTTTGCTGATTCATTTTTGAGTATGGCATTAGATCAGCAAGACCAATTCCATTTTCAGTTGGAAGTAAAATTGAAACATCCTCAATTGTATATCCACCAGATACTTCAGATACTTCAGCAATAATCTCTTCACCAGAAGTTAGTCGTAATAATTTAATCATAATATTATTTCCATTATTTAATTAAGATGAGGGCCGAAGCCCTCATCAACAAAGCCATTAGTCTTTCTTAGCGACAAAGGCATACATTTCTTGAGCCTTTTTCATCAATTCATCCATACTGTAAGGCTTCAATACAGATTGCATTTCTTCGGCTGTTTTCTTACCTTGTTCAAACAGTTGCTGGCTAAACATATAGTTCATTTCCCATTGTTTGTCCATGTAATCTTTAGCCATTGCTAGAACATCTTGACGAATTTCAAAAGGGTTTTTGTTACTCATTATGTAGTCCTCTCAGTCAATTTAGCCCAGATAAGTTTATTAACAGTGATGCTGTTATCCACTATCATTTTAGCAAATAGTGTCTGTGTATCAATAAAATTGACAGCAACTACTTGTAATTCAGGTTGGTCTTTGAAGATTTGATCTGCAACAATTTTCTTTGTTGCTTGGAATTGATCGATATAAAAGTTTGGTGTGAACATATTAGTTCTCCTGTGTTGTGTGTTTTAAGGCGGAGCTTTTGTTTTGTATGAGATGCTCCTCAACTCATATATTATATATTACCAGTGTGGTGCCTGAATACCAGGCTTACTGATTTCTCTCATCCGTCTTTCCAAGTCAGCCAAGTCAACAGATCGAGCTAAATAAGCTTCAACTTGTTTTTGGCGTGCTTGTACCATATTATCAATAGTGCTACTCAACATTTTCTGTAAGTAACTGAGAAGATTTTTGATTTGTGTCATGTGTGATTACCTCGTTGTTATAATTGATACTAACTTTACGGGGCCGCTTTTCTTCTGGTAGTACTACCTTCAATTCAATTGACAGGATTCCATCAGTTAGATTTGCTCCTTGTACTTGTACGTACTCAGACAATCTGAAAGTTCTTACAAACCGTTTTGACGAAATACCACGATGGATATATTCATTGTCGGTTTGGTTTTGCTCTCCACGTACAGTTAGAGTTCTATCGTTTACCTCAATATCAATGTCAGAACGCTTGAATCCAGCGACTGCTAGTTCAATGACGTATTCTTCAGGTGATACTTTAAGAATATTGTGAGGTGGATAGTGATCGTTTGCTTGTCGAGCCACTTGATCTAGCTCTGCTAACAAATGATCGAAGCCTACGAATGAGGCACGTGGGAATAGTTGCTTTACACTTGTCATATTAATGACCTCCTTATATTAAGCAAGGTTAGTTAAAAGAGACCGGAACATTCCGCATCTCAGTTTTATTTATATCACTTTAACGGAAAAACTTGTAAATTTAGTTGAATTTCATCGCCAACATTATATGGTCTATCTGAAGTTGTAGTTAAATCAAATCCATTGAACATATAATGAATTGTGTATCCATTGTTCACTTTCTGATTTACATACGAAACTTGAGTTCTGCAATGTTCTTCAGTTTTGTATCCAATAATTTCTCGATTAGAATTACGACTCATTTCGCTACCAGCAATTGCACCAATTACAGTTGCTGCAGTTTTGCCATCACCTCCACCAAAACGACTTCCAATTACTCCACCAATAATTGCTCCAACAACTGGATTGCCGTTTCCATCTCCGTAAATAGGAACATTGACTGGTTCACATATATTCGTTTTTACTTTATTGCTCACATTAATATAATTATGTTCAATATGAGTTACAATTCCAGTACCTTTAGCATGAGATTGTGCTTGTGCTAAAGGTGTAACTAGTAATAATAGTAATATTAATTTTTTCATGATTTTTGCGAATCTCCTTTTGCAACTCGATAGTTATCTTCAACTGAATCCGGTGTGCTTACTTCAATAATGGTACCTTCACTTACACAAGAAATTTGATGAGGAAGTAATGGTGGATTATGCCACGTATCACCTGCGTTTAATGTTTTAGAATATTGCGTTGCATCTGTAGTATCAATCCAATATACAACAAACTTACCTTCTAATACATACCACGTCTCTTCTTTTTCAGCATGAAAGTGCATAGAAAACTTTGCACCAGTCTTGAAGTTCAAAAACTTACTACAGTATTTATCATTAGTAACCCAGATTAATTCTGAACCCCAACCTTTTTTTACGTATCCATCAAGCTTTGACATTTTTTTCAATCCATTCTATAGGGTTAGTCCAATTTATGTCTGCTACTGTATTTGCCCATGTAGTATCAGCGCATGTATAATATTGATACTGACTTTTAAGTTCATTAGGCATAGGAATAAATTCAATATCAGTTTTTAGCTTATTACTAATTTTTTTAGCTATTACTTCAAATGATACTGGTTTACCTGTTCCAACATTGAAAATTCCACGGTTTTCCCACGCCCTAGTTTTTAACATTTGCATATGAAACTCAACTACGTCATCTACACAAACAAAATCTCTTACAATTTTATGTGAACCCTCAAATAGTTTTATGACTCCATACTCTTTTGCTTGTAATGGAAATTTAGTAAACACCGAAGCTTGCGAACCTTTGTGTTCTTCCCCATGACCATACACATTAAAATATCTAAAGATTTGAACGTTACTATATGGATCAGCAGTTAATGTTTTTTCGCTAAGATATTTTGACCATGCATAAGGTGATTGAGGATATAAATCATCTCTTTCATGCGATGGGTTTTGTGTTGTTCCATAAACGCTTGCGCTAGATGCAAACTGCATAGGAATATTATATTCTTTACATTGATTATAAAGGAATTCAGTAAATGCAATATTTTGCCGGCCAATAAGATTAGTATCACGTTCAGTAGTACTTGAATTTGCACCAACATGAATAACCCAATCTAAATCTTCATTAATGTGCGGCCAGGCAATTCGATCTTTCCAATCATAGGTTTGTACCATATGATTTTCAGATTCCAAACGCTTGAGCAAATGAGAGCCAATAAAGCCTTTGTGACCCGTCAATAAAATTTTCATAATATATCTACTTCAATTTGTGTTAAACAATATGTTCCTGTATGCTGTACTGCGTGGGCTGCAGCTTTATTAGCTTTTACAATTGCATTTGTAAACGAATTAGTCTTTAAGTAGTAATACGCGAATGCCGCAAGGAATGTATCTCCAGCTCCGCAAACATCTACTACTTCGACTTTACATGGTGGAATAATATTATCATTCCATTTTGCTCCACCTGCACCAAGAGTAACAATCAAATCAGTTGGTTCACTTATTAGACGATTGTATTCTAATTCATTAATCTTAATAATTGCACCTTCAAACCTTTTTAGATCTGTCTTCTTGGTGTCAATTATAATAGGTCCACTATATGAATTGATGAGTTTCTCAACCATTTCATAAGAAACAAATCCTTTATTATAATCACTAATTACAACAGCATCATAGTCTAAGTCAAACGTATCGTCGAAATCAAATGGTTCACTGCTGAAATCATTGTCAATTCTTACGATGTGTTGTTTACTTCGGGATTCAATAAGTCGTGTTTTCAAAGACATAGTGCCATGAAGGTAATATACTTCACAGCCAAAAGCTTCAAGATTACGTTTGACATTTGCTGCCATTCCTGGAGTCTTTGTTTCGTATTCTGGAACAAAGATTGGAACAGGAGCTTCGGGGCTTAGTCGATTGACCTTACCATATTTGTAGACATCTAAACAATCATCACCGATTAATAATATCTTGAATCTTTTTTGTTGTGGAGTATTCATCAATTCTATCAAACCATACTATATTATTAACTAAGTGTTTGCCTTGAGGATTACCATTCTTGTGATCAGAACCTTTCACAATAACAGTACAACCAGTGGACTCAATTATATTGCATATGTCTTCATCTGTCTCAAAAATATAAACCTCATCAACACTCTTAAGATTTTCAAGAATTTCTTTTCGTTCTTCTTGAGTATTAATGGGCCGTGAATCACCTTTTTTACTTTTTACTCTTTTATCTGAATCAATTGCTACTACTAATTTACTACCTAGACTTTTGGCGTAATTCAGCATTCTCAAATGCCCAGTATGTAAAATATCAAATGTACCATTTACAAATATAATATCCATTATACAACATTTTCAATCAAATGTAAACTGTTATTTTCCAATGTTATATTTTGGACACAGTTCCCATTCGTGTTTTTCTTTATGCGAAATTACTTTGATCTGTCTTAGCGGTGCAATATCTTTTGCTTCTTCTGGCTTTACAATTGTTACTAATCCCCAGTCAGAAAGAAGCACTGCAATGGTATTACGTCGTTGAACGTCATTGTCAGTTAAATTAGATGGCTTTGAATCGAGCAAAAATAGCTCTTTGAAATGCACAATAAAATATCTACCTTGCTTATGTAGTATATGACAAGACTGATATAGTTTGCGATCTTTGCGGGAGGCAACTCCAATTCGAGTTAGTGTTTCTCTAACTTTAAGGAAGTCATCCGGTTCATTAAGAGTAATCTCCAACATTGAGGCTGGAGTCCAGTCATGGATCTCTTTATAATTATTGTTATCGTTTTCCACCTTTACTCATCCTTTGTTTCAATTCAATTAGTTGATGATCATTTAATAGCGAAAGGACTTGTTTAGCTTTTTCATTACTATAGCCATAATATTCCTTCACCACGTTCAAAGAATCGGATTCACTACTCTTAAACCACTTAGAGAAGCGTTTTCTTTTCCTAATGATATTTATAAAAAAGTCAAATTGAAGGCGTGAGTCTAGATGATGATGTTTATTCATCTCATTAGCGTAAATCGCGGTATCTTGAAAATAAGATAAACCGCGATTTACCATGAATGAGTTATATTGTTTTTCCGCCAAATCATCAACCATAATATCAACTTTGCTATCATTGATAGCGTTCAAATAATCAAATGGCGTCATAATATTAACTCAATGCAATTGCAGTTTCGAGGGAATCTCGATCTAAGGTTTTAGTATCTCCATAATTTACATGATTGTCATTATTATAAAGTTGTGGAACACTTCGGTGACCTTTTTCTTTTAAGAAGAAGGCACCATCTACATCTTCACTGATATTGATAGTTTCATATTCATATCCCCACAATTCTAGTTTTGATTTTAGAATTGTACAATGAGGACAATTATCTTTTGAATAAACTCTTAATGTTGTTGCCATAATATTTCCTTATTAAAGTCCAATAAGTTTCCAACCATGTGTAGCAATATTGCCTAGTATAATAAAAAAACATGTAAGTATATTAATAATTACCCAGACAGTTCTAATGATTGCAACCTTATCAGATTTACTATTGTTTGTCTCATAAGCTTTTGGGCCGAGGGCTCTGCACCAAATATTCCACGCATCTTTTAATGTTGACATTATTATATATCATTTCCATTGTGCATTGGCCATAATTTCGGTCATGCACGCAACAACATTAAGTTCGTGATCAGCAACAAAAGCGTTTTTGTATTGGTAATCGGCAAGGATCAAAACAATTTGTGGAATCGATTGTGGTTGAGCATAATCAGTCATAGTATCGTAAATCTTACGAAAGATTGCTTGTGGTTCAACATCAATATTATCCACAACCCATTGGCGCATTCCCTTGAAGTTCTTTTCTTTCAAATGGTTCATCAAACTTTTAATGTTATCATCAACAAGGTTTGATAATACACCACTATCGATTTTACCACTAATAGAATATCGTTGACATTCATTTAGTACACGACGAAAATCAGGGAAGTGCTTTTCAACCAGAATCGCCAGAGCTTTTGGCTCGAAGTCTACATTTTCAGTAGTAAGAATATCAACAACACGCTTGTAGAATGTTGCAGCAATCTTAGGCTTTTCATTACGTTGAATACTAAAATCATATACTGAACACCGTGAATGTAGTGGTTCAATAATACGATTCTTAAAGTTGCAGGTTAGAATAAACCGGCAGTTATTTGCAAACTCTTCAATAAAACCACGAAGGGCCGGCTGGGTAGATTGAGGGTTCAAATAATCAGCTTCATCGAGGATAACAACTTTATATCCACCTTGAAGTGATACCGTTGATGCAAAGCTTTTGACTTTGTTTCGAAGGGTATCAATATTGCCCTCTTCCGATCCGTTGATTAGAATATAATCTAGGCCTAGTTCATTGCATAAGGCTCTAGCAACGGTGGTCTTACCTACACCAGCCGTACCGGTAAAAAGCATATTAGGCAATTGACCGGTAGCAACGATTTGATTGAAGACTTGCTTAAGATCATTTGATAAAATAGTTTCGTCAACTTTACGAGGACGATAACGTTCGACCCAAAGGAAATCATTCATGCACATTCTCCATAATAAAGATATATTATACCATATAAATCATAAAAAGTAAATGGTTTAATTAGATATAACCTTCGCTATATAAAAACATTTTTAAGTGGTAATAGAAAATTTGAGGTTGTTGATCCGGCGTTGGACACTTTGGATATCTTTTGAACATTCGAAGTATCAAATCTTCTATTTCTTCATCGGTCATATTTGTTTTATTTTTATAACCCCACCGGCCATTTTATATTTCATGCTTAATTTATTAAAATCTTTTTTTTCTATAGTCATGGCCTGACACGCAAGAACAGTATTACATGGATACCCTATCTCATCAAATTTTTTATTTTCAAGCTTATTAATAAAGTCTTTTCTTTTTTCAGAGTTAAATAGTTCTAACATACTGTTATCATTTAGATTACCTAAAGATATGTCGTTATTATCATCTAAGCAACAAGGATACCAGTTACCGTTAGGAGCTACAAATATATCGCTTTTTACTCTACTAAGCATTGGGCACTCAAGATCTTTGTTTTTAATACCAGTTTGCGACTGATATTTTTTTACAGATTCTCTTTCTGCCCAGAATCCAGATTTTGATTCGACAAAGCCAACATGCGGATCATTATCAAAATCCATAAACTTACTTAACTCTTTTTTTACTAAGTTTGTATCGCTATATGGAATATTATCTTTTACCTGTTCTGGAAGACTACCCAATACAGCATTTACTGTTAAAGTATATTCAAAAGATGTTAAACAATTTATTCTGATATCTAACTCTGGAAAATATTCTTTTCTTAATTCAACAAACTTTCTAAAGTTTCTAGTAATCGAAGTAAAACTAATTTTCTTAACGCTTCTATATGTTTCGTCATTATGACCATCAATATTGATTGTTATTTGATCTATAAGTTTTTCCTTTATAATAGAAGCAGATAACTCCTCAGTCATCATACCAAAGTTACTCATTAAATCTATTTTTACATTTGGTAATTTTTTACGAACGTATCTGCAGATATCTAGAAAATCTTTATTGTATATTGCTTCGCCATTTTCAGATAAACACACATACTCTAGACCATCAGGAAAATCATTAGAAGATGCTTCATCTATTATCTTTTTAACAAGATCAAAAGACATATCTGAATTATATCTGGTGCCTCTAGTTTTAGGACACCAGATACATTTAGCATTACATCTGTTTGAAAGAGATAGATTTATAGATCTAATCATAATTATACACCCCTCTTAGGGTGTAGGATTTTGAGTAGTCATAACCGATTCATACAACTCTTCAATTTCTTCTTTTTCTTGCTGTTGTTGCGCAAAGTTTTGCTTATGATAAAATGCTGCTAGCTTAGAAAGATATTTCTTTTCAACACCAACTTTATCAGATAGTTCAATGATAATATTCTTTTGTAGATCCTTTTCAGCTTCAGCTCGGGTTGCTGAATTTGAGAATTCTACCATTGCATCTTTAATTGTTTTACGATCTGCAGGGTTACTAATAATCATTTTAAGCTGATTCTCCAGGTTCAACATCTGAAACCTCAGCTTCTTGCTGAGCTGCTCGGATGAAACGGGTATATTTGTCATAAACACTTCCTACAAAAGATAGTTCATTTGCTTTGAACGCATTACGTTCAGTAGCGGTGTTAATAATTCGAAGAACATTGATAAGATCATCTGTTGTAAGTTCTTCTGCTTCTGGAACTTTTGGATTAATTGCCATTTTATTCTCCATATGTAGAGTTTTTCTCTAGTGCTACCCAATACTGAGTTTCACTGCCTTTTAGTTTGAAGTTTGAAATTAGCTTAGATGAGATTGATACATCATAATCGCCAGCAACAAACTTAAAATTAGAAATATTGAAGATAAAGTTAAATTTTTCGGTATGAACACCAAGGCCTTCAACTTCAAGTTCAAATGTATTTGATGTTGCATCCTTTGTATCGGTAACAACAATCACTGCGGTATCACCAGTACCACTAGATCGTACAACCATATCAGTTACACCAAGAGCAGATGCAGCTTTACGAATACTAGACATGTCATCATTTGTAAGTGTAAAAGTAACTTCACATGGTGGCATATTAATATCTTTACTTGGTGAAGTCAAGATTGATGGTTCAGAAAAGAAATACTTAACTGCGCGTTTACCTTCAGTGATCTTTACAGACTTTAATGTTTCTTCAAAGAAGAGATCTGGAGAATCAAACATACCAAGCACAGATAGAAATTCATTCAAATCATAAATTCCGATTTGCCCTGGAAAGTCTTCTGCAACTGTAGCAGATCCAAGAATTGTCTTTGATTCAGACATTGTTTTCACTACATTGCCAGAGTTAAGAATAACATTACTGTTAATTGCAGAAAAGTTTTTCAATGTGGCAATTGTTTCATTACTAAGTTTCATTTTTCATCCTTATTAGATTCATTTGTTGTTTGTAAGTAAGTATTATACACCATTGTGTCATCATTGTACATAGATATATCAATGGCACCTTCTACAGAAGGAGTCAAAGTAATGTCACCTATGCCGGTATCCATTCCACTAAATGAGATTATATCACTGGGCATTCCTCCACCAAAGTCAAGTGAGGTTACATCAAGGGTATACGCACTAGTATCAGAATAATCCACATCTTTTGTTTCTTTGCTATGGACACGATCATGTTCGTATAAAGCAAGGAAACCATAATGGATAATTTTTACAATGTCTTTTCGCCATTCATCTGGAGACTCTCCTTTCTTACCATAACGGCCGTTATACTTGTCGATATTGCCATGAAAGAATCCGGCACCATGACCGCGGTCTACAATAACTTCAGATGACTGAATATTACCAGTATTGTAGTGGCCACTATATGTTTTATCAATATAGGATTTGAACTCTTCAATTAGTTCATCTTCGCGAAATTTATAATTAATCATTACTTTGTCTCCGAAACAAGTACATCTTCTAGAATGTCATCAATCGATCCTGATTCGTTTGTAAGAACCTGTTGAGGTGCTTCAGCATCAACCATACTATACAAATCAATGAATGCTTGTTTAGTATCAGTATCAAATCGATTTACACAAAGTTCAATAGCCTTTTTACGATCTTTGAAGATCGAAAAGCTCTGTATAATGTGACATAGTCGACGGGTTGAAATAATCTCGTCAATACCACCATCTTCAAAAGTCTTACGAATAGCTGTAGACCAAGAAGTTAGAGTATCAGCGAACTGTTCATCAGTGCAGTTATACTTAGTCATGTGATTCAATAGAATCCTTTTCTCAACTGCATTTGATGGGTATGGTTGCTCGAGAGTAATAGTGAAACGCTCAAGGAAGGCTTCATCGATGATACTAGCATAAATAAATTTGCCATCGTCTGAACCTTTGCCTTTAGTGTTCGCCGTTGCAATGATATTAAAACCATTTTTTGGCGTGATCACTTCACCAGTTTTCTTAATAAGAACTGGTTTACCCTCGAGTACTCCTTGCAGACACATAATTTTCGAAGACCCACGATCAATTTCATCGATAAGGAGTATAGCTCCTTTTTCCATCGCTTTGATAACGGGACCTTTATTGAATACGGTCTCACCATTTACCAAACGAAAGCCACCGATTAGATCATCTTCGTCTGTTTCCGGAGTAATCTGGACTCGCACATACTCACGATTTGCTCGAGCACATGCTTGTTCGATCATCATAGTCTTACCATTCCCTGAAAGACCCATGATATATGTTGGATAAAAAATTCGAGATTGAATGATAGACTGCACATCCTTTGAGTTACCCCAAGGAACATAGCATTCATCTTTAGTTGGAACAAAGATTTCTTCATTCATCACAGATGATACTGTTGATGTCATTACACTATTTTTCTCTTGTTTGAAATCTAATACTGTTGCAGCTAGGTGATAAACACCACGCTTGACTTTTGGCTGACTAGTAACATACTTATATGTTTTGCTACCAGAGAATCCATTAGCTTTTGCCAAGTCAACCACATCTTTTGCAGAGTAGTTACCATCAACAATAGTGGGAAAAGAGGTTTTCAAGAGTGAAACGATTGAGGTTTCAAAAGACATAATATAGTTTCCTTTAGGATCATCATCATCAATAGACAAGTCTATTATACCATAGACTTTCTGGTAAGTACACTGTTTTGTGCATTTATTTTCAAATTATTTTTCCATTTAGAATCAACAACTTAGGCTATAGCCTGAGCAAATTGAGTAGCCAGAACCCTATTTGCCTTCTTAGAATTGGCAAATTTCTTAAAACTTTTGTTTATTTGCGCTTGAGAAGCATCTGGATCAATGGCCAATTCGTCGACATCAGTATTCAAGCTTTTCGAATCTCCCTTCAATATAAAATATTTGTTGTATCCAAAGGCAGTGTCAATTGATACAAATTTTTGCGAGTTATACGCTTTACGAAGTTCATTGATTTGTTTATCATTAATAAAGTCTTCAGAATTTGAATAAATTGCACCACGAAAGCCATAATTATTTTCTGCTAAATAGAACCCAATGGTATTGATACCATTTTTTCTATAGACATTTAGAATTTGGTTTGCGCTTTTCCAAGTATCCCAATAGCGAGTTTTGACCTGACTTCCATCTTTTGTTTTAATAGAAACCTCATTATATCTTAGTGAGTAATCAAAACTAAGTGGTTGTATAAAATTTAATCTTTGGCCTTCACCATCAGTCAAAAGAATGAAGTTCATTTTTTGAATGCTATGTTTTTTTCTAAAATCATCAATGATATGTTCCATTGCTAGCAAGCATTCATTAAGTGGAGTAGAACCTAATGATTCATACCTACTACCCAGATAAGCCGCGCGGCTAGCACGATACATTTCGGCACAAGCCTTTTCAAATTCTGCTGTGTTCAACGAAGAATTAAGTAATTCGAATAAAGCAGCCCTACCCATACGAATAGTGGGAATTATTGGATTTTCATTAACGTCTGCTGGGGAATCACCACTATTAGTAAACCCATAAACTTTGAATGGTATATTTACCTTTTTACAAAAGAAAGCAAGATTTAGTGTTTGCTTTATAACAGAATTAATTACATTACACATTGAGCCAGAATAATCAATCATCATAATCATACCATGAGATTTATCATCTGCAAGTACAGTTAATGATTTGAAAATATCATCGCTGAATTTATAGTTATGGAGCTTGGCGGTATTAAGTACTCCAGATCTAGATGTACGAGATCTAATAGATCTATATGCTGCTTTGCGCATTTCAAATTCTTTGGCAAGAACTGATGCAATTTTTTTACTTTCGTCTAAAAAGGTTTTATATTCAGTGTCAATCTCATTGAGCATTTCAGCAATATGTAGTGGACTTTCTTGAAGAAGCTTACTTAACATGTCTTTTCGACCAGCTTTAATAACTTCATATGGATATACCATATTATCTACTTGCTCTTTGCTAATTTTATCTACGTATAATACACTATCGATTGATTCATCAACCAAATTATTTTCATTAGATCTAAAGTATTGATCAGTTTCTGAGTCAAATTTTTGTTCGTCAGATTTTTCTTGAGAATTATCAGTAGTACTTGGATCTTTTTCCTCAGAAGATTCTTCAGCTGAAGTTTCTTCTTTTATATCTTGATCTGTAGGAGTAGTAGTTTCTTTTTCAGATGATTCATCATTTTCGTCTGAAGATTCTTTCGTACTAGATTCATAGTCGCCATCTTCATCATCTTCACCACCATCTTCAGGTACACTACTATATGAAGTATGCTCAGTTTCAGGTTCTTCAGCTGATTTCATAAAGTCATAAATTGCTTGACATGCGACCAATACATCTTCAAATGTTTTTACAGCAAAAGCTTGCTGGACTAAAGGTCGCTCTTCATCTGAAAAAGTAACATCTACTAAGTCTACTAGTTTAGCTTTAATATTAATACGATCAATTAGCGAGTATGATTCAAGATTGCGATCTTTTGTACCAAAAAAGTTTTCATCAACTAGTACTTTATATCCGCGCTTAAAGACTGAAACCAAGCCAGGATACTTAGATTGAATCTTGCGTTCAATACGAATATCTTCAATAACATTGATAAACGAACGAGGAAATTCATACTCAGTATCACTAGCATGCCAACCATCAAATGGAGTATATAGTGCATGACCAACTTCGTGACCAATCATTAGATTAGTTACGTCTTGGGTGTATTGCTTATACATTGGCAAGCCAAGAGTACGGCTATTCAAATCAAAGTACGCTGTACGATAATTGCCTTGAATAACTGTAATATTCTCGTTAGCTAGAAGCTTAGCTAAAATGGGAGTTGAAGTTTGCACAGTGTTTCCTCATCAATTTACTATACTATTATACCATAGCTGCAGAGAATGTAAACGGTTTTGTGAAAATATTTTTTCCCTTTAGAATCAATAACTTAGAGTTGCCTATAGTCTAAGTTATTGATTTATAAGGAGAAAATAATTGTAATAAAGTGTATCTTTTATGATACATTGTATCTTTTATGATACACTATAGCTTGATTTTACTAAAATTGTGCTCTTTAATGAATTCAATCTTGCTTCTGAACTTACCATCTAGCAAATCGCCCTTATGAGATATCACAAAGACATTACTATTATCATCAAGCGTATGTAGAATTTTCATTAGGTTATCAATACCATCATGATCTAGAGATGAATCAAATGTTTCATCAAGTACTAATAAATTAGTAGATGTTGAATTTTTCATTTTAGCAATTTGTCGCCAAGTAAACAATAATGCTAAATCAATTCGTTGTTTTTCACCTTCAGAAAAAGATGCATAATTGAATGAATCACGATGTCGAGACTTAATGGTCTCATTAAAGCTTTCATCCAAATTGAATTGAACAAAGAAATCTAGTACCTGTAAATATTTATTAATAAGTGTATTCATTACTGGCAAATATTGCTTAATTACTTTTGTCTTAATACCAGTATCTTTTAACATTTCTGACGCAGCTTGATTATATGACTTTGTGTCAATTAACTTAAGCTTATTTTCAGATAAGATATTACGAGCTTCTTGTAATTCAGTTAAGTCTTGATTTGCTTTTGATAAATCGCCAGATGAACCACGAAGAGATTCAATTTCATCTTCAATTGAATGAATTTGTTTTTGCAAACTAGTAATGGTAGAATTATTATTAGATATTTCATTTGTCTTTAGAGAAATATCATTTGAAGTAATAGCTAATTCAGCTATTGTAGATTCAACCAATGTAGTTTGTTCTGATACCTTTTCAATTCCAATATTTAGTTCTTTTGCTTTTGATTGCGCTTCAATTAATTTTTGAGCTCTAAGATCTTCACCAATATCTTGAGAACAAGTTGGGCATGCATCGTTTTCTTCATAGAACTTTGCATCTTTTACAACTGACTTAATTTGAGTTTGAAATTGGGTTTTGAATTGTAGTAACTTTTGCTTTTTGTCTTGAGCATTCTTGATATTATCAGCAAGACCTTCTTGTAATTTAGCAATCACAATTGAGGTTTTACTATTAACTAATTGTAATTGCTCAATTTCATCTTGGTTTTCTTTAATTTGATCTTGCTTCTTAGAAATTTGTTCATCATTAATTTCTGTAATATCTTTAATGTATTTTTTCTGAATAGCTATTTTTTCTTTATTCAAATCGTATTCATAACTAATAGCATTAATTTCTTCGCGAAGTTTACCATCTTTTTCTTTCAGAATTTGATTCATCTTAGAAAAAACACCAATATCCAATAAGTCTTCAATTACTTCTCGACGAATACCAGTGGGTAGTTGCATAAAGGGAATAAACGAACTAGAACCTAATACAACAATTTGGTGAAATGATTTATGGTTAAGTTTTAAGATATTCTGTTCTAGAAATTGTTGATAATCTCTAGAAGCAGAACTTTGGTTAATCATATTACCATTTTGCCAGATCTCAAACTTTCCAGGTTTGATACCACGAACAATTTTGAAACTATGCGATCCAATTGAAAAACACGCTTCAACTTCGCATTGCTTATTATTGATGGTGTTTACTAATTGTGGTTTATTAATATTACGGTGTGGTTTACCAAACAAAGCAAAAGAAAGAGCATCAAGTAGAGTACTCTTTCCTGCACCGTTTTGACCTACAATTAATGTTGTTGGAGATTTATTAAGTAAAATTTCTGTCCAATCATTACCCGTCGACAGAAAGTTACGCCATTTTACCGATTCAAACTTTATCATACTAATTCTGCGTTCTGTGCCTCAACGTAAAGTGATCTCATTAAGTTTTTAATTTTAGCTTTATCTAGATCTGTTTCAACCGCGTCAACATAGGAATCCAATAGTTCAGTAGTATCTTCTACTGAAATAGATTCATCATCTACATTTTCGCCAGTAAACTCTTCAAACGTTTCAGCAATCTTTAATTCATGAATTTCCTCATTCTGAATTCGATCAATAAATGCATCAAACAAGAATGGATCTGTTTTCTTTATAACAATTACTTTTACAAATTTATTTTCTAATTTACTTGTATCATAACCATTATAATCTATTTGTTCATCATTGTACACAACTTTTTCAAATATAGTAAATGGATTACGAACAGCGGTGATGCTACGATCTTTTGTATCGATTACATGAAAAAACTTTGGATCATCGCAATCTGACCAAGTGAACTCCATTTGAGAACCTAGGTAGTGAATATTACTCTTATTTGATTTTGTGTGAAAGTGTCCCGACATTACCAATTCAAATCGATCAAAGATTTCACTAGTCATACCATGTTGATTCGGCATACCTTTCATCATATCAAATCCAATTAATTCTAAGTGACCAGCAAGAAATGGTGCTTTACACTTTTTAACAAATTCAATTGATTCAACATAGTTTTCATGATTAATCCAAGGGAGTAATGCAATAGGCAATCCATCATAATCAACCACTTTAGGTTTCATAATGATATTCACATTAGATGTATAGTATCCCAATAATTCTTTAAGAGAACAAAGATCATTTGTGTTCTTATAAAAAACATCATGATTACCAGGAATAATATCCATATGAATCCCTTCGTTCTTTAGAACGTCAAGAAACATTTTACGATTTGAATTCAAAGCCTTGAAGTTAATAAACTTTCGATGATCATAGTAATCACCCAAATGCAAGATTTGAGTGATACCATTTTCTTTTAGATAAGGAAAGAATACTTCACTATAGAATTTTTCTTGGTAGTTAATAAAAATATCTGACGAATTACGAATACCACAATGGGTATCATTCAAAATAGCAATCTTCATATTACATAAACATCTCAATTCCGGAATGGCGATCTTCCTCTTCTTCCTCTTTCTGAGATAAAGCAAAATCTTTAATTTTTTTATCTACATTACGTACACGATCAATACGAGATCGCAATTCGTCAATAAAGCCATTCATATCTGAATCTACATGATCACCTTCATTAGCATACTTAACAAAATCTTCTAAGCCAGCACTTTCAAGCCAGCGGAACTTAATATCTTGTTGCTTTTTCTCTTTTGCAATTCGACGCAAGAACGCAAAATAACAAATTTGAGTAAAGTATGCGAATGCATTAGGATCACCTGTACGAGTTGCTGCTTCAATGTTGTAGTTCATAATTGCTTTCAAACAATTTTCAACTGCATCCATTACCATTTCTTCGCGATAGGTGTACCGAATAAAGTTGGCTTTATGTGATAAGCCTTCGGCAATTTTAAGAAAGCATGTAGCAATATAGTCTGTAACTATCGGAATAGGTTTACCATTTGCTTCTGCTTCTTGAACTGATTTTACATACTCTACAACAGAAAAAGAAAATTCTCTATTGTTGACGTAATGCGGTTTTTCTTTTGGTTTTAGTTTTTCCATAATATAACTCCAAGTTTATTTTATTGTTCGTACAATAGAGTATATTATACAACAATTCATGGGTTTTGTACATAAGAAATAATTATCACAAACCTGTGTACAAAATCCAGAATATGTGATATAATAATAGAGTCAACCGGGAGAGAAGGGGTATATACTAATTTTTAATGATAAATTATACTATTTTTTATAACAGAGATTTCATGAGGTTCATCAGAATCAAATTCGTCTAATTCATCATCGTCATTAGTATTATCCATGTCATCTTCAATACATGTGCGAATATACTTTTCTTTTATTAGATCAGTCACATCACTCACAGCAACAATATTATTATAATTGACTTTAATTAATGTGCTTTCTGATAAAGGCATATAGACACTAAAATAATGAGCTTCCATTCCGCCATTCACCGTACGTGATATCACCAATGGCTTTTCAACTATAACCATATTGCCTTCAACAGACTTTACTAAACCAATAATAGAATCTCCGGAGGTAAGATTGAATTGTTGAATATTCAAATCTCCTAATACATGTTTCATAGTTTGATCTCGTAAATTTTATAATTGAACTTCTCTTTAGTATATATCTTTATACGTTCAGAGGCATGATTCAGCGTATAGTTCTTGTTGTTTTTCCAGTGTAGATCGTCTGCAAGATCATAGAGTTTTGTCCCTCTTCCATCGTCTGATTTTCGCAATCCTCGCCCAATGCTTTGGAGTACTTTGATCTGTGACTTGGATGGAGAAGCAAAGATGATATTATGCAAATTGCGAATATTAATCCCAGTAGAAAAGGTACCAAGACTTGCGACAATAATAGCATTTTTTTCCCTTTCGATGATAGATCTAACCTGTTCACGGACATCTACATCTGTAGCACCAGAAACAAAGAATATTTTTCTTCGTTCATGCGCTTTTGCTTTGATTAGATCATATAATGGTTTACCATGTTTTTCAACTAATTGAAACAACACTAAGGTATTACCGTCTTGATCAAGAGCAAGGTTCGAAATAAAATTATTTCTTGCCGAATGACCAACAATAAAGTTAATCTCTTCTTGATACTTTACTTTATTTATTAACTTACATTCTTCATCAGAATATTTGAGAAGTAAAACCGAAATGTCTAATGAACTTAGCGTCCCTATATCCATTAATGATTTAGTTGTAGTCACATAATGAGCAATTCCAAAGTAACCTTCTAGAACTAGTTTATGTGTTTCTGTTCCATCTAACGTACCGGTAGTACCAAATCTATATTCGGCTTCTCTACACTTAGATAGAATTGAGGTAAGACTTTTTGCTTTGAATGTGTGTGCCTCATCACCAACTACCATACCATAATCTTCAAACCATTGTGCTGGCATTTTGTATATTGATTGCCATGTGGTAATAATTAGTCGCTGATTAGTAATTTTTTCTCTACCTGAATAGATTCTATGGCCAGTTTTCTCAATATCAAAGCCTTTATCGTATTCAGAATAATCTCCGAAGTCTTTATACATTTGCTCAACAAGCGATGTTGTTGGTACAATAATAATAATTTTTTTATCGTGGTTTTCTAGATACCAACGAACAAGCATGTAAATAATGAGCGATTTTCCAGAAGCTGTAGGAGAAACTAATAGAGATCTTTTATTAAGTAATGAATGCTCAACAGCTTTAAGTTGGTAATCAGTAGGAATAATTTGTGATCCGCGGCTACTAAGTGCCAAATCATTTACAAATGACATGTCACACTCACCTTCACTATTAGGAATACCGTAATAGTTACTATGGATTAATTCAATGGAATAATCACGTCCAGGAGTATTAGCAAACTCTTGTAAATAAGGAAATAGACCAGCTGGAAGTTCTTTTGTTCTTAGATCAAATAGTCTAAGTTTTCCATCCCACATTTTATTTTTATATGCCGGCATAAATTTATAACCAGGCACGTAAAAACAAAAGAAATCGGATAGTTCATTCTCTATAGATGGTTCACATTCAATATGTAGAAAAGAATGGTTTTTATTCTTTACTTTTATAATATCCATTAACTACCACTTTCAAATCTCCTCCAGTCAATCATATTTTTGATTGTACTATGACGCCAGCGGATATTATTAATAATTTCTTCTAACGTATCTATAAGTGTCTTAAGGTAGTCAATTCTTGCCTGAGCTTCTTGGATGTGTGGATCAGCATCATAATAGTAATCCATCTCACCTTTAAGAATCTTCAAACCATTTAGCGCATCGTATTCCCAACCAAGATTATCAATCTCAGTCTTTGACAATTTGCCATTGTACCAAAGCCATTTATTTTTTAGTAAAGTTTTGAATTCTAAATCTTTTTTGCGCAATTGCAATTTACTAATGGATAACATTTCCAAGTATTTTGCATGCAGTTTAGCAGTATTTTTTGAAGCATCATCTAATCGAATATCATCGATTTCAGAATCTTTGGCCCACATTTTCAGTACATCTTCAAGATTAAGCATAATAAAGTCCTCACGTATAAATTATATATTATACCATAAAATTAGCCAGTTGTAATCATATTAAAGTAACTATAATAAAATTCAACAGTTGCAACAAGATAATTCACATCACCAGCGGTTAGATCAAATGGAATTGAACTTAAATTAACTGGATACGCGTCAATAAATTGAATTTCTTTTACAACGTTATTATTACTATTTCTTACCTGTAATACCATATCCCTAACTTTACTTGCACCTTCATCATTGGTTTCTACTAGGTCTAGCATCCAATCATGAATCTCTTCATAGTTAAGCATATTTTCATCAACTAAGAATGCGCATGTAAAAGAACCATAAGAAATCTTATCAGGCATTTGCGTGATATTTCTTTTTGGTGTATTAAAAGCAGCTCCAGTAGCAGTTAAGTCTGGTAGTGCGGCAGTTTGTATAGAGAACTGAGCATTAGGATATTTCAATGTATCAATTACAAGATTGAATGCTGCAGGATTTAATGGGGATAAAATTTGAGTAGCCATATCATTTCTCTCTCAATGAGTATATAGCTTTATTTATATAAAAAAAAGAGGAGGCCGAAGCCTCCTCTTTCATACCATCAAGCTACTATTAAGCAGCCAAGATGTTTGTTACCGCAAAGATGCGATAGTACTGGTTAGCACGGTTAGTACCAGTTTCGCTAGAAGAGGCGCCGCCCGCAAATGGGTTAGCAACCATACCGTAGCGAGTCTTGAACCCGATGCGTGGCTGGAAGTCATTCTCGCCAACTGCACGAACCATAGTTAATGGAACGTAAGGAGCGTAGAACATACCAGCGTCATATGGGTTAGTACCGCGATAACCAACAGTTACGTAGTCATTGCTAGCATAAGGATCAATATAGACCTTCATACGACCATTGAGTACACCAGCAAAAGTATTGCCAGTATCGTCAACCTGTAGGTTAACTGCTAGAGCAGGAGTGTAGTCTAGAAGACCAGCTGCAGATAGAGCAGAAGCAACGTCTGAAGAACAAACAATGAAGTTGCCCTTACCACGACGAGTTTCTTTAGCAATCGCATTAGCTTCACGGTCGATCTGAACGATTAGACCTTTGAACTTCTCAACAGACCAACGACCATCAGAGTCAGCTGATACATCGAAAACGCCAGGAGTTGTAACGTTAGAAGTCTGAGCGCCAAGCTTAGCTTTAACGTTGATAGTGCGAACAACTTCACGGTTAATTTCAGCAAGAATTTCAGCTGAAAGGATGTTAGCAAGTTCAGTCTCAGCATCAAGGCCGTGAACAGCTTTAAGATCCTGAGCTAGTTCCATGGTGTACTCAGCTTTCAATGCGCGAGTCTTAGCAGTTACGCTAGTCTTCTCGATTGAGAAAGCCATTTGGCCCATTGAACCACCAGTGTTCTCAAGAGCTTCACCGTCAGCTGTAGCAAGACCAGTACCAGTTGTAAAGCTATCTTCTACGTCATCAGCAGGAGTAGTATCAGTGCCGTATGAACCTAGTGAATCAGATCCACCAACTTGCGTACCGGCACCAGAGAATGCACTGTTAGCTTCGTTGAAGAGAGCTTCAGTACCGCCTTGGGTGCTATAACGGCTCTTCATTGCGAAGATCAAACCAGTAGGAGCAGACATAGGCTGTACACCAGCAATGTCATAAGCCATTAGGTTAGGCATTGAACGACGAACAAGAGAGATTAGGACAGGATCCCAACCAGCTACGCCAGCGCCAGTAGCGTTAGCAGCAGTTTCGGTTAGAGGCTGAAAGCCCATAGCGCTACGCTCTTCGCGGAGTGCTTTCTCTTGGTTTTCTAATAGAACAGCAGTTACTGAACGCTTGTAGTTATCTTTGATTTCAGGCAAGTCAGCGTGTTCTAGGATGGGTGCCCATTTCTTTTGGGCGTCTTCTGCATTAAACATTATAGGTATCTCCTAATTTATTTTTTAAGGGTTCTGGAAATAGCTGAGGCGTATTGGGCCATTACACCATTGAGTACAGTCTGATCTTCAGACGAACCATAGGTAATTTCTGCTTCTTCAGCAGATTCAACAATTTTAGATTTAGTAAAGTATGACTCTTTGATGGTAGCAACTTTCTTAGCAAAAGTTTCAGCATCTTCAAAATCAACCTTTTCTACTAATGATTTTAGTTTTTCTGCTTCAGTAGCAACTAAATCTTTAGCAGCTTCAACAATAATCTCTGCGCGTTGTAGTGCATGTACAGACTCGTGTAAACGAATATTGTCTTCGGTAGCTTTCGTCAACTGCTCTTCAAGTTCTTCAACCTGTGCAGCTAAGTCATCAACCATATCGACTTTAGATTCGGGTACTTCGATATAATGCTCAACAAATACTGATTTCAATGAGTCCATAAAGGATTCAGCAATTTCAGTGCGGAGACCGTTTTCAATAGCAACCTGGTTATCTGTCATCCATTGCTCTACTACGTAATTAAGGTATGAATCTACCTTCTCAACGAGTTGAGATTTGATTTCAGCGGTTTCTTCTTCTAGAGATTGAGTATACTCTTCCTCTAGACGATCAATTTCTTCGGCAATCTTAGACTTAACTGCTGCTTCAAAAATTGTGGCTGCTTTCTGTTGGAATCCTTCGGACAAAGTAGAATCTGCAGTAACTAGAGCGTCCAAGTCAGCTTTGAAGTCATATGACTCTTTGGCTTGTCCCTTTGGCTGCTTAGCTTGAGCAGGTTTGGATTTATTAATATTCTTAACGGTTTCATCGCTAGCAGCGGCTGAATCGTCTTGAACACTTTCGTCCATATCGTCTTCTTCGTCTTCGTCTTCCTCATCGCCTTCTTCATCATTACCCATAAATTTTTCATAGGCGGCCTGTAAATCGGCTTTTTTCATCTTTGACATTGATTGATACATGGCGTTAACCATGCCTGCTTTAGTAAGTGGGGCTGCTGCTTCTGCAACAACTTCTTCTTCAGCAGACTCAACGCTCTCTTCCATGGTGACTTCCTCGTTCTCAACTTCAACATTTTCAGCGAGGTCATCATCTTGGAGATCGACTTCAGCAACGTCTTCGATGAGATCCAACTCTTCGTTTTGGATTTTCTCTGACATAAGTTTTTACTCCTTCTATATTATATAGAGTTAAAGTTTTGAGAGGAAATCTTGCCACACCTTCAACTGAGCTTCCGCTAAGTTTGAAGAAGATGAACGCTTAATCTCAGTCTCATATTTTTCAACATCTTGTGCTTTTAGAATACCATTTTCCCAAATCCATTCAACCCCTTCCATGATGCCATTTACAAAGGCTTCAGGTGCTGATGGATCTTGAACAATGTCAACAGTTGCTAAGATAAAATCTTCGCCAACCATTGCAACTCCATTTTTTTGTACAAGAGATCCCATACCACGACTAGAAACGCCTAATTGAACACCACCTTCGACCAAACCTTTTACGATTTGACCCATAGGAGTATCCAACACTAGCGCCTTACCCATCACATTATTTCCGTCCCAATTGAGCTCGGTAATGCGATGTGATACTTTATCTAGATTAATTGTAGGGCCTTCAGGGTGATTTAGTTCCCCAACTGCTCTACCTCTAGAAACTTGTTCCGTAACATATTTGTTAACGGCAGATTCCATAACGGCTCTAGGATAAATCCTACCATTACGGTTTTTAGATTCTGCTTGCATAAAGATACCTTCAATGATGGTATTCTTTTTACCGTTTTTTTCCTCGGTAATATAGCTTACAGAATTATCTAAATGTTCTGTTATGAGCTTCATATATTATGTTCCCATTAAATCAGCAAATTCTTTTGCTGCAGTCTCAGCATCTTTTGCTGACTTATATTTATCGCCTAACACTTCGCCATCGATAACAACAGAAAATTTAGAACCATTTTGTTGAATTTCAGCAGTCGACTTTTTGCCAACTTTCATAGTCTTTACGACTTTATTTGCTTCATTCAGATTCTGTATCAACTGTTTGTACGTCAACATTTTCTGTTTCCTGTTTATTCATTGCGCCATTGTACACCTGATTAGCCATATTAACTTTCTTAGCGTCAAGCGCTGCACTGATTTTAGCTGACATCAAATCCGCAAACACTGTATTAGCCGTTGCGGTTTTTCCATTACCTAAAGCGTCAATTAAATTGTTAATTGTAGTCATAATATTATTCCTTATTATTTATAATAAATTAATTTTCAAGATCTTCATCTTCGGGTTCAATTTCACCACTAGCCTTTTCAGCTTCGATCTCTTCTTTCATTCTTTCAATATCGTCATCGGTCTGCATTAGAATGTTTTTACGTATCCATTCTTTTGAGAAATACTCACCAACGTATTGATCCATATCAGTCAATAGACTAATACGTTCACGCATCATTTCATTTTCTTTTAACTCAGCAAATGCTGAATCTTGAATAAAGTCAATTACAATATCTTCTTTGAATTGTACCCAATCTTGCTCACTAATAATACCCTTAAGGATTAATTGCGTTTTTAGCAAGTCAAGGAACATCCAAGAAAACTTTTTGCGTAAGCGATTAATAAATTTTTGGAACTTAACTTCATCTCTTGAAATTTCAGTAGAACGTCCAAGTGAAAACTGCGCTTCTTGCTCTAAGCGATTAGAAGGAACGTTGAGAGACTTGTAAAGTTTTTTCTGGAAATAGACGATGTCGTCAATTTGTCCAAGGTTTTCCCCTCCGGGTAAGGTCGTAATTTCTGTACCTCGGCCACCTTCTCTACGCGGTAACCAGAAGTCCTCAAGCATGGACATGTGTTTACGATCATCTTTAATCTCTCCTGTGGATGCGTCATATACCAATTTATTGCGGTATTGATTCATAATTCCACGTAAGTATTCTTCTGACTTACCCTTTGGTAAGTTACCAACATCAATATAGAAAATACGACGTTCTGGAGCACGAGCAAGACGATAGATTACAAGTGAATCTTCCATCATGCGCAATTGGTTTACTGGCTTAATTGCTTTATGCAAATAAGATAAAACCTTTTTGCGAGTTGAATCTAAAAGACCAGATGTAGTATATTGAATTGCGTCTTTACTAATCTTAATACCCTGATTAGTTTTTGCAAGACCAGCATCGCGATACAGATAATATTCTTCTACGTCTTTAATTAACGTAACGCCAGTTTTTTCGTCTTTTTCTTGATTTAGTTGTTTGACCTTAGTCATGCGAGTTGCATCAATAGGTCTTAATTCGATGATACCTCGTTTTGGTTGTTTCTCATCGACAATAATATGGTAATAGACTCTTCCATCTACATACCATTTTCTAAAAATTTCGTGACCATAATTATTGAACTGTAACAATTCAATAATATTGTCAAATTCTTCTTTAATTTGGTTTTTAATAGTATCGGGTTGATCTAAGTCATCTAAGATAATATCAACGGGAGCTGAATCTGCGTCTGAGACAATAGCTTCATTAACAATATCTTCAATCGCAGCATCACACTCTGGATGCATAGCAATTTCTCGATATCTGCGGATTAACTCACCCTCAGATGCTTGATCGGTTAAGCCATCAGTATCTAAATATTG
>Ga0181558_10000552_pt1 | contig 34852 bp, 28 predicted proteins | sample 011ome_22_FD_133754 | JGI IMG/M metagenome (GOLD analysis project Ga0181558, IMG submission 133754) | Coastal salt marsh microbial communities from the Groves Creek Marsh, Skidaway Island, Georgia - 011507BT metaG (megahit assembly) | ecosystem: Environmental > Aquatic > Marine > Intertidal... | reverse complement strand
TTCAATAGTGGGAGATGATTGAGAAGTAATGTCGTTATTTGTTACATCTGTAGTCTCATCTTGACTTGCCTCATCTAGCATTACAACCTCCGAAACACCTATCAGATGGTCTTTATCCGAGAGATTAACCAACCTAACTCCTTTGGAACCTCTGTTTGTTTCACGAATGTTTAAAACGGGACAACGGACTGCTTGGCCTTTTTTTGTTATCATTAAAATTTCGCTATCTTCTTGAACAGAAAGTGCATCACAAAGGGAAGAAGTGTTCATTGCCGTGACTCCTTGACCTCCGCGTTTACGAGGATTTACAGTAGTTTCATCACCTGTATTTGCACCACCATTTGGAAGAAAAGCTGAAAATCTGGTTCGAATGCCCAATCCATTTCTTCCACAAAGTAGTAAGAGTTTAGAGTCATCGACGACTAACATATTTATGACAGCATCATTTTCTTTTAATCGGATGCCACGCACACCTCTGGTTACCCTACCTTGATTCCTTAGTTGGTTACAGTCAAATCGAAGGCCTTTTCCATTTTTCGTCAATACAAGCAAGTGATCATCATCACTTGCAAGCATTGCTTTCAAAACCCGATCGCCATCGTCTACATTAATACCAATGATTCCACCTTTACGGTGATTTTTATACGCAATTAATTTTGTTTTTTTAGTAATTCCTTTCTGTGTGCAAAGAATTAAAGAATCATCAGATTCAAATGATGTAATAGATAGCAATGATGAAATTTTTTCACCTTTCTGAAGATTAAGAAAATTAATAATATTTCTTCCTTTTGATATTCTACTGCATTCCGGAATTTCATAGGCTTTTTCTACATAAATTCTACCATTATTCATGACGAACATAAGAGTGTCGTGTGCATTACATGTTTGAAGCACCCTGACAGGATCTTCCTCTTTTTGCCCACTACCAATAACTCCCTTACCCCCTCGGTTTTGTAAACGATACTCTTCAACTGAAGTACGCTTAATAAAACCGGTTTCTGTCACTGTAATTACACATCCGTCATTTGGTATTAAGTCCTCCATCCTTACTTCACCTTCAGCTTCAGTAATCTCGCATTTCCGAGAATCACCATAGTTTTCTTTGAGGTGTAATAGTTCAGATTTAATGAGGTCAAGTAAGACGGATTCGTTATCAATTATATTCTTGAGTTCATTAATTTTTGACATCAATTGAAGATACTCCTCATCGATCTTATCTCTTTCCATGCCTGTCAATTGATATAATCGTAGATCTAATATTGCATTAGTTTGTCTGTCAGAAAGATTAAATTTGGCTATTAAATTTGTTTTGGCCTCATTGCGATTTGATGAAGCCCGTATTACTCGTACAAATTCATCTAAATTATCTAGTGCGATTTTATAGCCCTCTAGAATATGTGCTCTATCTTCAGCTTTTCGCAATCTGAATTGAGTTCTCCTTAGAGTAACATCTCTACGATGCTCTATGAAGCATACTAGAGCCTCTTTTATTGAAAGTTGTCTTGGGCGCAGTCGGTCAAGGGCAAGTAAGATTACACCAAAGCTACTTTCTAGTGCTGTAAGCTTAAAAAGTTTATTGATCGTGACACGCTCTATTTCTCCCATTTTAAGTTCAACAATAATGCGAGTATCTTCGGTAGATTCATCTCTTAGGTCACTGACTCCATCAAGAATTTTATCTCTTACCAAATCTGCTATTCGCGTGACTAGTGTGGCTCTATTCACATTGTAAGGTATTTGAGTAATAACAATCTGTTGTTTTCCGCTTGGAAGGTCTTCAATGTGCATGGATCCTCTCATCCTCACAATACCTCGACCAGTCTTCATGTATGAATCAATGCCAGATTTACCAAAAATACTTCCACCTGATGGAAAATCAGGGCCTGGAAGGATACCCATTATATCATCGATAGAGATTTGGGGATCATCGATAATAGCACAGATCGAATCTATCAGCTCAGTTAAGTTATGAGGGGGAATATTTGTGGCCATGCCAACTGCAATTCCTGTAGACCCATTCATAAGAAGGGTAGGTAAAGCGGACGGTAAAACGGAGGGCTCAGTTGAGCTTTCTTTATAGTTAGGTGCGAAATTTACGGTATCCTCATCAATATCTTTTAAGAGTTCCTCAGCAATTTTTGTAAGTCTACATTCTGTGTATCGATATGCCGCAGCAGAATCGCCATCTACAGAACCAAAATTGCCTTGCCCGTCCACTAGGGGATATCTCATTACCCAGGGTTGTGCCATACGTACAAGGGTGTCGTACACCGAACTATCTCCATGGGGATGGTAGTTCTTAAGCACCTCGCCTACCACGCCAGCACATTTATCATAAGCACGATTGTGTAGTAAACCCTCTCTGAGCATCGCATATAAAACTCGACGCTGAACGGGTTTGAATCCGTCTCTCACATCTGGCAGTGCTCGACTCACAATTACCGACATAGAGTAGTCGATATATGCAGATTGCATAATATCGCTTATATTTCTTTTTGAATGTTGTGAAGTTTCCATAATCTTAAATATTAGGCGTCTAAATTAGTCACATTTAACGCATTATCTTCAATAAATGCACGCCTCGGTGCAACCTCTTCGCCCATTAACATAGTAAACATTTCATCCGCTGCGACTGCATCTTCTATTTCGACTTTAATTAATGTTCGCTTTTGTGGATCCATCGTTGTTTCAAACAATTGTTTAGGATTCATTTCTCCAAGGCCTTTATACCTTTGAATTTGTAATCCCTTGCGCCCTAAAGACCGTAACTCTTTGAGATAGCCTTCTATATTGTGAACAGGTATTGGAGGTGCTTCACCAGAGCCGATTGTTAACAGTGTGTAGCATTCAGAGTTTTTTCCATTTAGGAATGTAGGGTCTATTCCTGCATTAATACAGGCTAGGAGTAGCTTTTCTAGTTCTAAGTTCTCGAAAATTTCTAGAATTGATATTCTTTGCGAAACAGTTTCTGTTTCAACTTTCACTTCTCTGTTTATAACGCCTTCCTCGCTATTTGCATTGATTGAAGTAAGAAAGCCTTCCTTGGCATCAATATCTGCTAGAAATCTTAACTCCTCATCATTGCCGGTTCTTATTCTAGCAACAAAACGTGGTAATTTTCTAATTTGTTCATCATAGTGCGTTAGATAACGTTTCAAAGAGCTTCCATATCTTCCAATATTTTTGCCAATTTGCTCTATTTTAAGAAATTTTTGGTTTAATTCTTCTAAAGCTTGTTCAGCAATTCCCTGACCTGTAATATTGTTACGAAGTTCAATTTCATCGCAACCTAGCTTGATTAATATTCTGCTCATTTCATTGTCATCCTGAACATATTGCTCGGTCTTTTTTCGCTTAATTTTATAAAGGGGAGGTTGAGCCACATATACATACCCATTTTCAATCAAACCTTTCATTTGCCTGAATATAAAAGTCAGAAGTAATGTGCTAATGTGAGCACCATCTACATCCGCATCTGTCATAATAATTATTTTATGATATCTAGCTTTAGCAGCATCAAAGGAACCCTCGCCTTCATGGTCTCCAATTCCAGTTCCTACTGCTGTAATTAAACTCCTTATTTCAGCGTTATTTAGAACTTTATCTAATCTAGCCTTTTCTACATTGAGCAGTTTTCCCCTCAAAGGCAATATTGCTTGTGTTAAACGATCTCTGCCTTGTTTTGCTGAACCGCCAGCAGAATCTCCCTCAACTATGTAAAGCTCGCTTTTAGAAGGGTCTTTTTCAGAACAATCTGCCAATTTTCCCGGTAGCCCACCCCCAGAAAGAGCTCCTTTCCGAACAGTCTCCCTTGCTTTTCGAGCAGCTTCTCTTGCTCTGGCTGCATGGATTACTTTTTGTATTATCAATTTTGCTTCTTCAGGATTAATTTCGAAATGATTCTTTAATTTTTCACCCACTATTTTCTGGGCGATTCCATCCACTTCACGGTTAGACAGCTTAGTTTTCGTTTGCCCCTCGAATCTCGGCTCAGGGACTTTCACGGAAATAACAGCCGTTAAACCCTCTCTTACATCATCACCCGTTAGGGAAAGTTCTTTTTCCTTTAAAAGATCATTTTGGCGTGCATATCCATTAATCACTCTTGTCAAAGCTGTTCTAAACCCAGATAAATGAGTACCCCCTTCGACATTATGAATTGAATTTGCATAAGCAAAGAGCTGGTCGTTAAAGGTATCATTGTAAGTCATCGCCACTTCAATGATAATTGTGCCGTCACCCGATTCAGTCGGAGCTTCTCCATAAAAGGAAATTGGCGTGCTCAAAATTTCATTTTTATTTTTATTTAAATAGGTTACATATTCAGAGATTCCATTCTCAAAATAAAAATTTTCACTCCTGTTATCACGATCGTCTACTAGTATGATCTTAACCCCTGGGTTAAGAAAGGCTAATTCCCGAAGACGTTTTGCTAAAAGTTCAAATTTGAATTCTCGAGTTTCAGTAAAAATTTGATGATCAGGAAAAAAGGTGATTTTAGTTCCAGTGCTATTTGTTTCACCAATAATATTTATTTCCTTTGTCGTCTTACCTCTTGAAAATTCCATTTGGTACACTTTTCCCTCCTTACGCACTTCAGCAATAAACCATTCAGAAACTGCATTTACGCATTTTGCACCAACTCCATGGAGTCCACCTGAAACTTGATACGCACCTTTGCCAAATTTCCCACCTGCATGCAGGTTAGTAAGAACCAATTCTAAGGCAGGGATTTTATGCTTAGGGTGAATATCTACAGGAATTCCCCTTCCGTTGTCTTGAATGGTGCAAGAACCGTCACCATGTAAATGCACCTTAATTTCACTACAATATCCCGCTAGAGCCTCGTCTATCGAATTATCTACTATTTCAAAAACGCAGTGGTGCAGACCTCTTTCGTTTGTATCCCCAATATACATGTCTGGGCGTTTACGAACTCCTTCCAATCCTTCCAATTTTTGAATTTGAGATGAGTCGTATTTGTCACTTTGGTTTTCTTTTGGGTTCATAAGGAAATTTTGTGAAAGTAATATAAGTTTTTCTAATGCAGAAAATGCTTCTAATGTTGAATACTCGCTTCTAATTTAATAAGTATCATGTCTAAATATATTGTTTAAATACAAGATTTTGGTCAAGGGGAGATTAAGCGTTTCTACCGTCTTTTTGATTTCCTCTAGACTTGTAGTCATTAAAAGTTCACTAATTTTGTATATACCTATATACCAGTTACATAAGAAAGTATAAATTAAAAGATTAATGCCTGGAATATTGGTTTTTTGTTGAGTTTTGTTCTTGTTTTGAAGTTATTCACAAGCATTGCGGAAAAATTTTGGCTTTATTTTACCTTAATTCAACGATTCATACTATTTTTTATGTCCATACAGGCAGTATATTTTACTAATCAAAACATCATTTTTGATTAGCTTGGTTTATCTCGCTTACTTAAATGAGGGGAAAAAACCCCAATACCATGAAACAAAAAAGGTTGTCCCTATCGTGTACAGGAGCATTGGCCATATCCCAAACTTTACGAAATCTTTAAATCGGTACCCACCCACTCCGTATACAAAAGTATTTGTTTGATACCCAATCGGTGTAACAAAGCTGGCCGAGGAAGCAATGCAGGTTGTTAAAATAAACGCTCTCGCTGCAGATTCATCCAGTCCAATCTGGTAGGCAACAGCCAATGAAACAGGAGCCATGATTGCTATGGTGGCGTTGTTGGATAGTAATTCAGTTAATAATGCCGTGATGAGGTACATTACTGCAATTGTGAAAACCAACTTCCAGTCTCCGTTGAATGTTGTGAGTGAAATTTCAATCACGGCTTCTGCTAAGAGTTCTGAGCCGCCACTCTTTTCCATAGCAACTCCGATAGATAGCATGGCGTAGATAAGTAAAATAATATTCCACTCAACCGCACGCAGTGCCTCACGAAAGTTGATAAGACGAGTAATGATCAAAATAGCTACACCAGAAAGAGAGGCTACCGATAAAGGCAGTAAAGATGTGGTAGCAGAAAAGATTATCCCTCCAATTATTGCCAGTACACCAAATGCTTTGAATACTTGTTTTTTTAGAGGTATTGGAGGATGGTCCAACAGGACAACTTCTTCAGATTCTCTCAAGTGTTGGATATCTTTTTCCGTCCCCAAAAATAATAAAGTATCTCCAGGTCGTAATTTTAAACTATTAAGCCTTAAGTGAAGATTTTTCCCTCTTCGATGTACGGCTACAATAGTCAGATTATACTTATTTCGAAAATTTGCATCTTGTAAACTCTTACCCGTAACAGAGGATGATGGCCTAACCATTCCTTCCACCATCACCGCCTCTTCTGCCGAAATACCTTCGGCTCCAGTAGATAAGGAATTAAAAAAATCAATACCTGCCTCTTCCCTTGCATCTAGCATGCTTTGCGGTTTGCAGGTTAAAATTAACCGATCGCCTAACCTAAACTTTAGGTTCTTACTTTCTAGCGATTCACTTTTCCCGCTTCTTATCAAATCAAGGAGGCGAATTCCTGAAGTACTATCCAAAGTTGAATTTTTTACAACCTGTCCGATTAAAGGTGAACCCCCGGAAACTAAGGCTTCTGCAAGAAATTCTTTTCGCCCAATGCTTGAAATAATGCTACTTAGGGCTTCTCTATTCGGTAGAAGTTTATATCCGAAAAAAACAAGGAAGATTAGTCCAAAAAATAAAAGCGGCAGCCCTATCTTAGCGAGCTCAAACATACCCATTGCCTCCATATCAGGATAATAAGCAGAATTCGCCATAAATCCACTTGCTAGAATATTTGTACTTGTTCCAAGAAGGGTGCAACAGCCGCCAAAAATTGATGCATAGGATATAGGAATTAGCATCTTGGAAGAAGATACTCCAAGGGGCTTGGATAAGCTAATTGCGACAGGTAATAATATTATTACGACAGGTGTGTTGTTAACAAATGCAGAAAATATCGCGATTGAGAGTAAAAGCAAAAACATGAAGGGCTTGTATCCATATGGTGTAAATCCCTCTAAATATTTTGAAAGTGTCTCGATCAGCCGATGTCTTGTAAGAGCCGCACTGACCATGAACATCGCAACTATCGTAAGAGGTGCCTCGCTTGAAAATATCTTCATCGTCTCCCCAAAAGTGGGCCACTTGGGTAACTCAAGTCCTGCAATTACCAAAACACAGAGCAACAGTGAGGCAGATGTAATTTCCATCCTAACTTTTTCCCAAACATAGGAAATCAAAGCTATTAACAGAATGCCCAAAGCTAGCCAAATCTCTACATTAGCATAAATATCCATAGGGTGGTTTTCTGCTTGGAAGGTACTTTAAGTTTGCGAACCAATCATTTTATTTAAATCATCTTGTTTTCCACTTGGATTGTCGATCAAATCCTCATTGCATAAAGACATGACCTTGAATTTAAAATGTCGTCCACGCAGACTACGTAAATCACCATCTACTCTTGCTTTAATACAGGAAACCCAGCTTATGTGCACGGATCTTATTCTGCCCGTATTCATTCACTGTGGTCATGAGGTAGAAGAAATTGAAACCATGCCTGGCGTCTTTCGTTGGCCCCTTGAAAGATTAGCAGAACAGCTAGCAACTTGGCATAGCAATGGGCTTCGTGCTTTTGCTCTTTTCCCAAAAATCCTACCTAAGTTCAAAGATGCTAGTGGGGGCGAAATTCTAAATGCTGAGTCTATAATTTATCAAGCTGCCAGAATAATAAAAGGGACTGGACTAGATTGTGTTTTAATTGCTGACTTGGCTTTAGATCCATACACAACACATGGTCAGGATGGCATCATCAATAAAAGTGGTGTGGTTGTGAACGATGATACAGTGGAGATTCTTGCTCAGGCATCCACCCTATGTGCACATGCTGGATTTAATTGGGTAGCTCCATCTGATATGATGGATGGGCGTGTTGGTTCCATTCGTCAAGCTTTAGACCAAGAAAATTTCCATGATGTTTCAATCATGGCTTATTCTGCTAAATTTTGCTCTGCTTACTATGGCCCTTTTAGGGGTGCTATCGGTTCTTCAATAGAGGGTGAATACATTGATAAGAGCACCTATCAATTAAACCCATGTAATCCACATGAGGCTCATAAGGAACTAATTTTAGACGATTCGGAAGGAGCTGATATACTTATGGTAAAACCCGCAGAGACTTATTTAGATATTATTTATTGGGCAAAACAGAATTTCAAAACACCAATCGCAGCATATCAAGTATCTGGGGAATACTCGAGGATTTGTGCAGCAGGGCAGCTTGGATGGTTAGATCAAGAAGCTTGTGCAATGGAGTCTTTGGTCTCAATCAAGAGAGCCGGGGCTGATTTGATTTTGAGTTACTTTGCGGATCGTATTGTAAAATTATTGCAATGAATTTGATTGGCTATTGTTCATCTGGGGCACCTCCCTCATAAGGAGTTGCTTCTTCTTCTTTTTCCTCTTCCTCATCCCATTTTAAATCTTCGTCTGGTAGTAATTTTTCTTCCTTGTCAGAAACATCTATCAAATGAGTATCTAAATCTGAATAGTCCTCACCGTTGCCTTCTTCTTCATCTTCATTTTCGTCTAAATCAGCATCAATTTCAAATCCGTCTGGTACAAATTCTAAGATAGAAATTAATTCATCGCTGAAGTGACTTCGCCTTCCTTCCAAAAAGTCGTTGTTAAGTCTTTCAGAAAGAATTTCTTCCATCTCTTCTAAAGTATAAGGCTCTGCAAATTCAATTAAATCATTAAGCATAGAGACTCTTACCTGAGAAACATGACTTAAAAAGTCGGCATATGGTCCTTTTTCTTCATCTAAAACATCAGGGAGTGCAAACAGCATATCTTCCGCCTTCAATAAAGAATCTTTGACTCGAAGAAGTTTTACTTTTTCCTCTTTCAATTCTTCAGAAATTTCAAAGGTAAAAAATGCTTCATCTACCATTTGTGATTGCAGGCCAAATTCTGTCATAGAGTCTAAGAGTTCACTTATATAGAGAAATTGTTTCGGGTCTATAATTCCCAAATTATCAACATCCCAATTTTCCGTGTCACTAATCGAATCAACCCACCATTTTTTCTGTGCATCACAACGAACAATACACCAATCTAAGCTCGGACTTGTTTTTTTCATTGGTTTGCCATAAGGCATCTCTTTTTTATATGTCAATCTATTGCGTGCTTTTTTACTAGTTTTTCTCCTTTTTATCCAATTATTCGCCATTTGAAGGTAAATTTATGATACCAATCTACCAAAAGCTTCTCCGACCCATTTTATTCAAATTAGATGCTGAAATTGCCCACGAACAGAGTGTTCGTATTTTGAGCCTTCTTTCCAAATCCATGTTAGTCCGAAGAACCCTTCACTCACTAGTAGGTTTTCATTCTCAAAATAAAAATAGTTCTGTTGATTGTATGGGGCTCCATTTCCGCAATCGAATCGGTCAAGCTGCGGGTCTTGATAAAAACGGCCTATTTCCAGGTATTTCGGAAGCTCTTGGTTTTGGTCATGTTGAGGTTGGAACTGTCACTCCCATTGCACAAGAAGGTAATGAAAAGCCTAGGCTTTTTCGTTTCCCCAACTCAAGTGCACTCATTAACAGAATGGGCTTTAATAATTATGGGGTTTATTCTCTAGTTAAAAATATTGAAAAATATTACCCAAAAAAGATTCGGAAGGTGCCTTTAGGAATCAACATTGGAAAAGGGAAGGCAACTCCGATTGAAAATGCCTTGGAAGATTACATTGAAGGCTACAAAGCTGTGGCCACCACCGCAGACTACATTACGATAAACATCAGTTCACCCAATACCCCAAACTTGCGAATGTTACAGGATGTTAGCTACTTGGAGCCTTTATTGAAGGGATTCATGGAGGTCCGGAAATTTCGCTCAGAAGAATCAGGATTATCCAACCCTCCCTGCCTCGTGAAAATTTCTCCCGATGAACCTTTGGCACTCGTTGATAATATTGTTGGACTCATATTGGACAATGGCTTTGATGGAGTAATTGCATGCAACACTTCCGTGGAATCACCAAAGGAGTGGCAGGGTAAGAGCATACCAAAGGGCGGCATAAGTGGAAGACCTATTGAAAAGAAATCTACAGAAATAATCCGTTTTATTAATAAATTAACCAACGGAAAACTACTTATAATTGGTTCAGGAGGCATACATGACCTGGAAAGTGCTCAGCGCAAATTAGATGTAGGTGCCTCACTTTTACAAATTTACTCTTCTATGGTTTACCGAGGTCCCTTATGGCCTTCAATGTTAGGAAAGAGAATACCCCTTGCCAAAGGGTGGTAATGTCAGCAGTTTGTAGATATATTATTTAAAGCAGAATGAAAAAGTTTTTATTAGTATTATCTGCTATCACACTTGCGACTTCTCTCTTCGCTTATTTCATTTTATTTGATGGAAGCACTTCAAAATTTTTTACAAAATGGCAGGAGTTTACACGTGAATATCCATCACTGCCTTTTAGTGCTTATAAAACTCGCAGGGTTAATTCAGCCAAAATTGAATGGCGTAAAGCCAATAAAATAATATTCACAGATAACCACTTATTCTGGAAGGGTAGCGGCGCGGTTGCCCTACCTGAAGTGACTGAAAGTGGCGAACTTGTTAATTTAATAATTACAAATAAAGGTAAAGGCTATTCAAATGCTGTTACAGCTCATGTAGAAGGAGCACAAGGGAGTAGCATTATACTCGGAAACCCTTATGTAAACAAAGGGCACATTCAGTCTATTCCAATAAAAGAAACAGGTAAGTGGAATGCAAACCCCTTGGCGTTTCACAAAGGTGAAACTAAGCCATTTTCTGGAATTTCTGAAACAATTCTGCCCTCAGGACAAATTATTGCTGAGACTCCTTATTTAATCGGAAAAATTCATGGTAAGGCACTTAAATATACACCTTCAGGAATTCCCGTTTTTTCAAAAGAATACAAGATGGGCCAAAAACATGGAACTCACATATTTTGGTTTGATGATCCACAAGATCCTGATGATTATACTCCTAGTAAGTCAAGAAGCGGGGAACTATTGCCTTCTCTTTGGGCGAAAGTAAGAGATGAAGCAGAAGAAAAATTCGGCGAGGACAACCTTGGCTCAGGTAAAGCGAATAAATGGGTAGTTGAAACATATCGCCTTAAAGGTGGTGAATTTCAGGTAAGGTTGCTCGAACACTGGCATAATAACCGGAAAAATGGGTTATTTGAAGGGTTTGACTACCTTGGAAACAAAACATTTAAGGATGAATATAAACTCGGCCTTAGGACCAAACATAAAATATTTGATAAAACAAAATGAATGGTGCTCAAGGGGGGACTCGAACCCCCACGCCTTACGGCACTAGATCCTTAGTCTAGCGCGTCTACCAATTCCGCCACCTGAGCATCTATTTTTTATGACACATTAATCGATATGGTGCAAGCATGTAGAAATAGATTATGATAGTTTAAAAACTTCAATTTCTCTTTTTAAGTCAGATGTAAAACTGAGATTTACGGATATACTTAAAGAAATATCAGATAAGATGAATGGATCGACCCACTCCATGTATAAAGAAAAATTCCCGAGAAGAAGTGGAAGCACATCAGTTTCAAATATTTCTTCATTCCAACCTGTTCTAAAAAAATCACAATGTAAAATAGGTGGATTTAAAGAATAAGTATTAACGATACCATATGATGAACTGTTGGGAGTGACATTTGAAAGATGGCGTAATATAGAATTAACTAAAGTGGTTTTACCAACGCCCATTGGTCCATTAATAAAAAATATCGAAGGAAGCCCAATATAGGGTCCGAAAATTTTCTTAACTAAAATATCTATATTATTTAAATCGAAGTAGAAATTAGCCATGACTAAAAATAATGTGCAAAAGCATTAAAACATTGAAAAGAGAATGGCAAAAAACACAATAAATCCAATTTCTTGTTAAAACAATAGTGATTGAAAGTACAATTCCCAATATGAATAGGGTAGGGAAAGCATAAATATTTTGATGAACAACGCCAAAATATAAAGAACTTAAAATTATTGATATAAAAACATTAAAATTCTCTCGTAAAAGGTTATATAAAGTTTTTCGAAAATAAAATTCTTCTATAATAGGTGCTATTAACACTATTGAAATAGCACTAATTAATTTATCACTCAAAGAAAAACTTGCAAACTTTATGACAATATCTTGTTTTTCAGCAAATGGCATGAAAAAAGTTGTAATAAATCCAACCAATAAGACAAGTGGAGAGAAAAATAAGAAAATTAAGATACTGTGATAGAATTTTTGACTAGAGAAATTAACGCGTGCTTTGTATGTAATATTATTGTAGAGTATAAATAATAAAAATAAAAAACTACCACTAGGTAACAGAAAAGCAATTCCTGAAATATAGATGACGAAATTCTTAATATTAAGAAAGGTCACTAATATTATTTGATTTATATGCAATTAGACCGTCTGCTATTGTTAAAATAGGGCTTGCACTAAAGATTTTGTAATTAAGTGGTGTATTTTCTGAATGACTCGTACCTAATGCAAGATCATATTTCAAAGGTTTGTCGAGTGCTATAACAGTAAAATTTGCGGTTGCACCCGATTTCATATAATTTTGCTTCAACTGTAATATTCTACGAGGAGAATAAGATAACAGATTTAAAATTTGAGCTAACGGGTCTTTGTGACATTTTTTTAAAACCTCATACAAGCCCGAAAAGCAAACTTCCAGACCAATCGCTCCACTGGGTGCAATGTCAAACTCTACTTGTTTTTCATGTAAAGAATAAGGATTGTGCGCCGAAGTTACTGCATCTATAGTACCGTCGCATACTCCGCTGACTAATGCATTTCGATCAATTTCTTCGCGCAAAGGTGGATTTAATTTAGCAAGAGTATTATAGCCCTCAATTGCAGTTTCATTAAGGAGTAAATGGTGTAGACTAACATCAGTTGTAATTTTAAAGTTCAACTCCTTCGCTCGCCTGATTAATTGAACTGAATTAATTGTTGAAATAGAACTAATATGAATATTTACATCAAGCTCTTTTGATATTGAAATTGCTCTTTGAACAGCTAATTCCTCGGCAATTCTTGGTGAACCACCAATACCAAGCTTTAAACTATATGCACTTTCATGAGTGAAATTATCAGAACCAAAAGATCGATCAAACGGAAATTCAATGACAGGTAAGTCAAACATGCTTGCATATTTAATTGAATTTATAAATATTTGATTGTTATTTGGTGAGTAAGGGCAATCCGTGATTGCGATTACGCCTGCATCTTTGAGAGATCCAAGTGGTGCAATTGATTCACCCTTAGATCCAGTTGTTAAACATCCAGCTAACCACATTTTTACTAAGGACTGTTTCTCGACTCTATCTTTAATATATTGAATCGTCCCAGGGTTATCAGCGGCAGGAAGGGTATCTGGCATTGCAAGTATATCGGTAAAACCACCTCTTGCCGCTGCTTCACTTATACTTTTTATTCCTTCACATGAGTTATTTCCAGGTATGCGTGTATGAACTCGTAAGTCAAAAAAGCCGGGAACTATTAGATGGTTTTTTAAATTAAGTGTGTAAATATTTTTACTATCAATATTATCACACTCGTATAAAATTTTACCATCCCTAATGAATACATCTAGGGTAGTGTTAATATTGGATAATGGATCGTAAACTCTTGCATTTAGCAAATTTAAATTTTTTATCTCCATATCGTACGGTTTTTTCTTAATTAATTGAAGTACACAACTTTAATATTGCCATTCTGACCGCAATTCCGTTTTTAACCTGATTTAAAATTAGTGATCTTTTACTGTCTGCAATATTTGAGTCAATTTCTATTCCTCTATTTATTGGCCCAGGGTGTAATATTACTGCATCATCTTTTAAATATTTAAGCGTGCTATTATTTAGGCCAAACATATTTGAATATTCGCCAAGTGTAGGGAAATGCTTTGTGCTTTGTCTCTCGTGTTGAATGCGGAGAAGCATTACAGCATCGGCTCCAGTAAGGGCATCTTTTAAATTATGACTCACATTCGCACCTAGCTTCTCAAATTCCTTTGGGACAAGAGTTGAGGGACCAGCAAGCGTGACCTTAGCTCCCATTGTAAGTAAGCCAAAGAGGTTTGATCTAGCCACCCTACTAAAAAGAATATCTCCTAAAATTGTAATTCTTTTATTTTTGAGATCTCCAAATTTCTGAATTAATGTATAAATGTCCAGTAATCCCTGACTTGGGTGCTCATGTGCACCGTCACCTGCATTGATTATGGGTACATCTACTATATTAGATAGAAATAAGGGAGAACCGGGTGCTGAATGTCTGATAATTATTACATCTGCACCTAAAGCTCTTACATTAAGGGCTGTATCTCTTAAACTTTCGCCTTTGGTTAGGCTACTGGCTTTGGCATTTATTGTTATTACATCTGCACCTAATGATTTTGCCGCAATTTCAAATGCAACTCTTGTTCTGGTGCTTGGTTCCATAAAAAGGTTGATGACTCGCTTACCATTTAACAGAGACTGATTTGAATTACCCTTTTCCTTTTTTGAATTTAATAATTCAGCCGTTTCAATTATTTTTCTGATTTCCCATTCAGCTAGACCATCAAGCCCTAGTAGAGATTTTCTTATCCACTTCTTCATTTCCAAAAAGTTTCTTGCTTTGAATAATCGTCCCTATCTATTGGCGTGACCATGGGCAAATGCTTCGGTGCTGATTTCGTATTTCTGTCAAGATTATCAGTCCTTTTTTTAATCATTGCCCTAAGTGTGTCTCTAACTTTTTGCTTCATCCAAAGGCAAGTTGTTGAGCCTGGTGAATAATCTGCTGGCCCATTATTGTGAACCCTCGAACTTTCCACTAGTTCGCATGTCTGAGCAAATTCAACTTCATTTTTTTGATCATACACTGCGTATGCTTTTCCGCCCATTTGTTTAACAACAGCGAAAACTGGTACATCACTTGGTCCATCTGCCACATAAATCATTTGGTCAATGGGTATGCGCCTATCCTCATCTTCAATTGCTGAGTTTACATCAATGGAAGAATTCTTGTTACATCCTTTATTGATTTCAAAAATAAATCTTGTTTTTATGGTATTATCAACAGTCATTCCAACCTGAGAAATCTCAGGCTCAATAGGCAATGAAAATTCCCTTTGACTTAAATAGTTAGGAGGGAGAGGAGACTCAATAAACTCACACGCAAATACATCTTCAAGATAGATGTTTATTTTACTTCCACGAATAATTTGAGCGAGTCCTGTACTTATAACATAATGCTCTAATTTAAAGTCATGTATTTCGAATTCTTCTTCACTAGGGATCGCTTTGAGTTCCGAGAGGAAATTGGGTAATCCAGGATTAAATTTAAGTTCTTTACCTAATTCTTGTAATTTTTGATTTGTTAAACCTCTTAGCGGACCATTTTTAATATAACTTAGAAGATGATTTAAATAAATGGTTTCTGAAGATACCCTAATTCCTCTTTCCTTATACAATTTTGGCAACTGATTTACTTCCTGCCAAAATAAATGTTCATTGATACCAAAATGCTCAAATAAGGGAGTTTGCATGTAACCAGGAATCAAAGTTTTGTCAAAATCCCAAATGCATGCCATTATGTTTTGGCTATGCACCTGTCTTCTTTTGGATATTTGCTTCAATTTAATGGTTTATTTATGTTGGATCTTATATAGGAATTGCCCATGGAACAATTACCAAAAATTGAGCCCTTTCGGCAACGCTTCACTGCATTGGAGGCACAATTATCTGATCCAGACATTTTCAAGGATGCAGATTTAGCTAGTAAGTTGTCCCGCGAACACAATCGAATACAAGGTATCATAAATATTTTTGATAATGCCACTGATTGTGCAAATGAAATAAGTGATTTAGAAGAGTTAACAGAAGATCCAGATTTAGGTGAAACAGCTAGTGAGGAACTTCATTCTGCTAAAGAAAGATTTTTTGAATTAAAAGAAAAGTTACTATTGTCCATGCTTCCTCAGGATCCTGACGATGGAAGAAACACAATCGTTGAAATTCGCGCTGGTGCTGGTGGAGATGAGGCTTCTTTGTTTGCCGCTGATTTGTACAGAATGTATTGTAAATATGGAGAAAAAAGTGGGTGGAGTTTTGAATGTTTGAGCCAAAGCCCATCGGAAACAGGAGGGTTCAAAGAAATTGTTTTCGTTTTTAGAGGTGATGATGCATGGTCTAAGATGAGATTCGAAAGCGGGGTACATCGCGTACAACGGATTCCAGTAACTGAAGCAGGCGGAAGGATTCATACCTCTACTGCGACTGTAGCTGTATTGCCTGAGGCTCAAGAAGTTGAAATTAAAATAGACCCAAATGAACTTGAAATTAGTGTATGTAGAGCGAGCGGACCAGGAGGTCAGGGAGTTAATACTACGGATTCAGCTGTGCAATTACTACACAAGCCCACTGGCATTAGCGTCTATTGTGCAGATGAAAGATCTCAATTAAAAAATAAGGCAAAAGCAATGACTGTTTTACGCTCCCGTTTGCTAAAGTCAAAGCAAGCTGAAGAGGATGCAAAATACGCGAAAGAAAGAAAGGATCAAGTAGGTTCAGGAGATCGCAGTGAAAGAGTGCGAACATATAATTTTCCCCAAAGTCGCATTACTGATCACCGCATAAACTACACAGCACATTCCTTGAGTGATACCATGCTTGGCGAATTAGATCATTTAATCTTTGCACTGCAGGACTATGATCAAAAAATTAAACTAACTGCTCTTGTTGAAGAATCTGATGGCCACTAAATTACTCACTATTAATGAGGTTTTAAAAAAGTCTTCCGAATTCTTAACGGAAAAGGGAGTGCCCTCGCCAAAGTCTGACACTGAATGGCTAGTCGCTAGCTTGCTTAACTGCTCTAGGATAGATCTTTTTTTAAATTATGAAGAGGTATTATCCGAACAACAATTAAACCAAATTAGAAAATTGGTTATTTCGAGAGGTAAAAGGATTCCACTTCAACACTTGTTGGGTAAGGTTCCGTTTTGTAATCTTTCATTAAGTTGTGACTCTCGAGCTTTAATTCCTAGACCAGAAACTGAAGAATTAGTCGAAGTATTACTAAATAGAATTCCTTCTTCCTATAAAGGAAACATAGTCGATTTGGGCACAGGAAGCGGTGCAATTTTATTAGCCCTGTGCTCATCCTTGCCAAACTGTTTTGGGTTTGGTCTTGAAAAGTGTGCAAAAGCAATTTCTCTGGCTAAAGAAAATATTTTGGCATGTGGACTGACTTCGCGGGTTAGTGTATCTGAATTTAATTGGGTAACAGACAAATTGCCCAATATTAACGTCGATATAATCATATCAAATCCCCCATACCTAAGCAAAGAGGAATGGCAAATTGCAGAACCTGAAGTAAGGGACTTCGATCCCTACGAAGCACTTGTCTCTAACGACGCAGGTTTGTATGATCTGCTTCAAATTATTAAAATCGCCAAAGCAAAATTGAGCAAAGGAGGTTATTTGGCACTAGAATTTGGCGTTGAACATGCTAAGAAAATTGAAAGTGCAGCAATTGATTCATTTTCTGTCGAAATAATTAGAGATTTACAAAAGCAACGAAGATTTGCTCTATGTATTAAAAAGTAAAAAGTGTAATAATTTCTTTGAGGCGATTATTATATTTGTCTTTTGCTTACTGCATTCTCTTTAGAAGAGATATTTTGATTAAGGAATTCAATCCAGTCCGTCATTATCCGAATAGATTCATGTAAGCGTATGTCCATTGAATCAGGTTTTTCAAATGTCTGTGAAGACTTGCTTACTTCAGATTTTTCTCCTCGTGCTTCCATTGATTTAATTTCTTGTTGTCTGACTATTTCGAGGATCAGACTTTTCTCTGGGTAAGACTTGGAGGCAAGAGATTTATAAATGAGCTCTAACTCTTTGGAGCGATTTTGGTCGAAAAGTTTTTCCTTTAATCTACGGTCAAAATTAAGGCTTGCAGATTGTTTTTTTCTTCTTTCCTGAAACCAATCGATATTGTCTTTGAGATAATTAAACTCCGGTGATTTTGATTGTCGAGCGAGACTTTTTGTTCTTAGCAAATCCAATGTTAAATCATTATATCTAAATTCAGAAGAGGGCCTCCTAAAATTAACTGAACCTATTTTGTCCCAAGAAAGTGCATTTTTTAAATCACCTTCACCAATAGGAAGGTATTCATTTATTGATGCCATAGGTATATCGCTTTTAACACCACTTAATTGGGTGCTTTCACCTGAAGGTAGATAATACTTTTGGATTGTAATTTTAGCAGCACTCTTTTTCCCATTAGAATTACTGGGATAAAATGGGCTGTTCATTGGTAAAAGTGATTGAACCGTCCCTTTGCCATGTGTAGCGGGATCCCCTACAATAATCGCACGACGATGGTTTTTGAGTGCACCCGCAACAATTTCAGAAGCAGATGCACTATATCGGGAAACCAAAATAATTAAAGGTCCATCCCAAGCAAGTTTAGGGTTAAAATCAAACTTTTTCCTAATTTTCCCATCAGTACTTTTAACCTGAACAACAGGCCCCCTAGATATAAAAAGGCCGGCAAGGTTGACTGCCTCACTTAAATATCCGCCTCCGTTTCTCCTTAAATCAAGTATCAAGCCCTGTGCACCTTCTTTTTTTAAATTATTTATCAACTCTTCTACATCGTCGGTCGCTTTGTTGCCTTTCCCGTTTGATCCATAAAATGAAGGTAATTCGATTTTCCCTACAAGTATTTCGGATTCATTTCCGAGTACTTTGTGAAGTGATGAGGATGCCAAATTAGCTGTAAGTTTAACTCGGTCTCGAATGATATCTACGGTTTTTAGTGAAGATGGATCATTGATGGGTTTTATTTTGAGTCGTACAAGGGTATCCTTGGGACCCTTAATGAGTTCAACAATTTTAGAGAGTCTCATATCCACAACATCAATAAACTCCTCATCTCCTTGTGAAACTTTTAAAATTATATCCTCAGGCTCAAGTTCTCGTGATGCTTCAGCTGGCCCTCCTGGCAATAATTCTTTAATTGTGCAAAAGCCATCTTCATCAGTTAATACAGCACCTATACCAACAAATTCGTTCTGCATGGTCTGGTCAAATCGCTCTTTTTCTTTTATGTTAAGAAAAGAAGTATGTGGGTCAAATTGTTGGGTTAAGGTACTCAGATATATTTCTTGCAAATCAGTTGCTTCAAACTCTTGAATATTTTTGATCCACCGTTCGTATTTTTTTATAAGACGCATACGAGCTTTTTCTTTAGTCGAGTTTGATATTTTTGCAGCGATTATATTAGTGAGATTATCATCTAGTTGTGAGAGTAACTCATTAATATATTCATGAGTGATTAACTTGATCCATTTGCTGTTTAAACTGACTGGGTCATCAGACCATGTAACTTCTTCAGGTTCATTTATCTCAATTGATTCATTGGAGTCTATTATGGGGAGTTTCTTCAAAAAATTGATAGACCAACCTATACGGTTCAGTGATTTTTCTTTGTACTCTCGATAAATTTCAAACCCAGGGAAGAGATTCCCTTGTTTAAGATAGGTGATAAGGGTTGGTTGGTAGCGATCAAGGTAGTCTTGTAGATCAGTGGATGTAAAAAATAGTTTGCGTTTGTCTAAGTTGTTAAGAAATTCTTCGATAAAAATTGATGTGTTTAAATCATCCACATCGACTTTTTCGAAGTGGGCTTGCTCCAATGCCTGTAAAAGCCATTTGGTTTCATGTGCCATGAAATCCGATGGAACAAGTAAGGAAGATTTGTCAGCAAAATCATCCGAAAGATTCGGTTTTTGTGCGAGAATCTGATTATTTACAAGAAGTTGAAGGGATAAAATTAGCAACTTGAAGAAAGAGTTTTTTAAAATGATCATAGTTTTATTCTCTACCCAAAATTTCCTTGGCTTGATCTAAGCATCGCTTCTCTTCTTTAGTTAATGAACCAAAACCATGGGCATTGATCTTATCTAGGATGGTATCTACTTTCCGCTGCATATCTTGATCCGTAAAATTCACACTATAATTAGTACTCTGATTAGCAACAGTCGGATTAAGTTTTCTTTTTTGAAACTTTAATTTAAATTTCAGAGGAAGGGATACCTTATTATTTATTATTAGGAAACTAATTATACCCGCAAGAACACCGCCTAGATGAGCCGAATGTGCTATAGATGTTGAACCCCTTAACTCGCTAAAAAGAAATCCGTACAATTCTATGCCTAACGTACCTAAAAGGATAAATTTGGGTTTAAGGCGGACAGGCAGCACAAAAAATAAAAGTAAACTTATCGGTTTATCTGGGTAATTTAAGCAAAAGAATGTCAACAGCGCTAACACACAAGCTGAAAATCCTATAAGGTTTGCGTTTGACTGGTTAAATGTAAGCCAAAATGTTCCACCCAAGATTAAAGAGCCAACACAAAGATATTTGAAATCGCGTGGACTTAACAAATTCTCAACATTTCTACCAATAAAGTGTATGCCAAGTAGATTAAATAGAAGATGTATCGGTCCATCATGCAGAAAGCCGTATGTGATTAATATCCAAATGAATCCGTTAAGAGATAGAGAATTCATGTTTAAAGAAAAGAAATTTTCCAAGGGAATGTTGTACCCCAAGAGAGTGGCAAGACACTGAACGACAAAAGTAATCAAGAGGGAAAAAATAAGAACATCGCAAAGAGACTTGTTAAATCTCAAACGAGGAGACTTCATGTAATGCCGGTCGTATAACATCAACACAAAGTTAATACTGCATTAAATAAATACTCAAACGCAAACCGGTGAGAAAGAATTTAAAACTTAAGGACAGTTTAATTCTATTATTAGTTTGGAACACATTAAGCATAGCTTTATTTGACATATTATATTTGTATACAATTTTATATTTTTTATTATTTACAAATATAACTTTTATATACTTTCTTTTAAAAAAAAGAATGTCAAATATTAGTTTGAAGAAATTAATAATTATATTTTTTATTTTAAAAATTTTATTAATAAGTATTTTATCAAAAGAATTTTTTTACAGAAATGAAAAGGGTTTTAATGGTAATAAAGATTTTATTATAAAAGTAACATACGATAATATTTTCAAAGACCTAAAGAATAATAGATTGATTCGATTTAAGATAAAAGACCAAATAGAAAGTAATTTATTAAAGGGTATTAATTATATCTATGTAGAAAAAGAAAGCAAAAAAAGATTTATCGATGCTTCTTCATATCTAATTAGATTCAAAGATTATAAATATTATAAAAATGGATTATTATTGCAAAATAAATACAATATAAACAAGCTCAGAAAAAACATTTTTATAAATTACTTTGGATGGAATAAAAATAAAATAAATGAATTCCTAAAACAAGACTATAATCGACTTTGCTGGTCGATTGTGACAGGAAATTCTAATGTTCTAAAAATGGAAGAAAAGAGAAAATATAAAGCAACAGGTACAGCCCATCTGTTTGCAGTAAGCGGGTTACATTTAGGTTTTATATTTTTACTATCGAAAGTATTATTGATGAATAGCCGAAATAGGCGGTTAAACGCAATAGTTTCTTTATTTTTCTGCTTTTTTTATTGTTTTGCTGTGGGTTTTCCCCAGTCAGCAGTTCGTGCTTTTATTATGGTTTTAATACTTGAGAGTTCAATGATATTTCAAATGAAAACGAAATCTATATATGCATTATGCTGGACACTATTCTTGGTGATATTTTCAAGTTCGTACTCAATATTATCATTAAGTTTTCAACTATCTTTTACAATTGTTGCGTTTATTATTTTCTTTATTACAAAAAATAATCCATATCAATCTCATTATTCGATAAAAAGTATTATTTTAAATTATCTTATTATAAGTACTGCATGTTACTTTGGTTCTTTTTATCTAATTTGGGACAACTTCGGATACTTTCCAAAGACTTCTATATTAGTTAATTTCTTTATATCACCCATTGTTTTCATATTTTTTTGTTTTAGTTTTATAAACATTTTTTTGTTTTTTATTTTTGATTTATCAATTTTTTATTACCTCACAGAATATATATATATAATTATTAACTCTATTATTCATTTTTTTGATTCTTTAGAGAAGATTATTGAATTACAAAATAAGAGATTATCAATTCATGATATTTTTCATCTTTTCTTATTTGTTTTTATTATTTTATTAAACTTTCTTTATCTCAAGCAAAATACAAAGTTTTTAATTATAATATCTTTTTACATTTGTACAATATTATTTAGTATTTTATAATTCTGATAATTGTTTAGGTTTAGACTTGGTGTTTGCTTGGTGTATGTTTATTTAAATAAGGCATGTATCCACAGGATAAACTTAGTAATTGGTTACAAGGAAAAGGAAATTGGTCTTATGTTGATGACGCCTCTTGGTCTAACTGGAGGTGGCAGTTACAAAATCGTTTGTCTCGAAAGTCTGATTTTCTTAAACACATGGAATTAACTGATGATGAAATTACTGGATTTGAAGTAGCTGAAGGTAAGCTATCTGTTTCTGTCACCCCTTATTTCTTCAATCTTATTGATAAAAATGACCCTGACTGCCCTATCCGGAAGCAAGTTTTACCACAAGGTGCAGAATCCTATGTATCACCAGAGGAAATGACTGACCCTGTGGGTGAAGAGGCGAGCATGCCTGTTCCGGGAATCGTGCATAGATACCCTGATCGCGTATTGTTTCTTGTGACGGATAGATGTGCTTCGTATTGCAGATATTGTACCCGTAGCAGAATGGTTTCAAATGCTCAAGGTTATGGATTTAGTCCTTCTGTTGAAATGGGCTTGGATTACATACGTAAAAATACTTCTATACGTGATGTATTATTGAGTGGAGGCGACCCTTTATTATTATCTGATGATAAATTAGCTAATTTATTATCAAGCTTAGCAGATATTGAACATGTTGAATTTGTACGAATAGGTAGCCGCATACCTGTATTTCTCCCTCAAAGAGTTACAAATTCTTTGCTTAAATCTTTAAGTGTTCACCCAAATTTATGGATTAGTATACATGTAAATCACCCTGCAGAATGCACTATTGATTTAAAGAAGGCCTGTCATAAATTAGCTGAATGTGGTATTCCTTTGGGTAATCAGTCTGTTTTATTACGGGGGATCAATGACGATGCATCTTGCATGCAGCAATTAATTCACAGACTTTTAATGATGAAAGTGAGACCCTATTATATTTATCAGTGTGACCTAGTCAAAGGAAGTTCACATTTACGCGCTGATGTGACTAAAGGTGTCGAAATAATTAAACAGCTCAGAGGAAATACCACCGGTTATGCTATTCCTCAATTCGTAATTGATGCTCCTAAAGGTGGGGGAAAGGTTCCTATCAATCCTAATTTTGTAGAAAGTTGGAATGATTCAGAAATTGTTCTTAGAAATTTTGAAGATCATCTTTTCTCTTATCCTCTTTCTAGCTAATAACCCACAAGTGAATTAGTCAGTACGAATTGGCATTACAACGCAAAGTATATCTGGTTTTAATTGTTCTTTTCCGTCTACTTTAAATACTCCCGGACTCATATCGTCCCTAAATTCAAAGTTTATTTTGTCTGATAATATTGATTTAAGTGGGTCTAATAAAAATTTTGGGTTAAAAGACACAACTGAATCATCTCCCTCGTAAGAAATACTCATTGATTCACTCGCATCCCCTAAAGTACTTTGTCCAAATATTTCCATTTCGTTATGTTTGAGCCTTAAAGTAACTTTCTCATCTGAGACAAGAGCTGCTCGATGTACGCATTCCTGCATTAATTCTCTTTCCACAACAGCTTGATTAAAATCGTCCTTAGGTATGACTTGCTTAAAATTTGGGTATTTTCCCTCTACAACTTTAGAAACAAGATATATCGAATTACTAAATCCGCTATTTTCTGTTTGCTCCAAATTCATTTTTATAGATACCTGTCGATCGGTATAAGCTATATCGATATTTTCTGATAGTTCTGGTATTTTTTCTAATTCCGCAACTGTCATTGAGGGAAGGATAAACTCTCCTTGATCGTTCAATGTCATTTTCTTTGTAGAAACCGCTAGGCGTCTTCCATCAGTTGCTACAAGAGATAGCGAATCTTCATTTAGTTGGAAAAAAACACCTTTAAGCATGTAGCGTTCTTCGTTTACGGATTGTGCGTAAGATACGCTTTTCAACATATCTTTGAGTTCTTGGCTTGGAATGGTAAATGTTTTGTTATCCGATAGCTCAGGGAGTGGAGGAAATTCTTTGCTTTCCATTCCAATAATATTAAAGATTGATCCCCTTGTACTTATCGTAGCTTTCGGTGTCCCTGATGATGAGACGCTTACTTCCATATCTGCTAATTCACGGACAATTCGACTTAAGTCTTTAACGGGAAGGGTCACTGAACCTTCATCTTTAACATCTGCTTTCACAGAACATTTCATTCCTAGGTCTAAATTTGTTGTAGTTAGTGAAACTTGACCTTGCCTTGCTTCGATTAAGACATTTTGCAGGATAGGCATAGTTTTGCGGGCACCGACTACACTGGATATAAGTTGTAAACCTGAACTAAAATGGTCTCTGTTGATTTTAAATTTCATTTCTTTTGTTTTGTAGAAAATCGTCGAAATTAACAATATCTAATTATTAAAGATAGATTATAAAAGATGTAATTCTTCTCTATTATGGGATAAAAGAAAACCAATAATATTATAAGTATTTAATAAACAAAGACTTAAGTGTTTTATGAATGTTTACAATAAAGTGAATAAACATGAATATCTTTCTTTTTGATAATAAGTTTTGAAAACAAACCAAAAAAAACAATGTAGTTCGCAAGTTATTGTTTATTTTTTGAGAGAGATTCCAAATATTCCCAAAAACTACCGTGATTTTCAAGAACAGCAGAATCAGATGAGGGTAATTTACACCTAAAGAGAAAATCATTAAGGGAATTCTTTGGGAGGATGTAGTGACAATGAAGTGCAATATCTACTTGTTCAAAATATATCCTAAGTTCACCTAGCCTAATCCTAAAAAAAGTTTTGTCTTTTCGAAAGAACTTACTAACCGAATCATTCTTTTCCTTAAGTATATCACTAGAAAAATTTCCCAACTTATCCATCAGAGAGAGTTGATCTGATTGAGGCAAAGAATTTAGAACCTCAAGGCTTTGTTCTGAAAATGTAACCTGATACACATCTACACGATAAGTAAGAAATTTTAGAAATCAACTAGAACAAGCTTATTGCAATAGGAAAATTTTAGTCCTTACATTGTTCTTAAAAATTGATATTCGTTATTGTTAATGGGAAATATTAATACAAAGGCATCAAATGATCTAGTAGAAGCTAGAAGAGTAATGCTAGAAGAATCGAAAGCATTACGAATTGCAGCTGATCGACTAGAAGAGTCTTTACTGAAACAAGCGATAGACATGTTGCTAAAAACCACACACAAAGTGGTCATTACTGGTATTGGTAAGTCAGGTCATGTGGGAAAAAAAATAGCGGCTACCTTTAACAGCACAGGTACACCAGCGGCCTTCTTGCATCCATCCGAAGCAGTTCATGGAGACCTGGGAATTCATCAGGATGGAGATGTTGTAATCTTCTTGTCCAATAGTGGCTCAACTCCAGAATTACTTTTTCTAGAGCCCATTTTAAGATCTAGAAATGCTAAAATAATTGGTATACTTGGTAACATAAACAGTCCACTCAAAGAAAAAGTGGATGTTTACCTAGATGGCTCGATAAATAAAGAAGCTGATAATTTAGGTGTTGTTCCTACTGCGAGTTATGCGGTTGCCTCCTCACTGGGAGATGCGATTGCATCCGCCTTAATGTTAAGAAGAGGCTTCAAATTAGATGATTACGCAGAAACCCACCCCGCAGGACAACTAGGAAGAAACTTGATATTAAAAGTCGAAGATGTGTTACACAAACCCCCAAAGGTTGCTTGTTTATCAAAAGGTGCAACCATGCAAGAAACTATAATAGAGATGTCCAAACGGCCCCTTGGTGCCGCCTGTATTATAGAAAACGATAAGCTATTAGGTATTGTAACTGACGGAGATCTACGAAGAGCTCTGAATGAAAATGACAATCTGTTAAAATTAAGTGTCTCCGAAGTGATGTCCACAAACCCACTTTTTATTGACCCAAAATCAACTCTAGGAAAAGCCCTTGAGTTAATGGAAAAAAGAAGTCCTAGTCCGGTATCAGTTTTACCGGTTATCGAACAAAACACTCAAAATTTTTTAGGAATCTTGCGTTTGCATGATATTTACAACGGATGACAAAAAAACAAAAGGTAAAGGTATTGCATAGATTAATACCAGCACTTGTAATGGTTTTGCTTTTTTGCGGACTTTTTTATCTTGGGCTACAAGCTAACAGGGCGTATTCCGAGTATCGTCATTGGAAAACAAGGGAAAGTGTACTTGTTAAAGAACTAGAAGATCTCAGAGAAGAAGCAAAGCAGCATCAAACATTTCTAGATCGGTTAAGAAGAAACCCTGATTTTCAGGATGAGGTGGCAAGAAAAGAACTAGGCTATGGATACAAGGATGAATGGCTTTATCGCTTTCCACCCACAAATAGCAATATTGAATGAAAGGTTATTCCGACAGGAAAACTCAAGAGATAAGAGACAAACTTGAAGACTTCGGTCAATCTGAGGTTTTGCGATATTGGGGAGAGCTTAATGAACAAGAAAAAGATAAATTAATTCAACAAGTTTTAACATTAGATTTTGATGAATGCCAAAAGGCATGGGAAGACATAACTTCTCCTTCACCTTCTCCAAAGAACCTTTCTGTCCCCAATAATGTTTTCAACGAGAAAAAAACCCCACTAAAAACCAATGAATATAGAGAATTAGGTGAATCCCTAATCTCATCATCAAAGGTTGCTGCTTTTACTGTAGCTGGAGGGCAGGGTACCCGGTTGGGACACAGTGGACCAAAGGGTACATTCGTAAGTGGGCCTGTCTCTCATAATACATTATTCCGACAATTTGCAGAAAACCTAACATACTTTTCTAATAAATTCAGTACCTTGCCTTTCTGGTTCATCATGACCAGTCCAGCCAACCACTCCCAAACTGTAGATTATTTTAAAAAATCTAACTACTTTGGGTATTCAGAGAAAAACATAAAAATATTCTCTCAAGATACGATTCCTGTTTTTGATGAGAATGGAAATTTTTTACTAGAACAAAAACACAAAATAGCAACTAGCCCAAACGGGCACGGTGGGTCACTCAAGGCTCTGGCACAGTCTGGCTCATTGGAGTTAATGAAAAACGAAGGTATCGATTACATAAGTTATTTTCAGGTAGATAACCCATTAGTCTACTGCTTAGACCCCACATTCATTGGTCTACATGCCAACGAAGAAGCAGAAATGTCATCCAAGGCAGTACGAAAAACAGAGCCCAATGAAAAAGTGGGCTTATTTGTTGTAGAAGGAGAAAATTCTGAAGTCTTAGAATACAGTGATGCACCCGAAAGCACCCTCAATGCCCGTAACCCAAATGGCACCCTAAAGTTTGGATTGGGTAATATTGCAATCCACATGTTCTCAAGAAAATTCGTGGATCAATTAAGTGGTGTTAAGAGCAGCTTTAATTTTCGATTACCGTTTCACGCAGCTCGTAAAAAAGTCTCTGCTGTTAATCGAAAAGGCATCATTGAGACACCTGATAAACCAAATGCAATTAAAGCTGAAATGTTTGTTTTTGATGCTTTGCCTTTAGCGAAAAACAGTCAAATTTTAGAAATTTCTAGAAATCAAGAATTTGCTCCTATAAAAAATGCACATGGGTCTGACTCAATAAAGTCTTCGGTAGAATTGCAGCTTGAAAGAGCTAAAGATTGGATTCAAGACGAAGGAGAAATCGCAGAGCCAATTAATAACTTGGAAATTTCTCCTCTTTATGCTCCCACAAAAGCTTATTTTAGAGAAGAAAGACAAAAAAATACTCCTTACACTTTGCACAAAACAAAAAAGGGTACACTCTTGCTACCAAAACATAACTTTACTTACAAAGATGATTGATAAAAAACTAAACCAGGCAAAAAAAGATAAACTCATACTTGATTCTACATTCAATAATGTGTGTGAGTTTTTAGAACTCAAACCTATGCCAACTTGGGTAATTGAAAGCTTGGAGGAGTTGGTAAATTCTGAAAACTGGCAAGAAATCAATGACCGCTTCCACACTCATCTTGCCTTTGGTACGGGTGGGATGCGGGGGCGCACCATTGGTAAGACGGTAACTACAGCTGAAAGAGGTGGCACAAATGAAGATGAAGCCCCAAAGTTTGCTGCCGTTGGAAGTAATACTTTAAACGAACTAACACTTTTACGGGCAACCAAAGCACTTTATCAGTATCTTGAATCTTGGTTGGCCATTGAAGATGAACTAGAGCAACCCCGATTAGTGATTGCTCATGATGTTCGGCATTTTTCTGCCAAATTTTCAAGTATAGTTGCTGGAGCCTGGAAGCAATTAGGTGGATATGCCATGGTCTTCGATGGTCCACGCTCTACGCCTCAACTAAGTTTCACTATACGAAATCGCTTAGCTCATGCTGGCGTTGTTATTACGGCTAGTCATAATCCGTATCATGATAACGGATTTAAAGCATACTTTTCGGACGGAGCCCAACTAGTCTTCCCACACGACCGGGGTGTTGTTTCTCTATATAACGAGCTTTGTTTTAATGAAATAACCCCGTGGTTAGAAAAAGATGACCTCCCCAAACCGGTTACCTTACCGACAAGCGATGATATGGCTTACAAAGGTGCCCTTGAAGATGCTGTCTTAAATCCAGAACTCTTAAAATCCAATCCTCCTAAAATTGTGTTTACGCCTATCCATGGAACAGGTGCCATATCATCAGTGCCGGCACTTTGGGATCATGGTGTTAATGTAGCCTTAGTTGATGAGCAAGGAATCCAGGACCCCAATTTTAGTACTGTCTCTTCTCCAAACCCCGAAAACCCCGAGGCACTGGCATTGGCAATTAAAGTAGCTAAAAAAACTAAATCTGATTTTGTGATGGGCAGTGACCCTGACTGTGATCGGATAGGTTTGGCCGTAAGAGACTCCAAAGGACAATTCCAATGCCTTTCAGGCAACCAAGTTGCTTCTATGTTATCCGAATACAGACTTAGTGCACTAAGAGCTAAGCAAGTGATACGTGATGGCAATGAGTCGAGTTTTGTCCTCCTAAAAACTTTTGTAACCTCACCAATCATTTCTAAAATAGCGGAAAATTATGGTGTTGGCTGCATTAATACACCTACAGGCTTTAAGTGGATGGCAGAAAAAATGGGAATTTATGAGCAAACAGCGAGGCTAAGGGCAAAAGAAGAAGAAGGAATAGCAGTTGATTTTGATGAGACTGAGCTATTTGCAAGAATGGACATTTTATCCCGCTACTCTAAATGCGTGGTTCTTGCCGCTGAGGAGAGCTATGGCTATCTACCATTTGACCTTGTACGCGATAAGGATGGCAATGCATCTGCACTTGCTATTTCTGAAATGCTGGCACATCTCATTTCCCTCGGAACAAGCCCACTTGAGTTTCTTGACACCCTTTACCAAAAATATGGGTTTCATATGGAGAAAACAGAAAATATTTACTTTGAAGGTGCTGAAGGTAGTGCGATTATCAATAAGCTCGTTAGCTCATACCGAGAAAATCCACTTAAAGAGGTTGCTGGCGCAAAAGTAACTAGGGTTAAGGACTATAACGAAGACGGATTTATGGATGAGGATGGGGTTGAGTTACCCCAATTAAACTTTATTGAGCTCACTCTCGACAATGCGTTTTCAATCGCAATACGACCTAGTGGAACAGAACCGAAAATAAAATACTATCTTTTTGGATGCGAATCCTCTAATCCGACAAACCTAGAGGAATCTAAAAAGAATGTTGGCGTAAAAATGGATGAGATAAGCAGTTTTTTAGTCCAAGATGCTCATGCAAGAACAGCAAAGTAAAGGTTTCCTAAACCAATTTAGGTTACGAGCGTTTTAAACCAAAAGTGATGCTGGGCATTCTATTGCCTGCCCAAGGCTTTGCAGGAAAGTGGCACCAACAGCACCATCAACCAAGCGATGATCGCAGCTAAGGCCTAAAATCATTCTCTCTCCAGCCACCACACTTCCATCTTCTGAAACTACAGCTTTCTTTTTGGCTGCCCCCACAGAAAGTATAGCTGCATTGGGCGGGTTTATTATCCCACTAAAGAAATCCAAATCATACATTCCTAGATTGGTGACAGTAAAGGTTGATCCTGTCATTTCCTCGGGTGTAATTTTCTTGGTACGAGCCTTTGCAATTAAGGCTTTAGCGGTATTGGATACCTCCAGAAGGCTCATGTGGTCTGCATTTCGAATCACCGGAGTAACAAGCCCATCTTCGACTGCAACACCAAATGCCAGCGAAATTTCTCCATGAATCAAGATATGATCCTCTTGCCATGATGAATTAATTTCTGGAACCTGTGAAATGGCAGCGGCACATGCCTTGAGTACTAAATCATTTATGCTGACCTTAAAAACAGAATCACCGCTAGGTTCACCCATATGTGCAAGTTTTCGGTTGATCGATTCTCTTGCTAGCCTAAGAGGGCGTGCATCTACCTCTTTTTGTAGGTAGAAATGTGGTATTGTGGTCTTCGATTCAAGGAGGCGCCTGGCAATAACAGAACGCATCTTGGAGATAGGTTTTTTCTGATCCTCTTTCGTAGAATCAGTATTAGTTGCTTTTACATAACTAGTAATTTGTGGAGTTTCTGAACCCAACAAGTCTTTACGAACAATTCGACCGTTAGGACCACTTCCTAAGATTGTAGACAAATCAATCTTTTGATCCTTGGCAATTTTTCTAGCTAGGGGAGAAACTAAAATTCGAATGTTTAAGGAGCCATTCTCACTAGTTGTCTCATCGATTAATCTGCTTGTCTTAGGAGAATCCGCATCATGTGAATGATTATCTTCCACAACGGTAGAATTTTGCTTTGGCTCATTATTTTCTGGAGAATTACTTTGATCAACTGACGGAATTTCTTCCCCTTCTTTGCCAACTACTGCGAGTGGTTTTCCAATTTCTACCTCGTCTCCTTCCTGAGCAAATAATTCTAAGAGAATACCATCATCGAAATTTTCAAGCTCCATTGTTGCTTTATCCGTCTCAATTTCGGCAATAATATCTCCATTGGTAACAGCATCCCCAGCTTTCTTGTGCCATGTTACAACAGTACCTGTAGTCATGGTATCGCTTAACTTCGGCATCTCAATTATCGTAGCCATATCTTTAACTTAAAGAATCTCAAGTGCTCGAGTGAGCACACGATCATGGTTTGGAATCTGATAATTCTCCAAAGCTTTACTGTAAGCCTGTGGAGCATCGATCGCTGAAACTCTTTTGATCGGAGCATCTAAATAGTCGAAAGCCTGATCTTGTATTAAAAATGAAATTTGAGCACCCACCCCACAAAAAGGCTTGTTTTCTTCCACCAACAGGACTCGGTTAGTCTTTTTAACCGTCTGTAGAATCGCATCAACATCTAAGGGGCGAATCGAACGCAGATCTAAAACCTCTACAGAAACCTTGTGTTTTTCTTCGAGAGTTTCAGCGACCTCCATGGCTGTATGCACGGACCTTCCGTGAGCGATGATAGAAAGGTCATTTCCTTCCTTTGCAAGCCTGGCTTTACCTAAGGGAATAAGGAAATCTTTTTCATCAGGAACTTCATCCTTAAGATTATATAGGATAGTATTTTCCATAACGCACACCGGATCATTATCGCGAATCGCTGATTTTAACATTCCTTTGGCGTCAGCAGGTGTAGAAGGGCAAATCACCTTGAGACCCGGGGTGTTGGCGGCAAAATTTTCTGGAGTATGTGAGTGAGTAGCACCGACATTCGTACCTCCGTTCGCTGGACCCCGAAACACTATAGGCACATTAACCAATCCGCCGGACATATACCTAACATTGGCTGCATTATTAAAAATCTGATCAAATGCAACATAGCAAAAACTCCAAAACATAAACTCAACAACAGGTCTCATGCCCATCATCGCTGCCCCAATGGCAAGACCAGAAAAAGCAGCCTCACTAATAGGAGTGTCAATAATTCGATCGGAGCCGAATTTTTCCAACATTCCTTCGGAGACCTTATAGGACCCCTTAAATTGAGCCACTTCTTCACCCAATAGAACTACATTAGGGTCAAGTTCTATTTCTTCTGATAATGCTTGGTTCAGGGCTTCCCTGTAGGTTATGACAGACATGGTTAGGTTAAAGGGTTCAAGATTCAGTGGATTCGAAAAACATGGTCCCCTGCGATTTTCTTTCCGATGGATTGTCGGTTTCCCAATAGATATCATCCATTAGTTCAGAGGGGTCAGGATATGGGCTTGCCATCGCAAATTCTGCAGAGGCCTCGGCCTCATCTTTGGCAGACTGATCTATTTTTTGTGCCTGTTCATCGGTAAGACTGCCATCCTGAATTAAGAAATCCTTGTAGAGATTGATTGGATCTTTATTTTTTTTGTACTCCTCAATCTCTTCCTTACTTCGGTAAGTTTGGTCAGGGTCTGCCACCGAATGTCCCCTGTAGCGATAGGTTGAAATTTCTAAAACAGTTGGCTTTGATTCTTCCCGAGCAAGGGTAAGAGCTTTATGTACCGCTGAACGAACTTCATAGAGATCGTGACCTTGGTGGACGGACCAATTCACATCAAAAACTTCACCTCTCCTGGCGAGTGGCTCCCCTGCGGAGTGCCTAGATTCAGCGGTACCCATGGAGTATCCATTGTTTTCAATAATATATATAACAGGGAGTCCCCAAAGCGAAGCGAGGTTCAAAGACTCATAAAATGGGCCTTGGTTTGTTGCCCCATCCCCCATGAAACAAAGGCAAGCCCCTTTGATTCCCTTGTGCTTGATGGCATAGGCAAAGCCTAGCCCAAGAGGAGTTTGACCTCCAACTATACCGTGCCCGCCCCAAAAGTTTTTATCTGGAGCAAAAAAATGCATGGAGCCACCTTTACCTTTAGAACATCCTGTTTTCTTGCCTAATAATTCTGCCATACATTCATCCATATCCATACCAACAGCCAACGCGTGTCCGTGGTCACGATATGCGGTGATTACATGATCATCTTCAGTCATAACAGAAACGGAGCCAACCGCAACTGCCTCTTGGCCGATGTAAAGATGAAGAAAACCACCTATGTGACCTTGCTGGTAAGCCCTCAAAGAGCGTTCCTCAAATCTACGAATTCGAACCATTTGGGCAAAGAGGCGAACTTTCTCTTCTGGCTCCAGAGAGGTATTAATGGGGTCTTCTAAAAAATTGGAATGATCATCAGAAGGAAGACTTGGATTAGAATCTTTTGCAGGAGGTTCAGCTCCATCAGAATCTTCTATGTTTGTGTCGTGATAAATACCGTCCATCTCCTCTATATATCGGTTAAATGGGGAGTTGCTTCAATCTTTAAATCGGGTGGGGATACAGAACAATCAGCCCGTAATCCCCAAAATCCTGAATGTCTCTTATCGTAAAAAGGCCAAACGAGTTGATGGTCAGAGGATGGAATGGTGAGTTGATCAATCTCAGCGCGATGGAAAAACTTAAAAGCACCTTCGTTAATTGGCTTGGGGGTATCCTTAAATGGTTTGTTGCACATGATAAGAAACATCAACCAATGATTTTTTCCCTCGTAATTTTTTTCTGAAATGTAGCCGAAAGGCTTAAGTTCCTTTTCATCAATTAATACACCTGTCTCCTCTTTCGCCTCTCTTTGAGCACATTCAACAGGCGATTCCCCGAGATTCATTTCTAATTTACCCCCGGGAGGACTCCACAATCCTAAGTTAGGTTCCTTTTTCCGCTTAATTAGGAGAATCCTGCCATGATTGTCATTTATAAAAAGTAGACAGGAGATTTTAAATTTCATGGAAAAAATGCTTGTTTAAGGAAGACGACTGCTAGAATGTGTAAAGCTCAACCGTCCCTATTGCCAATGATGAAAACAGTTTTAAAGACATTAATATTTACAATAGCCCTGTCCTCTTTGCATTTAAATGGCCAAGATGAATCTGATAATGTAATTCAATTAGATGGTTCCGTTGAGGTCTCGAGAGTAGGAGATAGTTGGTTGAGATTTTCTGTTCCCTTTCTCGTCAAAAGCCATCCTGACATGGAAAATTTGGCTGGAGGCAAACCCAGTTCCATGGAAGAACTTTTTAACCCTGAATTTATCGATAATTTAGTAATAAAACTCACAATTTGCTACAGGAATGAATTTAGACGCAAATATATACGAGGGGATAAGAATGATATACAATTCAATGACTATTACTCTGCTTTGGTTGAGGTTCAGATCTTGAAGATTGATCGTAGTAAGAAAACAGCCGTATTTCTTCTACCAGCCTTAATCGCAGAGCGGGATGATTATACTGGATCCACCCCAAAATTAACTGGTTATGTCATTGAATTTTCTAGAAATGGCCAAACTTTTGATGTTTCTGACACCGTAGCCTTCGAAAGATATACGAATCCAGATATCCTTGAGAAGTTTAAAACAGAAGCACTTAGTAAGAGCGTTTCAAATGAAGGAATCTTGATACCAGGACATTTAATAGACCCATCATATTTGCGTAGCCTAGGTCCAGTTTCTTGGGGTCCGTAAATTACAATTTGCCTTATCGGACAAATCAAACATTAGCATAAAAAGTGGGCGTTAAAAAAT
>Ga0181558_10000551_pt1 | contig 34855 bp, 39 predicted proteins | sample 011ome_22_FD_133754 | JGI IMG/M metagenome (GOLD analysis project Ga0181558, IMG submission 133754) | Coastal salt marsh microbial communities from the Groves Creek Marsh, Skidaway Island, Georgia - 011507BT metaG (megahit assembly) | ecosystem: Environmental > Aquatic > Marine > Intertidal... | reverse complement strand
TCTTTACTTTGTGTGTTTTAGTACTCGTCATAACTTTAGAACTCGTTAAACTCATCCTCATCTTCTTCGTCAAAGAATTCATCGTCTAAATTATGAGGATCAGTACTGGATATTCCAGATTTACTTATAGGTTTGCATCCTGGTAGGAATGATTTTGATTTGGAGAAGTTATGCAAGGGCTAATAATCCTCTTGATAAGAAAAGACATATCGTCATTTTCTATTCTTTTCTCCCTATAGTGATTACCGGTATCAGTGTTTTGATTTTGATGCAGTTGGGCTTCGATATAAATTTCTCTATATTCCTTCCCCTTTCAACTCTACTTTTCGTAATCGTTTATTTGTTCACTGAAAACAGAAGTGACCTTTTCAAATTTCTGGTCAATATTCCGTATTCTGAAGAGAGAGCAGCTTACAAGGAAGTGAATGACAGGTTAATTGAGTATCTTGCCAGAACCCAAACAGATGAAAAGATATCGTTGAAGGAAGCGATGGGAAGTATTGAAAAAGCATTTATAGCAAGAGCCCTGGAACTGAAGGGCGGGGATCATAACCTTGCCGCAGAAATGCTTTCTATTTCAATGAGTACTATATACAGAAAGGAAGATAAGTCAGCCGCAAATGATGCAAAATAAAAGCGATTCAATCTATTACTTACGTCGCGAGAACTTTCTCACAGCCTATTATTTACTATTTTCGAGTTTCTGAATCCGCCTGCCAAGACCAGCCAGCTTTTCTTCCACTTCATCCTCGAATTCATCACTGTAGGTATTTTCCTGCAACTCCAGCTCTCGCAGTCGCATCTTTTGCATTCTTTCTTTATGCCCCAGGGAAATAACGACAATCACGAGAACAATACCGCTCACTGTTACTGCTGTCAGGAAAACTGCCAATTCAACACCCATAGAAATTCCTCATTAACAGCGAGCCGCTGCTATAAATCAATCGATTGAAATTATTTTATCTGAATTTGTTCCTGAGCGAACCCACACCACGGCCCAACAGGCTAACTCCCCACTCGATACCATCGATGGTGAGCTTCACGGTACCCAGGACACCGAGCTTGATCTTGTCCCACCAGTGCAGGTCCATGAAGCCGTTGCTCATGCGCATGGCCTTGTAGGTGTAGCGATTCTGCTCCATGCAAAAGGCCAGTGCCGGGATATGCCGGGAGGTAATCAGCGCTGCGATAAACAGGAACAACAGGCCAGGCAGGATGGGCAGGAGAATACCGAGCACACCCAGTGCCACAAAGAAAATCACCAGCGCAAAGCTGATGATTTTTCCGACTGTATGTTTAACCTTTTCTACCATTGCAGAGTTAACCTGTTCCTAATTGTGTTGTAGGTCGGAAGAGTCCGCAGGACGTCATCCGACGCACATTGCGTTAATCGTAATAATAGTAATGACGTTCATACGCTGGCTTCTGTTTCACCGGCGCCAGGAAGAAGTAGAAGATCCAGGCAAACCAGCTCAGGAATATGATGGCCAGGATCCAGCAGACCTTTTCGCCCCCGGTAGTCTTGTTGGAATCCGCGATTATCAGGATCGGCAGCAACCAGACGAAAAAGACTCCGGCCATGAATAACAGGGCCAGTCCAAATGTCAGTACCGGCAACAGCGCTACGCCTACCATGGCGATCAACACAAGGATGAAAAGGGTCGTTAAAGCTTTCATTTTGTTACTCCCGTTGGATTATTGACCAACTTTCTATCGTTTTACCCATTTATGTTGCGAGTTTCGTGCCAAGTTTTTTTATCTATATATATCAGTATGTTATATATTACTGATACTTTTTGAACTACAAATATAGCCACATTTACCCCAACTAGTGGCCTAAATCACCACGCATGAAATTCACGTTGTATTTACCCCCACAGACAGGTGTAATACGGACAGTCCAATCCAGGGAACAGATCCATGAAGCAGTGGCTGACCACTAAAAAGGCAGGTGTGCTCGACAAGTACCGGTCCGTGATCCGGGAAAAAGCCATCGACCAGGCCAAGGTGGAAATCGCACTAGCCGGCAAGGAAGTCACTGACTATACCGCCGAGCAACTGGAAGTGATCGTCAAAGACCAGGAAGACAAGATCGTCCAGAAATACCGCAATTCCACGCTCGTGGTGTTCCTGCTCGCACTGGGCATTTATTAAAGGCTGACTGCACATGTATAACTGGCTGAAAATTGGTGCGTTTATTGCCCTTGGCCGTTTCCTGAAACCCAGGTTGAAAGGTCTGCTGGTGCTGGTCGTGTTCTGGGTCATCATCAGCTTCCTGCATGACGAATATGAAAGCTACGTCGAGCTCTCGGGTAACACGGACTACCTGGTCACTGCGGCACTGGCCAAGATCGCCCTGTACCTCATTGGCTTTGCACTCTATGTATTGGTTATTGAGCGCAAAATCCTGAAACGCACCGCTTCCCAGATCCAGGCCCAGCAAATCCAGGAACGACCCCCGGGTGAAGATGACGGGTTTGATTTTCTGCGGGAAAAGAAAAAACTCAGCAACCAGGCTGACAAGCTGCTGGAAAAATAATTCATTATGTCCGGTTTTGAATATCTCTCTGTTCTCCTCTCTATCATTATCGGCCTTGGCCTGACTCATATCGCTAAGGGTATTACGCGTTCCGTCATTGCCAGGGAAACTGACCAGACCCGCCTTGTCTACGCGTTGTTCACCATACTGGTCATCCTGCTGAACTGGTGGGTCATTTTTCAGTGGAGCGATCATGAAAACTGGACCTTCAGTGAGTTCCTTGTTCTGGTGGGTTGGGCCTTTGGTCATTACCTGATGGCCATCACGCTCTATCCCCCGGCGGACTCCCATTCCGGTAGTTTCGAAAATTACCGTCACTGGTTCATGTGGACATTCGTGGTGATGACTTTTATGGACATGGCGCAAACCGCCTTGCGCGGGGATTTCTTTAACCCCTGGTACTACTCAATTTTTGTTGGTCACTACTCCCTGTTGGCTTTGTCCGGCATTTTTATTAAATCCTCACGTTATCACCGCATACTGAGCTGGTGGTTCCTGGGTGTGACATTAACCTGGGCACTGATCGTTCGACGCTTCCTCGGATAAATCCATAAATTGTAATGACACGTACCTGACTCCAGATGACAAAGGACAGATTATGAGCTGGCAACTGGCTGAAATACCCGACTGTACTGAAGACTCACCCTGCGATCCGGTGGCACTGGTGCTGACACCCCGAGCCAAGGACATCGGCGCTTTTGAAGTGAAACGCGCCCTGCCCGCGCGGCAGCAACAGCGCATCGGTCCCTTTATCTTTTTCGACCAGATGGGGCCTACCGTGTTCGAAGGTGACATTGCCATGGATGTGCGCCCGCACCCTCACATTGGGATTTCCACTATCACCTGGTTATTCGAAGGCGAGATTGAGCACAGGGATAGCCTGGGCTACGAGTTGGTCATTCGCCCCGGTGAAGTGAACTGGATGACAGCCGGGCGCGGCATCGTGCATTCAGAGCGCTCCCCGCAAAGCCAGCGCGATATCAATGCGCCCCTGGGCGGCATCCAGGCCTGGGTGGCCCTGCCGATAGACAAGGAGGAAATTGATCCAGCCTTCTATCACTACACGGACGACCAGATTCCCCAGTTTGATGAAGACGGCGTACGCATCTCGTTGATTGTGGGCGAAGCCTTTGGCCAGTCCTCACCCGTCATTGCCCAGTCAAAAACCCTTTACGCCGAGATCAATCTCGAGAATGGAAAATCTTTCGTGGTACCGGATGAGGCCGAAGAACGCGGCCTGTATATCTATTCCGGTTCACTGGACATTGCCGGCACAGCATTCACAGAGGGCTCCATGATAGTCATGAAACCCGGCATGGTTGTCGAAGTCACTGCAAGCAGTGTAACGAAAATGATGTTGCTTGGCGGTGATGTACTGGAAGGTGACAGGCATCTCTACTGGAATTTTGTTTCAAGTCGCAAGGAGCGTATTGAGCAGGCCAAGGATGACTGGCGTAAAGGCCGTTTTGAAAGTGTTGCCGGGGATGATGAATTTATTCCCCTGCCGGAAGACCAGTAAAAAAGTTAAAGCACCCTAATCCCTCGCCGGCCTCTTCACCGCTTTATCCGGCTTTTCCAGGTTTTTCTCGATCGCCTCACACAGGGCTTTGACCACTTCTACCCGTGCAAGCTTCTTGTCATTACCCGGCACAATCGTCCACGGCGCATATTCGGTACTGGTATGGGCCACCATGTCATTCACCGCGGCTTTATAGTCATCCCATTTATCACGGTTGCGCCAGTCTTCATCGGTAATCTTATGCGCCTTCCAGGGCGTTTTTTCCCGTTCCTTGAAACGCCTGAGCTGTTCATCCTTGCTCAGGTGAATCCAGAACTTGAGCATTATGATCCCGTTCTCACAAAGCTGCTCTTCGAAATGATTGATCTCATTATATGAACGCTTCCATTCATCTTCACGGGCAAAACCCTCAACGCGTTCCACAAGAACGCGGCCATACCAGGAGCGATCATAAATCGAGACATAACCGGCAATAGGTATGTGACGCCAGAAACGCCACAGATACTGATGTGCCTTTTCCTCATCGGTTGGCGCCGCCACGGAGATCACCTTGTACAGGCGGGCATCGATAGCACGTGTCACACGACGAATTGCACCGCCCTTGCCAGAAGCATCCCAACCCTCAAATACAGCCACCACGGTTTTTTTCTCATGGTGTGCTTTCCAGGTCAGATCAAAAAGTTTTGCCTGGTAATGACTGAGCTCTTCATCGTATTTTTTATTTGAAATCGTCCTGTCGAGATTGACATGGTCAAGTATGGTCAGGTGATTCGCCGGCAGGTCATCGGTCAGGTGTGTCACCGGCACCTCTTCGTTCTGCTCCGGTATGTTTTCATGGGCACCCAGCTTGGCTTCCATGGCGTTGAGCAGAATTTGCCCCACGGTGATATCACGGTAGCGTTTATCCGCAGCCTCGATCAGGTGCCAGGGTGAACTGCCTTTGTCCGTAATTCGGATTGCCCGTTCCGATACCGTTGAGAATTCATCATACTGTTTTGAGAATTTCTGCAGGAGAGGCGAAGTCTTGATTTTCATATCAAGGATATCCTTATCCTTGCGAACTCGTTTTTCCACAATGTCCTTGGACAGGTGAAACCAGAATTTCACGATCAGGGCGCCATCCTGCACCAACATGCGTTCAAACTCTACGATGCGGCGCAGCTTCTGTTCAAAATCGCCGTCATCCAGTTTGCCAAAAACACGATCAATGATCGGCCGTGTGTACCACGATCCAAACATGATACCCAGCGTGCCGCGGGGTGGTAATGCACGCCAGAAACGCCAGTAGTCCGGACGCATCTTCTGCTCATCGGTCTCGTCCCAGAAGGCATTGGTCTGAATATCGCGGGTATCAAGCCATTCACTGAGCCGGTTAACCACCTCACCCTTGCCTGCCCCCTCCACACCGGAGACTATAATGATGACCGACGAGTTGGATTTTTTCAGCGCCTGCTGGATATTGAGCAAGCGTGTATGCAGGTCCGGTTCTATTTTCCGAAAGTCTTCACGGGATATCTTGCGTCCCAGTTCCGCAGCTTCAAACATGGATCAGTTATCTTTGATTGTAGACAGTTGTTTTAATGTACATCGACAAGCAGGAAGACCTGTTGACACGGGTCAAAGAGATTCAGCTAAACATGGCGCGATCGAATCAGTCAGAATCTCAAATTGCTCAGCTATCCTTCTTTAAAAAATTGGACAGCAGGTCCACAGGCAGCGGGAAGACGATGGTGGATTTACCTTCCCCGGAGATTTCAGTCAGGGTCTGCATATATCTTAACTGCATGGCCTGGGGAGATTCAGACAGTTTTTGTGCCGCAGCAACCAGCTGCTCTGAAGCTTCGAATTCACCACTGGCATGAATCACTTTTGCGCGACGCTCACGTTCAGCTTCTGCCTGTTTGGCAATGGCTCGAATCATGCTTTCATCCAGGTCTACGTGTTTTATTTCAACGTTGGAGACCTTGATGCCCCAATCATTGGTCTGCTCATCCAGAATGGTCTGAATACCGACGTTGAGCTGCTCACGACTGGCCAGCATTTCATCCAGCTCATGTTGCCCAAGTATGGAACGCAAGGTGGTTTGGGCCAGCTGGCTTGTTGCTTCAAAATAATTTTCAACATTCACGATAGATTTTTCAGGGTCTACTACACGGAAATAGATAACCGCATTGACTTTAACTGACACGTTGTCACGCGAAATAACATCCTGGGTAGGCACATCAAATACGATGGTACGCAAATCCACTTTCACCATCTGTTGGATAACAGGGATGATGATGATCAGTCCAGGACCCTTGATGGTCTGGTATTTACCGAGGAAGAATACGACCGCTCTTTCGTATTCGCGCAGAATATTGATCGCAGCAAATAAAAATAATGCTGCCAAAACCAGAATGACTATTAAAAACGGTCCCATATGCGTACTCCTCTAATGTGATTCCTTTATTTAAATCAGATTTTTTTAACTATCAGTTCCAGGCCTTTGACTTCTTCAACACGTGCTTTGTCACCTTCTACCAATGGGGTATCGCTGACAGCTTTCCATAACTCACCGTTAATTTTCACCATGCCGGTCTTTTCAAAACCGGTAACTGGTTCTGCAGTCATGCCTACATACGTTTCTATACCGGAAACAGCACCCTGTTTCTGTACTTTCATAAATACCCGTATCGTATAGATCAGCAAGGCTGCTGTTGCCAAAGCTACGGCTGATATGAGGGAAGTGGAAACCGTATATACCCCCATATCCGTATCCACAAGAATCACCGCGCCAATCACAAACGAAATAATGCCGCCAACACCCAAGATGCCAAAACTTGGCATGAACGCTTCCGAAATAATCAGTATGAGCCCAAACAGTACCAGCCCGAGACCCGCGTAGTTGATTGGCAACAACTGCAAACCATAGGCTGCCAGAAAAAGACATATAGCCCCTGTAATTCCCGCAAAACCAAAACCGGGATTGTAGAATTCAATTATCAATCCATAAGCCCCAAGAATGCCCAGGATCAGGATAAGGTTGGGATTGGTAATCACTTTAAGAAACTCTGTGCGCCAGTCCGGCGTGTCCACCTGGATAATCTTGTCCTGCGTATCAAGCACCATGGTTTCACCACCCACCAGGACTTCCATACCATGCATTTGTGTCATCAGGTCTGCAATATCCGAAGCCACCAGGTCGATAACATTCATTTCAAGGGCTTCCTGTGCCGTCAGATTTGCTGCATCTGTCACGGCCGTTTCTGCCCACTCGACATTACGTCCATGCAACTCAGCCAGCCCCTTGATATAGGACACAGCATCATTGAGGATTTTTCTTTCCATTGCTGTAGAGCCTGACTCCGGAGTTTCCAGTTCCGGTGTTTCCTCTCCCGGTATATCGGTTGGCAACGAAGGCATGCCTATTTGTACTGGCGTAGCAGAACCCAGGTTTGTTGCCGGCGCCATGGCCGCAACGTGGCTGGCATAAAGAATATAGGTGCCTGCACTGGCTGCGCGGGAACCTGAAGGGTGAACAAAAGTGGCCACGGGCATATTGGATTCCAGGATGGCCTGGATAATATCGCGCATGGCAGTATCAAGCCCGCCGGGTGTATCCATGGTCAGTATTGCCATGTACACCCCTTCATCAGCGGCTTCCCTCAACCCCTGTTGCAGGTAATCACTCGTTGCAGGTCCGATTGCCCCTTCAATGGAAAACACACGTACAGTTTCCCCTTCGGAATAAAAGGCATTCTGGAGATAGGCCGATGCAGGAAGAAAGAGCAGAAGGAAGGCAAATAACGTAGACAGAACACGACCGGGGCCGGTTTTCATCATCAACGATTCCACTGATGACTTGTGTTGCCCTGTATTGAAGACTGTATTAAATAGCTTGCTGAACTTCCTGTTATGCCTGTTTTGTATCGCCATGCGAAGAACCTCATTGTTCCAGTAACACGACCAGTCAACTATACGTCTCACCTTGAAATAATCTCAAGGGGGAATCCATCTTACCAGTAAATTCCGCCACCATGGGCAATTAATTCGGTGATTTTGATCTCCGATAAGACAGCCAGCTGATAGCCATCACAATAACCAGCAGGAATGGCAACACGCCTTTGTTCACGGCCTGCCAGCCCACTGCATTCTGCAGTGCACCTGAGCTTAGTGACCCGATGGACACGGTGGAAAACACGATGAAGTCATTGAACGCCTGGGCCTTGTTACGTTCGTTGCTGCGATAGGTTTCCGATAAGAGAGAGGTTGCACCCACGAAAAGGAAGTTCCAGCTTAACCCCAGGAAAATCAGTGCTGTCATAAAATGCATCAGCTGCGTCCCCAACAGGTTGATCGAGACACAAAGTACACCGAACATGGCACCGGCAAACATCACACGCAACACACCAAAACGCACTATCAGTGAACCGGTAAAAAAGGATGGCGCAAACATGGCCATTACATGCCATTGAATAACCAATGACGTGTCATCAAAAAGAAAAGCTGCCTGGTCCATGGCCAGCGGGGTTGCTGTCATGACGAATGACATGACGCCGTACCCGAACATGGCGCAGATAAGCGCCACGATATAATCCGGTTGCCTTGCAATGGTTAATATCGATCTGCCAGGTGTTTCGTCTTTCTCCTGCGTCGCTTTGTTGTCATCCATCTTCAGGAAACTCAGCACGATAAAGCTGGTGACATAAACACCGATAACCGCCATATAGCTGCCGGCAAACTCGGCATTGTCTATCCATTCACGGGAATGCCTGGCCAGAGTCGGGCCCGCAATAGCTGCAACCACACCACCAAGCATGGTGTAGGACACTGCCTTGCTTTTATAGGCAATGGGCACACTATCAGCTGCAGTGAAGCGATAGTAATTGCCAAAGCCATTGAATATCCCGACACATGTGGTACCTGCCACGAAACCCCAGAAATTGTTATTCAGGATAGCAGTGCTTGCCAGAATACCGCCTCCTACGCCAAAGCCACAGGCCAGCAGGAAAGCGGCTTTACGACCAAACTTCTGCATCACCATGGCTGCCGGAATACTGGTACACATGACAGCAATAAACTGTACAGCCAACGGCAAGGTCGCCAGGGATTTATCAATGGCCAGGTTGTAGCCGACAAGCGCAGCAGTGGCGACAATGAGCGAATTGCTGCTCATCATCAGGGCCTGGGCCATGGTCAGAATGGGAACATTAGGGTGGAGTGACTTCAAAAAATATCCTGGCTGGTATATCAGCGCCAGTTATAACATCGCATTACTCATTATCCTATTTACCAAAAGGTTGTGCACTCACTTCTACCAGGATGACATAGTCTTCCGCTTCAACTTCAACCGTGCTGATCGGGTAAGGTGTGGCTTCAACTAAACGGAAATACCTGCCATTGAAATAATGCTCGGAGATATCAAGGCCCTGGAGAGTAAGGCCAAAATCAGTACGTTTTGTATTACTGTCGTCCAGCGTCTCCACGGCACGCATGATGACAGTCACTTCACCCGCTGTAATACATAGGACATCCGACGGACAACGCGACTCTGCCAGCACATCCAGGAACTTAAAGCTCAGGCTTTCATCCAGATTGATACTCTCACCATACACCAGGGCAATCTGCTCAACGGCAGGGTCGGACTCAAAACCATAATCCACCAGCTGAAACATAATGGTATCGGTATCCTGGACCTGCATCTGGACATCGGTAATCGTCCGTTGATCATTGATTTCTATGGCAGGAATATCAAGGATGCCGGTTTCAGAGGAAAAATCTGCTGGCTGAGCGACCGCATGTGGCACAGCTATGCACCAGGTCAGTGAAAGAAAACCCAGGAAGGCCATACCCACACCATATACCAGTGCAAATATTCTGTTTCTGTTGGGAACTGCACTTACCTGGGACATCACTAACTCCTGAAACTCCTTACTTTATGAAACCTTGCTTCTAAAGTCCGACTTCAAAAATGCGCCTTCCGGAAAACCTGGAAGGCGCAATCTTTTCCAGCGATATTATTTCCTGAATGTCATAAACAGGCCAATCTGCTTGCGGTATTGCTCGTATTTTTCGCCGAACTCTTCAATAAGACCGCCTTCTTCGTGACGAATTCCCTCGAAAATATATATTGTAAACAATAGCGCCAGGGTTAAACGGGTCACTGACATGTCAGGTGCGCACCAGAGGATAAAGATAAAACCCAGCATCATTGGATGACGACTGTAGCGATACATCCAGCGTTGCTTGAACTCCAGTGGTGTATAGGGCTTGTTATTAAAATATAACCAGGCCTGGCGCAACCCGAATAATTCGAAGTGATTAGTCACAAATGAGGATGCCAGCAGGTACACAATGCCAAACACATAACCAACAATCAGCAGTGCTCTTAATGCCTGCGTTTCAACATGCCACACTGAAGTATCTACAACCTGCCACAGACACATGATCACGATAGTCAAAATACCGGAGACCAGGACAAACGTTGCCCGCTCAAGATGACGAGGTATAACCTGGCAAAGTCTGTCCTTGAATTTTTTACGCGCCATCACACTGTGCTGTACACCAAACATGACGACCAGCAAGGTATTAACTACAAGTGCAATCACCGCGTTGCCATTAGCCACGTCTGCGAAACCAATTGGTGCAAAACCAGCGACGGCAAATATCAACCAGAACAAACCACCAGCGCCTATGGCATAGGCTGCCAGGGCATAGGTCAGTGCAAACATACGGCTACCCGTTTCATTTTCTATTACAACATTTTCTACAGCTTCCATTTTTCCCTCCAAAAATATTTAATTATTTCTATTGTTTTTAGTACTTCTGTTTCTTACTACGCTTACTATTTACTGCAATTTCTTTACCGCCCGCAGTGCAGTGGTAATGAATTCGTGTCATGACTTTCTTGCGCTCTTCCAGTTCGCCCGCACGGTCAACACAGGAAATCAGCCTGTGGTAATTACTCATTGATCTCCTCCTTTCACTTTTAAACCGACTAGTCGGTCTATTTCAAGTTGCTAAAAAAAGGGCTGCTGCCCTTTAGCTTCACTTTCCCCTACCTATCCACCATCCAGTAGATATTCCAGGTAGCGTTTAAAATGCCCTATTCCCTGGCCAAGGAATTCCTGATTTCCATGTGTCTTGGCAGTGATGATTGCCCCTTCTATGACCGCCAGGAAATGCCTGCTTAACTCCTTGCCATTGATCTTCTTTATATTCCTCGCACGAAGCGCCGGTGTAAAAATTGTGGCAACCCCGCGTTCAAATTCCTCGAATAATTCATCAATTTTCTCCAGTAACATGGGATGGCTCTGAGCCACCTCCAATGCCACGGAACCCAGTAAACATCCGTGCTGCCAGAGATCTGAACTCTTATCCTCGATATACTGGACAAAGGCGATGGCACGCATTACCGGATCTTCAATATCCCGGTAACTGCCACTCTGGATAATCTCTGTTCCCCTGCGCTCGTATTCCTCCAGGGCCTGCATTGCCAGTTCCTCTTTAGATTTGAAGGAATGGTAAAAGCTGCCCTTGGACACGCCTGCATGGGTAATGATTTCATCTACAGAAACCGCCCTGTAGCCCCTGCCCTCCATGACATCCAGCGTGGAGTTGATAATCTTTTCTTTGGCAGTGACTCGAGTCATGGGCGGGCAATATAAACCGACCAGTCGGTCTAGTCAACAGAAATTTGCTCCTTAGCTGAATTTTTTGTGTGACCGGTCAAGAATGGTGATTCAAGCGGATTTCAGGAAAGGAATTGCTGCGGGTCCGTGAACTCCAGTCCATGGGCCTGCGCAACAGCTTCACAGCACAGGTGCCCGTCATGCACATTAAGCCCCGCCAGGAATCCCGGATCTGCGGCCAGGGCTTTTTGCCAGCCGGCATCAGCAAGCCGAAGAATATAAGGCAACGTGGCATTGTTGAGCCCGAAGGATGACGTGCGCGGCACTACACCGGGCATATTGGCAACACAGTAATGGACGACACCATCCACGAGAAAAGTGGGATCTGAATGGGTAGTGGGCTTTGAGGTTTCAAAACAGCCCCCTTGATCAATGGCTACATCCACAACAACAGCCCCGGGTTTCATGCCACTGATGATGTTCTTTGTCAGCAGCTTGGGTGCTGCAGCCCCGGCGACCAGCACTGCTCCGATTACAAGGTCTGCCTCCAGGGCATATTTCTCAATACTGGCCTTGTTGGAAAAAACACAATGCACCCTGCCCGCAAAATTATTATCCAGTTCGCGCAGACGCGGCACACTGTTATCCAGGATAGTCACCTGCGCGCCCATTCCCTTGGCAATAAAAGCCGAATTTTCGCCGACTATCCCCCCACCGATAATAAGTACATGGGCAGAGTCCACGCCAGGAACGCCACCCAACAGGATGCCTGCACCGCCGTTGTCTTTTTCAAGACAGCTTGCCCCGGCCTGCACGGCCAGTCGGCCCGCCACCTCACTCATGGGGGCTAACAGGGGAAGCACACCATCGGGTGTATATACCGTTTCATAGGCAATGGCTGTTGCCCCGGATTTCATCAGCCCTTCTGTCTGGGGAAGATCGGGTGCAAGATGCAGATAGGTAAAAAGTACCTGGCCCTTGTCCAGTTGAGCAATTTCAACCGCCTGGGGCTCCTTCACTTTGACGATAAGCTCAGCTTTCTCAAAAACTTCCGCCGCGGAATCCACGATGGTTGCACCAGCACGGCTGTAATCATCATCGGTTACACCAATACCCAGGCCAAGGCCAGTTTCCACTATTACCTCATGGCCATGATGCACCAGTTCCACAACGCTGGTAGGCACCATCCCGGCACGATATTCATTGTCTTTGATTTCTTTAGGTACACCGACGAGCATTACATTTCCCCGCAGTTAACTAGAATTAATAAACTGTTAAGCAAAAATAGTGTCTACTTATTATCATATAACTACCCAATTAAAATTGCGCGTACTTGCCATGGATGTCCTGAAAAAAGCTGTACTGCTCCTTTCCCTGTTTCTGCCCGCCCCGGTATTCGCTCAGGACGATGTCCCGGTTGAGATTATTGTGGAAGGCAAGCAGCCCGGGCCTCCCATGTGGCGAGTCAAAAATGACGACAACACTCTCTATATTTTTGCCTGGTTATCCCCGATACCCGACAATATTTTCTGGGAATCACAGCGGGTTGAACAGGTCATCGCCGAGGCCCAGGAATACATCATGATGCCCGAAGCGGATGTCTCGGTTTCTCCCCTGGTGATGCTCAATCCCCTGAATATTGTCCGCGGCATGAGCCTGGGTAAACGCATCACCCGTAATGAGGACAAGGCCGAGTTATCCGAAGTGCTCCCTCCTGATTTGTACACTCGCTTTACCGCGTTGAAAGACATCTACTTCCCCCGAAACAAGAAAATTGAAAAAATGCGCCCGCTCATTGCCGGTGCACAGATGGAGCGCATCATCCAGAAAGAAGCAGGCCTTGTGCCGGCCTCGGATGTAGAAAAAAGAATCCGTCGCCTGACCAAGCGCAATCGCGATATCACCGTCACCGAAGTGAAATACGAACAACGACTGGAGGGTGGCTTCAAGGACCTGGCAAATCGGGCGGAAACCATGATGGACAGCTTCCCCTGGGAACTTGAGCTGTCCTGTTTCGAACGACAGCTGACCAAGGCAGAAGAAGACCTGGATGAAATGCTGTACCGGGCCAACACCTGGGCCCAGGGTTATATCCAGGAATTCAAGTTTATTCCCCTGCCGGGTGATGCCGATGATGACTGCACACAATTAATCGCCACCAGCAGTGAGAAGGATATGTACGAAGACATTACTACCACGCTGGAAAACCAATGGCTTACTGCTGCTGAAAATGCACTTGCTGCCAATGCCGTGACATTTGCTGTGCTCGATTTCAGTGAACTGCTTCTGGAAGACGGGCTCGTTGCTCGATTGAAAACCAGGGGATATGAAGTCGTGGAACCATAAATGGTTTAATCACGCCAACAACCATTTCCTGCGTTCAAGTCATCACGGGAATAATGATAGAAGAGCTTCAAAAAATTTTGTGCCGACCTATCAGGATTTCAAAAAACATCCGAAATGCACTGAAGAAACTATAGACCGGGTAACTGTAGGTGGCCGGTTCATTCTTTTCAAAAAGGTAATGGGACACAATCGAAAGACTATACCCCACCGCTATGGCTGAAAGAAGGAACCAGTAGTTCAGTGTTATAAAAAAAGTAACTCCCAGGATGATGGCACCGCCAATGGCCACGAAATGAAACAGCTTCGTGTATTTATGCTTGTGCCCGACAAGGAAGTAGCCTTTATAGAAGGCATCAAGGGATTCATATTCTTTTTTCATTGCTTTTATTCTATTTGTTCCAGAAACTCCTTTGTACCTCAATAAAAGGTTTTCAGGCAATACCGGGGCTGCAATAGCCATAGAATTACTCATGTTTATTTCTTTCTGGACTCTCCAGAAAGTGATGTTTATTCTCTACCTTATCTTTCCGAGCTTTTGCTTATAAGTAATAGGATAGCCAAATCATGAAGAATCTCATCCTGGGCTGTATTGGTATCGCCTGGTTACTCACTGTAACACCAGCGTATCCCCATCACGCTTTTGCCTCCGAATTCGACATCAACAAACCTGTCTCTCTTGAAGGGCCCGTGACACGAATGGAGTGGACGAATCCCCACGCATGGCTGTTTATGGAGTCTGAAGACGAGGACGGCAATGTCCAGTCATGGGCCGTGGAGTTGGTCGGCATCAATGATTTGCTGCGCCTTGGCTGGGGCAGAGACAAGGTGGAGGTGGGTGACATGATAAGCGTTCAGGGATTCGGGGCTCGCAACGGCACCAACACCGCCAATGCCGCGTCAGTCACAATTACTGAAACCGGTGAACTGCTCTGGGAGAGTGTGGCCAATAGTGGACGTGAAGGCCGGGAACGCAGGCGCACTCCGCTCTGATCATTCTCGTTTTGCCCTTAACGCGCAATTAAAAGGTACAACACATGAAGCGTATATTTTTACCTCTATTACTCATGACTTTATCCACCCCGCTTGCTGCGCAATGGCTTGGCATGCCTACTCCAGGCATTCCCCGCACAGCCGACGGCGCACCTGATCTGTTTGCACCTGCCCCTCGAACTGCTGCAGGCCTTCCTGAGCTGACTGGTCTTTGGCGCGCATCAGAGGTCATTGGCGACCTTGATGATGATTCCAAAGTTCAGCCATGGGCACGGGAAACCATGGCTGTTCACGAGCGTAATTACTATCGCGATGGTCCGATGATGCAGTGCAAGCCCGGTGGCCCAGGATATATTGCTGGAGGCCCAGCCGGCGGCGGCAGTCTGAGACAGATAGTTCAGAGTCCCACTGTAATTGCCATGCTCTTTGGCGACCTGACCTACCGGCAAGTATTTACAGACGGACGCACGCTTGAAGAAGATCCTTTGAGAAACTGGATGGGTTACTCAGTGGGTCGATGGGAAGGCGATACCCTGGTCGTCGAAAGCAATGGATTTAACAACAAGACATGGCTGCATGCATGGGGCCTGGAGCATACAGAAAACCTTCGCGTGACTGAACGCTATCAGCGCGTGGACTTCGGACATATGACGGTGGACGTGACGTTTGATGATCCAGGCACCTTTGATGAACCGCTTCACACTGTAGTGGAAATGATTTATGCCGCTGACGATGTCATTCTGGAAATTGTTTGCGATGAAGCCACAGAAGGTGGAGTCAAACACTGGGTAGGAGACAAGCTCTCCGATGCCAGGGCATCGGCTGTTGAACTCGATCAGGACACACTGGCTAACTATGTGGGTTCCTACGAAGGTATCTGGCTGGAGTACCTGACGACTGTTGTTGTGACCCTGGAAGATGGCACCTTGTACCTGAGCAGGAACGGTGAAGAGAAAGAAGAACTTATTCCGCAGTCCGAAAACACGTTTATCTGTGCCACGTGTACCTGGAGCCAGCCTTATGTATTTGATAACTCTACCAATGGGATGGCGCCATCCGTTCAGGAAGTTCAGGTATCAGGCCGGTGGGTGTTTGAACGAGTGGAGTGAATGGCACGCCCGAGAGGATTTGAACCTCTGACCTTTGCCTCCGGAGGGCAACGCTCTATCCAGCTGAGCTACGGGCGCAATAATCGGTTTAATTTTCTTATGTTGCCACTGGGCAACGCTGCTCTTTATCCTACGCTGAGCTACGGGCGCAATATCTTTGATCTTTGATCTTTGATCTTTGATCTTTGCTCCTTGCTCCTTCAACCTCCTTGCTCCTTCAACGCCGCCATCATAGTGGAAAAAACATCTTCACTCTAGGCTATCTTCTGGTCATAAACCATTCATTCCCGTAGAATCGCGCCTTCTTCGGCACTACTGCTTCTATATAGTCATGTCAGATTCTGAATCCCCAGCACCGGCTAAATCCATGCCCCGGTCATTTACTGCCCTGGAGTCTATTCCTTTCCGGTGGATTCTTTCCAGCCTGGGTACTTTTTTCCTGGCCATGCAGGGCCAGCTGGTGGTGCGTACGCTTCTGGCCTTTGAGCTGACCGGCAGCACCATGGCGCTGGCCATGGTGAACCTGGTGATTGCTACCCCCATGTCCCTTGGCCTGCTTTTCTCCGGCGCCATTATTGACCGCGTTGAACGCAGGGGACTCACGATCATCAGTCAGACCGTCGTGCTGGTCAATGAACTGATCGTACTGATCTTGCTGGTCCTTGGACATCTTGAATTCTGGCATCTTTTGGCCACCGCGTTTGTATTGGGGATTAATTTTCCATTCCTGATGCCAACCCGTACTGCCATGATCTATTCGTTGGTTGGAAGAGAAAGGTTGGGCAACGCCATGGCGCTTCAGGCCACCTCACTCAACGTCGCCCGCATCCTGGGCCCGGCTGGCATGGGCCTGTTGATCCCGCTGATTACCATGGAAGGCGCCTACCTGGTTTCAATCATGCTTTACGGGTTTTCCATATTTGCCATGTTCATGCTTCCCAAGTCCTATCCCGAGAACAAGGAACCCAAGGGCTTCTTTGAGGACGTGACCTACTCATTCAAATATGTGGCTCACAACAGAGCGATTCTGCTTTGCCTTATTTTTGGCCTCTTCCCTATGCTGCTGGCATTACCGATTATCAGTTTTCTTGTAGTCTTCACAGAATCCGTATGGGGCGTCAGTGAAACTGCGCTGGGCATCATGATGGGCAGTGTTGGCGTTGGCGGTATTATCGGATCACTTCTTGTGGCCAGACTGGGAGATACCATGAAACGCACACGGGTCATGATGTATGCCGCTATTATTTTTGCAATTTTCCTTTCCGGTTTCAGTATCAGTCCTTACTACCTGCTTGCATTACCCCTCCTGCTGATATCCAATATTTTTGCCAACATGAGTCAGACCCTGAACCAGACGCTGGTACAGCTATTGGCAGATAATGAAGTTCGGGGCCGCATGTCATCCCTGATGATGCTGACAGTTGGCCTGACACCTCTTGGCGTTCTGCCGGTAGCTTATTTCGCAGAAATCTATGGCATCGCCAACACCATGTTCATTGCCTGCATCCTGCTGGTATTGGTAGTTATGGCCTTCCTTTTACTGAGTCCCACCCTGAGAAACCTGGACAGTGACAAACGCCTGACAGGAATTCATGAAGTAGGCGATTGAACGAGTATTCATACCATTGCGTTATACTGGCGTTTTACTCCTGACACTAGGAAACATGATTCCAGGGTATGACTAACACAATTTACAAACCATCCCTTTCCCCCTGGACACCGCTAAGAAACAGCCGGACTTTTTTCTATCTCTGGATTGCCACCCTCGTTTCCAATATCGGCACATGGATGCACGATGTAGGGGCAGGCTATCTGGCCAGGGACCTGACTGATTCTGCGCTGGTGGTTGCCCTCATGCAGACAGCCACTGCCCTGCCCGCCTTCTTTTTATTACTGCCTTCCGGTGCCTTGGCCGATATTTTTGACCGTCGCAAGTACCTGCTGACTGCCAACCTGGGGATGACCCTGGTCGCGGCCTTACTTGGACTGCTCACCGTCACCGGTTATGTGCAGGTATGGTCACTGTTGGTAATGACACTCTTTATGGGTATTGGCACAGCCATGGTCATGCCGGCATGGCAGTCAATCATTCCGGAAGTGGTAAGCAAGCAAGACCTGCCGGGCGGTATCGCCCTGAATACCATGGGTATGAATATTGCCCGCGTTCTTGGTGCTTTTATTGGTGGCGTAATTCTCGCTGCAGCCGGACCAGGCTTTGTCTTTTTAACCAATGCAATCACGTTTACATTCATCATCATTGTCCTGCTGCGCTGGGATCGCAAGCCAATTGAAACAGCATTGCCGCCCGAACCACTGGTACCGGCAGTACGTACCGGCCTACGCTATGCCATTCATTCGCAACCCTTGCTTTATTCCATCTACCGCAGCATTGGCTTTTACTTTTTTGCCAGCGTCATGTGGGCACTCTTTCCATTGATTGCGCGTGACTTGCTGGGTGCGGATGAATTCCGTTACGGTCTGCTGTTTGCTTTTATCAGTGTCGGCGCCATCATCAATGCACTCTTCCTGCCAAGACTCAGGGCAAGGTATAACAACGACCAGATGATCACCGCGGCCTCTGTAGTCTTTGCTACCGGCATGATCATTACCGCGGCAACGCAGGTGTACATAATTGCACTGTTTACGCTCGCACTTTGCGGTTCTGCCTGGATCACGGTAATGACATGCGCCCAGACAGCAGCGCAAACTGCCCTGCCCAACTGGGTACGATCCAGGGGCATGGGTGTATTCCTGACTTTCTTCATGGGCTCTCTGGCAATCGGGCCGGTGGTCTGGGGTGGTCTTGCGCAACTGCTGTCCATCCCGGCTGCGATATATATCGCCTCATTTTCATTGGCTGTTGCAGCTTTTATTACACAACGCTGGCCAGTTACTGGAAACGAAGACATGGATCACTCCCCGTCGGGTCACTGGTCAAAGCCACAGCCTGACATTGCAATTTCCCCGAACCAGGGACCGGTAATGATCTGTGTGAGCTACCAGGTCAGGGAAGATGCCAGGAGTGAATTCCTGGCAGTTGCAGAACAACTCGGCAAGGCACGCCGGCGAGACGGTGCCTGGGAATGGAACGTGATGGAAAACATTAATGCACCCGGCACATTTCAGGAGTTTTACCTGGTCCATACCTGGCTTGATCATTTACGCCAGCATGAGAGAATCAGTAAACAGGACGCAATGATTCAGACAGCGCTTCGTGATTTGCTGGCAGAAGGCACCAAACCCGTCATCACGCACTTTATAAAACAAGTTTCTTAATCACGCTCCGCTCAATACAGGACATGTAGTCACAATGTCACGCTGCCCGGATACGAGCATGAGTGGATAGGTGGATAAACAGCCCCAATGAATCTGACCGACAGTCATTAAAATGAACAAGGAGAAAAAGCATGGCAAATGAAGGGTTTCATGAAGACCCAAATGATTTAACTGATGAAACCAAAGACATGCATCGCGCCATCGTTTCATTGATGGAGGAGCTTGAAGCTGTGGATTGGTATAACCAGCGTGTGGATGCCTGCAAGGATCCGGCACTGAAAAAGATTCTTGCCCATAACCGGGACGAGGAAAAAGAACACGCGGCCATGACCCTCGAATGGATTCGCCGCCAGGACCCGACCTTTGACAAGGAACTCAAAGAAGCCCTCTTCACGGAAGGAGAAATAGGGCACCACCACGATTAACGGGAAAACCAGAGATAAAGAGTGCGACTGTTTCTCTTAATCATTCAAAGTCATGAGCCTTGAAACCCTCATTACATTTATCGCAGCTTCTGCGGTACTCGGTCTGGCGCCAGGGCCTGATAATATATTTGTTCTGACCCAGTCTGCACTCTATGGCAGAAAATCAGGCATCTATATTACCCTGGGTCTTTGCACAGGCCTGCTGCTGCATTCTAGCGCTGTTGCCCTTGGGGTGGCAGCAATTTTCATGGTCAGCATGACCGCCTTTACAGTGCTGAAACTGGTCGGGGCTGCCTACCTGCTCTACCTGGCCTGGGGGGCTTTTAAGGCCTCAGCCGTTGCTCTCGATGAGAAGGCCCTGGCCCTGCCTGACCTCAGTGCTCTTTATCGACGCGGCATCATCATGAATATCACCAACCCAAAAGTGGCGATTTTCTTCCTGGCATTCCTGCCCCAGTTTGCAAGACCCGATGCAGGCAGTATGACCGAACAACTCTTCCTGCTGGGCGTAATATTTATTGTTGTTTCTCTGGTTATCTTCACTGGCATTGCCTGTCTGGCAGGGTTTATTTCCTCCTGGCTCAAAGGCTCAATCAAAGCCCAACTCATTCTGAACCGCCTGGCCGGACTCATTTTCGTGGGACTGGCCCTGCGACTGGCCACTACAACCCGATAACGCCCATCAATCTAACTGTGTCACTGTACCAGGAGCTGGCAATTTCTACCTGCACATGATTAAAAACCCGCCAACCACTATAATGGCCGGCCGCGCTGTAGATTCTAAGGGGAATGCAGTGCGCTATTCGGTCTCACTGAATAGGTTATAAAAAAAGAAATTTCTGACAGTACAAGGATCAATATGGCTAGTGCAAAAACTGTAAAATCAGCAAAGAACAAACCACTCAAAGAACAGACTGACGATTTTTCAAGCAAGAACATTGAAGATCAGGTTGAATCTTTCCTGGCTTCAGGAGGCAAAATTCAGGAAATCCCATTAGGTGTCAGTGGCCAGGTAGCCACATCAGGTCCAAGACATATCACACTGGGTAAACGCCACAGCAACTAATTCCTGTTTGACGAAAAATAAGAATACACGGCGCCAGCACTATCCTGCTGATGACCGACGAATTAAAGGCCCTCGATCTACGGGCCTTTTTTATTGCCCGCATAATTTTTCCCAAGCAGACTATAATAAGCACTTTAATCCTGGTTTCGATATTCCGTGAGTAGTACAGCCCGCAAAATAGAATACAACGCCATCAAGCATCAGCTGGCGCGCCGTCATAGTGATTCCCATAAAGGAGATTATGGTCACGTGCTGGTTATTGGTGGTGACAAGGGATTTGGAGGGGCCGCACTGCTTGCAGGCATGAGCGCAGGCAGATCCGGCGCTGGACTTGTCTCTGTAGCAACCCATGCCTCTCACGCGGCTTCTTTTATAGCGCACTGCCCGGAGCTGATGGTAAAAGCGATAGAAGACAGCAACGACTTAGTGAATTTGTTTTCGGCTGCATCAGTTGTTGTGCTTGGCCCCGGGCTTGGCCAGAGTGACTGGTCACAAGTCTGCCTGCAATTAACCCTTGCCCACCTTGTCAGTCATCCTGTCCCGCTGGTGATGGATGCTGATGCCCTGAACCTGGTCAGCCAGGGCGCGGGCAAAAGCGAACTGGAAAAACTGGATGATCTGATCCTAACTCCACATCCTGGTGAAGCAGCCAGACTTCTGGGCTGCACGACAGCGGAAGTTCAGGAAGACCGGATTGCTGTTGCAACAACATTGCAGGAGCAGTTTGGTGGAGTCATTATCCTCAAGGGCAGCGGCACACTCATCTGTACCAGGCAGGGGCAGCGCCAACAGGTTGAACAATGTGCCCATGGCAATCCGGGCATGGCAACAGGCGGAATGGGTGATGTACTCAGCGGGGTTCTTGGCGGCATGCTTGCACAGGGATTTTCAATTCAGGACAGTGCCCGGCTTGGGACTTGTATTCACAGTTATGCCGCCGACATCCATGCCGGAAACCATGGCGAACGTGGCATGCTGGCTTCCGACCTTCTCGATCCAATTCACCAACTCGTTAATCCCTGAAACACACATGATTTCACCCATATTCCTTAGCGATGAAGACGCAACCGTTGCTTTTGGTCGGCAACTGGCCGATGCCTGTGGAGGCCAGGGCCTGCTCACACTAAGCGGCAACCTGGGCACCGGCAAAACCACACTCAGTCGTGGACTGATTCAGTCCATGGGGCATTCCGGTGCCGTGAAAAGCCCGACCTACACCCTGGTGGAACCTTATGAGATGGGTGAAACACGCATCTACCATTTCGATCTTTACCGCCTGGAGGACCCCGAAGAGCTTGAATTCATTGGCCTCTGGGATTACCTGGGCGGGGACTCCCTGGTCATAGTCGAATGGCCGGAAAAAGCTTTTGGCGTTCTGCCACCACCCGACCTTGAGATCAAAATCGATATCAAGGACAGGGGTCGGGAACTATCGCTCACCCCCCATACGCGACTTGGTGAGGCAATTAGCCAAAAAATCCAGTCTGCCTGATGTGCGCAGGCTCTCATTTCGGCTTACATCCTAGAATTTATAGTAGAAATATCTTCTAAATAGCTGTAAATTATGCGTTTTATAGCTATTTACGGGATACCCATTGCGCAACTTGGTGGTGAGAGGCATAGCTTTATTCCTGTGGCTTGCATCGGCAACCGTTCAGGCTGCCACCGTGGAAAACGTTCGCGCCTACCGGGCACCTGATTACACCCGTCTTGTTTTCGATCTTTCTGAATCTGTCGATCACCAGGTCTTCAGCCTCGACAACCCTGACCGCATCGTTGTCGACATTAAAAACGCCGACCTGACAGCCGACTTTGATTCACTGGATCTGGCCAATACCCCCATCAGCAAGATTCGCAGTGCACCCCGTAACGGTGTGGATTATCGCGTAGTCTTCGACCTGGAAAACAAGGCAGATCCCCGTTCTTTTCTGCTGACCCCCAACTCGCAATATGGCAACCGGTTGGTCATCGATTTTTATGACGAGGAAAATAAAGAAAGAAAGCCTGTTGTCCGCCGCTCTACCGAAGAAATCGACAACCTGAAACGGGATATTGTCGTCGCCATCTCCGCAGGCCATGGCGGTGAAGACCCCGGCGCCATTGGGGTAAACCGACTGCAGGAGAAAAAGGTCACGCTGGCCATTGCCCGTGAAATACAGAAACAGATTAACAATACTCCGGGCTACAAAGCCGTGATGGTCCGCGATGGCGACTACGGCATGACTCTTCGACAGCGAACACGAATCGCTCATAGCCAGAACGCCGATTTTTTTATCGCCATTCATGCAGACTCCTTTAAAAGCAGCAAGGCCAGGGGTACAACTATCTATGCGCTTTCTCAACGTGGTGCGACCAGTGAACAGGCCAGGCTCTTAGCGGAAAAGGAAAATGCTGCCGACCTGATTGGAGGCATCGGCAAGGTCAGCCTGGATGACAAGGATGAGGTCCTGCGCAGCGTTCTGCTGGACCTGAGCATGACGGCCAGTATTGCAGCCAGCCTGGAAGCCGGCGAAAAAATTATTTCCTCTCTGGGCAAGGTCACACACATGCGCCGGACCAATGTGGAGCAGGCCAACTTTGTTGTGTTGCGCAGCGCAGATATCCCATCTCTGCTGGTGGAATCAGGATATATCACCAACCCTACTGATGCGAAAAACCTCGACTCAAGAACCTGGCGTCAGCGCTTCTCTGCGGCCATCGTCAATGGCATCACCTCGTATTTCTATGACACACCTCCTCGTGGTACATGGGTGTCCTGGCAAAAAGAAAATGGCGGTGCCCCTTCAACATATAGTGTTGTCAGGGGTGACACTCTCTCTGAAATTGCCGACCGCTTTAATGTGTCCTACAACGAACTGGTAAGAGTCAACAACATTAAAAATGACAGAATCAGGGTGGGACAGGTTCTCACCATTCCCAATGGACTGATCAGCCCTGCTGCTGTTTCCTACCTGGAACATACTATTTCCAGGGGAGAAACCCTTTCAGAAATTGCTGCGAACTATGCTATTCCCCTTCAGCGCATCCGCGAAACCAACGAACTAAATAGTGATACTATTCGGATAGGACAAGTAATTAGAATTCCTTCTTCCTAGGAAATTTCTATTCGAGTCAATGGCAAGCGAGATGCTAGCCACTACTTTCAATTTGCAAGGCAATTCGCACAGCTAATAGCGACACTATTTGCAAGCGAATTAACGAAGCAAAGTGCAAGTATGGCAGCAGCCTGCAAGGTTTTAGTACTTCAAATCACCTGAGATAATATATAGCCTGAAAATATTGCATTAAGTTTCGATATTATTTTCACCTCAAATAAAACTCGTTTGATCAGTGAGTCGAATTGAGATTTCCGTCAATGTCAGAAAGCACTCCCCTCAATAAAAGGGCCCGAATACATCTTCTGAGCCAGCGACTCAGCAACCAGATTGCTGCCGGTGAAGTTGTGGAGCGCCCCGCCTCTGTCGTCAAGGAACTCCTTGAGAACAGCCTCGATGCCGGGGCAGACCGCATTGATATCGAATTGGAAAAGGGCGGTATCAAGTTGATCCGTATTCGTGATAACGGCTTTGGCGTGGAAAGAGAAGATCTGCCACTGGCACTGAACCGCCATGCCACCAGTAAAATTACCGAACTGGATGACCTGGAGAACGTCAATTCCCTGGGATTTCGCGGCGAAGCCCTGGCCAGTATTGCTTCCGTGTCGCGCCTGGCCATGGTCTCCCGGACTCCCGAAGCAAAAGAAGCCTGGAAAGTGGAAACCGAAGGCCGGGATATGGACGCCTCTGTCAGCCCCGCAGCCCACCCTCCGGGCACGAACGTGGAAGTGCGGGATATTTTTTTCAATACGCCCGCGCGACGAAAATTCCTGCGTACGGAGCAAACCGAATACAAGCGCATTGATGAAATGGTCAAGCGCCTGGCCCTGAGCCGTTTTGATGTCACCTTTAATGTTCAGCACAACCAGCGCAGCGTTCATCGCTTTGAACGGGCAGATAGTGAATCAGAAATCCGACGCCGGGTATCGCAGATATGTGGTCCTGCCTTTATAGACAACTGTGTCAGCATAGACATGGAGGCCAATGGGTTGCGTTTGTGGGGCTGGGTCAGCCTGCCAACTTTTTCAAGATCACAGGCGGACCTGCAGCATTTCTTTGTGAATGGCCGCGCCATACGCGACAAGCTTGTCACTCATGCCATCAAGCAGGCCTACAGGGATGTGCTCTACCACGGTCGTCACCCGGCATTTGTACTCTATCTGGAACTGGAACCCACCCTGGTGGATGTCAACGTACATCCAACAAAACACGAAGTGCGATTCCGTGACAGCCGTCTTGTCCATGATTTTCTGTTCAGCGCATTGCACCGATCCCTGGCGGATGTACGGCCTGTAGACACGCTCGAAAACGTTGCTGCCGAACCAGCAGGAAAGATTGGCAGCATCAATTACATCGCCTCACATGATGGCTCTTATGCAACACAACCATCACTTGGTCTTAACCAGGAACAAATAAAATCACAGATGGAAGCTATCCAGGACTTTATGGCTCCCCATGATGCGCCCTATCCACCATTACCGGAAAGCGAAGAAGAAATCCCACCCCTGGGTTTTGCTATTGCCCAACTCCATGGCATCTACATCCTGGCACAGAATATTCACGGCCTGGTGATTGTGGATATGCATGCGGCCCATGAACGCATTACATACGAGCACATGAAAGAAGCCATGAGTGATGACGGCATCCGCAGCCAACCCCTGCTGGTTCCGGTCTCCCTGGCAGTCAGCGAAGGGGAAGCAAATTGCGCCGAAGAACAAAAAGCCGCGCTGGAAAGTCTTGGACTTGAACTCGATAGAGCCGGACCTGAAAGCCTGAGTATTCGCCAGATCCCTGTCATCCTGAAAAGTGCCGATGTTGAACAGTTAGTCCGGGATGTCTTGTCAGATTTTGTTGAACACGGCAGCAGCGACCGCATCGAGGCGCACCGTGACGAGATCCTGTCCACTATGGCCTGTCACGGCTCAGTGCGCGCCAACCGACAGCTCACCATTCCTGAAATGAATTCATTGCTAAGAGATATGGAAAGGACTGAACGCAGTGGGCAATGCAATCATGGGCGACCCACATGGACGCAGTTGTCGATGAACGAACTGGACAAGCTGTTTATGCGCGGTCAGTGATCTTCATTAAAAGATTGAATACTGACATCAGCTCCCCATTTGTTTGAGATCAGTATGGCCTGGTTCCCGATATCACCACTGCTGTAAAACGTGATTTTGCCTTGCGCCGCCCCGGTGATTTTTTCTTCCTTAAGAACAGCTTTTAATCTTCTGGCCACAGCATCATCTGTATCCACAATGGCTACTGACTCACCCGCAACTTCTTTGACCAATGCCCTGATAAAACTGTAATGCGTGCAGCCCAGAACCAGTGTATCGGCTCCTTTTTCCAGCAGCGGCGGGATGTATTGCTGCAGCAGTTTCTTCACCGTCGCTTTATCCGTTTTTATCTTTTCTATTTCTTCAACCAGACCTGGACAGGGTTGCGTTATGATCTCGACCTTCCCATCGAACCGACTTTTTAAATCCACGAACTTGTCGCTGGCCAGCGTTCCTTCAGTTGCAAGCACACCAATGACCCCAGTTTTGCTTTCACTTGCAGCAGGTTTGATGGCTGGCTCCATGCCAATGATAGGCATTTCATATTCCTCGCGCAGGGTATTCACTGCCGCTGCGGTTGCTGTATTGCAGGCAACCACCACAACTTTCGCATTTTTGCTGACAAAGAAGTCCATGATCTGACGACTGCGCTCTACAATAAAGGCATCCCCTTTTGGACCATATGGCGCATTGGCTGAATCAGCCATGTAGATCAGATTTTCGTCTGGAAGTAGCTGATGAATTCTTTCCAGGATGGAAAGACCTCCGACTCCGGAATCGAAAATGCCTATGGGGGAATCAGAATTCATGTTGGTAAAAGATACAGGATAAAGGATACAAGAAGAACTGCCAGGTATCGCAAAAACCTGACTGCCTTTATCCTTGATCCTATATCCTTTATCTTCCTCAAAGATTACCAGTATTCGGAAACAAACATTGTCAGATAAAGCGTCCAGTTTTCCGCCAGTCTTGTGTTTGGCCGGCCCAACAGCTGCCGGCAAAACCGGCATCGCAATTGAGCTGGCTCGCCACCATGATTTCGAAATTATCAGTGTGGACTCCGCGCTGGTTTATCGCGGCCTGGATATAGGCTCCGGTAAGCCGGACAAAAATATTCTGTCAGAGCTGCCCCATCACCTGGTGGATATCCGGGATCCTTCCGAGCCTTATTCCGCCGCTGAATTCCGGGAAGATGCCATCAGGATTGCCCAGGAAGTCATCGAGAAAGGAAAAAGGCCTTTGCTGGTCGGCGGCACCATGTTGTATTTCAAGGTGCTTCGGGATGGTCTTGCCAGCATGCCGGGGGCTGACCCCGACATTCGCCAGCAGATTCTGGAACTTGGGGAAGAAAAAGGGTGGCAGGCTGTACATGAAAGACTGGCTGAAGTGGATCCTGAATCAGCTGCCAGAATTCACCCCAATGACCCACAACGCCTGCAACGGGCCCTGGAAATCTATGAAAGCACCGGCATCACGATGACCGAGCACCATATCCAGGAAAAGGCGAATCAATCTCTTTTGCCTGCAGCGCTGTCTAACCTTGTATTCATTGCAATTCATCCCACGGAAAGGGCAATCCTGCATCAACAGATCGAGAGCCGTTTTTACCAGATGCTCGATGAAGGATTTATCGATGAGGTGAAAGTTTTATTTGATCGGGGCGATCTTTATCGGGACTTACCTGCTATTCGATCGGTAGGTTACCGGCAGATATGGGATTACCTTGATGGCCAGTATGATTATGACACCATGGTGAGCAAAGGCGTTGCTGCTACCAGGCAGCTGGCCAAGCGACAACTGACCTGGCTCAGAGGCTGGCAGGATTTGCATCGAGTTGAGGCTGAAATGGGTAGTGAAAGTGAAAATATTGTGAATAAGTGCTTGAAATTACTAAAAGAAGCCACCATTTAATATGAACAGCTGGTTGAAGAGAAAAAACTGGCACTATAATCAGTTTTAATGATCTATTAATGGTAATTAATGATCTGTACGGAATCGGATTCCGTACTTTTGAGGCGTTTAAACTTTTTTAATTTTGGAGAAAGATCATGTCAAAAGGGCACTCTTTACAAGACCCTTTCCTGAATGTGCTGCGCAAGGAAAAGGTTCCTGTAGCAATTTATCTTGTCAGTGGCATCAAGCTTCAGGGCCAGATTGAATCCTTTGATCAATTTGTTATCGTTCTAAAAAACACGGTTAACCAAATGGTCTACAAGCACGCGATTTCTACTGTAGTTCCCAGCCGCCAGATTCGTGTCCCCATGCAGGGTGCTGAAGGCGGAGCCGAAGAAGATTCACCAGGCAATAACTAGTTGTTCATTTGCCCGGCCACTTTTAACCGCTAAAACCGGTTAGCCAGGACAACACTATATTTTTCGAACGTCCAGACAGCGGTGAAATTGCCATTCTTGTCCATATGCAAGTGGATGGTGATCGTGATTTAGCCGATCCAAGGGAATTGGAGGAACTGGCTATATCTGCCGGCGCCTGTCCTGTTGAATTACTCACTGGTCGACTAAAAACCCCCAACCCGAGAAGCTTCGTGGGTACAGGCAAGCTGGAAGAAATTGCCCAGCTGATTCAGCTGCACCAGGCAGAAGTTGTGCTATTCGATCACACCCTCACACCCAGCCAGGAACGCAACCTGGAAAAAGAACTTGAATGTCGTGTCCTTGACCGTACAGGACTCATTCTCGATATTTTCGCGCAACGCGCACGCTCATACGAAGGCAAGCTGCAGGTGGAACTGGCACAGCTCCAGCATTCCATCACACGCCTGGTCCGGGGCTGGACCCATCTTGACCGCCAGAAAGGCGGTATTGGCCTGCGAGGCGTTGGTGAAACACAGCTGGAAATTGACCAGCGACTTGTGCGCGGGCGTATCAAGGCCATCAACAAGTCCCTGGAAAAGGTTCGCAAGCAACGTGACCAGGGGCGACGCTCACGCAAAAGAAAGGAAGTCCCTACTATTTCACTGGTCGGTTACACCAACGCAGGCAAGTCATCACTGTTCAATGCATTGTGTGCAACAGATATCTATGTCGCCAACCAGTTATTCGCCACACTGGATTCCACCTTGCGACGCATCCAGTTACCTGACCTTGGTGAAGCTATTCTGGCAGATACAGTGGGATTTATTCGACAGCTGCCTCACCAGCTTGTGGATGCTTTCCGCGCGACCCTGGAAGAAACTACCGAAGCCAACCTGCTCCTGCATGTTATTGACTGCGATAATGAAGAACGGATGGTATTGAAATCTGAGGTCGACAGTGTGCTTGCAGAAATCGGGGCCAAGGATATTCCGGTTTTACTGGTTTATAACAAGATTGATCTTCTGGAAGGCCAGAAACCCTCAGTGGATTGTGACGAAAATGGTAAACCGTGGCGAGTCTGGGTCTCAGCGAAAACCGGAGCAGGCATACCAGAACTTCTGCAGGCAATCAGCGACATCATGGGTGAAGATATCATTGAACTTCATATGGTATTGAAGCCCGAACAGGGCAAATTTCGCGCAAAACTATATCAAATGAGTGTGGTCCAGGAAGAAACGACTGACGCCGACGGCCTTCTCCACATGGATATACGCCTGCCCAGAGAGGAATTCATCAGGCTGATGCATGATGCCGGCATGGATCCGGCACCCTATCTTGAGTTGCCGGGCAAGGATGAAAGTGATGATTCCGATCCTGGCATTTCAGAGGCTGATTCCGAACCGGAAAATACCAGTAAGCCTGTTATGGACCCTGTAAAGCAAAAAGCTGCCACATCCTGAGCAAAGCCCCGTAATCTATAGTCTCAACAGTCGCGTAATTACATCCTGACGGCTTCGAAACCTGTATTAATAGCACGGATAATTCGTTAAAATCCCGCTTCGCGTTTGCACTATGTGCACTACTTTATTTTATCCATTTGATTCCTGAAATTCGGAATCGGGAGACATTGATGGCCTGGAACGAACCAGACAAAGATGACAACAAGGAAGACCCCTGGAACAGTCGCCCAGGTGGTAATGACCAGGGTCCACCTGACCTTGAAGACATGATCAATTCTTTTATCAAAAAAATATCCGGCCTCTTCGGAGGAGGTTCCGGCGGCAGTGGCGGCGGTCAAAACGGGAATGACACCTTGTCCGGTGGTCTGGTTGTTGGCGTATTGATTATTCTTGCCATCATCTGGGTCGGCGCCGGATTCTATACGGTTGATGAGCAAGAGCGCGGTGTTGTCATGCGTTTTGGCGTTGCCCAGGAAGCTGTTGTATTGCCAGGTCTGCATTGGAACCCACCTTTAGTGGATGAAGTGACACTGATCAATGTGACCCGTGTTTACGACCGCGACTTCAGCAATACCATGCTGACTGAAGATGACAATATCATCGACATCACCATGTCTGTGCAATATGTTATCACCAATGCCCGCGACTACTTTCTCGAAGTGGAAGATCCTGAAATTTCACTGCAACATGCAGCAGAGTCCGCGATTCGCCACGTGGTGGGATCATCCACCATGGATAATGCCATTACCACCGGCCGAGAACAGATCGCCCAGGACACAATGGTCCGTTTACAGGACTACCTCGATGTTTATGGCACAGGCATCACCATTCGACAGGTCAATATCGACCAGTCATTGCCTCCCCAGCAGGTACGAGATGCCTTTGATGATGTGATCAAGGCCGATGAAGATAACGAGTCCTTCCAGAATGAAGCACGCGCCTATGCCAACACCGTCATCCCGCAGGCCAGGGGTAATGCTCTGCGCCAGCTTGCAGATGCCAATGCGTACAAAGAACAGGTCATTGCCAGGGCTGAAGGTGAAGCCCAGCGCTTTGAACAACTTCTCGTGGAATACCAGAGAGCTCCTGAGGTTACTCGCGACAGGCTGTACATCGACGCTTTGCAGACAGTACTATCCAATGTATCCAAGGTCATGGTTGATGTTGATGGTTCAGGTCAGAATATGATGGTTTTACCACTGGATCAGATTATCAACAGCAACCGACGCATACCGGAAGTCTCCGGATCATTTGAAGGCACAGGTTCCCAGGTGCGCACTATTCAATCCACTAATTCTCGAGTTGCACCAACAAGGGGGACAGCACGATGAAAAATTCCACTCTGTTTACTCTCGTAGGTTTATCACTGGCACTCATCATTGCCTACAACTGCCTGTATGTTGTGCGTGAGATTGACCGCGCAGTCCTGCTTACTTTTGGTGAAGTCACCAATTTCGATATTCCACCCGGCCTGCATTTCAAGGTCCCTGGGGTTCATACCGTCAGGAAATTTGATGGTCGCATCCAGACACTGGATGCCCCAGCCCAGAGTTACCTGACAGCTGAGAAGGAATACCTGGAAGTGGATTCCTTTGCCAAGTGGCGGATTGCCAATACAGCGGATTACTATCGCTCTACGTCAGGCGATGAAAATACAGCCAACAATCTGTTGGCCCAGCGAATCAATACAGGCCTGAGAAACCAGTTTGGTGAGCGCACTGTGCATGAAGTGGTTTCCGGTGAACGTGACCAATTGATGACGGAACTGACAAACGAGCAGAATGAAATTGCTCGTCAGGAACTGGGCATTGAAGTGGTGGATATTCGCGTCAAGAAAATCGATCTGCCACAAAACGTGAGCCAGTCTGTTTACCAGCGCATGAACACCGAGCGTCAGGAAGAAGCGCAGGAATTGCGCTCTACCGGCCGAGAGCTTCAGGAAGGTATTGAAGCAGATGCTGACCGCGAGCGTATTGTTCTAGAGGCCGAAGCCTATCGCGATGCTGAACTTATTCGTGGTGAAGGTGATGCCCGGGCCGCAGCAATTTATGCGGATGCTTTTACTAAGGATAGGGAGTTTTATGAATTCACTCGCAGCCTGAATGCCTACATAGAGACATTCAGTGACAGCGGTGATGTGCTGATCATCAGTCCTGACAGTGAGTTTTTCAAATACCTGAATTCCAGCATCGCGAATGGGGATTAATCGGAAACAGCTGATTTATGTGGCGTGAGTTTGGCATCGCCATCAGCTTGATGCTTGTAATAGAAGGTATAATCCCCTTTTTATACCCGGGACGCTGGAGAAAACTCGTGGCATCCCTGGCTGAAATTGATGATAAGGCACTGCGCCTGATGGGTCTGGGCAGTATGATCACCGGTATCATCCTGCTCTACCTGATAAATTAACCCGAGGCATCTCTAGGAATGACCAAGGCAAACCGCTGGCTGCTACCAGACGGCGTTGATGAAATCCTGCCGCCACAGGCAAGCCAACTGGAATCCCTGCGCAGGGAAATTCTGGATCTTTACAGCACCTGGGGATACGAGTTGGTGATGACACCACTCATCGAATTTCTTGATTCCCTGCTCATCCTGCCCAGCAACGAACTCCAACTGCAGACATTTAAAATTGTCGACCAGCTGACAGGTCGTGGTATGGGTGTGCGCGCTGATATTACCTCACAGGCCGCACGCATTGATTCACATGTACTCCAGAGTGAAGCCCCTACCCGTCTTTGTTATGCCGACAGTGTGCTGCATACCACCCCTCAAAGCCTTTTGGGTTCACGCAGCCCGCTGATTGTTGGTGCAGAGCTTTACGGCCACAATGGTATCGAAAGCGATATTGAAGTCATTACACTCATGCTGCATACACTGGCCTGCTCGGGAATCAAGGATTCTCAATTAGCCCTTGGGCACGTTCAGATTTACCACAGCCTGGTGGAAGAAGCTGGTCTTGAAAAAGAAGTGGAGCAAAGACTGTTTGCTGCCCTGCAAAGAAAATCGAGCGGTGAAATTGAGCAGGTTTTGACAGACGCCAGCGCTGACAAGACCCTGGTTGAAAACATTCAGGCTCTCTCTACCTTGCACGGTGATGAAAGCATCCTCGACAAGGCTGCTGGCAGTATCAAGAGCAAGAAACCGGCAGTGACAGAAAGTATTGAAGAGTTACGCCAGATTGCCAATGCTATCAAGCAACGCTTTCCTACCCAGTCTCTGTATTTTGATCTGGGAGAATTACGTGGCTATGAATACCACACGGGCATCGTGTTTGCTGCCTATGTATCCAGTTATGGTGAAGCCATTGCCAATGGTGGCCGCTATGATGATATTGGTGAAGTCTTTGGCCGCGCGCGCGCTGCTACCGGATTTGATGCAGACCTCAAGATTCTCATGGCGCAGGGCAATAAGGAATTTCCGGCCAGGCAGCGGATATATGCGCCGGCTGACGATGACCCGTCACTAGCCGTTGCGATCTCCGCATTACGGGAAGAAGGTCACCAGGTGGTCAATGCATTCACAGGCCAGGAAGATTCAGCCGCCGACCTTGGCTGCAATCATCAATTGATCAAAAACGGGGACGGCTGGAAGGTCGAGTCACTCTAAAACCATCATTCAGTATCTCATTTCTTAAGGCGATAAAATGGGCAAAAGCGTTGTTGTGCTCGGCACTCAGTGGGGTGACGAGGGAAAAGGAAAAATTGTCGACCTGCTGACTGAGAAGTCTGGCAATGTCGTTCGCTTTCAGGGCGGCCACAATGCCGGTCATACTCTGGTTATCGGTGGTGAAAAAACTGTTTTACACCTCCTGCCTTCAGGGATCCTGCGTGATGATGTGACATGCATTATAGGAAATGGTGTTGTTATCTGCCCGGAAGCACTGCTTAAAGAAATCGATGAACTGGAGACAGGCACAGGTCCTGTTACTGACCGCCTCAAGATCAGCGCAGCATGCCCTTTGATTCTTCCTTACCACATAGCCCTGGATCAGGCCCGGGAAGCAAAACGCGGCAAGAAAAAAATCGGCACCACCGGGCGGGGAATCGGTCCGGCTTATGAAGACAAGGTAGCGCGACGCGGAATTCGGCTGGGCGAACTTATGAATGAAGCACATTTCGCCGAGAAGCTCAGGGAAGTACTCGAATACCATAATTTCTCCCTGACTGAATATTTCAAAACCGATGCCGTGGATTACCAGAAGACCCTGGATGAAAGCCTCGCCATGGGAGAGCGTATTCGTCCCATGGTGGCAGACACAATCGAAATTCTGCACGCTGCACGCAAAAATGGAGAGAATATTCTTTTTGAAGGTGCCCAGGGCGCCCTGCTTGATGTAGACCACGGCACTTATCCTTACGTAACGTCTTCGAATACCACGGCCGGCAGTACAGCAACCGGAAGCGGATTTGGCCCGCTCTATCTCGATTACGTACTGGGCATTACCAAGGCCTATACCACCAGGGTCGGCAGCGGCCCATTCCCTACAGAGCTGTTTGATGAAGTGGGTGAAATGCTGTTCACAAAGGGCAAGGAGCTGGGAGCATCAACCGGAAGAAACCGTCGTTGCGGGTGGTTCGATGCCGTGATCCTGAAAATGTCTATTCGCATTAACTCTGTTTCCGGAATTTGCCTGACAAAACTGGATGTTCTGGACGGACTGGAAACTGTGAAGGTGTGTACGGGGTACAAGGGAATGGATGATAACTCACTGTCATGTCTTACCAATTTCGATATGTATGATGACCTGGAACCTGTCTATGAAGAACTGCCCGGCTGGTCGGAATCCACTTTCGGCGCAAAGACGCTGGAAGAGCTGCCTGAAAATGCGCGCAACTACATCAGGTTTATTGAGGAAAAAATAGAAGCGCCTGTGGATATAATTTCAACTGGTCCGGACAGGGAAGAGACGATCGTTTTAAATCATCCATTCGGATGATTTAAAACCAGCCACTAGCCACTAGCCACTAGCCACTAGCCACTAGCCACTAGCCACTAGCCACGACAATTATAAAAAAATGGCTGGTTGCAAAAGAAAGTAAAAAATA
>Ga0181558_10000548_pt1 | contig 34957 bp, 20 predicted proteins | sample 011ome_22_FD_133754 | JGI IMG/M metagenome (GOLD analysis project Ga0181558, IMG submission 133754) | Coastal salt marsh microbial communities from the Groves Creek Marsh, Skidaway Island, Georgia - 011507BT metaG (megahit assembly) | ecosystem: Environmental > Aquatic > Marine > Intertidal... | reverse complement strand
TGTTATCGGACTCGGTGACTATTAGCGCGCGAAAGCTCCCGGCGGTGGTCGCGTTGTTTTTTTTAGTCTTTGGAGCACGCGTCGCCGAAGTCGCCGGTTGGTACCTCGCCGGCTCCGCCTGGGCCGAAGGACATTTGGATAAATTAGTATTAAGCGATGAGCAATTAGAGGCGCTCGAGCGAGGGGTGTGCGCGCGCGTGCGGCGACAGCAAGGATACGTGGGCGTTCGCGGCGCCTCGCTGCCGACGTCAACCGGAAGCGAACACGCATCGACGGCGCTCGCATTCATGATGCGCATGCGCGATCAGTTGAGAGACGTTTTGAGTGAATATGCATCACGGCGGCGCGACGCGCCGTCGGCGTCGGCGTCGGCGACAGAAGGCGAGAGAAGCGTCGACGCCGCGGAGAGCGCCGACGCGATGACATCCAGATCTGGCGCGTCTACGCCGTCGTCTACGCCGTCGTCTACGATATCCGAAGATCCGAGGCCGAAACCGGAATCTCGCGAAGAACGTGCGGCAGCCTTCGCATCCGCGCTCGAGCGACGAATGCGCGCGGCGAACGCATCAAGAGAGGATGCCGAGCGCGGGGAAGACGAACGGACGCCGCCAGACCAAGCCTAACGACGCGCGCGACATCCATCCATATATTCATTCATTCCACGCGCATCACCACGTGCGCGTCATAAATAGATAGCCCCAGCATTTTAGTTCATCCATGTACACATCCACACCTCGCAACGCCACGCGCATGTACTGCACGCACCGATCGCGATCCACGCGCGCTCGACGTTGGCGCGGCTCCATCGCCGAGCCGCCCTCACATCACGACGCACTTCCATCCATCTCGCGCACGAACGCATCATGAGCGCACGGGAATCTTTAGTGTACTCGGCAAAGCTCGCCGAACAGTGCGGGCGCCATCTCGGTGCGTTGTATTATCGTCGATTTCAATGTTAAAACTCATGCACACGCAGACATGTTGGGCTCGATGAAGGTGCTCGCGGCGACGCTGGACGACGATTTGGACGAGCGAGAGTTGAATCTTCTGAGCGTGGCGTTCAAGAACGTTGTTTCTGGATTGCGTCGCGCGCGGTCGATTGTGAAACAGATTGAAGACGCCGAGCGGGACGAATGCCGCGCGGGACTCGCCAAGAGTTATAGAGAGAAAATTGAGCGCGAGACGCGCGAGGTGTGCGCGGATGCCGTTCGCGTGCTCGAGAGTCGCATGACGAATGGACGTTCGATTGCCATCGGCGGACGCGTGTTTTGTTTGAAAATGATGGGCGATTACTGGAGGTACATGTGTGAAATTGCTCAAGACGATGAGGAATTAGACGCGCGAATGGCCGAGACAAAGGAACGCGCCGAAGACGCGTATCGCGCGGGTATCGAACTCGCGGCGCAACATTTGCCGTGTTGTCATCCCGTGCGGCTTGGGTTGCACTTGAATTACAGCGTGTTTCATTACGAGATCATGGGTCGTAAAGAACACGCGTGTACGATGGCTGAAGCCGCGCTGACGGGCGCCATGGACGCCGCGGCTGAAACGTTGGATGAAGCGGCGTACAACGACGCCATGTCAATCATGCGTTTAATGGAAAACAATTTACAAATGTGGCGCGAAGACATGCGGGAAGATGCGAGACAGCGTGATTTGGACACGCTTGAACACTTGCATTTACGCGAAACGTCAGCGTCGATGACCGAATCAACCGCCAAGGCGACCGAAATCAAGACAGAAATCAAGACGGACCCGACTTCTACGGACGAACACCCGGTGGCGTAAGACGCATCGCACTACACGACGTTGACAACAGACACATTGGAAGTTACATTACGCACACACGAATGAATCGAATCGCTCTGTGTTTTATCTTCGAGCACACACAAAACGAACACGCACGCAAGTATCTTTTCGAAACAATTGTCAACTGCACGACGAGACTACTAGATACGCACGTTGTAAGAGACAAATTCAAACGTCATAACGATGCACGGCGCCGCGATCGAGCAGTGTCACGAGACTTCTCTCCGACTGACGGCATCAAGTTCGCGTAAACCTTGTACAGCATTCACGGTGGTACGGTGGTATGATTATCTACCGGTACCGGTCGCAGTAGTTATAACAAAACGTATCAACGGAAAATACCATGCGGTGTTCATTTGTGGCAGTGTCCGCGAAAATGAGTTCGAATGGATGGAAAAATGTGTACGATTGTACTGTAGTGGGAAAACGGACAATATTTTCCACTTCACCAAAAAGTTTTTTTGAGTCCCTTTGTACGCCTAGGCTTGCCACGACTCCTCCTCAACAGCATTATCCTCCGACTTCGGCCACTTCGGGATCTTTGGCAAGTTAGGGATCTTTGGGATCTTCGGGATCTTCGGGATCTTCGGGATGTTTGGCAAGTTCGGGATCTTCGGCTTGTTCCAAGGCTTTCCGAGCTCCGCCTCATCGCTGTCATCCTCCGACTTTGGCTTTGGCAAGTTCGGGATCTTCGGGATCTTCGGGATCTTCGGGATCTTCGGGATCTTCGGCAAGTTCGGTCTCTTCGGGATCTTCGGCAAGTTCGGGATCTTTGGCAAGTTCCAAGGCTTTCCGAGCGCCGAGTCCACCGTCGCGAGGTTGGTCGCCGCGCCCGCCACGAGCAACGTCCCGCCAACAACCAACGCCATGGGTTTCATCCACGACTTCGTGCGCGCGCGCGTCGCCGTCCGTCGTTCCAAAATCAATGGTTCCGTCTCATCATTCGATACGATCGACCGTTTGAAGCGCTTGTCGACGACAATACCCATGTTTGATCCTTCGCCTGTGCGTCGATTGAGGTAGTTGGTGATTATGCAATCAGTGTCCGGTCGCGTGCGCGACGTCGACGTCGTAAATTGTTGATCGCGCGGTGCGAATGCGTGCGGCGTAATATTCCTCGTGCGTTCCAAGTCGCGTCACGGCACGACGTTCGGTGAGATGCGCGTGGGCGTCGGCGAATGGCGCGTACGTTGGATGTTGCGGAGCCTTCGGAACACCACGAGTCAGGTTCACACTTTGGGATGCTCAAATGTCGCCTTGTCAGCGCTGACAAGGCGACATTTATATCGCTGGCGATATTTCAGAATACAGTATCACGATGTTGTGCAACATTCACGTACATTGTGACACGGTGGTGGTGACCAGGGGTGGTGTACCACTCGTTTCGCGATTGTCGGAAGAATGTCGGAAGAATGTCGGCAGCGTGTGTGCCGGTGAGAACCCAACGCCGCGCGAACGACGGTGGTTGGCGCGCTGGGCGACACGGATGCGGGCCGCGGTGCGCGCGAACGGTGCGGGGAAGTGCCTGACGGTGATCGGATCGAACGCGCGGGGCGCCCCGCGCGTTCGGGGCGTTCGCGACGGTGCTCGCGTCGCGAGTCGCGAGACTCGGCCAAATGGTGCTCGAGCCGGTTGAACACGCGAGTTGGCGGGTTCCGTGCGACAACGCGTGCGTCGACGCGCTTGGGAGGCGTGGATAGCGCACTGTTGCGTGTTTACGTCGCGTTTGCGTGTTGTACACGATGATACGATGATACACGAGTTCTATTGGTACATTAGTTCGCGGATGCGTCGTCGAAATCGCCTCGTCGAAGACGCTCCAAGTCCTCCGTTAATCGCGAGCTGCCAATTTCTCGCAACATTGACGCGTTGCGGTTGAGTAATTCTCCGATATCACTCTCGCCGCTCGCGCGCGCGACGTCGCACTCGCGCAATAAATGGAACATCGGATACGGGCTGCGATTCGTAAACGCCGCCGCGTCGGTAGCCTCTTCGCCGTGAAACTTGTATTCAGGGTGAAAGCCCACCACCTGCACGTCACCCTCGAGCCCGACATCCGCAAACACACCCTCACACACGTGCATGACGTCTAAAAACGTATCAAACGACACCAAATCGACGCATTCCGGCGCCACGACGAGCGACGTTTTGCCCCCGCGTCGGTTAAACCTCGCGTCAGCGATCGACATTTGCAACTCCATCGCGCGCGCCACGACAGACTCCACCACGCTCTCGAGCGATGAGTCGTGAATCACGTGTACGTCTAACCCGCGCGGATCCACGGCCTCTCGCGGCGCGCGCGCGAACGGGCAGACCTCTTTTGCGACGATGAATTCATCCACCCACTTCATCGTTCGCGCGTACGCGACGCCGCCAGACGACGACGAAGACGCCGCCGCCGACGACGCGTGCATCGCGCACCGGTCTCGCGATTCGCCGCCGCGCCTCGACGCGCTCGCACGCGGCGGCGGCGCGACGCGACGCGCGAATGGGCACGCGAACACCCGCGCGAGCGACCGCATTCTGAGGCGTTTCATGTCCACCGCGCGACTCGGCGTCGTCGCGCGTGTCGTCGGGAGAACCCACGCAGTGGACGCGACGCACCGTGCGCGCGCGACGTCCACGGTCGCGTTCGCGCGCCGGGGCGATCGCGCGATGGCGGCGGTGGCGAACGATGCGGAGGACCCATTGGTGCAGTTCATCATCATTCGTAAAGATTTAGGTCGCCAGCTTGCGTGGCCGCTCGGGGCGCTCGCGGCGCAGTGTGCGCACGCGTCGGTGCACGCGGTGTGGACGTATCGCGACAGTGCGGATACGGCGGCGTACGTGAGTCGAGACAATATTACGTCGATGCGTAAAGTTGTGCTCGAGACGAAGAACGCGGGGAGTTTAGATAAATTAGCGGCGACGTTGGACGCCGAGGGCGTCGAGCACGTGGTGTGGGTGGAACAGCCGGAAGGTATTCGCACGTGCTTGGCGACGCGGCCGTATAGGCGCAGCGCGGTGGGTGGTTATTTTAAAAAGTGCAACTTGGCGAGCGACGTGTGCGTGGCAAAGAACGCGGCGGCGGCGGCTACTGGGACGGAGTGATTGTAGTTTTTTGTGTCATACGAGCGTTGCGTTGCTAAACGATATTACATGTGTGTGTCTACCAAAACGATGACGTAGATGGCCATCGACCGGGGGCGTCAGACGTCGGTTCACGCGTCGACATGTACGCGTCGAGCGTATTCAACGTCGCTCCGCTTCCGACATTGAGTCGTCGTTGCAGACTCACCAAGGAGCGATTAACAACCTTTTGCGCTTTCAATCGAAATCTACTAGGTGGTACGTGGCCGTTTTCAATCAACGCTCGTCGCGCGATGGACTCCCACGCCTCCACCATTGACATTTCTAATCCGCACGTGCTCAACATGCCACGCAACAAGAAGACGGAACGAATGGCAAAGAAGCCTTCCTGCGTATTTTGCAAGATTTTATTGCGCACGAATGGCGAGTTTTTGAAGTCCATGACGTTCATTTCCGCCAACGCCGACGGTCGCGTGTCAAAGTACGCGTACGCGAGCGCACTTAACGCCTCCGTCGTAGGCTTCTCCAACCGGACGCTTCCGTGTTCGCGAATCTCGTACGCAATGTTGTAATGGTCCTCGTTGGACATGTACAGCGTTAATCGACACATGTGCATGCGTTCGAGATCGGAAACGCGTTTCGTCTGACCCCAATCAAGCAACACGAGCTTGCCGTCGTTTGAAACCATGAAATTTCCCGGATGCGGGTCGGAATGAAAGTGCCCGTGGCGCAGCATCATCACTCCCCAAGCTTCAAACATCGTGTAAAACACGCCTCGCCAACCTCGACCACCGATGGCGTGACACTTTGCGACGGGCGACGGGCATCGTGGGACTTTGTTATTCGATCGCGCGCGATTGAATAGCGTCAAGAGCTTCATTCCGCGCACGCGACGCATAATCAACACCCGCCGCGTGGCGGTGATAACCGTCGGTACGATGATGCGGTCGCTCAATCCGGCTTCGTCCAGGAGCTTTGCAAATTCCTCCGTCTTTCGTGCTTCAATGGTGAAATCGAACTCGTCATCGATGACGTCCAAGTATGCGCGGAAAATGGTGGGAAAATCTAACCCTTCGTTCAATCCGAGCCAACGCATTGCCTTGGTCGTGGACAACATGTTGTAAATGTCACCAATCATCATCGCGCTATCCGTCGCTTGCACCTTCACCGCAACTTCGCGACCGTCGAGTAAACGACCAAAGTGTACTTGCGCGATAGATGCCGTTGCCACGGGTTTGCGACTGAGCTCGGCAAAGTGCAAACCGAGCGGTCCGCCGAGACTGTTCTCGAGCGTCTTGCGCACCTTTCGAAAGCTCACCGGTGGATTGTTATCCATGGTTTTCGAAAAGCACTCAATGTACGGCGCGGGCATCATCTGCTTTGCCGTGCCCGCGATTTGCCCAACCTTGCGATAAAATCCACCGAAATCTTCAATGACATCCCGCATGCGCGCTGCGCCCCATTGATGCTGACGCTCCCACGCCGCGTCCCGCTTTTCCAAGTCATCGAATCGCGCTATGCGCTTCTTGGCCACCATGTACGACGCCAACACCGGCGCCACGCGCATAGAGTAATCGATTTTACGCGCTTGCCGCGGTGCGACAATACGCATCAACACACGCACGCCTTGCCACTGCGCCCAACTCGTCAACGCGCCTCTCGCTACGCTCGGCGCCGCCGACGCCGCCCGGCTCACACACGCTCCAATCACCCCACCCAACTCCAATCGCTTCACGAACGCCTCCACCACTCCCACACTGCGTGCACTTTTTGACGCCACGGCTACTATCGCCGCAGTCATCACACCATGCACCTTGGGCGCCCAACATCTCACGCACGCGTTCGCCAACGCCGCGCCCGCCGCCTTCGCGCCCGCTCGCGCGAATGAAAACAAAAACCCCACCCTCCCCATCGCGCTCCGCCCCCGCCATTCGCGTCCAACGTTCGCCAGCGCCACGCACGCCGCACTCACCACCGCCTGCGCGAGTTCAGCGCCTTTATCGCGACGTTTCGCCAGCGCAGCCGCCGCGAGCGCGCGCGGCCGTTTCAACGCTTTCGGTCGCAGTCTCGCCAAAGCCCACGTTTTCGCGCGTTTCGGCATCGACCGCGCGCGCCGCTGCGAGCGCTTCGCGCGCGCATGCAACGCAATCGTCGGTGCGACGTCTTCTGCGAGCGGCGGCGGCGGCGGCGGCGGCGGCGACAACGACAGCGATGCGTCGTGGGAGCTCACGAGTCGCGAATCATCATCACCGCTCGTCGTAACCCCGCCGTCGCCGCGCGGGGTCTCGGGCGCGGGCGAAGCGTAGAGCGGCGCTGGCATCGGTGGCGTCGGCCACGTTGGGAGCGGCGCGCTCATGCGAGATGACGACGACGACGACGAAAGCTGATGATGATTTTGTCGCGTCAATTTGTAACGGCTGTCCCGGGCGAACTCACGCGTGAGTTGACGACGCCGGACGACCGATACCGCGCGGCGCCGCGCGAGCGCGTAGAACTATTCGTGAGCGGTGCGCGCAAGGCGCGCGCGGGGCGTCCATGTCGCGCGCGGCGTCCATGGGCGCGGAAGATGATGCCGTTGTGCTGAGCGCGAGAGCGCTCATGCGCGGATTAGTCGACCGCACGCTCGACGTCGGGGCGTTTGTACGCGAGGCGCGCGAGTCAGACGGCGACGTCGATGCCGTGGTAGCCGCTGCGCGTCGGCGAGCGGTGGCGCGGGCGTATGAGATTGTGCTCACGCACGAGAGTGGTCGAGCTCCGCGCGCGCGCGAACGCTCTGTCCTCGCGGACGCGTGCGACGAGGCGTCGACGACGACGACGACGACGACGACGACGAATGCGCGTGGCGTGACGTATGATGATGTGTATTTACGCACGTTGCGCGTGCGCGGTGAGGACGCGGCGCGAGCGTTGGATGCAGCGGTGGATGAGCTGCGGCGAGAGTCAACGTCGAGCGACGAAGAGACGCGTGAGGGCGTACTTCGCGTATTATTCGCGCTGTGTGCGTCGAGCGAGCGCGTTGAGGACGTCGCGGCGAGTGGTGTGCGGTCGGCGCTCGCGGGTGTTGAGGTGTTGACGAACGCAGGGGATGCGGCGGCGAAGACGAGCGTATCGAGGTGGAGCGCGACGCCAGACGTCGGTCGGTTACGTACGGATACGCTCGCGACCGCGAGCGCGCGCGCGGATGAGGGGGCGGTGGCGACGGCGCGTGACATGTTCACTCTGCCGGGCTTGCAGCGCGGTGCGGTGTTCGGGCTCGCGCCAGTGGCGTCGACGTTTGGATTTGTTGAAGCTGAGAGCGACGACGAGGACGACATCGATAGCGCCAACGTCGCCAGCGGCGACGACACCAAAGTAGACGACGATGGCGTGACCACGCACGTCGTTGTCGACGCAGAAGCACTAGAAATAGAATCCGCCAATCAATGGTTACGCGCGGTTGACGTTCCAATCGCGGAGCGACGTGGGTGGGACTCGTCGCTGGCGCCGTCCCGCTCGTCGGCTTTGGACGCGGAAGCATTTGACATCGCGTATAGGCGTTCGTTTCGCACAATCAAAGAGCTTGAAAGCGAAACCGTGATCGCAAGCGAACGCGATTGCGTGCACGTCGCACTCGCGGCGCTCAGTGGGTGTGAAACTAGCGCGGCTATGTTAGCCGCGGCGGCCGCGGCGGATGGACGAGTCTCCATGCGATTCCAAGCGAGCTCCACTCGCGCGTTTCAAAACGTACTGAAGACGTTCGCGACGTCCGCCGAGCGTCGCTGCGAGCTACGTTACGTCGTTTCTGAGCTTTGCACGCCATACATGCGTCCAGTTGCGAACGCACTCGAAGAGATTTTTCGTGCGCACGCGGCGGCGTTGTATTCCATGGCGGACGCGACGGCGGAACGTCGATGCAGCGAAAGCGAAGAGTGTACTCGTTCAAGCCACGGCGCATCGATGTCATTGTCGACGTCGATGCATGCCACCGAAGCACCCGACATCACGCTGCTAGAGCTCACGGTGCATACGAAACGCGTGCGGCATCAAATTGACGTCATGTTCCACTTGTTGGCGTCTGAACGGTCACTCGAAACACACGCGGTGTCGCACGATAAGCTCCTTCAACGTTTGCAAGCGTCGCTTTCGCACGTAGAGGACGAAGAATCAGCGTTAATACAGTATATCTACGCGAGAGCGATGAAGCCTATCATCGACGGCGTCATGTCTTGGCTATATTCTGCCACTGCGAGCGACGCCGCAAACGAGTTTCTCATCGAGTGTGCACCGTCGTGGTCCAACTTGCGCACGTTCGACGAGTGTCGCGTTGATGGAGCGGTGCCGTGTTGGCTCGGTGGACCATTCCACGATTCACCGGATTTCGTGGAGACTGCAACGCTTCACCTCGCACGTGTTCGAGCTGGCATGGCACAAGACGTGACGTCTGGGCTCGAGAATGATATTCTTCTCGCTGGTTTACAATTGCGCATCCTTCAACGTTTGCCGCAGACTCGGGAGTTTACACGAGCTATAAAAGATGCATTTGAGAGCACGTCGTCTTTTGATGCGTACACTGAACAACACACACGTGACTGGAGAAATCGAGTGCGACTGTTGGAGTCACGCGTCTTGGTGCTATCTCGCGAATGTCTCAAAGACATGCAAGCAAAACGAACCGCTCACGCCGAGGAGGCTGAAATGAAACGCGTAGAGAACGTAGATGCGTTACGCATAGCGATTCAGGCGCGAGAAGAAGAGCGCCTTCAACGTCTCAACGCGACTGCCGCGGCGAAAAAGGAAAAACGTGAAGGACAGCTTGAAGAGTTAGAGCGACGAGAAGCGAGTCGAATTGAGGCACGAGAACGTCGCATTGCAGATGAGCGCGCTTGGCTCGAAGCTAAAGCCGAAGAGCATCGCGCTGAAGAGCAACGTAAGCTCGCAGAACAAATGGCTAAAACAGAACTTCACGTGCGACAGGAAGACGCAAGGTTGCGGTGGTTCAAATGGCAAAATGCCCGGCTCGCGCTGTCTGACGAACGCCTCGCGTTTATACGACGCATGGAGTCAGAACATGAAGAAGCTGCAGTGGTGAAACTCGCAGATGTCATGAGCGCGGGCTTAACGATCGCACCTCCGAGCGAATTGATTGTCTTGCCGTTCGAAAGCGTTGAGACCGCCGCGGCATATGACGACGACGACGTCGTTGTACCGCTATCTATCACGCATGTTGCCACCGCCGAAATATCGGACACCGGCATCGTGTCAACCTTGTCAAATATCGCCAGCGAGGTCCACGAAGAAACCTTCGATCCAATGGTTACCGCCCCGCAGATGGAGGATACAGCGCTTGATACTGCACTGCCGCCTAACGCAATAACAATTGTAGCCCCGCAAGAGGACGCGATCGAGCACCGCGGCGCAGCTGTCGACGACGAAGATATCGCCGAGGACACTGCCTTTGGAACCCCGCTTCCTGTGCTTCTCAGGCACAAGATGAGCGAAATCGTCCAGCGACAATGCTTATCCATTGGACGCTTTACCATGTCGGTGTTCTTTGACCACCTCGCATTTGAAGCGCACTTCAACGCTGTCGTACGCTTTACTTTAGGTGGTGAGAGCGCATTCTTCGATGGTATCGTACGCGGCCTTGAACGTGCGTGCGCGGATACGAGAGCGAAAATCATTCGCTCGAGTCAACACATCGCGCGCGGCGTTCTCGAGGACGCGTTGCAAGACGTCGGATTGAACGAGCATCCATTGTGTGAGCGTCTGTCCATGCGTGAAAACGACGATGATGGCATGACGTTTGATGCATTCAACCTCAACTTGTGCAGTGGGTTAACGTGTGAGTACGCGCTTCCGTGGCCATTGAATTTGGCGTTTGTTGGGATGAATGAAAAGTACGCGTTGTCCCACTCTCAAGTCGCGTTGTTGCAAATTTGCCATGGTGCGCGAGCGGTGCGCGCGTGTTCTGCGCTCCTACACGCAAGCAGTCGTTCGAACGCGCTCAGAAACACCACGCAAACGAATCTGGATCTTCGTTCGAGGCGTCTTCGAAAATTATCCCTCTTGGTGACTGAGTTTCAACACTTTATAGACGCTCTGTACGGGCATGTCTTTGAAGCGGTGCATCTCGGCGCCGGGCGCTTTTTGAATACGCATGTTCGCGACGCGCAAGGAAACATCGTTCCGCGCGATTTGCATGATTTGCGCGCTGTCGTGGAGCGGTACTGCGCGCGCGTGCACGAGGCGTGCTTCTTACGACATGTGGACACGGCGCTCAAGGCGCTCGTCGAGGATGGCTTGCAGCTCGCGCTGGATTTAGGAGCGCTCTTTAGCGCGCGTACAGCGGAAACGTTACTCACCGATGGTCCAGCGTACGCCAGTGCACAGCAGATCCACGCCAAGTTTCGCGCGCTTATGACGCAGCTTTGCTTCCGCGTACGCGTGACATCGAGCGAAGCCGCGGTTGGATTCATCGAGCGCGTCGACTTCAACAGCTTTTATCTTTCAAACATGACGGAGCAAGATTTAGAATTTTAGGGAACAATCGTATTGTAGTATTCAATGTATAGACTATGTAGTGGCTAGTAATCAGACTCTTCAGACTCGTCGTCGTCGTTATCATCATCGTCGTCCTCGTCGTCTTTATCTTCATCCTTTTTACCCTTTGGCGTGAACCCGTCCCGCATCAACGACTTCAAATCCTCACCCGAAAGCGCGCTCAATCGCTTCGTCAATTTGCGCGTCTCCAGCTCAATCTCGGTATCGAAATCTTCCATGAGCTCCGCCATAAATGGAATCGCTTCGGGTAACAGCGCGAGATACTCCTCTTGTAATTTATCCACCACTTGATCGATGGTTTTAATCGTCAAGAATTTGCTTCGCGAGAGTTCTTCGCGACCCGTCATGAGAATGGCGCGATGTAAAGGTTTCCAATGCGCATCATCAGGTGCGGCGGCAAGAAGCGATGAGCACGCCGCCACCGCTTCGGCTCCAAACGAATCTTCATCCATAAAGTGTTCGTAGTCGCTTTCGTCAGAATCCGTGGGCGGCGACGCCTTGAGTTGCGCCGCGACGAGCGGGTACAATAGGTTGTACCGGTTGGAATCCATAAAACCGACGCTATCGTACTGGAAGCATCGGCGCAATGCGCCTAACGTCCACTTGCGCATGCGCCAAATATCATTTTGGGCGACGAGCTCTGAATTCGAGCTCTTTCGCTTCTTCTTGCTGCTCGTCGGGTCTGCATCCGAGTCGAGCGCGGCAGCGGCTAAATCGAGCAAGTGACGGAAAAACGGCACAAACACTGACCGAAGCTCATCCGCAAGCGATGCTGCGAGACGGAACAACGCGGCGAGGCGCGTTCGAGTGACTTCGGTCTCGCCAGAGCGCGCACGCGCCCACTCGACGCATTGCAAGAAGAAGGGTAAAAACTCGCTTTCGGTGCATTTGAGCGCGAGCGATACGCATGCCTGGACGGCGGCGCCTTCGACAGCATCCAGCGCCGCTTCCGGCGCACCCACAGGCGCATGTCGCCGAATATCCAACGCGCGTAGTACCACGATGAAGAGTTGCTGCCGATGGGCGTTCGATGCGTTATCGACGTCACCAGCGGCGGCGATAATCTCCAAGAGGGCGGCGCACGAAGCGGCGCCGTCGGCGCCCTGGTGCGCGACGCACGAATCCCACGCATCCACCAATGGTCGCACTAACAAACGCAACTCAATCGTTGTCGGAAACTCTTGTCGGAGCAATAAAGCCAACTCGTGCACAGCCTTGACGTCACCGGTAACTTCTGGCGCACCAGTCTTTGGCACCACGGCGGGGTGCAACGCCACGTTGATGACGTCGGCTAAAAATGGCGACATGAACCCCGCGAGATGCTTGACAAACATGCGAATCGCAGCGATGCACGCGTGAACGACAAGCATGTCTTCGTTCCCATCGTCACCGTGTTTGTTTCCGTCGCTACTGAACGAATCGGCGGCGGATGTAGTGGTTTTAATGAGCGCTGGGACAGCGGCGTTGATGACGGGCGCCATGCGAATGCCTAACACTTTGGCGAGCGTCGCGAGCGACAGCGCGGACGATGCCGCGAGCGTTTGCGAATCGGCACCGAGACGAGAAATCACCGCCGGGATGACACCAATGAGAGCCTTCGTGACATCCTTGCTCGATGTGAAGCGAACCGCGGCAGCCTCTAAAGACACGAGCGCGGCTTGCGACGTCGTCGCGCTCGCGGATTGAATCAATGCCGACAATTGTTGAATCAAGGCGACACCCGCGGCTGCTTCGGCGCCATCTCCTCCCGCGGTGTCACGTTCGCCATTTTGCAAACGATCAGTGACGAGAGCGAGCACCTTACGTCGAACTCGTCCCTCCTTGTGCGCGAGAAGCGGCGTCAGAGCGCTCAAGAATGGGCCAGGCGCGAGCAAACCATCGAGCGCGCTCAACAAGTTTTGCCCGCTCGCCTCCGCCTTGGCGGCGTTCTTCACCGGTGACTTGGAAGATTTCGACTTTGATGGCGACTTTTCAATCGCCGCTGCAGATTGTAAGAGCACAATCGCAGATTCTGCCAACGCGGCGTAGCCGGTTTGGAGTCGCTCCGCGTCTTCGACATCGGCGACGCGCTTTTGGGCGCGAATAAACTGCGGCATTGACAAGTGTTTCGCACTCGTTTCCGCGCACATGCGCACGATACGGGCGCCGTCAGCAGAAGATTCCTAATGACGATACGAAGAAATTGGTTAGTACGCGTGCTTGGCTCGCGAACGACGAATGCAATGATAACAAAACATGTCTCAGAAGGAAAGCAGCAGATTCGTATGTCTCATCAACGGAGTCAGAATCCTGACACAAAAGAATCTTTCATCATAGAAATGGTCGAGAAAAAGAAGAGAAACACGAGCGATGAAACGTACCTTGAGTGCGGTGACTAATGCGGTGACGGAGTCCACGGGCGATTCGCACGCGAGAAGAGACGAAAGGAGTTCGCCGACCCACGCGTCTTCGTCACCGACTGGCACGTCAACGGCGTCTACTGTAAAAGACTTGACACGAAGTTCGCGTGCAGATTCTTCTAGGGACTTCGTACGACGAAGCATGTTCAAAATGATCACTGGTAGCGCCTCGCCCACTGGCGAAGCTCGGATGAGCGCGGCGCAAATGGGCGCTCGTCGCCGCGGCGGAGCGCTCGGAAGAGAGTCAATGAGCCGGCTGACAACGTTGGCCAAACTTTCACCGCTCTTCAACCACACCGGCACGACAGCTGTCAACGCGTTTTCTAAGGCGCGCTGCGACAAAACGTCGTCACGGGCCGCCGCTCGATCGGATAATGCCGAACCGACTTCAAACATGTGCTGAAGAACGGCGTCTGGAGACGCGTGCGCCACTTGCGCGAGGCAAGCTAAAGCCGCACTTCGAGCCGCGCCTTCCGAAACTTCACGCACGGCGCGGATGATGAGTGGGACATCCCACGCTTTGCTCTTCACCTTTGCGAGAGCGAGTGATTCTAATGTGCGCAAAGTAAGTGCTTCGATGTAGCCTCCCGCGGCGACGCCAGATTCGTCGTCAGAGTCCTCAGAGTCTGAATCCGAATCATCGTCGTCGTCGTTTTTCTTCGCACGAGCGGCAGCTTCATTTAAAAGTGCTTCCAAAAAGTGCTGACACGGCTCGACAAGCTTGTCGAGGTGTTCCGTCTTGTCAATCTTCCAACCGAGAACCTCAAGAGCCGTGACTGCGGCTTGCACCAGTTCTTGGCTGCCCAGCATGACGGTCGAATCCGACTTTGCACTCGCGGTTTTGCCCTTCTTTTTCGCAGGAGCAGAAGCTGGCGCGTTTGACAGTGCAGATTCTAACGTCTTAACGACATCGCTTGCGTCAATTGTGAGTGCGTCGACGGCAACCTGCGCCTCTCTTCTGGACACTTCATCTGCGTCGGCGTTGACGGCGTTGAACAAAATCTTAAAGAGCTGAGCCTTTGGGTCAGTTTTCAGCGCGTGCGCAAACTCGGGCGTCGCGCAGCTGAATGCAGCAGCGCGAACGGCCGGCGGGCTGGGCGGCACCATGCATCGCATCAAAAGCGCCCAGCCTTCGCCACCATCTTTGCCAAACGTCGACGCGTAATCTGGTGTGTACGCTTGCAAAATTTCCACGACTAGCGCAGCCTTGGCGTTCGTGTCATTCGCCATGGAATCTAAAGACCAAGAGAGCACTGGTAATAATACGTCCGCTTTCGCACCTGCGTCACCAAAGCCACGCGTTGAAGCAATTAAGCATCGCGCGCCGTACGCGTCCATCATCGGTATCGCCGCCGTGGTCATTTCCTGCACCGGCTCCAAAAAGGAGACGAGCTCAGACTTCGGCGACTTCGCGGCACTGATACCGTGTTCGATAGCTTCACACAGCTTCGATGCACCCTTGAGTGATATCTCTTCCGCCGCAGCAACGATGGCCTTTACAACTGGATTCACACTTTTGGCTCGAGAGAACGCGCCCAGAAGTGCGGCGGCGGCGGCGCGCACGGGTGACACAGACGACGCCGCGGCAACAATCACGGGCGCAATTGACGGCACCGTCGATGTGCTTTGACAGAGTTCGAGCGCGGCGACTTGCACGCGCGGATCTACCACTGACGGATCCGCGGCAAAACGCGCGGATAAAAACGCGCTCGCGCCAGACGTCCCGTAGCACCTATCGCATGCGTCGAGGACATCCTTCAAACGCTCTCCGATTGCGACATCAAACGCGTCGCTATCCTTCGCGCTCGTCATTGCGAGTTGTTTGAAGCACTCTGGCAAGATACTATCCGCCTCGTCTTTCGCCTTCTTCGGTAAAGCGGCGAGTAACGCACGCAAAAGCCCACGAGCGCACGATGAAACGTACTTGCCAGCGGATGAATGACTCACCACCATTTTCTGAATTTCCTCCGCATCTACGACGTCACTGACCACGAATTCATCAAACGTGATGCCATTTGTATTGCCGACACCGTAGGTCCAATGTTCTCGAACGGTACTCCAAGCCGCGGCGCGAATCGCCGCCGCTGCCGCGCCGCTTTTGCCAGACGTCTCCTCGACGGCTAGTTTGCACGCCAAAAGAAGCGTCACTCGTCCAACGTTGTTGGCATCCCTGAAACTTTCCTGAATCCAAAGTTGTCGATCGTCTTTCCCTTCTTCATTCATCCAAGTTTTGTTGGCGCTCGATAAAGAGCTGGCAAACGCGGCGAGCACGGCGGAGTTGCACGCGGCGCCGTACGAGCCATCCTTCTTATCGCTTTCCATGACACCGCGAACGTCATCTCCGCGAACTTTGTCCAGCGCAGGGTGATTACAGGCGCGAATCGCCGCAAGCGCCGCCTTGGTGACGTTCTTGCTCGATTTCGATGTAGAGAAGAGCGAGTACTCCAACGCCAACGCCGCGGCTCTACCAGCGAGCGCGGACGGCGACGAGTCCATCTCAGACTTCGAGAGCACGCCGAGCGTAAGTCGCAAAGCTTTCTTTGCTACGCGACGCTCGTCATCACTTTTTGCACTTCCGGCCGCGAGAGCGGTGGCTGACACGGCCAAACGCGCCTTGGCTGCAGCAAACAGCGCGCCGTCGTCATTCACCATGCGACGAAGCGCTTCGAGCTCCATCGCCGCCGCCGCCACTCGAGGATCGTCATCAGACACGCGTCGCAACATGGCTGGGCCTAGTGCTGAATTACGCTTGATCGCAGAAGGAGGCTCGCCGTCTTTCTCAACTTCAGTGTCAAGCTGAGCGAGTTGCGCGATGGCGCTTTCCCGCATGCTCGCGTTGGGGTGATCGAGCGCGGCGTGAATCGACGTCGCGTGACCAGACATGGGCGCAGATGCGGAACCGAGAAGTACCGAGCGCAGAAACGAAGCGTCTTCTTCCGAGGCGACCAACTTGTCTTTCTTTGATGTGTTTTCGCCGTGCGCGTCATTCTTTTTCTTTGCCACAGCGCCGCGCATGATGAAATCCACGGCTTCGCTCGTCGCCACTGGATGCTTTTGATCCGCAAGAATCAAGAGAGACTTAACCGTCGCCGCCTCCGCGCCGCCCTTCTTGGATGTTTTCAGCAAAATAGGCATCATCACCATGAAGTGCTTGCCATGCAACGGCACCTTTTCAATCACGCCTCGCAAGACGCGCTCGTAATTCGCGTGCACGTCGACGAATTCGGCGAGCGAACGCACCAGCGGAATTGAAAATGCATCAGCTCTGTAACTGTGCACCAAGTCCGCGATTAACTCTTCCAATTCTGGGATTTTTACCAAGTGCTTAAACGCACGTTCGGGCAAAGTCTTCACGCGCTGCGTCTGACAAATCGCAAATAACGCTTGCAGCGCTTGCGAATGCAACGGCACGCGCGACCCCTTTGCGATGCCTTCAATCAACGCCTCCACGAGCGGTTCCGCCATGTCCGTTCGCGCAGCGAGCTGCGTAGCCACCATAAGGGCGCCTGCAAACTGTTCTGCATTCGCTGCCGACGCGAGACCGGCTTCGAGGTACGGTAAGAGTCGCGTCGTGATGCTCGAATCCACCTCCTTCATCACGCCGATAGCCTCTGTCAACAATACGGCGTAAAACGCCGACGTCGACCCCACGTTACCCTGCAAAGCGAACGAAAATAATAAAAACACACAATCAGTCAGAGAACATCACGGGTGCTATGCACACACACATACACACACACACACACACACACACAAACGCGCGAGATACAACAAAGATGTGCGCCGGCACTCTAGGCGTTACGCTTCACCGCGAGCGCAGTACGTTGCGAGCGAAAGAAACAAACGCCGACAATGCCAGTACTTAGATCAAGCGATCAAATATACCACACCAGTTGACAATCCATCCCGGTTCGAATACACGAGTGCATGCGACGGCGTGATTGGACGCTTCAACCAAAGTGGAACTACTAAAAACACAAGGCGCGCGTCGCGCGCTTTCATCATTCGCATTCGTCGTCGTACCTTTGTCGTCGCCATTTCCGCGGCACTTTGCGCACAAAACGTAAAAAATGCCTTATCTTTTGAACATCGCACCGCAAGCGCATCTCTCGGGGGCGCCGCACCGGTTTCTTTCACCCCAGACAACCATTTAAAGTGCTTACTATTCTCCAATTGACACGTCTGCGCGACCTTGACAAACTCCGCCGTCCCGTGCCACGGCATCGCGCACGCAATCAAATCATCCACATCATACACATGAATCTTAAACCGCCGTATCAAATACTCAATCGTCTTACTCGCCGCACGTTCGGTAAAATACCCCGATAAAAGCCTCAAATACGCACGCACAAGCTTCGACGTCGCCGCGTTCGACTCGGCGTCCCGCGCCTCGCGCCTCGCGCCCTCCGCCGCGCGCGTCGAAAACAACCCCTTCGCATGCGCCTCAAATCGCCCATCTCGTCGACACAGCTCCTCAAACCCACTCACACCAATCGCATGGATGCTCTCCAGATCGATATCCCCCGCTTGGCGCGTCGTAAACAGCACAGACGCCTTGGCGTTCGCACCGATGCGCTGCTCCGATGCCGCCACATGCGTCTTCACATCCGCCAACGCCGCGCCGATCGCCGTCAGCGCCATGGTGTGCGAACGCGCGTGCGCGATAGAACGCTTCGATTGCGTGCTCTCTCGCGCGCTCCACGCGTCCGTCGCCCCGTCGCTCGCGCGCGGCGCGGTCTGGAGCCGCCGCCGTGCGTGGGCGTGTTGGGTGGCGGCTGTACACCGACAGCACGTGGAGCGCCAACGGTGCGTTCGGGTCGTTCGTCGACGACGCGCGCGCGCGCCGACGCGCCGCCACTCGCGCGAACGCGACCATGGAGTCGTACCGAAAAGCGTTCATTCAAACCGGCAAGTTTGCGCCGATGAAACACTTCATGGTGCGTGGCGACGGGCAGGGGCTGCGATGGCGCGCGCGCGCGTTCGAGGTTTGCGCGCGGATGCGTGACGAGGGTGATTGCGTCGTGCGCGCGCGCGCGCGACGTCGTCGAGCGATGACGCGCGGTGCGGATGGATGATGGAATATATGACTGACGATGTCGATGCGTTGGCGCGCGCAGGTGGGGGTGTTTGCGCTCGCGTTTGGGCTTGAAACGTATCACCATCACACGTTTCACGGGCATCACGACCACGGGGACGGCGCGGACGCCGCGGGGCACGCGAAGGATGACGCGGCGGCGAGCGCGGCGGCGAGTGCGAAGGAGGATTCGATACCTTCGAGCATGAATGATGTGATGTCGGAGGTGCGGGCGCTTCGGGAGGAGGTGAGAATCATGCGCGGGTCGTCGGAGCCGCGGGCGTAGGTCCAAGTCTGCGCGTTTGAATGAAACGCGTGAATAACGAGAGAACGATGTAATGTATATGTCCGATGTTGTGTACAAAACTATGATGCTGTTGTGTGACTATGTAGCGGCGGCGGTGTGTGTAAAAACTTACGACGATGATTGATTGGACGCGCTCATTCGGCGGCGAGGCGCATGCCTTGAATCTTTCCCGCAGTTTGTTGACATAAATCCGTAGACGTGCTGTTGACGCGTTTGGGTTTACTCACTGGCGTGTCACTTCCATCGGGCTCTTCACGCTTTCTTCCGCGCTGGGCGTCGATGGAGCGCACACCACGATCGTCATCGCATCTAATGATATCGACATCCGCGACGGCGGGCGACGGCGAGTGCGCTTCGACGTCCTCGTCGTCGACGCTCTCGCTCGCGCTTTGAGAATGCGATACCTCCACTGTTTGCTTCCACGTGCCACCATCCATGGCGTCATGTACCCAGTACTTCTCTCGCACTGTCTCTCGTCCAGGGTAGATGTCTGGCGTGATTGCGTCGTCACCTCCGCGCAACCAACTCATGCACATGGTTAAGCATTGCATCGCCGTCGGACGCGCGCGCGGATCCTTTTGCATCGCTAACCGACCTAATTCACGAATAAAATCCACCTCTGCGGCGTATGTCTTACGTGTCTTACGTCGTAATTGTTCTATGAGTTGAAAACACATCACACCGTAGCCGTAAATGTCCGAAGACGTGTCGTACGGCTTACCGCGTTCGACTTCGGGCGCGCGATACTTTGGCGGACCGATCTTCGGCGTTAGGCGCGGGTTGACATCCTCGCGCGTCGTCCCTCCCGGGAGCGCGCGTGCCAGGCCGAAATCAGTCAACTTCGCCGTTTTATAATCCTGTGTTCACGCGTGATCACGCATACGCGCGCATACAGTCGAGTCGTCAGTCTCACAAAGGCGCAAAAAAGCGTCCCAACCGTCTTCGCGCCGTCCCGAGTTCGACGCGTCGCGAGTCAATACGCATCATCAATCACGCACCTCAGTCACCAATACATTCCTCGCCTTGACATCCCGATGCACGTGTCCCATCGCGTGCACGCGAACCAACGCCCTGGCTACGTCCGCCAATACTTTCACCCTATTCGTCTCGTTCACCACGCGCTTGCTTCGCAGCGAGTGCGGAATGAATTCCATCACCATGTGCGCGTCTCCATCCTCAATAAACCCCCCGTACACGCGCGTAATATTGGGATGCGCAAACGATGACAAATACCATAAATCCCGCTTTAACCCGGCGATGCGATCGGGCCGGGCGTTGGCGGTGACTTTAATCGCAACTGGTTCACCGAGTAATTCCCCGCGAAAAACCTTTCCAAATGAGCCGTCGCCGACTTGCGTCCAGGTTTCGCGCGCGCTCAATTCGTCGGGATCGAACCCGGGCGGGCCGTCGCATGGGATGAGCGTGGTGTTCGGTCCGCGCGCGGCGTCCGCGGGCGCGTGGGGCGACATGCGGCGCCGAGGACTGGCGGCGAAAGTGCCTCGTGACGTGCACTTTTTCAACTTTTTTGGGACACACCGACCAATCATGACTAGGGGGTAATGTCGGAACAAATTGAGATATTTTGTGAGCGGATGGTTGGCGCGGGACTGAAGCTGAAAGGTCGAAAGGTCGTGGCGTACAGTATATATATATGCGCTTGTGGTTGTGTTACACTTGTGGACGCGTTTGGACGATGTAGATTTTACCGTTTCGAATGACGCCTTCGACGTCCTGGGCGGCGCCGAGGGCACGTTCGATGGCGACGCCGGCGCGCGCGACGTCGGAGAGAAGCTTTTCTTGCGTGACGGGGTCCCAGATTAAGGCGTCGCCGCCGTAGTCGGCGTGGAGTTCTATCGTGTGATGCATGGGTACGGATTCGTAGAGACCTGCGCCGGCGTAGCCTTCGAGATCTTCGCCGTTGGAGTCGGAGCGGAAGATGAGCGTCTCGCACGGGACGCGCAATACCGAGTTTTTCGATGGGAAACCGCCGATTTCAGGCTTGGACACCTCGCCGTTGGGTCCTTTCTTCACCGTGAAACTTAACGCGCGCCCGGGGTAATTCCCGACGAGGGTTTCTCCTAACCCTTGAACGACTTCGGCGTATAACTCGGTGGCGTCGTTGGTGCTCGGGTTGGTGGTGTGAATGACAAACGCATAGTCGGCGTCAATCACCGGCTGCACGAGCACAGACATGCGCAGTTTGCCGTGATCGAGCCTACGGTTGCGCATACTGATGAACGCGCGCTCGTTCCATTTGGACGCCCACACGTCGCACAACGCTTTCCACGCCAGATTCCAGCCATCTTCGTCGCTCGGTGGCGTCAAGCCGCCGGCGCGCATGACGTCGCCGACGGCGTCCAACATCCCTGGCGGCGGCGTCACCGAGCGCGCGCACGTACGACAGAGCTTCAACGACGTCTTTAATGACTCGCCGCTCGAATCATCAATCTCTCGAAGAAGCTTATCCATCGTCTTCGCTTGTGACGCGTTGATGTCGTTCGCGAGCACGTCTTCAAACGTGCCGAAGGGAATCGCCACCGACACTGGTAGTTGAATCCAGTCGGGTATACCGCCGCTCACGAGCGCGTCTCGTAAAGATTTCGTGTTTCGTGCCTTAGCACCGACGACTCCATCTTTAAATGCATCCATACCGATCGCGTACTTGCCACCAAACTTTATATCTTTGATGTGTATGGGCGACGTCGCGTTCAACGACCCGGCGGTGTGACTCTGACTCGAACGCTCTTGCCCGATGGATGAAAACTCAATCTCTTCCCATTTGACGATTTCATCCGCGCCGACGCTCATTTTTAATGACTTCCCATTCATCTTTGTAAACGATAATAAAATACTGGGGTCATAGCACGTGGCGAACAACACGTCGCTATTTCTCGCCCGCACTGCGCTGTGCGACAGCACGTCCACAGAAGACCCGGTGACGACGGCGACCGCGCCCGATGGAATCTCTTCATCTCCGCCTACGTAATCACAAATCAGAATCGTCGGAACTTGAAAGGTGTCGTTCATGACATCTTCGAGCTGCACAACGCGCTTGACTTGACCTGAGCACGTCGCCGGGGAAATGACTTGCCAGTCGCCCATCTTGGCTTGCTCGCGCAAGTACGGGTCGAGCCGCGTGAGCACGAGAGATAACGCAAACGCCGGACCACCGCGAATGACTTCCTCGGAGAACAATTCGACGGTCCACGACTCACAGTTACATCGACGACCGATGACATCCGCCGTGGGTTGCATCAAGTCGAATGTTTTGGACGCGTGTTCGGTGACGGCGAGCCGAATGCGGTCGACGGTGGCTTTGGCACGCAAGGCCCAATCGGCGTCGCCGTTATTCTTCGCCTCGCGAATGCGACGCCAGTTGAGCAAACTGAACAACAAGTCATCATTCGTGGACGGTAACGATAAGCACAAATCCTCGAGTACCATATCCGTGAGCTCCATTTGGCCTTCGATGCCGCTCACGGCTTCGGCGCCGCGTTGAATCGCGCGATTGCTCACGTCGGCAATGGAAATATCCAAGTAGAGCAATTCGCGAACCCACGCCGGATCTTTGGCGTCGGCCAAGCCAGAGTCACGCAACCCATGTCTCGCTTCCAAACACGCGCCGATGACGTGGAAAATATCCCCGCTCGATTGATTCTGCATGATAAACTGAATCGATTGCACGACGTCGTTTGACAGTCGACCGCGGCAGGCGTTGAAACTCTCCTCCAAATCCGCGCCGCTGTGTACGGATTTCAAGATTTTCCTATAATTCTCAAAGTCTCGAATGAGCTCGTTTTTAATCTGCGGTCGCCAAATTGGTTCACTCTTGACCGGCCGCTCGAAAGACTCGAGACGTTCGCGAGTGACGCCGCCTTCGGTGAGCGTGCTCCAGTAAGCGTTCAAGTCGCCTTCGGCGCGTAAAAAGTTCAAGTAGGCGTCGCAGATGACGATATCATCCGGCGTCGTGTTATTGTGCAGCTTTTGATGCCACTCTTCCATCCAGATACCTTTAACTTCTTTTATGTTGTTGCGGTGCATGATGTTTAAGATTTCATCGCGGATTTGTTGGCCTTGTCCGCCTTCGCCACCCTTGCCGAGCGTGCCGAGCATGAGACGGGCGACGTCGCGAAGGTGCGGCTTGGAGCAGTATATTTCAGCCACACTGTGCGTGAGTTTAGATTGTGCGCTGGATAATTCGCGCGGCTTGACGTTGTAATTGCGTTGCCATGTGAGTTGGCGAATGGAGCTGAACCGAAGCCAAACGAAAATCTTCGCCGCCGATTCAATCGCCTTGGATGCGCTCTCGGCGTCGCCGCAATGTTTTTTTAAAAGCGAATGCGCCAAGTTGAACCGGTGCATGAGCGACCACCATGAATTGCCAGCTTCAGCGCGCGTGATGGCATCCACGAGGTCATCCACCGTTCGCTCTTTTGGGTTCACGCGCATGCATGACGCTTGGAAATTCGCGTTCCCGTTGGACGCATCCTTGTACCAATGCGTGCCCGCGGCGTCGCGAAAGACAAAATGTAAACCCATGAGCTCGTTCGGACCAGCGCCTGGCAAGTCAAATGTCAAACTCTGCATGAAATAACACGCGTCGAGTTCTTGTTCATCCATAGTCGCCGTCGAGGACACGCGGTCGCTGGGAAAACATCCTTCAAACGGCACGAGGGGCGTTTCGCACGACATGTGCGACACAACCTTTGTGCCCTTGGGATGCACATCCTTCTTGGGTAAAATCCACTGCCCGGGCTCGTCCTTGGCTACGCCCCAGTGCACAATGAGCGGCTCCAGCGCATTCGTCGTCATCACCACCTGCCGGGACGTGACCATGTTCCTCGGCGCAGACTCTGCTTCTTTGTCTCGTTCAGAAAACTCAAACACTTGCACGATGAGCTCGCCGTCGGCGAGCGGGTAAATGCGTTCGCCGATGAGCATGCGGCCGTCATCGTCGGCTGAAATCGCGCGCCATCGCTCAACGATTGAAGGTTCAGTGCTCTTCTTGGTTTCTTGCGTGTCAATCAGTGCGGACGGCGCGACAAGCTCTCGTAAATTCCGTCCTCGCCGGCGCTCTGACGCGTCATAGGCGACAACCTCAGGCGTGACGACGACGGCGGGCGGTTCTTTATCCACCACCGGTGCTTTCGCCTGCGCATGCGCCACCGGCTCATCAACGACGATCGCCGCCGCCTTCATTTGCGCCTCCGCCACGCGTCGCGCCTCCTCCTTCTCCGCCTTGCGTCGCGCCTCGTCCCGTCCCGCTTCAACCGTCTTCGCCTCCAGCGCGCGACTTTCATCATCTCCATCCACCGGCGCTTGCCCATACCGCTTACGAATCGCATTCAAACTCAACCCATTCGCAACTTCACGTTTCAAATCCAACGCCGCGGCTTTAAACTCGCTCGCCTGCCACTCAGGCGTCGTGTTCTCGGGCTTTCCAGCCTCTTCCCAGCGCACGTACGCGCGAATCTGAATCAAATCCCTCGGCACCTCCACCCTATCCAGCTCCTCCGCCGTAAACTCGATCGCCGCAGACGACGCCGATGACGATGCGTTCCCCCGCCGCGCTTCACACCGCGTCCGCCGCGCCGCACACGGTGCGCCGCGCGCGATCGGCGATCGCCCGCGCGCCGCCGGATGCGCTTTAATCATCCCTTTGACCCCGGTCGTCGCCGCGTACGACGCAGACATGGCGCGCGCGATGCCCGGGACGATGTAAACAATGTTCGACGCGCGATGTGTCGCGACAAACTCGCGCGCGTGAGATCGCAATCGCGTCAAAAAGTGGCGTTCATTGGCGAATTGATTGTGCGATCGATCCGCGTCATCATTGGCGATTACCGTTGCCGGCGCATCATTCGCCGTCGCGCGCCTTCGCCGATCGCCGGTAGACGCACGCGCAGCAGTCCCTCGATCCTCGCTGCACGCACCGCATCGCGCATCGCGACGATCGATCGGATGTCGACGTACACGGAAGCCGACGTGGCGGCGCACGCGCATGCGAATGATTGCTGGGTCATCATCGACGATGGCGTGTACGATTTAACCAAGTTTGCCAAGTTTCATCCCGGTGGGGCGGCGCTGATCGTCGCCGCGGGTGGACAGGATGCGACAGAGGCGTTTTATGGCTTGCACAGGGCGGAGATCTTGGAGAAGATGGCGGGGAAGTATAAAATTGGTGTGTGCGCGGGGAAGCGTCCTCGGAGCGTCGAAGCGTACGGGGCGTTGAGTCGAGTGCCGTATGCGGAACCGAGCGCGTTTCAGGGCGCACCGTCGCCGTACTATGATGAATCACATGTGCGGTTTCGTGAAGCGGTGCGGGCGTTTTATGATGAGCATATACGACCGGACATGGTGCGCCTGGATGACGCGGGGACGTCGCCGAGTATGGATGTCTTCGCAAAGCTCGGCGAGGCGGGCATGTTGGCGACGCGTTTGCAGCCTGGACCGTGGATGATGGATTGCGTGAAGAATTGTGGGATGAAATTACCGGGTGGTATCGCGCCGGAGAAGTTTGATACGTTTCATGAGCTCATCGCGCATGAAGAGCTCGGACGGTTGGGCGTGCCCGGGTACTGCGACGGCTTGGGCGCGGGATTTGTCATCGGTATCCCGCCCGTATTGATGTTTGCGCGACCGGAAATCCGTCAGAAAATTGGCCGAGAGACTATCATGGGCAAGAAGACGATTTGCCTCGCGATTTCCGACCCATTTGCGGGCTCGGATGTGGCGTCGATTCAGTGCACGGCGACGAAGACGCCGTGTGGCAAGTTTTACATCGTCAACGGCGTGAAGAAATGGATCACGAATGGCGCGTTCGCGGATTATTTCACCTTGGCCGTGCGTACTGGTGGTAAAGGGTTTCAGGCGCTGTCGCTCATCGTCGTCGAGCGTGGTGAGGGCGTAGAGACGACAAAGATCAAGACGTCATATTCCCCGGCGGCGGGCACAGCGTACATCATCTTTGAAAATGTCAAAGTTCCGGTTGAAAATTTACTCGGGCGCGAAGGCGACGGGTTTAAGCTCATCATGCACAACTTTAACCACGAACGGTGGATGATCGTCGCTGGTACGAATGGCGCCATGCGCAACGTCATCAAAGAATGCTATTTGTGGGCGGCTCAGCGCAAGGTGTTTGGCAAGCCGTTGCTCGAGCAAGCCGTCATTCGCAACAAACTCGCGCGCATGACATCTCAACTCGAAGCCGTGCAGTGCTGGACCGAGGCCATAACGTATCAAATGGGCATTTTAAGCCACGAAGAGCAAGCCAAGCAGCTTGCAGGGCCGATTGCGTTGTTGAAATTCCTGTGCACACGCGTGGCGAATTTCGTCGCCGACGAAAGCGCTCAAGTCTTCGGCGGCCGCGCCATCACTCGCACCGGCATGGGGCGAGTCATCGAAGGTTTTAACCGCGCGCACAAATTTTCTGCAATTTTAGGCGGAAGCGAAGAGGTCATGGCTGATCTCGGTACGCGCCAAGTGATGAAGCAATTCCCAGACGCTAAGCTCTAGTCGAGCAATGATTTTCCCCTCCAATTTACAATGATTTTTGATCTTTCTTTTCGTTGTCACGTGTGTTGACGACGCATCACAGTAAACGTTTATAATGATGATAAATAAACACGTACACATTACAAATAAATAGCTTTACCGTACTAGCGAGGCGCGGCTGGCGCGCGTTGAGAGGCGTCGGCGGCGACGTCTTCAACGATGAACGAAGGCTTCTTCTCGTCATCCACGGCCTCGGGATAATCGAGCGTGTAGTGCAAACCGCGGGACTCTTTGCGCATCAACGCGCATCGTAACATTAACCTACCGACGACGATTAGGTTACTAATCTCGGCGGTGCCCATGGTGTACCCAGAGCACACCGCCGCGCGGTCTTCGCACGCGCGCGACAGCGTCTGAAGTTTACGCAACGCGTCTTCCATCTCCACCGTCGTGCGCACAATCCCGGCAGCGTTCCACATCGTGCGCTGAATTTCAGCACGCATGTCACGCTCCCACGCGTCGTCTTTGTTGACAAACGCAGAGTTGGTTGCGCACGCGCGAGTGAGCGCCAAGCACTCCTTGTCCAGCCACCGTCGCAATTCATCTTCGTCGACGTCGAGCGCGGGTAATTCCGCACGCAAGGCGTTGATTTCATCCGTTACAGACGCCACGGCGCGACGTGCGAACACAACGCCTTCCAACAATGAATTGCTCGCCAATCTATTGGCGCCGTGCACGCCCGTGTAAGCGACTTCACCGCACGCAAAGAGCCCTCGCAATGACGTCTCCCCGTTTTCATTTGTCGACACCCCACCGCACATGTAATGCGCCGCTGGAACGACAGGAATACGCTCCGTCGTCATGTCTAGTCCACGTTTGGCCAATTCACCGGCGACGCCGGGAAAGTTGGCGCGAATTTCGTCCGCGCCGACGTGCGTAATGTCTAAAAACACGCAGTTTGACTTTGTACGCTTCATCTCGCTGTCGATGCTTCGAGCGACAATATCTCTTGGTGCAAGCTCTTCACGCTCGTCGTAACGCGACATGAAGCGCTCACCTAGCGCGTTGTATAACTGTCCTCCGTGCCCACGCACGGCCTCGGTAATCAGAAACGCATTCTCATTCGCCTCGAGTTTCATCGCGCCGCCTGGGCCGGTGAAGAGCGCAGTCGGGTGAAACTGCATGAACTCCATATTTGCCACCGTGGCGCCGACGCGCATAGCCATGGCAACGCCATCGCCCGTGCTCACCACAGGATTCGTCGTGCTCGGAAACAAGTGCCCGGCGCCACCGCACGCTAAAACCGTCGACGACGCCACGAATGCCGTGGTCGTCCCCGACGCTTCATCAACGACGAGCGCGCCCGTGCATCGCGTCGACTCACCGTCTCGCGTCTTCAGCAGCTCCATGGCGAAATGATGCTCATAAAATGTAATGCGCGGATGCGCTCGGGCGGCTTCGAGCAGCGCGCGCTCGATTTCCTTGCCCGTCATATCATCCGCGTGCACGATGCGGTGCCTACTGTGACCACCTTCGCGCGCCAAGTGCAACGCGCCATCGCTCTCACGCCTCGTAAATCGCGTTCCACGCTCGATAAGCGTCTCCACCGCCGCACGCGAGTCTTCTACCATCACCCGCACCGCGCGTTCGTCGCACAAGTACCCTCCCGCGATGCACGTATCCCGCACGTGCTCATCCACCGAATCCAACTTATCCACTACGGCGCTAATTCCACCCTGCGCGTACGACGTCGACGCCTCGAATGCCGACGCTTTCGTGATAATAGCCACATCCCCTACTTCGGCTGCATCGAGCGCATAGCTCAATCCCGCGATCCCGCTCCCAATAACGGCGAAATCCACGCGAGCGCACGCATCCGGGACGACCCCAAACGCCGACGGCTTTCTGAGCCCCGCCGCGCGTTGCTTCGCCCGCTGCGCCAGCGTCGTCGCTCCCGCCCCGCCGCGCGACATCGCCACTGACGACGACGACGCCACCGACGCACCACCACCACCACCACTCATCGCGTCGTCATCATCCACCGACGTCCCAGCGTCCTCATCGATCGACGGCGAAATCGCCTCGCGAACCCCTCCGCGTCGACATCCTCCACCGCACCGCACCGTCGCCGTCACCGTCACCGTCGCGTCGCGCATCGCACGCCGACGTCCCGCGCAATGCCTCGCATCGCCGCGGCGCATCGCAGGCACAACCGCCGCCGACGTCGACGACGTCATCGTCGATGCCATCACAGATCTCGCACAGATCGTCCACGCGCGTCGCCGCCGCCGTCGCGCGTCGTCGTCGTCGCCGTCGCCGTCGCGTCGTCGTCGTCGCCGCGCGAGAGAACCACGCGCGCGCGTGCGTTCGCGCACCGCTCTGCGTCTGTTCGCGCGCGAACGGACGCCGTCGGCGTCGACGAATGGCGACGACGACGACGCGACGGCGGCGCCACCGTCATCGATCGATCGATCGATATTTTCATCGATCGATATTTTCATCGATATGTGTCACGCACTCGATCGATATTCTGTCGCTTTCGATGGGCGACGTGTGGTTTGGACTCGGCGTGACGATTGAACTTCAATCGATTGCACATCGATCGTCATCGTCGCGTCGCGACGACGCGCGCGTGCGGGAAGGAACGATGGCGTGGACGATGATGATGATGCGGGTGGCGTGCGTGCGCGCCGACGCGCGGCGCGGCGACGCCATGGCGCGCGTCGTGGGCGTTTTTTCACGGCGTGCACGCATCGATGCGTCGCATCGATGCGTCGACAGTGCGCGACGCGAGTGGCGGTGGGATGGACGAGGCGCGCGCGTCGCGGGCGCATGCGCCGCGCGGCGATGGCGATGGCGGTGGTGGCGGCGTCGGCGGCGTTGGCGGCGTCGGCGGCGGCGCGCGCGAGGCGAGTGACGTGTTGGTGGTGCTCTGCGGTGTTCCAGGAAGCGGCAAAACGACGTTCGCGCGCGCGGTGTGCGCGATGATTGACGCCGGCGAGGCGGTGATGCCATCGATGTCGTGTGTGTCGTCGTTTGAGGCGCATCATGTGAGCGTGGATGCGCACGAGCGCGCGCTGCGTGACGCCGCGGGCGCGCGTCCCGAGGACGCGTTCGACGCCGAGGCGTGGAAGTCGGCGCGGGCGCAAGCGCGCGCGCGCGCGGCGGAGCTCCTGCGCGATGAGGATGGTGGTGATGATGGTGGTGGAGCGTCGACGAGTCGGCGTCGGCGTCGCGTGCGCCGCGTGGTGTTCGCGGACGATAATAACTATTACGCGTCGATGCGCTGGGAATGGTTTCAAATCGCGCGCGAGCGCGGCGCCGCGTGCGTGTGCGCGTACGTCGTCGCCGGGGATGACGAGAATGGTCACATTCCTGCCGGCGGTGTCGATATCGCGCGCGAGCGAAACGCGAGGCGCGCGAGCGATCGGGTTCCAGATGAAGCGTTTTCGCGCGCCAGACGGACATTTGAAGCGCCGCCGACGCGTTTGCGGCTCGATGACGGATCTTCCCTGTCATTGTCGTCGTTTCCCACCGTGCGCATCGATACACACGCATGCGGTTACGACGTTGCCGTCGCGTGGGCATCCATCGTCGCCGCGTGGGGCGCGGCGCCGAAGAAATTGCGTACGGCGGAGGAATTGGAGTCGGCGCGCGAAGAGACGCGCCGAAACGCCGCGCACGCCGTCGACGTGCGGTCGCGTAAAGCCGTATCGCTCGCCATCGCGCGCGCCGACGCATCATCGCGCGCACACGTGGCGGCAATCGTGAACGACGCGCGTCGTGAGCTTGTAGCGCGCGTACGAAAAGCGAAAAGCGCGGATGAACTCGAAGCGCTCGAGCGCGCGTTTTACGCCCGCGTCGACGCGTAGACCTAGCAGTAGCCACCATAGCCTCGTCGTCGCTGAGCGATACATTTCCATATACATGTGCATCACATATACCACGTCGTTTTATGCGTCAAATGCGTCGTATCATCCGGCGCTTTGAGGCTGAGCCTCAGAGCGCGACGCGCCCGTAGCCAACATGTACCTCGCCCGCGCGTGGGCGCGCGCGAGCGCCATCGGCGACGTCCGCGAGCGCGAACGCACCGACGTCTTCGCCGCACGCATCGCCGACGCCGACGCGTCCACCACCGCGGCGTCGGCGCGCGATGACGACGACGAAAAGTCCCGACCGAATCAACAGTCATCAGCAGCAGCACCATCACCGTCGTCGCGTCGTCGCGACGCGCGCCACGGATGCGCTGCGCACCGCGAAGGCGCCTTCATCGCCGCCTTCTCCGGTCCCGTCATCGCATTCCGCGAGCTCGGCCCGCGCGGTTGCGCGATTGGCGAGTGGCGCGCGGACGCCGACGACGCCTACGTCGCGCTCGCGTGGCAAGAAGACGCCCCCGACGACGACGTCGACGATCTGCGTCGCCTGCGCCGCGCCGCATCGGCACCGTCGCCATCGTATGCGCGCACCGCCGCGCGCGACGTCGAGGAGCGCGTGATGGCGCGCGCTTGCGCGGTGACGGAGAAGGGCGAGGCGCACGCGTTTCGAGCGACGTCGAGCCGAGCTCCGTTGAACGGCGACGTCACTGGCGACGTCGAGCTCGAGCGCGTGCTCGCACTCGATGACGGTGAACGTGCGACGTGCGTGGCGTCGGATGAGCTCGAATTCGTGCTCGGAACCGATCGCGGGCGCGTGGTGTTTATCGACTGGAGCCGCGGGACGGAGACGCGAGCGGCGGACGTCAGACGTCGGGAATCGGATGGCGGAGCGACGAGCGTGGATTGGTGCGCGAGCACGTCCACGTGTGTGGTTCGTTTTGACTCGGGTGCGGTGTGTGCGGCGGAAATTGATGGCGACGGGGGCGTGCGCGCGATGAATTGGATTGACGCGTTTCCGTGTCCGTCGACGTGCGCGGCGTTTCATCGACGGACGCGTGCGTTGGCGCTTGGCACCGCGGATGGTGAAATACGCATGTATGACGATGCGATGACCGCCGAGGCGAGTAAACCGAGACGTGTGTTGAACGTGCGCGCGTTTGGGTTCGGAGTGGAGGACACGGGCGCGGTGGCGCATATGAAATGGTCCAACGACGGAGTCGCGCTCGCGGCGGGATGGCGTCGGCGAGGCATCGGCGTGTGGAGCAATTCTGGATGCTTATTAATGTGTTCGCTCCATCACGGCGCTGCTGCTGGTGCTCATGGAAACCCGCGACGAAACGTGACGTTTGCGGACGACCTCAAAGGCAATGACGGCGACGACGACGAGGATGAGCCGCGCGTTGGCGCGTGTCTCGGCGTCCCGGCGTGGGGTGTCGGCGGATTGAGCCTCTTCTTCGTATGTCTCGTCGACGACCAGCACCACACCGGCGGCGTCGCCAAGCTTTTGGAGTACTCGCTCGTGAGAAATATTTCAGCGCCACAAATTTGCGCGCGAAGCAGCGTCACAGACGACACGAATGCGCAGATATCTGACGGCGAAGCGCACGTCTTGCTCGCCGACGACAGAGCGTTCGTCATTCGCGCCAACGCGAACGGTCAACTCCATATCCATCAAGCGATATGTCCAGCGGCATACGTAGACGCGCAATGGCCCATGCGGTTAGCGTGCGCCAGCGCCGATGGCAGTCGCATCGCCGTCGCTGGCGCGCGCGGATGCGTCGCGTACAACGCCAGGGATGAAAAGTGGACCATGTTTGGCAGCGTCGCCGAAGAACACGAATTCGAAGCGCTCGCATTGACGTGGATCGACGTCCCGCGCGGCAACGCGCGTAGTCCAATTTTAGCCGTCGCCGCGAGGTTTGGCAAGCCTCGGTTGTTTAGCACATCGCTCAAGGTGTCGCACCGCGTGCAGTTTTATTCGCGGGATCGCTTGGGCGGTTCGGCGACGTTGGGGTCGCTGCCTCTTCCAGCCGAGCCCACGCACTTGAGCGCGTGTGGATCGCATTTCGTGGTGGGTTTTGAAAGTGGTGAAATGGCGGTGTATAAGTTCGACATGCACGGAGACGAAGGCGCGGTGCATCCGGTGCGAGAGTCGTCGGGGCAGCGGCGAATGACGACGACGCGAAACGGTCGCGCGCTCGTCGCGTGCGCTCTGACGCCGGATATTGCGGGTGACGCTCCGAGTGAGGCGCTCGTGCTCACGAATGCACGAGAACTGCTGCTCGTGGATTTAACGGACAATCACGCGCCGGTGACAATATTACGAGACGTGACGGACTTTTGGGTGTCGCCTCGAGCGCGGGAATCGAGCGCCGCGGGCCAGAATCGGGACGACGGCGACGAAAGTAGCAGTGGATTTGAGAGCGCGGAGGATCTGAGCAATGGCGCCTCGGTGTCATTGGAAAACCCCGTCGACCGCGGGTGCGTGTTTGCGTACGGTGCCGACGGCATGCGCATTTGCTATTTTCCGCGCGACGGCGCGCGGCAAATCTTTCGCCTGGGCGCGGTGTGCGTCGACGTCGACCGTTCGACGAAGAATCCCGAACTCGAGTTCGATCGCGAGCTCTACCCGGTGCATGTAAGTGTGCGTCTCAGTCGTATCGTCGGCGTCGCACAAAAGCTATCGTTTTCCGATGCTCATGGAGAGTCGCCGTATTTTTCCATAGCGCCAAAGTCGCACACCATTGTCCCGTGCGTGTTGCGCAAATTATTGAGCGCTGGAAGTCACGATGCGGCGTTGCGATTCGCTCGAGCTGAGAGACGACAGACGCCATACTTCACGCACGCGCTTGAATGGTTGCTGTTCACCGCACTCGAGAGCGCCAATCGTGACGCGATGACGCACGCGGCGTTGAAACAGTCGTTGGCGTTGTTGCGAGAGCTTCCAAATTATCTCGAGATTGTCGTCTCCGTGGCGCGTAAAACGGACAACACGCGTTGGGAAGCGTTATTTACCGCCGCTGGGTCGCCAAGTGATTTGTGTCGTCACGCATTGAGGGCTGATAGATTGCGAATCGCCGCGTGTTACATTCTCGTCGTTGATAAACTCGAAGGTGAAGTCGCCGGCCGCGCCGTCGCGATTGAAGTCATGCGCGAGGCACTCGCGGCGCACGATTACCGCCTAGTCGAGGATGTCATCAAGTTCTTGTTGAGACCCGTGCGCGTGACGGCGAGTGGAGAAGAAGACGTCAAGCCTGGTTTAATTGGGCGCGTATTAAATATCATCGTGCCGCCGCCGAATAGCGTACTGGCGCTCGGCGCTCGAGCGGACCGCGAGCTCACGCTTGACGTCACGGAGCAAGGGATTTTAAAGGCCCACTTAGACGCATTAGCGCGAGAGAAGGATATTTTCAACATGGGGGCGTTCGTCTCCGACACCTCGTTCGATGGCATCGGGTATTTTACGCATGAAACCACTGCGGGCGGCTCGGCGTACATTGACAACTTTTCCACGGCGCTCGAAGCCGCGGTGATGTCTTTACGACGCCGCGTAGCCGAGCGGCGAGAAAAAGCCACAGCGAGTGCTGCGCAACGGCGCAGAAATGAAAGTAAAGATAGCCTGCTCGCGGGAGACGTGTTCGATTTGTCGACATCGAGTACGGATACGGCGCGAGCGAACGCGTTGCTCGACGTCGCGCGAACGGCCCGGTGCACGGATTGGTCGCTCTTGATCGCCACCACGCTCGGCCGCGTCGATGTGCTCGTCGACATGTTTCGAGCCGAGCGCGTGTTAGTAAAACCATGGCGAGACGTGTGTGAGAAATGCGCCGCGCGTTCGGGTGATCAAGAGTTCAAAGAGTTTCTGAAAAAGACTGTCGACGAGGTCGACGCCGCGTGCGGACGAGGATGAACTCTCGCTCTAGCATCGTAAAATTTAGTAGTCGCAAATCATGCGGTAGGTTCTTACATTTTAATTGTCCAACACATCCGAAACGTATTGTTTGATTTCGTTCTTGCGTTCGGAAAGAGAAACCGCAAATTGGGTCTCGAGAGACTGACGAATGGTTTTCATCGAGACTTCCTCCATGTTTGCATCTTTGAGCAAGCTCTTGATGGCGTCTTTGATGGCTTCGCTCGACGGTTGCTGTGGTGCTGGCGTAGGTGCGGGCGCTGGAGCCGGCGCCGCGGGCTTTGGCGCTGGGGCTGGCGACACAGGCTTTGGCGCTGGGGCTGGCGACGCGGGCTTCGGCGCGGGCTTTGGCGCGGGTTTCGGCGTCGGCGCCGCCTTGGCCCGGGGCGCCTGTTTCGGCTTTTTCGCTGAAGCCTTAAATTCTTCATCGGAATCAGATTCGTCTTCGTCTTCGTCCTCGTCCTCGTCCTCGTCCTCGTC
>Ga0181558_10000545_pt1 | contig 35032 bp, 32 predicted proteins | sample 011ome_22_FD_133754 | JGI IMG/M metagenome (GOLD analysis project Ga0181558, IMG submission 133754) | Coastal salt marsh microbial communities from the Groves Creek Marsh, Skidaway Island, Georgia - 011507BT metaG (megahit assembly) | ecosystem: Environmental > Aquatic > Marine > Intertidal... | reverse complement strand
GTTTCCCACATAGACTTCTTTCTCTGTCCAGGAAATTGGCATCTCGAGACGGCCGGTGCCGTTAAACTCTCCATCGAGAAAATTCCCGATGTAGCGGCCCTTGCCAAACTCGGTAGTGAGCTCCAGACTGCCTTCGCCGTTTATGCAGTCACCGCGGATACACTCTTCCTCAGTGACGCCCTCCAGGGATTGCGCATAAGAATTAATACTTACCAGGGCGCAAACCACCGCCACGGACAGTATTCGCGAGGTTTGCGGCCAATGACCATATTTGAGAATTTTTGCATTCATGATTTACTCCAAGGCCTTGAGTTGATTCAGACAATGGGAACTTCGGATTATAGCGCGTAAATCCCGTAGACTGCAGGTATGGCTGAAACCCCCGAATCCTGGTTGACCCAGGCCGGATATCCCGAAATCACGCGCACTGAAGCCGTGGGCGGCGGCTGCATCAGTGTCGCCTGCAGATTGACCCTGGCAGATGGCCAAACCCTGTTCCTGAAATCAAACCCACAGGCTGCCACCAATATGTTTGCGGCAGAAGCGGCAGGGCTTGCCGCCCTGGCCGAGCGCAGGGCGCTCCGAATCCCGAACGTGTTGCATGCCAGCAAGCGCTTCATACTGATGGAAGATCTTGGCGCTGGCGCCAGAAAGCCGGACTATTGGCAGACGCTTGGTGCCGGGCTGTCGCGTTTGCATAGTCAACCGGCAAAGCATTTTGGCTTCAGCAGCGACAACTACTGTGGCGCGACCCCGCAGGCGAATACGCCGGACAGCAATGGCTATCAGTTCTTCGCCCAGAAGCGAATACTGGCCTTGGCCAGTCGCTGTCTTGAACAAGGTTTGCTGCAGGCTGAATTGATGACAAAACTTGATCGCATAGCCGAAAGATTGCCACAGTGGATCCCTGAGATGCCGGCTGTGCTGATTCACGGCGATCTCTGGTCAGGTAACGTACACTGTTGCGAGGATGGTGCGCCGGCACTCGTAGACCCAGCTGCCTACTGGGGATGGGCTGAAGCGGACTTGGCCATGACCAGGCTTTTTGGCGGCTTTCCTGCCGAATTCTACGACAGTTACCGGGCCAATAGTGCTTTAGCCGAGGATTGGGAGCAGCGCATCCCGCTCTATAACCTCTACCACCTGTTGAATCATTTGCTGCTGTTTGGCGGCAGCTATCTCGACTCCGTTGCAGACATTGCTGACTGCTATAGCCGCCAGATCAGGTGAGCCTCCGCAGCACATTGAGTGGGCTGATCCGCACCACGCCGCGAGTGGAGAGTATGCCCAGACCAGCAATAATAAGCGTACCAAGCAAAGGCCCCAGTGGCCACACCCAGTAATGGAATGAGAAATCCTGCTCAAAGACTTCTTGCTGCAAATAATACAGACTCGCCTCGGCGCCTATGGTAGCGATCAGGCCGGCAATGAACCCAATCGTGGCGAACTCAATGAGCAGGCTGGTCATGATCAGTTTCTGTCCTGCACCCAGGGTGCGCAAAATGGCATTTTCATGGAAGCGCTCATCCAGGCTGGCATTAACGCAGGACAGCAAGACCAGGGCACCACACACCAGCACCAGCACCGAGATCAGCTCAATAGCCGAGGTAACCTGAGCGATAATGGTTTGAATCTGTTCAATCAGCGCATCAATCTCAATGACCACCATGGTTGGCACAAGCCTAATGAGGTCATTCAGCAGCATTTTCTGCTCCTGCTCCATCAAGGCTGTTGACAGGTAAGTCCCGCCAAGATGGTCGATGGTGCCCGGAGAAAAAATAATATAAAAGTTGGGCTGCATATTATCCCAACGCACGCTGCGGAAGTTGCTTACCTCTACGTAAACCGTCTGTTGGTTTATTTCAAATTCGAGTCGATCGCCTAGCTCCAGGTCCAGCCACTCGGCATAGTCCTGTTCAATTGACACAAAGCCCGGCTCGGGATTCTCTCCCCACCACTCACCGGCGGTGATTCCGTTATCAAGCGGCACTTCATCTGCCCAGGTCACCTGGCGCCGGCTCAAACCACCGCGTACCCGACGACCTTCCTCGCCCTCACCGACTGCACCTCCATTAGTTTCGCCCGCCGCAGCCTGCGCTTCCGCACTAAGTTCGACGTCATCAAGGTTCGCGTTTTCCGTAAGACTGTTTTGCTCGTCGTCACCGAGATTGCCTTCGGGATTGGGTTCGTCCCCGTTTACCCGGGTAACCCTCGCGCTGATCAGAGGGTAGAAAGCAGTGCCCTGAATACCGTTATCAGCGAAAAAATTCTCAATCTCGCCAATCTGGTTGCGAGTGATATTCATCATGAAGTGATTTGGCGTGTCCTCCGGCAACTGCGCCTGCCATTCATCGATCAGGTCAGTTCGCAGCAGCGTCAGAATCAACAGAGACATGATGGTCACGGAGAACACCATAACCTGCAGCACGTTCTGACTGCGCCGCCTGCGAGCCGCTGTCATCGCCAGCTTCCAGGCGTTGCCAGCCTTCATGCCAGCTGAGCCACCTGAGCGCAGAAATAGATAGGAGACAATCGACAGGAACAGAGCAATACCTGCTACCGAACTTACCAGCACGGAAGTCAGTACCAAGTCCTGACTATACCAATACACCAGGAAGATAGTGCCAAGTATCCCAAACGCATAAGGAACTTTGTCACTGATCTTCTGTTGACTCATGTCTTTGCGCAGCACACGCAGGGGCGGTGTTTCCCGTAGCGCTAACAATGGCGGCAACGCGAACGCCAGCAAACAGATGACAGCCGTCAGCGCGCCAATCACATATGGCTGAAGACCCGGCTCGGGCAGTGTCACCAATAAAATAGATTGCAGTAGCTGCAGGATGCCCTGATGTACCAGCCAACCTAAAACCCAGCCAGCGAGCACAGCAAATGCCGCCAGCACGAGCTGCACTGTCAGGTAAATGAAAGTTATCTGGGAAGAGGTGCACCCCAGCGTTTTAAGGATCGCAACATAATCGTAGTGACGCTCACTGTAGCGTTTAGCTGTCAACGCAATCGCTACGCCGGCCAGAATAACCGCAAACAGCGAACCCAGCAGCAAGAAACTCTCTGCGCGATCCAGGGCATCGGCCACCTCCTGGCTCTCATCTCGCACATCACGGATGTAGAATCGACCCCGCCATTCTTCCTGAGCACGGAACCACTGTTCAAACTCGTCCAGTTCGGATAGCTCATCGCTGGCGAACAGGTAGCGGTAGCTAACCCGACTTCCCAACTGCACGACGTTGGTGGATGGCACATCAGCCATGTTGAGCATCAGCCGCGGGCCCGCGTTATCCATCATGCTGCCGCCGGTCCGATCCGGTTCGGTAATGATAATCTCGCTCACCAGGAGTTCGGCTTCACCGACGAACACGGTATCGCCTACTTCTATTTCAAGTGCCGGCAGGGCCCTGGCTTCAAGCCACACCTCCCCCGGAGGAGGTCCGCTTAAAATAGGTCTACCCCGGGTGAATGCCGCCTTGGTAATAATGACTTCTCCGCGCAGCGGATAGGCGTCACTCACCGCTTTCGCCGCCACCAGCATATTGCCGGATTCAGAAAAAGCCATCGACGTGAAGGAAAGTGTCTGCGCGGTGCGCAAGCCCCTGGCCCGCCCCTCTTCTAGAATCTCTGCCGGTAACTCTCCGCGCCCGCTCACGATGCGATCTGCTGCGAGCATATTCGCAGATTCCAGCAGCAAGGCTTTTTCCAGTCGATCAGTGAACAAGGCAATGCCAGTGACTGAGGTCACTGCCATGACAAGGGCAATAAATAACAGGCGCAGCTCGCCGCCATTCCAGTCGCGCCAAAGCAGACGCAGAGCCACAGTAAAGAGATTGGAACTCATGGCAGAAGGTTTGTTCAAGCTGTTGAACGCGGCTTCAGACACTCACTGATTCCTCTACGGTATTCTTTGTGTCCTCCGCGATTTCACCGGCCACCAGTTTAATGACGCGATTGCAGCGCTGCGCGAGGCGCTCATCATGGGTCACCAGTACCAGTGTGGTGGAAAACTCTCGATTGAGCTCAAACAGCAGTTCAACAACTTTTCTACCGGTAGCTGTATCCAGATTACCAGTTGGTTCGTCGGCAAACAGGATTTTCGCCTGAGTCGCGAATGCACGTGCGATGGCAACCCGCTGCTGCTCACCTCCGGATAACTGATTAGGGTAGTGATGCCAGCGTTCTTCCAGTCCGACGCGCTGCAGGAGCTGCTTCGCCTTGTCCCTAGCCTGGTCATCTCCTTTTAATTCGATCGGTAGCATGACGTTTTCCAGCGCAGTCAGACTGGGCAAAAGCTGGAATGACTGAAACACAAAACCAACCAGTTGCCCCCGCAGCATGGCGCGCTGCTCTTCATCCATTTCAGTCAGATTGTTGTCGTCCAGCAGAACATCGCCGCTACTGGCACCGTCCAGCCCGGCCATCAGACCCAGCAAAGTGGATTTACCCGAACCCGACGCACCGACAATAGCGACTATCTCACCCTCGTTTACCTTGAGAGTAATGCCCTTTAATATCGTTAATAGTCCTTCGCTGGTGTCCACGCTCTTCACCAGGTTACGAGTTTCGATCATGTCATGCAGCTCCGAGGCATTGGGGGCCTGATTATAGACGATTACTGACGGGGTTACCTTACAGGGAGGATCCTATGTTTGCTAAATTGAGGGTTGAAGCATCAACTTCAACGTCCAATACGGCAGTAGCCTCACCAGATAAGGGATCTTATTTAGCTCTTTTTACGTTACCTATGTTTTTACGTTACTTTCAAGGACACGGTTTACGAGATTGCCAGCTGCTTGAAATTCCGAGCTTTAGGAATTGATGAGAGTCAATTCAGATCATTGTGCTGGATAGTTAACATAGATAGCCCCGACAATACCTGACGATGCGATGAAACACCTTACTTTCAGACTACTTACCACTTTTCTGCTCTGCCTGGTTTGGGCAGATAGCTCACGTGGCGACGAAGATAAGACGGTGCTGGTGTTCGGAGACAGCCTCAGTGCGTCCTATGGCATTGAAGAGGAACAGGGTTGGGTTAATCTGCTGTCTGAAAAACTGCGCCAGGCACAATCACCTTACTCCGTGATCAATGCCAGTGTTAGTGGCGAAACCTCCACCGGCGGTTTGTCCAGGCTGCCCGCCGCCCTGGCAGAATTTCAGCCCAGCGTAGTAATTTTGGAACTTGGGGGTAATGACGGATTGCGCGGACTACCCCTGGCGACCCTGCAATCAAACCTGGAGGAAATGGTCAGTCTGAGCCAACGGGCAGGGGCAAAAGTGCTGCTGGCAGGAATTCAGATTCCCCCGAACTATGGGCCCCGATATACCGAACCTTTTTATGCCCTGTTCGGAGACATTGCGGAGTCTGAACAATTACCTTTCGTCCCCTTCCTTATCGATGGTATCCCGCAACAGCCTGAACTCATGCAGAATGATGGTATTCATCCCCGCGCAGAAGCACAGCACATGATCCTCGACAATGTGTGGCCGGTTTTGGCGCCCATGCTGCAATAGAATAGCCCGCAACGGCTGCAATGGGTTGCTACTCGCTGGAACTCAGCGGCAAGGCAATTTTGCATTCGTGTTTACTGATTTGCTGGGACTGCAAAGACAGGCGAGCAAGAAAATTCCGCTCTCGCAACAATGGGACAATAATCAGGGCAGGAATTGAATCAGCGGGAGGCTCAAGCGCTAGACGATGCTGAGTTCAATATTGGCGGACTGGTCCATCGCGAAGCCTTTACCTTCATACCATTTGCGCAGGATCTCAAGCTCTCCTTTGGCTTCGCCGTAGATAGAGCTCACCCGCTCTTCTTTGCAGAAACGAATCACTTCTTCCAGCAGAGCGCTACCTATGCCCTGGTTTCGGTAATTTTGGGAAACCTCGATAACCTTGAGGCAATAGCTGACACCTGGCGCTATGGAACCGTCTTTTGCACCCCCGCGCGCCCGCTGCCGAGACTGATTCTCAGGCTTTGAACTCAGCTGGGCATAAGCTACCGGGTTGGCGCCGCTGTATGCCTGAAAGAACAGACGTGGCGCCAGGCCATCTGGCTTGGTCAGCTTGATATTCGGTACGTTGCAGTCCAGATTGCTCATAATTATGGCTTTTCCCAGGGGGCCGAGAACTTTACCGCCTAAGCATGGAGCCTACAAGAAGTAATTTCCGCTGAGGGGGGATATTGAGCCGTCTCAAAGCCCTTTTTACACAAAAGATTGTATGAACCCTACAAAGCTGACAGCGTGATGGAATTCACAGTATCGCGGAACTCACAGTCCTGTGAGCCAGTTATCGTGGGGCGTCGGAGGGATTTGCCACATCTTTCGTGGTATCGGCCTCATTAAGCCGGTACAGCATGAAGGCAGAAGCGAGGTTGCAGCTTGCGATCACCACCAGGGACAAATCGTAATTGCCTGCAATGTCATAGTAATACGCCACCAGGATGGGGCCCAGGGCCGACATGCCAAAGGTAAAGGGCATGGCTGTGGAGCGCACGGATCCCAGGTAGCGGCGCCCAAAAACAGAGGCCCAAATCACTTCCTGAAGCGGCAGCAAACCACCCCAGCCTACTCCCATTAACAGGAATCCCCCATACACCCAGAAGTCGAGTTGCTGATTAATGCTCCAGACAATCAGCAGGATAGCGGAACCGGTTATCGCTGCGCCTATAGCCGCCAATTTCTTTGGGCTATACAAATCTATCAGGATTCCCCAAAACGGCTTACTGAAGAATGCTGGCACCGAGGCAAGGGAAATCATGCTTGAGGCGACCAATCTTGAGTAGCCCGCGTCCGTCATTAGCGGGATGGTCTGGGTCAGCATCACGGTTATTGATATCTGAAATAGACCAAAGGCCAGCACGAGAAAGTAAAAGCTGGATGTGCGCATGGCCTGTGCCCTGGTCATAGACTTATCAAAATCCAGCCGCGCCGCGGCCCCTTTGCCGGATGCCACCTCATCGTGACTATGCCCATCGGGGTGTTGGTCAAAATCTTCGGGGCGACGCCGCACTACCAGCGCAGCAGGTAGGGTGAGAAGCAGCGCCAACAGGCCCAGAATGCGCCAGGAATCCCGCCAGCCGAAGCTATCTACCAGCAGCGTGGCCACTGGTGGCAGCACGATACCAGCAAGCGAGATCCCCATTCCTGCCAGGGCAACCGCCTTACCCCGTTTCTCGACAAACCATTTGCCAAGTGTGACATTCACCACGAGGTTGCCAATCATCGCCGAGCCCATGGTTAGCATCAAACCATTAATCAGCAACCATTGGCCCAGGGTATTGATACTGCCAAGGCTAAACATGGCTGCAGATAGCACCAATGCGCCCACTACAATGAATGGCCGCCCACCCCATCGATCAATATGTGTGCCAATCAGGAAACCTGTGGTGGCGAGCACAACCTGACCAATAGAGCGCGCGGCGGTAAACTCCGCGCGGCTCCAGGCAAATTCCTCGGTCATAGGTATCAGAAAAGAACCCACCACATAATTTGCCATACCCACAGCAACGAACTGGGTTACGAACCCTGCCGCTACAATCCAATAGCCGTAGTAGACACGAGACATATAAATAATTGATTGGGTTTAGGGAAGACGCGGAGGGATTCTATTTCAAAGCATCGCGATAGTACAGAATCGCAGCAGAAAGACTGAATATCAAGTCAATAAGAATTACATCTGACCCCATAATAAGGATCGCCTCACAGCGAAATCAGTGAGGGATGCTAATGAGCGCAGGGTAAAAAGCAGCCCGCTTTCTGCAACTGCAATCAGCTCTGCATGCTTGAGCGCAAATCTCTGGCGACTGATATACATCTCACACGGCTTGCCGTGAATTACGGGACTAGAATGCCGTCCTGATTGTTCCCGTAGCACGCCGATTTGGCTGGGTAGATTGGCCAGATGGTCTTTGCCCATACCTGCCGTTGCGGGAGCGATCGGTATGGTAGGGAGGCAAGCGATAGCGGGTCACAACCGGAGGTGTAGCGATATAGACGTCAGGCGCAGGCTGCGCATACCTTGCATGGTAAAACTCAGAGTTCAATCCGGTAAACAAATTGCTGACTGTTCCGACCGCGTGATAGACGTTGCGGTCATGCTCTCGACTGAGACGGAGAAACGCCTGTTCCATTTCCTGGTAGTGGCGCGCCACGTCGCGGAATTCAGAGCGCAGAAATGAGGGAGAACGATTGCGCCGAATAGCGTTAAGCAGATCTGCCGAGGCCCGAGTCAGACGCTGCGCACTAAAGCGCACGCTGTGGTAGCCACCACCCCTAAGCTGCTTTGCAAGCTGACTGCTGGCGGCATTTAACTCGGTAGCAAGCCGCGACATCTCGAATTCAGTAGCGAAAACCGGCTGGCTCAGGGCGATTACCCCAAGCAATAAGCAGCCTGTTTTTAAAAACTTATTGCTGAAAAACGCGCTCAATTCTGCACACATGAAACTCACCCTTAGTCCCACCAGTGTATGAGGCTTCACCCCGAGAGTAAGCCAACGTTAAATCGATCGGCATGAACCTCCGCTGAATCGCGGCGCACTAGTAATAATGAGAGAGCCCTTCTTCGCCCGCACAGATCGCCAGGTATTCTTTTATAACCGGCTCCAGCCCATGCAGGATAGATTCTACAACCAGGGCGTGCCCAATCGAGACTTCAAGAATATTGGGAATTTCCAAAAACCTTCTCAGATTCTTAATATCCAGATCGTGACCTGCGTTGACGCCAATACCAAGCTGCTGCGCCTGCTCTGCCGTCGCCTTATAACTCTCAAACAATCGATGTTCAGACTCCAGACCATAATGCTGTGCGTAGCCCTCGGTATAGAGTTCAATACGATCAGCACCCACTTTCTTCACGCCTGCCACCAACTCAGGATTAGGATCCAAAAACAGGCTACTACGAATACCCGCCTCTGTTAGCCGCGCCAAAACGCTGCTTAACAACGTTTGATTTACCCCAACATCCCAACCATGATCAGAGGTCAACTGGGCCGGGTCGTCAGGCACAAGCGTGCACTGCGCTGGCTTTGCTGCCAGCACCAGCGCGAGAAATTCTTCGGAAGGGTAACCCTCTATATTGAATTCGACATCCGGGTACAGACTCAAAAACTCCGCCAGGTCATGGACATCCTGACGCGTGACATGCCGCTCATCTGGTCGAGGATGCACAGTGACTCCTTTAACGCCCAGATTTATCACCTTGCCGACAAAATTACATAGATTAGGGAAATCACGCCCCCGGGAATTTCGCAGCAAGGCGATCTTGTTTACATTGACGCTCAGCATAGTCATCGTGTTGTCTCCTGAAACTGCAGGCCCACAGGGCCCATAATCGGAATTGCTAAAAACAAGTGTTTATGCGCCGGCGCATAAAAAATCCATGGCTATTTTCTTAAAAGCTTGCGGCTTGTCGGCATGGAGCCAGTGTCCTGCACCCATTATGATCTTCACGTCAGAATCAGGAAACAGGGACAGGATCTCCTCTTTATGGGAAGACTGAATGTAAGCGGATTCAGCGCCTTTCACAAACAGAGTCGGTTTTTCAAAGCTGCCTGCATGTGCAGGCATTACGCGCAGCGCGTCATAGCTGGCCTCAATCGCGGCGAGATTCAAACGCCAGCGAAAACCACCTTCCGGTCGCCTTTGCAGATTGGTGAGGACGAACTTCCGGGTTGGCTCATCTATGATGTAATCGCGCAGGAATTCCTCCGCCTCTCTGCGACTCGCAATGGATTCCAGCGGCAAGGCTTTCATTCCCGCAATGACCCGCAAGTGTCCCTCCGCCTGCTCCGGATAAGAGACCGGTGCGATATCCACCACCAAAAGCCGTTCAATGAGATTCGGTTGAGTTAACGCGAGCTCCATACCAACTTTCCCCCCCATGGAATGACCGAGGATAACGCAGTCTTGTAGGCCAAGGTCTACAATCAGGGCAGCTACATCGTCTGCCATGACTGGATAGTTGAACTCGGCCGCGTGTGGCGAATCACCGTGGTTACGCAGATCGACTCCATAGACTGAAAAATGCTCGGCGAACTGCTTGCAGTGCCAACCCCAGTTGGCCTGACTGCCAAACAGACCGTGTAACACCAGCAGGGCCGGCCCATCGTCTGAATACTTTCTAAAACTGAGGGGAATCGCGGTCAACTTAATCAAGCTCCGCTAGCAGCGCTTTAACGTCTTCATGGTGCGACTTGGTCTTGAACTTGTCCATGATGCGGACCAGCCTGCCTTCTTGATTGATGATAAACGTGGTGCGAATCAAGCCCATGAATTCGCGCCCCATGAATTTCTTTAAGCCCCATACGCCATATTTGTCAGCCACTGCATGATCTTCATCTGATAGCAGGGTGAAATTCAGTGACTCTTTGTCTTCAAATTTCTTCAGGCGAGCAATAGGGTCGGGACTCACACCCAGCGCCACTGCATTGAATTTTTTCAATTCCTGCTGTGAATCGCGCAAGCCACAGGCCTGCACGGTGCAACCCGGCGTCATCGCCTTGGGATAGAAGTAAAGAACCACGTGGCTTTCGCCGCGAAAGTCCTTCAGCGAAACCTTGTCACCGTTTTGATCCTGTAATGTGAATGCGGGGGCTAGATTGCCAAGCTTGGGGACACTCATCGACTGCTGACCTCTCCTGTTGGGGTGAGTTTGGGGATTGATAGATGGAAAATTTGCCGGCCTGAGTCCGTCAGGCTCCAGCACACATTATACCGGGGCTGGGCGAGCCCATGTTAAACTCTCTGCATGAATTCACGTCCCCGCTCCATTGTGGTTTTGACCGGCGCAGGCATCTCTGCCGAGTCAGGTATAGAGACTTTTAGAGCCGCAGACGGCCTGTGGGCAAATCACCCCGTGGACGATGTGGCCACACCCGAAGGCTTTGAACGTAATCCACAGCTGGTATATCAATTTTATAACCAGCGGCGGCGACAGCTGCTATCACAAGAGATAAGGCCAAACCCGGCACACACCGCACTGGCTCGATTTGAGCATGAATTCGACGGCGAATTTCTGCTAGTTACCCAAAATGTCGATAATCTGCATGAGCGCGCAGGTAGTGACAAGCTGCTGCATATGCACGGCGAATTGCTGAAGATGCGATGCCTGAACTCAAAGCTGATATTCGATATCAACGAAGACCTGGACTTCGATACCCACTGCCGCTGCTGCCGTTCTGCGGGCAATCTGCGACCCCATGTGGTCTGGTTTGGTGAAATGCCCCTCCACATGAACCAGATTAACAATGCGCTCGAAAGCTGCGATTTGTTCGTTGCCATAGGCACGTCAGGTAATGTCTATCCGGCTTCTGGTTTTTACCAGACCGCGAAAATAAGGCGCGTTCATACTGTGGAGTTGAATCTGGAAGAAACCGGTTCATCATTCGACACGCACGTCTATGGCCCGGCTACGGAAACAGTGCCGCAGTTTTTTGACCAAATCCTGCAGCCGTCATAGAGGCAATGATCGCGTAATTTAATCGACAGTGTGGTGAACTCACAGGATGGACTCTCAGTAAGTTGAGCCAATCTCCATTATATTCCGTATACTCCGCGCGCTGTTCGCCACACCACCGCGCAATGCTTTTTATTGGTCAAGGAAACTGAATTATGCTGAAGAAAATTCTGAAAGGACTCGGTGCAGTGCTGGTACTGGTCGTCAGCCTGGCAATCGCAACCTATGTCGCCACCGGCCCCAGCCGTCCAGACTCAGCCTCAAGCAGTGCAGAATGGCTGCAGGCGGGGCCACATAGGGTCGCCAGCGCTGACTTCACCTTCGTCGACAGCTCTCGCCCCACCAATGAAAATCGCGGATTCCCCGGCAAACCCGAACGCACTCTCCCCACCACGATTTGGTATCCACAGGGTCTCGACGGCCAGCTACCCCTGATCATTCATAGTCATGGCATTGTCTCCAACGGTGCAGAGATGCCTTACGTGGCAGAGGCCATGGCCAGCCATGGCTATATCGTAGCCGCCGCCGACTATCCCCTGACATCTGGCTCTACACCAGGCGGCGCCAACGGTGATGATGTGGTGAACCAACCCGCCGACGTGAGTTTCCTGATTGATTCGGTACTGAATTTGAGTGCGGACGAGAAGCCGTTTGCGGGTGAAGTGGATGGCAGCCGCATCGGTTTAAGTGGTTATTCATTGGGTGGCCTGACCACGTATCTCACCACTTACCATCCGCGCTGGCGCGACCCCAGGGTAGCCGCAGCAGTCGCAATAGCAGGTCCCTCGGCGATCTTTTCCGCCCCCTTCTTCGGCACCACGGATGTGCCTGTGCTGGCAATCGCCGGAACCGCCGATGCTTTAATAGAATACGCAAGAAATGCAGCAGATCTGGATACTCGCGCCCCTGATGTGTCAGTTGTCACTATTGAGGGCGGCTCTCACCTGGGATTTGTTGGCGTATCCGACCCTACGTTCCGCTTCATGGATAATCCTGACACGCTGGGCTGCAGCGCGGTAATGGCAGTATTGGGAGATGACCCCAACGCAGTCTTCAGGACCATGGGAAGCGTCGCCGAAGGCATAGATCCTAATCGTGACCTACCTGGAATCTGCGATTATGGCTATGGTGAGACTACCCATCCAGGCAGACAGCAGATGATCACTCAACTCGCTACTGTGAGTTTCTTTGAATCGGTGTTCAGCGCTGACGGCGATCGCCGCGCTGCTGCTCGCAGACAGCTGACCCAGGCTCTGGCGTCGGATTTCGAAGAAGTGGCCTTTGCCCCCGCACCGCGTTAGCGAGGTACGGGGTAAATTTCCAAGCGCATCAATTAAAAATCGCGACCTAGACGACCAGGGTCAACTTTTCCGGCAGCAGGCACTTTTCGTCGTCACAGAGTTGAATGTGGGCATTGATGCTGAGGCGATTCTCTGCTGCTCCACCCTGCGCGAGACGACTAGCGTGCAGCTCGATTGTCACGACACCACTGTAAATGCCCACTTCGGCATCACCTGACTGCAGCGTCCCAGTGGGCTCCGGATAGTTTATGGCCACAGTCTCCCAACCCGCACCTTCACTCAAAGCCACAATCAGTGACTCAAAGCTGCCCGCAGTCGCATGTGGTGCAGTGACATGCCACGGTTCAAGAATATCAATAACCAGTGTAACGCGGGCCGAGATATCACCTGATTCTGGTTCAAGCTGACGGTCGACCTGCTTGGAAGCAGCAATTTTCAGCACCCCGTTAGCCGCGTACTGCAGCGGGTCTCGGGTGCCTTCTTCACTGCGAGAAGCCAGCCGTAAAAGAGAACACTGACTGATAGGATTGTCATTGATAACAGCCGCCAGCCCAGTGAGGGCTTTGGTGAAAACCGCCTGAATTGGCAAATTCGAGAATTCTGCGGGCACCCGCGCCTGCCGCTGCTGAAGCGACAGCAGACAGTCCAGCATAGTCGCCACCGGTGACAGTGTCGCGCCATCGGCCGCGTTACTGGATCTGACCAGCTTGGGACCCGTTTGCTTGCTTGGGCCCAGCAGCAGCACCGCATCATTGGCGTCCCAGAAATCCTTGATGACACGAGCCGTCAGGCTGAAGGCCTGCACCAGGTACTCATTCTTATCGGTGACATCATACAGCGCGATCAAGGCCTGGATCAGGTTGCTGTAGTCCTCCAGCTGACCCGCAATTGATGCCACGCCATTCAAGTAGATGCGCTTGAGTTCACCCGACTCCTGCAGGTTGTTGTCGAGCATGCGCTGAACTGCAGCCTCGGCAGCATGCAACCACGCAGAAGCGTTTTCCCCTGGCACAAGCTGACTAGCCTGTATCAGGGAAGTTGCCATGCGGGCACACCAACTCACAATGAGCTTGTCATCGCGCAGTGGATGCTCGCGTTGTTCCCGCAAGCGATAGAGAGTAGCTAGTAACTCGTCCAGATCAGCGTAGAAATCAGGCCCGTATTCCCGCGCAGACTGACCCAGACTCCGGGACAGATTCAGGATAGTTCGGCCCTCAAAGTTACCGTGTGCAGTCACGCCAAACAGCTCGATCGCCAGCTGCGATTGCTTCGAGGGCAAGCGTTCCTCCAGCTCGGATTTATCCCACACGAAGAAAGTGCCTTCCTCACCCTCACTGTCAGCGTCAGTCGCGGAGTAAAAACCACCCTCTTCTAACTGCATGTCTCGAAGCACATAATCACAGGTCTGTCTGGCAATGCGGGCGAAGAACTCGTGCCCCGTAAGCTGGTAAGCCACGCTGTAAACCAGGCCCAACTGGGACTGGTTATAGAGCATTTTTTCGAAGTGCGGGACCAACCATTCTTCGTCGACGCTGTAGCGATGAAATCCGCCAGCCACCTGATCATAGATTCCGCCTCGACCCATACCTTCCAGGGCACGCTCGAGAAAACCCAAAGCTGCGCCATCGTCATAGCGCGTTACGCGGTCCAACAGAAACAGCAGAATCGGCTCCTGGGGAAACTTGGGTGCGCCAGCCAAACCACCGAGACTGCGATCTTCGCGCTGAAACAGCGCCTTCAGCGTGTTGTCGACGACACTGCTTTGCAGCACCTCGGTGGGTTTGCGTTCGCTGAGAATTCTGTTGATCGCCTGGTAAATACTGTGGGCGCTCTTGTCCAGGTCTTCTCGCTTATCCTGCCAGGCAGAGTTAATCTGATTGAGGATTTGCATGAAAGAGGGAGCAGGATAGTAAGTGCCGCCAAAGAAAGGGCGCCCGTCTGGTAATAAAAAGTTAGACATGGGCCACCCGCCGTGACCTGAAACCAGCTGCACCCCGGTCATGTAGATTTCATCGATATCCGGAAACTGCTCCCGGTCCATTTTGATACTGATGAAATGCTCGTTTAGAACTTTAGCCACCTCAATATTGTCAAAGCTCTCTACTTCCATGACGTGACACCAGTGGCAGGTTGAGTAGCCGATCGAGAGAAAAATCGGTTTGTTTTCTGCCCTGGCGGCAGCAAAGGCCTCGTCTCCCCACGGATACCAGTTGACCGGATTGTGTGCGTGCTGCAGCAGGTAGGGAGAATCCTCCAGAATCAGACGATTGATGAACAGGCTCGCACCCGTTTCTTCGTCCAGGTGATCGGTGCGCTTGTCGTAGCTGCCTTCCTTGCGCGTTTCAGCGTCCCGCAACCTGGCCTCAAGAGTGCTGTTTTCCGTTTCTGCCATAGTGAAACCTGCATGCTAAGCTTTTGTATTAAGTCCTTAAACAGCACTGGCTCTCTGCCAGCCTGATCAGGCGTGAATTTATATCCGTTGCTTGAGACTAAATTCGACAGAACTCCCAAGCAGGATAATCCAGTCAACCCTTTCTGAAGACCAGATAACCCTGACCCTGAATCTGAGTGTGATATTTGATTACACCTGTCGGGAGGCTTTCCAAAAAGCCTTTTCGGCGGTTAATTTAGCCATTATCAATGCCCAACCCGGACCCCACAAGAAAAGCCCGGCAACAAAACCTGTGAAAGAAAAATCCGCACGGCCGGCTCTTATTAAGTAACCGCACCGCATTCGCGTGGGCGGTCCTCAATTGCCCTTTTGATACCCCTGCGCCTGCGGGGTTTTTTATCTGAGCTGGAAATGGCTGCCTGCCGTCACCAGCAGCCTGCTTGCAAGCTGCGCCACTAAATCGCCCTGATTAGCGCCTCTAGCTCATCTGGAAAATAGGGGCGGTTACGTGCATTGACTGCAGTAGTGGTGATCCTCGCCCGAAGAACCGCAGTTTGATCCGCCGCCAGGGCTATGGACTGCTCAAAAACCAGTTTTACTGGCGAGGGTCGCTGCGGACTGACCGTCACTACAAATTCTTCTCCGGCCCGCAGCGAGCGTCGGTAGTCAATTTCTGCCCGGACCACCACAATGATTATGCCGCGCGCAGTCAGCTCAGCAAAACTCAGGCCACGGCTGAGCAGGTATTCATGCCGGGCGTGCTCCAGGTAATGCTGATAGACGGCATTATTAACTATGCCCTGCATATCGCACTCATAGTCTCTAACCTGCATTTGCAAGCTGAATGGAATGTCAGTCACAGTGCTAATTCCCGATTAGGCTGCAGGCGCCGTCCTGATGGGCTACCAGCGTGGAAAACCGCAGCCTATCTCATTTCCTTCACACCTCATAGTTGGCGAACTCACAACCCCACACCTTTTCTGAATCTAAAGGAGCGGTAATTCGGAAGAAGGATGTGCTGAATCGCAAGCAATGCGAATTCACATGGCAGTTCCAGGGAACTTCCACCTTGGACAGGTAGTTAAACATCGGCTGTTCGGCAAGCTCGGCCTCAAGCTTGCCGGTGAAGATGATTCCCAAATTCTGCTGGGTTAGAATCCCCACATGAGAGCAAGTGGCCGCGATTTCAGTATCTGCCATCAGTGCTTTTGCCCCATGGTAGATATCGCTATTGCTTTCGTGCCAGAATCTGTCCGAAATTCGTCCTGACCCTGTTAGAGAAACCCTATGAAATCAATCCCTATACTGCTATCCGCTCTTGCCCTGGCTACAGCTTCACTATGCGGCCAGTCATTTGCCGACCACCACGGTGAAGCCGAAATGATGACGCTAGAAAGCGTCAGCCGCGGCGACCATCGCAGCGAGGCCAATGTAGCCCGCAATGAATGGCGCCATCCGGTGGAAACCCTCGAATTTTTTGGCCTGGAATCGGATACAACCATAATTGAGATATTGCCCTCAACCGGTTGGTACGCCGAGATTATCGCGCCTTATGTTCGCGACCACGGCAAATATTATGCCGCGCATTTTTCGCCAAACGCCTCTGCCGGCTATATGCCGCGCATACTCGGTGTATTTGAAGAGAAAATCACTGATCGGCCCGATCTCTATGGCCGCGTAACCGTGCGCCATTTAAATCCTCCCCACGAGGTAGTGATTGCGCCCGCAGAAAGCGCAGACATGGCGCTAACTTTCCGCAACGTTCACAACTGGATCCTGGCTGAACAGGAGCATGAGTTTTTTGCCTCTTTTTATGCCGCGCTCAAGCCTGGAGGCATCCTCGGCGTTGTTGAACACCGTGCCAAGCCCGGGACTAGCGTGCAGGTCATGAAGAATTCCGGTTACGTCACCGAGGCCTACGTCAAAGAAGTTGCGGCTGCCGCGGGTTTCGAGTTTGTCGAGTCCTCTGAGATCAACGCCAACTCACGAGACACAGCCGACCATCCAGAGGGCGTTTGGACACTCCCTCCAAACTACCGGATGGGTGACACTGACCGCGACAAATATGCCGCGATCGGTGAGAGTGATCGCATGACCCTGAAGTTCATGAAACCAATGAACTGAGACCTCAAACCTTTCCCCGTTAAGGACAAGTCTGCCATGAGCCTTGAAGTAGAGTTTCATTACGATTTCGGTAGCCCCAATACCTATTTCTGTCACCGGGTTATTCCCGAAATTGTTGAACGCACAGGGCGATCGTTTACCTACTTTCCAGTTCTGCTGGGCGGATTATTCAAGGCAACCAACAACCGCTCGCCCATGGAACAGTTCGCCGATGTGAAGAACAAGAAAGAATACCAGGCCAGAGAGATTGAGCGTTTCATTGCCCGCCATAAGCTGGCGGATTACAAATTCAATCCACACTTTCCAGTCAACACACTACATCTGATGCGCGGCGCTGTATTTGCCAGCCACCAGGACTACTACGGGCGTTATGTAGAAGCCATGTATCAGTGTATGTGGGAACAAGGCAAAGACATGTCTGATCTTGGAGTAGTCGCCGAGTCACTCACTGCACATGGCCTGCCAACAGACGAGATCGTAGTTGGTATGCAGGATCCTGCAATTAAACAGGAGCTGATCGATAATACTGCCCGCTCAATGGAACGCGGCGCCTTCGGCTCACCTACGTTTTTTGTCGGCGATGAAATGTATTTCGGTAAGGATCGGCTGCGGGAAGTGGAAGAAGAAATTATCGCGCAACCGAGCTAAACGCGAGCCCGCCTCCAGCATTCGAGTCGCACTAATCGGCGCGATCGAAGTAACGCACCAACTCAATCGGCTCTCGAAAAGAATCGGGCTGAATCATCATCTCTATGCGAAGCCTTGCGCCATTGGCTTCCAGGGTATAAGTCTCGATAGTAAAGCCACCGTCGCGCGGCCTGCCTTCCACAACCAGGGCGTTGGCTTCGAACAAGCCCGAAGACCAGTCCTCTCCTCCCTCTGAGTAAAAGTCTGCTGCTGATGCACGGCGGCGGCGGCCGTCGGTGTGAAACACGCGCGGAAAATCATTTTCGTAGGTAAAGCGGAGTTCGGGTTCGGCGACCTCTATGGTCAGCACGTCGTCGTAGGAGATCCGATCATAAAGTTCGTGCTCAGGAGGGCCGCCGCGATAAAAATCTTCCTGACGGTTAAAGAAGCCGCGACCACCTTTACCGCCACCGGCTTCTATCGCCTCTTCCACCGCATCATCCGTGTTGTCGCTGAGTTCGTCATTGATAACCCATTGCCCAGCAAGCCACGTGCGAATATCCGCATCCTGAGCAAGGCTATAGCCCGCTCCCAGGGCTAGCGACAGGGTGAGCAGGCTGAATCTGACTAGTCGGAATAGCTGCAACATCAATAATTCTCTATGGACGCACTGAACAATTATTCAAACGGGTTTGCGGAAAAAGTGCAAGCTCAGACACACTTGCCCCCTCAGCCCTGCTCAGAGGGCGATTTGAAGAATATGGCACAATTTCCAATACTTAGCTTCGCCGCAATCACCAGCACAACAAACAGCACCACGTAGTACATCGGGAAAGCAGCGAGGGAATCAACAAACACTCGCTCGCTGATTATCTCCTCACTCATACCCGCTTCCTGCGCGTTGCGCAGAGAGGCCACCAGCGCCGTATACAGCAGGCTAGCTATTCCCAAACCCAAATTGAGGGCAAGACCCTTGAAGCTGAGAACGGTAGCTCGAATATCTGAATCGGCTTCGCGATTGAGATAGTAGCTGGCCTGAAACTGCACCATCCCCATCATGGCAAAAGCACCCACAGCAAACAAAACACCAAAGTAAGGCACGGCGAAACTAATACCCACCAGGCCAGACATCAGCAGCGCAGACAGCACCAGGAAGTTGAACAACGGTGAGCGGTTACTCACCAAATAGCGCGAAATTCTGGCGTTCAATATACCGATCAGCGACATACCGGCGCCGACGAAACCAAACCAGCTCACGGGTATATCTATCAAGCGGTAATACTCGCTTGATAGCACCGCAAACTGTCGCGCCACGGAATCCAGAGCTAGTGCCGCCAGGATCACGAACAGGACGAAACGATGGCCCACAGTCCAACGGGCCGCGCTGAGAATTTGGCGAAATGGCTCAAGCAGGGAAACACCTGCCCGCCCCTGATCGCCTTGATCTGCCCCGGAGTCCGTCTTGGCATCCAGATCGTAAAATCCCATTGCTGTAACCAACACCACGCCGGCGGTAAGCAGGGTCAGGATTACCGGCAGGCGAATTACCAGCGAATCGGGTAGCTGCCAGGATGTGTTAAGCAGCGCCAGCATCCGATTGACGATGGCAGGATCGTAAGCAAAGGCACCCAGGATCATGGTGGTGAAGAATCCGATAGAAACGACAAATGTAGTTCGCTCCAGCACCTGGGCCCACTCATCCTCTCGCCCAAGGGCCTTCAGGGAATCATAGGCCAGCGCTTCGTCCGCACCACTGGCGGCCGCTTCTGACAAACCAGAGCAGATTCGATTTCCCAGAAACATGAGAAACAGCAGAGAGGATGCGCCGATCGGCGCGAACACAATCAAGGCCATCTCCATCACCATCAGCAGCGCCGCAAAGATCAGCAGGCGCTTGCGACCCACAATGTCCGCCAGAGCACCTGAAGGCACTTCTGCCAGCACAATGCTCACCGCCCATACCATGTTGAGGATGGCGAACTGTTCCAGAGTTAGCCCGTAGTCAAGAAAAAGGATAGTGAAAATTGGATAATAAAAACGTGCGGTGTAAAACAGACGGAAAATAATGAAACGGCGAATATTGCCCTCCAGCTGTTCCTTACTGGCTGTTTCTGCAGTCATGATTTGGCCACGTGGCTTAGGCTATGTTGCGGCGACGCCAGTCAGCGATGGCCTGACCGATTTCATCCGGCGAATCTTCCTGCAGAAAATGATTACCCTTTACAGTAACTTCTTCCTGATTCGGCCAGGAGCGACAGAACTCCCGTTGTGGCCCAATGAGAATTGCGCCTGGCTCGGCATTAATAAAGAGCTTGGGAAGCTCTGCACTTGCCAGCCATTCCGCATATTCCTGTACCAGTGCAACCACCTCGGGGGGCTCACCGCTAATCGGTATTTGTCGCGGCCAGGTCAGGGTTGGGCGGCGGCCCTCTCCAGGCACACTAAAGGGCCGTCGGTATACCTCCATCTCTGCATCGCTTAACTCTCTGAGAATAGAGCCAGGTAACACTCTTTCGACGAATACATTCTTGTCTAGCACCATCTCTTCCCCGGCGGGCGATCGAAACCCCTGAAACACACCGCGTGCAGCCTCAGGCCACTCCTCCCAGGTCACAGGCCGGACAATGCCCTCCATGTAGGCGATACCATTAACCGACTCACGATGCCGATTAGCCCAATCGAAACCCAGGGCTGAACCCCAGTCGTGGATTACCCAGGTTACATTGTCTTTGACGCCAAGCGCATCGAGTGCGCCATCCAGATACTGTCTGTGCTCCATGAAGCTATAGCGCTCTGGCCCAGAATCCTCAAGCTTGTCGGAATCACCCATGCCAATCAGGTCGATTGCGATGCAGCGCCCCTGATCCTGTAGATACGGCATGATATTGCGCCACAAATAGGATGAAGTCGGGTTGCCATGCTGGAAGACAATGGGATCGCCCTTTCCCATCTCCACATAGGCCATAGTCTTGCCGTTTACCGTTACGGTTTTCTTGGGATGTTCCGCGGTATTGATCATGTTGAGCCTCGCTTGCGCCTGTTTACCCTGGTCTCGGTCGAAATTATTCAAGCTTCGGGAGAATACCACTGAATTGTCAGGTTTCAATGAATTGAACAAGCTACCTCAATTCATATATTCTCCACTTCCGCAGTTCAAAGTAGTCGTAAGCAAACTTACGGGGGAATACCGAATGACTATGCAAAACACACCTCTGCTGATGTCACGCATCCTTGGTCGAGGTGCCGAGCTAGACCCAGGAGTCGAAGTCGTCACCGCTCAGGCTAACGGGACCCATCGCCAGACCCTGAAACAAACCTGGGAGCGCGCCCAACAGCTGGCCAACGCCCTCAAGGCCCACGGTATCGACACTGGCGACCGCATTGCCAGCTTCATGTGGAATAACTACCGCCACCTGGAACTCTACCAGGGCGTGCCCAGCATGGGTTGCGTGCTCCATACCCTGAACATCCGTTTGTCCCCCGCCGATCTGGAATACATCATCAACCACGCCGGCGATCGCATTATCTTTGCGGACGAAGACTTACTGCCACTGCTGGAACCACTTTGGGGCAAGATTCCCTGCGTTGAGCTGCTGGTGATCTGTCGCCACGGCGAAGGCGGCGAAAGCAGTTTTGAAAATCAGATTGATTATGAAGACTTTATCGCTGGCCACGAACCCGCGTTCGACTGGCCGGACATTCCTGAGACTGCCCCTATGGGTCTGTGCTACACCTCAGGCACTACCGGCAACCCTAAGGGCGTGATGTATACCAATCGCTCCACTTATCTGCATACCCTGACTGAATCCCTTACCGACTCTATGGGTTTATCGGCTCTGGATTCGTTGCTGGGCATTGTGCCCATGTTCCACGCCATGGGCTGGGGGCTGCCATTTGCCGCATCCATGCTCGGCACCAAGCAAGTCTATCCACATCGCTTCATGACGCCGGACTCATTCCTGAGTCTGATGGAGCAGGAAGAAGTCACAATATCTGCTGGAGTCCCAACGATCTGGCAGGGCGTGCGCGCAGCGCTGACGGCCAATCCAGACAAATACGATTTATCCAGCCTCGATCGCCTGACCTGCGGCGGCTCTGCGCCACCGGTAGAAATGATGCGCTGGTACTGGAACAGCTTCGAAATCGAAATGATTCAGGGCTGGGGCATGACCGAAACGAACCCATTGGGTACCCTGTCGCGCAAGGTGTCCAAGCGTTCCCAGGTCGGTATCTCGGAAGATCAGCAGTTCGAAAATATCGCCAAGGCTGGTCTCGCCATGCCTGGCCTTGAAATTGAGATCTTCGACGAGGAATGGAAGCCGCTGCCTCACGATGGCGAAGCTGTCGGTGAACTCTGTATTCGTGGACCCTGGATCGCCTCAGAGTATTTCAACGACCCGCAGCCCGAGAAATTCCATGACGGCTGGTTGGTTACCGGTGACGTCGCCAAGATGGACGCAGACCAATACGTCATTATCTGCGACCGCTCCAAGGACATGATCAAGTCCGGTGGCGAATGGATTTCCTCGGTGGACCTGGAAAACCACATCGTTGGCATGCCAGAGATCGCCCAGGCCGCAGTGGTAGCCCAACCTCATCCCAAGTGGGATGAACGCCCGGTCGCCGTGGTCATCATGGCTGAAGGCCAGAGCCTGGATCAGGCTGCGGTCATCGAACACTGCAGCAAGGTATTTGCCAAGTGGCAGCTACCTGACGAGGTGATTGCCGTAGAAAGCTTACCTCTTGGTCCTACTGGCAAGATCGAGAAGAAGACGATTCGCGCCAATATGGAGAAGGAAGGCTACAAGCTGCCTGATCTGCGATAACACGCTTTGCAATACAAAAAAGGGAGCCTGTGGCTCCCTTTTTTATTTCTTTCTTTGGGCTATTGCTTGGAGTGCTCTTTCTCGCTTGAACGCCAGCGAGAGTCGATGAGAAACCACTGGCAGACTAAAGACGACAGTGCAAAGCACGGAATAGGAAGCTGATTCCGCGACACGCCGTAAACCCATCCATGGGGGCTCGGAGCCCGCGTCCTGCGGGCTACGGTCGCAAAATCAGCTCCCTATCCCATGCTGCCAGGTCAAACCGAATTGTACCTGGTCATCGCAATAATCGCTGAAGTGAAACATGACGTGCGAGCTGCCTCTTAACTAGCGATTGAGTAATAGAGACATCTATAAGTGATACATGGCGCTATGCACTTAGCTACTACTGCCCAGGATCAGTAGCCGCATACTCAGAGCCCTCAACATCTGCCGTTCGCGCACCGGCGAGAATACCGGGTAATGCGTAATTACCCTCGTGACAGGCGTATTCGAACACCTGATCCTCGGTATGGTTCATGGGTAATTCCCCACTCCAGGGCTGCGCATAGTTTTCGGGGTCTTCAACCGTGAATTGATAGTGGATAGCGTCATCTGCGACCCGGGTGAAACGCTCGGTAACCTTCATCTGCTGCGAACCATAGAAGCGGTGATCCAAAGAAGAACGCAGGCTTTGCTGGGGGTGAAAATTTGTGGTCTCTACTACCAGGCTATCGTCTTCATAGTAGCCAATCGAGTCTCCCATCCAGGGGTACTGGGTATTCTCAGGCAATTCAGCATTGAGCCTGATAACACGGGCGTCATGATTCATCTCCGCCAGCAGCAGCACATAGTCCTCGGTTTGTACGATTTGAGTCAGATTATTGTAGAGAACCGGGAGCTTGGGCGGTCCACCAGTGGAACCAAACCCGACCACGCAGCGCTCGCCCAGCGGCCTGACTTCAGGCCCATCATAAGAATTTCTGCGCCGCATGGCGGCAGCATAGTTTGCTCTCCCCTGTTCACTGTATGGCAATTTGCCATCAGCGGGGTCCACCAGTATAGAAGTTCTGATTTCGCCATTTACTGTGGCAAGTCGATCGCCCGGATCCATCCAAAAAGTGTTGTAGCCGCCGACGTTGCGTCCCGCATCCGGTGCTTCACGATTTGGGTCACTAGGCTGATTACTGGCCTGCATACCTGCCCGCACTCTGGCTTCGATACGAATAGCTTCCTCCTCGGAAATTACCAGTTCACTGCCAAAGCGCTCGGCACGCTCCAGGTTAGTCTGTGTCGCGATAGACCAGGTGCCCTGGAAATCCGGCACACCATGCTCGGTTAGCGGTGCAATATAGCCCGATTCTGCCGCGAGCAAGCCGAGGCTGGGTACAAAACTTAAGAAACTCAATATCAAGCGCATGTTCTTCATGTCTAGGTCCATCCAACAAATTTCGCGGCAGAGGCCCTGATTATGACAAGAACCCGTGGCACTGACTATGCAGGCGTGATTCCTCTGTAGCCGGGCTACTTGGGTGCTCAGCACCCACAAACTGGCTGGAATAGCCGGATTTACGGTTCCAGAGCCATCCCCCGGTTTCCGAGGCGCCGTCCTAACCTGAAAACTTGTTCCAAGCCCGCCGGTTTACCCCGATATTCAGGACCTCAGAGACTATTCGTGACAATTCGGTGGGAGCAAACAAAGACTTATCCACCGATATCTTGTTAAACTCGCGCTCGAATTAGCAACAATGAAGTTAGCATTATATGTTGAGCAACACCCAGAGCCTGGTTGGTTTCGCTTTTGTTCTGGCCATTATTATCGTTGATGGGTTAATCCTGGTTGAGGAACAAGGAGACTCGGAGACCATGGTATGGGTAGATGGTGGCACGTTCACAATGGGCTCAGACCGAGGCCTACAGGACGAAGCGCCAGCCCGACCGGTCGAAATTTCAGGATTCTGGATCGACAAATACGAAGTCACCAATAGCCAATTTAAGCAGTTTGTCGACGCCACCGTTTATGCCACTGGCGCAGAACGATTCGGCGACTCCATGGTGTTCCAAAGCCCCATTGCGCGCAGTCTGTCAGAGCTTGTGCCGCTGAGCTGGTGGCAGTTGGTTGAAGAGGCCGACTGGCGGCACCCAGAAGGGCCGGAGGACACTATCGTCGCGCGGATGAATCATCCCGTGGTGCAAGTCAACTATGAAGATGCCCTGAGCTACTGCAACTGGCAGGGCAAGACCCTACCTACCGAAGCCCAATTTGAATTCGCGGCACGCGGTGGCCGGGAGGGGCAGGTATATAGCTGGGGCGACCAACCTATTCATCGAGAACAGGCGGTGACCAACCACTGGCAGGGAACCTTTCCCATCAAGAATGAAAATACCGATGGGCATGCAGGTTCAGCGCCGGTCGGCAGTTTCCCGGCCAATGATTTCGGTCTCTATGACATCACCGGCAATGTCTGGGAATGGGTTTCCGATTGGTATCACCCCAACGCCTACGCAATCCTGAAAGATCGCAATCCTATTGGCGTTACCCGCCTTGAGAGCTTTGATCCTTCTGAGCCTAATCTGCCCAAACGTGGAATTCGCGGCGGTTCTTTCCTGTGCAGTGAAAATTACTGCCAGGGGTTCCGGGTTAGCGCGAGAATGCCGGCAGACCCAGCGTCGGCAACCAACCACACCGGCTTCCGCTGCGTAATACCGAACCGATCCAATCGCCTGGATGCGATCTGGCTAAATTAGCCCCCCTTTTTTCCAAGACCTGCAAAATCTGGGAAGCCATGGCTACCGGATAAAGCTGATGGCCTTCAGATTTCTCTCGCAATCAAGAGTTTCATGATCTCGTTACTGCCGCCGTAGATTTTCTGCACGCGGCTGTCGGCAAACATCTTGGCGATTGGATACTCCATCATGTAGCCATAGCCACCGAAGAACTGCAGACAGGCATCGACAATTTCACACTGCTTTTGCGTGGTCCACCACTTGGCCATCGACGCCGAAGCATCATCCAGCTCTCCCCTGGTCAGACGCATGGCACAGTCATCGACAAACACGCGAGCGATACGCGCTTCCGTCATGCATTCTGCCAGGCGAAACTGCGTGTTTTGAAAATCGAGAATACGCTTGCCGAAGGCCTTACGCTCTTTCACATACTCCGAGGTCAACTTTAGTGCGGTCTCCATCGCGGCGCAGGCGCCAGCCGCAATGATCACCCGTTCCTGGGGCAGTTGCTCCATCAGATGAATAAATCCTCTGCCTTCGGCGGAACCCAGCAGCGCTGACTTCGGCACACGCACATCATCGAAGAACAGCTCAGCGGTGTCCTGTGCCTTCATGCCCAGTTTTTCAAGATTACGGCCGCGCTGAAATCCGCCTTCGCCTTCTACTGCCTCAGTTTCCACCATGATCAGGGAAATTCCCTTGGCACCCTCACCGGGATCAGTTTTCGCGACCACACAGATCAGGTTTGCCGTAATCCCGTTGGTGATAAAGGTTTTCTGACCATTCAGGACGTAGTCATCACCATCCACAATGGCAGTAGTCTTTACAGCCTGCAGATCTGAACCGGTGCCGGGCTCTGACATGGCAATTGCCGACACAATCTCGCCGCTGGCCATCTTGGGAAGCCACTTCGCTCTCTGTTCCTCGGTGCCATACTTCTCAATATAGTGCGCGACAATGCCGGAATGCACACCATTACCGAAACCACTGATATTGGCTTTATTAAATTCCTCGATCAGTACCATTTCATGCCGGAAATCACCGCCACCACCGCCCCACTCATCCGAGATAGAGGCGCAGAGCAGCCCGGCCTGCCCGGCTTTGTACCAGGCATCACGGTCCACGAACCCCTGCTTATCCCACTTCTGGGCAACGGGGACAAACTCCTTGTCCAGGAATTTCTTGACGGCATCACGCATGATGCCGAGCTCTTCATCCATCCACGGGGATTGGTAATTTTCAAGCATAGGGTTGGCTTCTTCTCTAGCTATCCAGTTGATCCATTCGTTCAATAATCATGGCGTTAGCAGTGCCGCCACCTTCGCAAATAGCCACCAGTCCATAGCGAGCATCGCGGCGCTCCAGCTCGTGTACCAGGGTAGTCATCAGCTTGGCACCAGTACCGCCCAGCGGGTGACCCAGGGACTGCGCGCCACCGTTAACGTTAAGCTTCTCAGGATCCGCGTTCAGTGCCTTGGCCCAAGCCAGGGGCACAGAACCAAAAGCTTCATTTACTTCATACAGATCGATGTCATCGATTGTAAGGCCAGCCTTTTCCAGCACTTTTTCCGTAGCGGGTATTGGGCCCTCCAGCATAATGACAGGGTCTGAACCCACCACAGCCAGTGAATGAATCTTGGCGCGCACGGGGAGATTGTATTTCTGCACTGCATCTTCATTCGCCACCATGATAGCCGCCGCTCCATCGCTGATCTGGCTTGCAGTGCCGGCGGTTATCACGCCACCCTCTCGCAGAGTGTTGAGCGACTGCATGCCTTCCAGAGTCGACTCAAAGCGGATACCTTCATCTACTGTATGTACATCCTTGCTGCCGTCCTCCAGTTCGATATTAAGCGGGACGATTTCATCGTTGAAGTAACCATTCTTGGTCGCCGCTGCAGCTCGCTGGTGACTCAGTAAGCCAAACGCATCCAGCTCTTCCCGGCTGATGCCATACTTCTCCGCCAGCAGCTCAGCGCCGTCAAACTGGCTGAACTGGATACCCGGATACTGCATCTCGAGGCGTTCGCCCTTCGGCACGCCGCGGCCATGCTCAAGGCCGTCGCGAATATTCGACCCAATCTCTACCGTGCTCATGGCTTCTACGCCGCCACTTATTACTACATCCTGGGTGCCAGACATCACCGCCTGGGCACCAAACTGAATCGCTTGTAGCGAGGAACCGCACTGGCGATCCACCGTCGTGCCGGGCACTTCCAGTGCCAGCTTAGAACTCATGGCCACGTTGCGACCCAAATTGCCCGCCTGTGCGCCAATCTGCATCACCACACCGAATACCACATCATCGACCTTGTCAGTAGGTATGCCCGTGCGATCCACCAGTTCATCAATTACAGCTGCTCCCATATCAATAGGATGCATTCTGCTAAGTCGACCTTTCTTGCGTCCTGTTGCCGTGCGCACGGCGCCAACGATATATGCATTCGCCATCAAAAATATCCTCTCACTAAATCTGTTCGGAGTCTGAAAACTTGTGTCCCGTTTGCCTAGATTGCAGGCATCCGGATACCGGCATCGAGCCGAATCGTTTCGCCATTCAGGTAACCGCACTCAACGATGTGCGCAACCTCTGCTGCAAACTCGTCGGGATTACCCAGGCGCTTTGGAAATTGGGTTATAGCGATGAGGGGATCTCGTACTTCTTGTGGCGCCTTCGCCAGAAGCGGTGTCTCAAATACGCCGGGCGCAACGGTCATGATCCGCACGCCACGCTTGGAGAGATCACGCGCGATTGGCAGAGTCATTGATACGATGCCGCCTTTGCTGGCTGCGTACCCGGCTTGGCCGGTCTGACCATCGAAGGCTGCTATTGAAGCTACATTGATGATCACGCCGCGTTCCTGATCCTCGGTCTGGGGCTCATTTAGCTGCATGACTTCGGCACACAGTCGCAGCACATTGAATGTACCGATCAGATTAACCCGCACAATCTGCTCAAACTTCGCCAGCGGCATTGCCCCGTCTTTCCCCACGGTGCGAGCAGCGCCGCCAATACCCGCAGAATTTACATTGATATGAATAGTGCCAAAAGCTTCCTGAGCCTTGGCGATAGCAGCTTTGACCGCTGCCTCATCGGCCACATCACCCGCGTGCCAGGCCGCAGACTCTCCAAACTGTTCGGCTGCCTGCGCCAGCGCGTCTTCATTGAGATCATAAAGAAAGACTTTGGCGCCTTCGGCCACGAATTTTTGTGCTGTTGCCAGCCCCAGGCCCGATGCACCACCGGTGATAAAAGCGGTTTTCCCTTGTAATTCCATGCTGTGTTTTGCTCCCCCGCAAAAAACATTGCCGCGCAAGGATAATCCATCACTGCGCAAAAGGAAAATCACGCCAGGGTGGCAAAACCGGACTTAAATGCCAGCCAATCGTGATTTTTTGCAGCCTGAAATCCGCCATCCTGATCTGTATTTTGAAGCCTCTATCCCCTATTATTCAGGGCCCTAAACCACAAGCAACAGAGATTTCATCGAGGGAGGCAATGTGGGCCCATTAGCAGGTATTAAAGTGGTGGAGATGGCCGGCATCGGGCCGGGACCTTTCACCGCCATGATGCTTTCCGATCTTGGCGCTGAAGTTATTCGCGTGGATCGATTGAGCCATAAGGGCACGGGCAATCGCGCCAATGTGCTCAACCGCGGCCGCAAGTCCATCGCCATCGACTTGAAAAATCCGAAAGGCGTGGAAGCCACTATGGGTCTGATTGAGAAAGCCGATGTTGTGCTGGAAGGCTTTCGCCCTGGCGTAATGGAGCGACTGGGCCTGGGGCCCGATGATTGCCTGGCACGAAATCCCCGGCTGGTATTCGGTCGCATGACTGGCTGGGGCCAGTCTGGCCCTCTCTCGCAGGCGGCCGGACATGACATTAATTACATCTCTATCGGCGGCGCTCTGGGCGCCATGGGCTATGCCGACCGACCACCCGCCCCACCACTTAATCTGGTGGGAGATTTTGGCGGAGGTGCCATGTATCTTCTTACTGGCATCCTGGCTGCATTGGTAGAAAGAAGCAACTCAGGTAAAGGCCAGGTAGTCGACGCGGCTATGACAGATGGAACTGCAAGCCTGTTAAGTCCGTTCTATGGTCTCATGGCAATGAACATGTGGACCACCGATCGCTTCAGTAACAGACTGGATGGCGGCGCCTATTACTATGGTAGCTATGAGTGCAGCGATGGCAAGCACATTTCCATTGGATCCCTAGAGCCGCAATTCTATGCGCTACTGCTTGAGAAGGCGGAGATCACTGACCCTGAATTCAAGGATCAGCTGGATGAAGAGGCGTGGCCCGCCAAACGTAAAAAGCTCGAACAACTTTTCAAAACAAAATCTCGCCAGGAATGGTGCGATATCATGGAAGGGACTGACGTTTGCTTTGCTCCTGTCTTGAATCTCAAAGAAGCGCCAGATCACCCACACAACAAGGCACGAAATACCTTTGTCGAAATCGATGGTGTGGTACAGCCGGCTCCCGCCCCTAGATTCAGCCGCACCCAGGGGGAAATCCAGGGCCCAGCCGCCATAGCCGGAGAGCATTCGAAGGAAGTTCTGCGTGATTGGGGTTATACTGATGAAGAAATCGCTAAACTAATGGCCGCAAACGCGCTCTAAGAACTGGGCAGTCTCTGACAGAAATTAGGCATACCGCTATACTCGGCTCGCAAATGGAAAACGAATCCTTAATTATCGCATTGACCATCGTTTCGATCGTGTCTTGCGTCGCCTTGTTTGTGAACTGGGCCGGTAATCGGCACATTCCAGGATTGCTGGTGTTTTCATTGGCGAACATCTACATCATTGCCAACGGACTCAGCTTTGAAAAGAAGCTGCGGCCCGTCACTTTAACCGACCTCAGCTGATTCCCAGCATTCAATTTTTCTATTCTACTTACCTTGGAGACAATCCATGTCATTCAACACCATCCGCTATGAAGTCTCAGACCAGATTCTGACTATCACGCTGAACCGCCCGGAGCAGCTCAACGCATTTACCGTTGAGATGGCAAAGGAGCTAATCCGGGCCTTCAACCAGGCTAGCGATGACGACAAAGTAAGCGCCATTGTGGTGACTGGCGCCGGCAAGGCTTTCTGTGCGGGCATGGACTTGTCCAGCGCGGGCAACGTTTTTGGTTTGAATGAAGAATTGCAGCCCAGTCTTGATGACATGCGAACTCGCCTGCATGATCCCGCCATTGAGGAAGGGGTAAGAGACACCGGCGGCCAACTCACCCTGGCCATCTTTGAATGCAAGAAACCGGTCATTGCCGCCATCAACGGCGCCGCTGTAGGCATTGGCGCCACCATGAGCTGCGCCATGGATATTCGACTCGTGTCCGAAGCCGCACGGGTTGGTTTTGTCTTCAACAAGATTGGCATAACCCCGGAAGCGGCCTCCTCCTGGTTTTTGCCGCGCATCGTTAACATGGGCACAGCATTGGAATGGATCTACAGCGGCGATCTTATTGGCGCAGAGGAGCTGACTCAAAAAGGCTTTACCAATCACCAGCTGGCAGCCGAGGAGCTGCTACCCAAGGCCTATGAAATTGCCCGGCGGATTACTCAGCACAGCCAGGTGGCAATCGCACTTAGCCGCCAGATGATGTATCGCAACGCCAGCCTGCCCCATCCCCAGAGCGCCCACGAAGTGGATTCCCTGGCAATTTTCTATGCCAGCCAAAGCAGCGGCAAAGAAGGTGTGAGTGCTTTCCTGGAGAAACGACCCCCTGAATTTGTCGACAAAGCTTCGACTGATATGCCGCCATTTTACCCCTGGTGGTAACGACCTATTCACTGCCGAGGCTGCGAAAGTTGCCAGGAAAGCTATATTTTATTGTTTAGTATCAATGACTTTACCTCAATTATGACAATTCTATTTAGTCGGCTGTATTTAGTCTAAGAGTCCGTATAATAGAGAGGGTTACCTGGAGACTAGACGCGATGATCGTGGTGCAATCCACATTTCAACTACTTCCTGATTCCAAACAGGAAGCGCTCAAGCTGATGCGCAATATGGTGCGCCTATGTCGGCTAGAGCACGGCTGTCTGAGCTATGAGTATTTTGAAGGCGTCACCGATCCCAATCAGGTCGTGCTATTGCAAGAGTGGGAAGATGCCGAGTGCCTGCAGGAACACTATCAGACCGATCACATGGATGACTTTCTCAACAAGCTGGGGGATTACCTTGAGAGTCCGGTTGCTACCCGCAGCTATATCTCTGAGGAAGAGCGCTCGATAAGCTCGGTTTCCAGCGAGGACATACCTAAACCCGAGCAGACCATTCACTGATCTCAGATTTTAAGTTTAAGGTTTACCTCCCTGACTCACCTCTCCAGCTTATCCCAACAGCTTGAAAACCCTTTCCGGGGCGAGAGTCTTTGACAGTCTGCAATATGCGTATTATGAGCAGTTAGTTGCACCTGAAACTCCGAGGCCAGACTGAGGTCAGACTTTTAAACGTCAACTGTCGCCGCCCTATGCTAATAAAAGCCAAGCCTTCATGAACAAAGTGCAACTGATACAAGCATTGGATAGCTACGCCAGGCGCTGCGATGATGAAGAGGAAGAATTTGTCTATGCCATGCACACTTTCGTTACAACAAAAAACGATCCCTTCAGTCGTCAGACGGCAGCTGGACACATCACCGCCAGCGCTTGGATACTCGATACCAACAGGACCCACGCGCTGCTCTGTCACCACCGCAAACTGGATATGTGGGTTCAGCTTGGTGGACATCTAGAACCGAGTCTGGATGATTCAGTGCATGCTGGCGCCCTGCGAGAAGCCTATGAAGAATCGGGACTAGGCGCTATTAAGGCCCTGTCGCCCGATATCTTCGACATCGATATCCACGCCATACCTGCCCATGGTGATGAAGCTGAGCATCTGCACTATGACGTGCGCTACCTGTTCGCGGCGCGATCAGCCAATGCCGTGCAGCTGACACCGGAATCAAAAGAACTGGCCTGGGTAAGACTGGATGAAATCCACAAAGTATCGACGGAGAAGTCGCTGCTGCGAATGGCAAAAAAGGCAACACAGTTTTTGCGCAACTCAACGCACTAAATTAGCGCCAACAAGCCCTGCATGCATTCACTGCTTCGTTTTTGCTCTCAGGTGAATGCCTCGACAACTGACCCCCGCGGTCATCAGAGCCTCAAGCATTCAATATTTGGCCTTTTTCCCCTTTCCGTTTCCGGTTTCCTTTATAATCTCAGGCTTAGTCCTGCGGACACCAGGGCAATAAATACCCACAAGCAATCGCTGACTCAAACTGACAAAAGAAAAAGAAATAGATTCTATGCCTCGAACACAAATCTCTCGCCGGGCGAATAGCAGCCCGTCCCGACCCATTGTTTCCATTTTTACTTGCCTGCTGATCTGGGCCTCTAAGCCGGTTCAGGCACAGACGGAATCTGGCCTGCCGGAATGGCTCTCGCTGGGTTTCGAACAACAAAGCAGAATGCAGCACCTGGAGGGGCAGTTTCGCGCCGGTCTCGATGGCAGCGACCAGGGCTTCGAATGGCGCAATTCACTCACAGCCGAAGCCTCATTCGAGAAATTTTCGATTACGGCGGAAGTCGCCGATATGCGCACCTATCTGACCGATAGTGGCAGCCCCCTGGACAGTTTTTTCGCCAATCCGCTGGATATTCTGCAGGCAAATGTGACTGTTCCCATTGCCAATGTGTTTAGTGAGTCGGACCGGGGATTTATCAAGGTAGGTCGCTTCACCATGGATCAGGGCAGCCGCCGCTTCGTGGCCCGGAATCGCTTTCGCAATACCATCAATTCCTTTGCTGGCGTGCAGGCCAGACTGGAAAACGACAGCAGCTCTCTGGACCTTTTTTACACCCGCCCTACTGCCAGGCGAGTCTCCGGCGACTGGATCGACAACGATCCAAAACTTGATAAACAATCCAGCGATTTCTTCTGGGGCGCCTATTTTACAACTCGACTCACTGCCCAGGCTGACTCACTGCAACTTTACCTGCTGGGCGCCGATGAGAAGCGCGATCGACCCGCCAACCAGCGCTTCGATGTGCTCACCACCGGCGCACGCCTGTTTCGAAACCCAACAGCCGGCAGCTGGCACTACGATACCGAGGCCGTGTACCAATTCGGCGATGCGCCGGCACTGGACGCAAACTCTGCTTTGCTAGACCACAAGGCGAGGTATTTCCACCTGTCGTTTGGCTACAGCTTTGAGGCCAGCTGGCAACCGCGCCTGAGCTTCATCTATCACTATGGCAGCGGTGACAAGAATCCGCTGGACAATGAGTCCAACGAACTGGACCATCTGTTCGGCGTGCCGCGTCCAGATTTCGGACCCACCGGCTCGTTTCGCGCGTTTCAGCGGGTGAACACCAGTTCCCCCGGTCTCATGCTGAACCTTCAGCCCGCCAATAATATCGACGCCTATATCAGGTGGCAGCGTCCCTCCCTGGCGGAAGAAACCCAGGGCTGGCGCACAACCCGCTATCGTCACCCTGGCAATCTTGGCGAAGATTTTCTGGGCGATCAGCTGGAGACCCGCGTGCGTTGGCACCTGTTTTCGAACAAGCTAAGTATCGATGGTGGCTATGTATGGATTAATGCCGGCCCTTACATGGATCTGGTCAATAAGGATGACAGCCACTACTACTATTTGCAGACAATTTTACGCCTGTGAGCAGTGTTATTTGGGCAGCTGACTCGAAAGCGATGATGGTCCACTCCAGTTAAATTGCTCGCGGTGCTTAAACCATTCAAGCTGCACCTGCCGCCTGCAGTGCGTAGAGTATAAGCGCATATCGCCCAATGCGGCCGCCATACACGATCAAGGCAAAATACCAGAAGTTAGTCTTGCTCACGCCCGCATAAATGGTAATTGGGTCGCCGATTATTGGCAGCCACGCCAACCAGAGAGTCCACTTGCCGTACTTATTGTTTAACGCCAACACTTTTTCATGACGGGCAGGCGTGAAGCCAAAATATTTCTCGGCCACTGCCATGCCAGCAACACCCAGACCATAATTAAACGTTGTGCCCAGGCAGTTTCCAATCGAGGCAATCAGCAGACAGGCAGTTTTACTGTAGCCAAGCGCCAGGTAGCCCGTAAAAACGATCTCTGATGAAACAGGGACAAGGGTGGCAGCAAGGAAGGCACTCAGGCCTAAATAGATGATTTCCATATCCATGATTTGACAGCATCAATCCGAGAAAACCCACAACTTAACAACTAAAGTCTGTGAAAGCGAAGACCTTAACAGAAGCATTTAACCAAGCCCTGACGATCTAATTTCTTCCCTCGGTCGTTTACTAATTGAGTCTGTCACAAAGACTATGAAGGCTAAAAAGTCTTGCTAGTACTAACGGGGATTAGTCTTACCGCCCCGTGTTTGCCAGCCCTCGTACCTGCTGTGAATAACTCCTGAAATATCAGCAATATTGCTGGAATTTCATCAACCGGCTAATACTTGACTTAAATAGTCAGGTATGGAAAACTGCCGCTCAATTTCCGATCAGATTACTCAGGTATTTCCTATGCGATTGACTGCCAAGGGGCGCTACGCCGTCACCTCCATGCTAGACCTCG
>Ga0181558_10000544_pt1 | contig 35038 bp, 33 predicted proteins | sample 011ome_22_FD_133754 | JGI IMG/M metagenome (GOLD analysis project Ga0181558, IMG submission 133754) | Coastal salt marsh microbial communities from the Groves Creek Marsh, Skidaway Island, Georgia - 011507BT metaG (megahit assembly) | ecosystem: Environmental > Aquatic > Marine > Intertidal... | reverse complement strand
CGGCCACCGGAAAAGGCTTCCGGCTCGGCGCGTGTGGTCACGGTGACAGTACGCTCGGTTCTGCCGACGATACCATCTGGGTCCGTGAGGATGAAGCGGGCCTCGTAATCAGTATCCGGTTCCAGGTAAAACAGGCTGCCGGCAAACATGTTGGGCGCCGTGTAATCCAGAGTCTGGTCAAACACGGAACGTTCATTTTGTACGCGCAACAGGGGCAGGCCTTCACGCCAGTCACGCTCACCGGCCTTGCGATAGGACAGGGCGACCTCGGCATTGCGATTGTCATCACCTTCGATATACCACTCAAAGCCAAGAGAGATCAGTGTGGGTGGTTCAATGACCAGTTCGCCAGCGGTAGTAGTATCAGCGGCTGATGCCGCATGGTGTATGAAGAAAATGAGGCCGAACAGAAACGCCTGAAACCTGATCATGTGAATCCCCCTTGAAGTCATGCATGATGCTGTGAATAGCCAGTCCCGCCATTTTGCAACAGCTGGTATGGAATATGCGAATTTTAATAAAGGCTGGTCAATAAACCCGAGTCAGCGCTGATATAAACGGTACATCAGCAAGGCTGCCCGCTTGGCCTGTTGCAGCAGGGCAGACAAAATACCGGTTTCTTCCACCGTATGACCGGCAGAGCCTGACATGCCCAGCCCGTCAATTGCCTTATCCACATGTGCTGCAGTGAATGACACGTCGGCTGCGCCGGCAAACAACGGGTTCACCGCGACTACCGCGCCATAACCGAGATCCTGGCTGGCGCGGCTGTAGATTGCGAGCAGTTCGCGATTGCCATCTGTAGGTGCCAGTGGCGGGTAACCGTCGTCAAAAGAGAGGGTGGCCGAAGTATGGGGCAGGTTGTCAGCAGCCAGGGCGCGCATGGCGTCCTGGACCCGCGCCAGTTGTTCCGGTGACACTGCGCGAATATCCCCGGTCACAATTGCGGTTTCTGCAACTACATTGTTTTTGCCGAAGGTGGTTCCACTATTACTGGCAGCATCGTGGGTGACACTCGTGCCGCCCATGATGCGACCGGGATTGAAGGTCAGCAGTTCCTCGCTACGTAATTGCGTGTAAAAGGACATCAGGATGCGGCTGGCTTCGTAAATGGCCCCGGCACCTACATCCTCGCGAAACACCTGGGAGGAATGGGAAGGTCTGCCGGTAACTTCCAGGGTCCAGCCGCTGGAGGAGCGCCTGGAGATATTGGCAGTACCCGGGTCGCCGTCGCCATTCTCAAAACCCAGGGCAATGTCTGCATATTCTGCGGCGCTGATCAGGTCGCCCTTGGACAGGCTCAGGGGCCTGCCGCTGAGTTCCTCATCGCCGGTCATGATTACGGTAATATCCATGTTCTCCAGTTCGCCCACGGCAGCCAGTGCCCTGAGTGCCTGCAACATGATGATATTTCCACCCTTCATGTCAGAGATGCCTGGACCCCGGGCAACACCGCCACCAAGCTCCTCGTATTCCTGAAAGGGACTGTCCAGTTCAAACACGGTGTCCAGGTGGCCAATCAACAGCAGTTTCGGTTCAGCCCCTTCGACATGGTGCTCCGCAATCAGGTGACCTGCACGGTTCCATGCGGCGCCATCCCTGAAACGGGCGTTGAAGCCAAGGGCAGAAAATTCCGGAATCAGTTTCTCTGCCACTGCCCTGACTCCAGGAAAATTCATTGTGCCGCTATTGATATTGATAGTCTCAATAAGCAATTCCATGGCGCTGGCATTAGTGTCATCAATGAATTTGGCCATTTCCTGTTCCGCGGAATCAAGATCAGCGGCCGATAAAATTGCCGGTCCTGCCAGCAGGATAAGCGCCAGGCTGTGTAAAAAGAGATGTCTCATGGAATTACCTGTTCATGTTGAATGGATAAAGACCTGCACAGGCGGGATATTATTCAGCAGTGCTTCAAGGCGGTGCCATTTTTGCAGTCAACTGAACATGTGCCGGAATTGATCGGCAAAGTCCTGTATGCGTTCGCGGAATGTGCGCTTCACGCCAACCGTTATACCGCCGAAAAGGGCCAGGCCACTGACATAGACAACGGGTGCATCAGGATCATTCACAGGCTCTCCCCGGTTATGGCAACCACTAAAAAGCGGAATAACATGAGTGTGAATTTTCACGCCTTCAGGGATGTGGATCTCGACGCCACCGAAAAGACATATGACCTTTATCTGGGTTCGTGGTGCGGAAAAACGGGACAGGCTATAGTCCAGGTTGGCCCCGCCGAATATCGATACAAGTTTCAGAGTTGCAGGGACGATCTCTTCGTGGTCGCTGTGGGTGCCTGAAAAAATGTTCACACACCATTTCGCATCTTGCCTTTCTTCTTCGTTTGCATAAAGCAGGTGATCCCTGTACTTGTCGTATGTTGAATCAGTATAGGAATCCAGGTCGGCAACCAGTGCGCTGAGTGCCGTTTGGCTTTCGGCGTCATAGGCGTCATCAAGACGGCGTTCAAAGGCTGCCCTGGACAACTGCTCATGGGCGTAGTTCAGTACCAGCTGGTCGATTACTTCCTGCCGGAGTGTTTGCAGGGGTTTGTCCTCAGTGGCAATGGTCATCGGTATCCGCCTTGGAACGCTGTGTTCCCATCTAGTCTAATTAAAATGTAATATGAATAACAGGTGACCAGGTATTGTTTCGTCAGTTTTCCGGCGCTTGCCTTGTTTTTGCAGGCATATTTCCAGGCAAAGCTAATCTGGTAGGATGGCCTGAAAAATCATATAAAAAACAACAGTAATATCATGCGCAGTGCCCTGGAAAAGCTACTCGATAACTCCATTGTCGAAATTTATGTCGTAGACATCGAATCTAAAAAATATGTCTATGCCAACCAGGTTGCCTGTAGCAATCTTGGTTATTCCCTGGAAGAACTCAGGGAATGCACACCCGAACTGGTTACTCCTCACCTGTCCCTGTCTGCTTTCAAGGAGCTTCTCGCGCCGGGCTGGGAAAAACCCGTTCATACCCCGATCATTATTAATAATACTCATCGACGCAAGGATGGCAGTGAATATCCGGTAGATGTGCACCTGCAATTTATCCAGTTTGAAAACCGACCTGCATTCGTAGGATTTGTTTTTGATGCCTCTGCCAAACAGCAGGAACTGGACCAGTTGCGTAATGTGATCAAGGGGGCCGGGCTTGCATACTGGGATTACAACGAGAATTCAGGTGAGTTTTTTGTTGATGACAAGTGGCTGGAGATGCTCGGGCTGAACCGGGAGGACATCGATTCAGGAAACCGAACGGACTGGCATCGCTTTATACATCCCGATGACAGGGAAAAGCTGCTAGCTGCCGTGGACGCTGCAGTCAAATCACGTCGCAGCTATACGCTGGAATTCCGGATGGTGCACAAGGATGGCCATACGGTCTGGATCCAGTCTTGTGGTGCAGTTGTGGAGTGGGATCACAAGAAGAATCGCGCCTTGCGCATTTGTGGAACACACCTGGATATCTCGGAACGCAAGAAGAATGAAAAGGAAAAAGAACAGTTCCTGTTCTTCTTTGACATCGCGCCGGACATGATGGTGATAGTGGATTCCACTGCAACCATGAAGCGGGTTAACCCGGCTGCAACCCGTATTCTTGGTTATAGTGAGGAGGAACTGCTTTCCAGGCCATTTATCGAATTCATTTACGAGCCTGATCGCCAGCCGACCCTGGAAGCCATTAGCCAGCATTTGCAGGACGGCTACACGATGAATTTTGAAAACCGATACGTGTGCAAGGACGGCTCACTATGCTGGTTGTCCTGGAGTTCAAGCTTTGATCCCAATGAAGGGATCACCTATGCCACTGCCAGGGATATAACTGACCAGAAACTGGTGGAAGAGCAACTGCGTGGCCAGGAAGAAATCAACCAGGCGCTGATTGAAAATTCCGAAGACGGCATCATGCTGTACGACAGGGACCATCGATATCTTTACGTGAATCCCGCCTTTGAACGAATGATGGGTGTTACCCGTGATGAGGTCATCGGTTTAACACGTGAAGATCTGGACTTTCCATCCGAACTACATAAGTTCTGGCACGATACCATTGAGCGCGTATTCCAGTCTGGCACATCTGAATCCCTTATTTATGAACTCGATACCCCCAGTGGCAGGAAAAAGTTGCTGTGGAATGTTTTTCCGGGATTGCGTGACAGTGAGGGAGAAATTCAGTCGGTTTTCGGCGTTTCCCATGACGTGACAGAACACATTCGGGCTGAAGAGGAAAACCTGAAACTGGAGCGCCTTGAAAGCCTGGGGGTACTGGCAGGCGGCATTGCACATGATTTCAATAATATCCTGACGGTGTTGTTCGGTAATATTGCAGCAGCCAAATCTCAACTGGGAAATCCTGTTGAATCCGGTAAAAGTCTTGAAAATGCCGAGAAAGCATTTCAGCGGGCATCACACCTGACCAACCAGTTGTTAACGTTTGCCAAGGGAGGGGAGCCGCTGACGGAAAACCTCGATCTGGCACCGCTGATCAGGGAAACGGTTAGTTTTGACTTGTCCGACAGTAAGACCAGACTGGAATTGCAGTTTGATGATGATCTCTGGCATGCACTGGGAGATCAGGGTCAGATTACCCAGGTGTTTTCCAACCTTGCCATTAATGCCAACCAGGCAATGCCCAATGGTGGCCGTTTGTACATTTCACTGGAAAATACCACGCTGGCGCATAACAAGGTGCTGGGACTGGAAGCCGGAAAGTATATTCTCGTCTGCATCAAGGATGAAGGCATTGGTATCAATTCAGGGGAGCTGTCTCGGATTTTTGACCCCTACTACAGTACCAAGCAGACGGGCAGTGGCCTGGGCCTGGCAACTGTTTACTCCATTATCAAGCGGCACAAGGGGCATATCAGCGTCACTTCAACTCCCGGGCTTGGTACGTCCTTTGAAATCCTGCTGCCGGCGATTGAAGTGGCTGGTGTAGACAAACCCGCTATTGAACACAAACAAAAGGCCGGGGCAGGTAAAAGCCGGCGCATCCTGGTGATGGATGATGAAGTCATGATTTGTGACCTGGTAACACAGGTATTGAAGCGCGAAGGCTATTCTGTGGATATAGCATTCAACGGGAAGGAAGCCATTGCCCTGGTACAAAAGGCCATGGCAGATAGCTTGCCTTACGACTGTATTATCATGGACTTGACCATTCCCGGCGGTATGGGTGGCAAGGAGGCGATAGTGAAAGTACTGGAACTGGATCCGGAGGCCAGGGTGATTGTCTACAGTGGCTATGCCGTTGACCCGGTCATGGCAAAGTATTCCGATTACGGTTTCGCGGGTATGATCACCAAGCCGTTTTCCATCAAGGAGCTAACTGAGGAAGTTGCCCGGCAGTTGCAGTGACGGTGCTACAGTGGAGCAGACTGCAGCCGTCGCAGTATCAGGTTAACCAGTTCCAGGCGCATTTCCTCGGCCATCAACTCCCTTTCTTCATCCTTGGCTACGGCGTTATTGGGGTCTGCCAGGTAGACTTTTTCAATACTCAGGTCTTCTGGTCCCACGATGACCGTGCCGCTGTTTCTGAGCTGAAAAGGCACAGACATCGTTAATTCAAATTCACCGGCGCGGGCATTGGAGTTGACCGACAGTACCCGTTCACTGAGAGACTCTGTGCCCAGGGCCAGGACAAAGCCGCTTGCCTCAGGCGTTTCCAGGACGGTGACATCCCCGGCTTCCAGGGCTCGCCTCAGTTCCTGCAGCATATCCGAGTTGCCATCATTGCTGGTTAACGCGATGGATTGCAGAGCCGCTGGAATCTGTGCCGTACCGCGCAGGTGAAAACCACAGGCTGAGAGGCACGCCAGGGAAATTATCAATAACAGGTGAAATGGTTTCATTCGGGTTTTTGTTCTGGATACAGGTGTAAAGGTACAAGGAGCAAGGAGCAAGGAGCAAGGGTTAAATTTTCAAAAATGAATAAACCCTGATGTGACAGGGTGCTAATGAATTCGGGTTGTTTTAATCAGGTTAAAGACTTAGCTTTTCCTTGCTCCTTGCTCCTTGCTCCTTGCTCCTGCGACGCCTAGTTCGCGACGATATTGACGAGCTTGCCGGGAACAACAATGACTTTACGTACTGTCAGCCCGTCAGTAAATTTCTTCACGTTCTCGTCTGCGATGGCAGCGGCTTCCATATCCTGTTTGGAAATATCGGCTGCCACCTCGAGCTTGGCGCGCAGTTTGCCATTGACCTGGACGACCATCTCGATGCTGTCCTTGACCAGGGCACTTTCATCATAACCCGGCCATGAGGCATCAATCACTGCCCCTTCATGTCCCAGGTGATTCCAGAGTGCATGGCACATGTGCGGCACGATAGGAGCCAGAAGCAGCACAATAGCATCGGCGGCTTCCTGGAAGACTGCCTGGTTCTGGCCGCCGTCCATGATATCGCGTTCATTGCTGAAACGGTTGATGTCGTTGTACAGCTCCATGACCGCAGCAATGGCCGTGTTGAATATCTGGCGACGGTCGTAATCATCCGTCACTTTCTGAATGGTGCTGTGTATTTTCAGGCGTGCGGCTTTCTGTGTGTCATCCAGGGAATCAGGATCAACAGTAATGGTTGCCGGCTTATAGTCGCCCAGCAGTTTCCACAAGCGTTTCAGGAAGCGGTAGGCGCCTTCGACACCGGAGTCGGACCATTCCAGGCTCTGGTCGGGGGGAGAGGTAAACATCATGTACATACGGACCGTATCGGCACCGTACTTTTCAATCATGCTTTCCGGGTCAACAGTATTGCCAAGCGATTTCGACATCTTGGCACCGTCCTTGAGGACCATGCCCTGGGTGAGCAGGCGTTTGAACGGCTCATCCGTGGAGACAAGGCCTTCGTCACGCATGAGCTTGTGGAAGAAGCGTGCATACAACAGGTGCAAAATGGCATGCTCAATACCGCCGATGTACTGGTCGACATCCAGCCAGTAATCCATGGCGTTTTTGTCCAGCATGGCATTTTCTTCACGGGGAGAGGCAAAGCGGGCGTAATACCAGGAGCTTTCCATAAAGGTGTCAAAAGTGTCGGTTTCCCGCTCGGCCTTGCCGCCACATTGTGGGCAGTCGGTCTCGTAGAATTCCGGCATCTTCTTGATAGGTGAACCGGAACCGTCAAATTCCACGTTCTCCGGCAATACCACGGGCAGGTCGCTTTCAGGGACCGGTACGCTGCCGCACTGGTCGCATTTGATCATGGGGATGGGGGCGCCCCAGTAGCGCTGGCGGCTCACCCCCCAGTCGCGCAGGCGAAAATTGATGGTCTTGCGGCCAATCCCGCGGGATTCAAACTGTGCGGCTACATGATCAAAGGCTTCCTGAAAGGATTTGCCATCCAATTCACCGGAGTTGATGCAAACACCTTTCTCGGTGAAGGCTTCCTTGTCGAGATCGCAGGCAAAAGTGTCATCAGCAGGAGCGATGACCTGCTTGATGGGGATGCCGTATTTCCTTGCAAACTCGTAATCGCGCTGGTCATGGCCAGGCACGGACATGACAGCACCGGAACCGTAGGACATGAGCACAAAATTACCCACCCAGATCGGGACTTCTTCACCGGTAATCGGGTGAATGGCCTTGAACCCGGTATCGACACCGGCTTTTTCGATGGTGGCCATGTCGGCTTCGGAAACACCGCCGACTTCCAATGCGGCTATTTTTTCCGCCAGTGCCGGGTCAGCCTCGGCCGCCTTGCGGGCCAGGGCATGCTCGGGCGCTACGGCACAGTAAGTCACGCCCATGATGGTATCCGGGCGGGTGGTATAGACCTGCATCGCATGGGGCTCACCCTTGACCTGGAATTCAAACTCCAGGCCTTCACTGCGCCCGATCCAGTTTTGCTGCATGGTACGAACCCGTTCAGGCCAGCCATCCAGTTTGTCGAGGTCATCCAGCAATTCCTGGGCATAGGCCGTAATTTTGATAAACCACTGGGGAATCTTACGACGTTCAACCGGGGCGCCGGAGCGCCAGCCCTTGCCGTCAATAACCTGCTCGTTGGCCAGCACCGTCTGGTCAACCGGATCCCAGTTCACTTCGGCTTCTTTCTTGTAGACCATGCCCTTCTTGTAGAGCTGGATGAAGAACCACTGTTCCCAGCGGTAGTAATCGACGTGACAGGTGGCCAGTTCGCGCTCCCAGTCATAGGCATAGCCCAGCTGCTGCAGTTGGGCGCGCATGTCATCGATATTGCTGTAGGTCCACTGGGCAGGCGGGACCTTGTTTTTCATGGCCGCGTTTTCGGCGGGCAGACCAAAGGCATCCCAGCCCATGGGTTGCAGGACATTCTTGCCGCGCATGCGCTGGAAGCGGCTGACGACATCGCCAATGGTGTAGTTGCGGACATGGCCCATGTGCAGCTTGCCGCTGGGGTAGGGGAACATGCACAAACAGTAGAATTTCTCCCTGGCCGGGTCGATATCAACGCGAAAGCTGGCGTGATCGTCCCAGTACTGGCGAGCGCGGGATTCCACGGCAGCGTGGTCATAGTCGTTGGTTATGTCATTTGAATTTGTGATGGTCATCGCGTTTCTGGTCTGGCTTCTCTGTTTGACTGAACACCAGCTTAACGTAAGACCCGGCCCCCGCAATAGGCGGGCGTCGATAATGGTCTAATTTATCAAGCGAATACGTATTCTCCGGGTAAATGCCCCAAAAAAAGGCGCATAGGATACCAGAGAAGACCGTAAAGAAGGAGAGGGAAGGCCGCCTGACAGGCATGCCAGGAACTTGGACTGTAAGACCTGATAAGAGAGTTGTTGATGTCGTACATAGCCGAGATTCTGTCTCAAGATGTAGTTTGGCTGATCACTGATAGCAGGCGTCTGATATCAATACACCAGACACTGGATGAAACCATTTACTACTGCAAGAAGCATTTCAAGGTGGCACCTGTTGTCGTCGACAGGCGCAAAAGTCATCTGCCGAATGACATCTAGCCCGGGTATTCGACGGAATACCTGACCGGACTCCTACTACGCGCCTTGGCTTCGGGCGCATTTTTGACCCTCTTCCTACAGAGGGTCTTTTTTTGCCTGTAAATTGTCAGAGCGTGCAGGTGCCAGTTGCCGGCTATTATGTTTTACTTTCCTGATGACGCGATTTGATCGGTTGCCCGCATGCTGGCCGGAACCGGTACGCGTTTTGAAGTAAACACCTGATGCAGAAAACAGGAGGCAGGAATGGACAGTAAAGTGGCACTGGTGACCGGGGGTGGCAGCGGTATCGGGCGGGCCGTGGCGATGGCTTTGGCAGCAGAAGGTTACAGGCTGGTCCTGGCAGGTCGCAACCTGGATACCCTGGAAGAAACCGCGGCGATGCTGGATTCCGCGTCTGACCAGGCCTTGTGTGTTGTCACCGATGTCACGGACAAATCCACGGTTGATGACCTGTTTGAAAAAATTGATGCCCACTACGGCCGCCTGGATCTGCTGTTCAACAATGCAGGCACGGGAGTAGGTGCGCCCATTGAGGAGTTGGCCGAGGAAGACTGGCTTGCTGTCATCAATACCAACCTCAACGGGGCCTTCTGGTGCCTGCAGGGTGCCTTTGCCATGATGAAGAACCAGAAACCCATGGGGGGGCGTATTATCAACAATGGTTCCATTTCCGCTGATCGGCCACGTCCCAATTCCATCGCCTACACGGCGAGCAAGCATGCCGTGAACGGGCTGACCAAGTCCGCTTCCCTGGAAGGTCGTCAATATAATATCGCCTGCGGCCAGATTGATATCGGCAATGCCGATTCCGGCATGGGACACAAGGTGTCCAATGGTGCCCTGCAGGCTGACGGGTCCAGGAAAGATGAGCCGTTAATGTCCATGACGGATGTTGGCAGGGCCATTGTCTACATGGACAGCCTGCCGCTGGAATCCAATGTCCAGTTCATGACAGTCATGGCCACCAAAATGCCTTACATCGGCCGGGGGTAATATCCCGTTTCGAGACTATTGTGAATCGCGACTGGAACCGGCGAGCATCTTGCGGCCGGTTTCGGTCATGATGATGGACGTCGCATTCACCAGCGGGCTGCCATCGCGTGCCAGGCTGCCGTCCACGGTGATGTGATCACCGGGTTTCAGTGAGTCGCGTTTCCAGCCAAGCCGCAGCAGGGCATTGGGTCCACCGAGTTCCAGGGCCCAGTTCACCGTTTCACCCGTGTCCTCATCCGTGACATCCATGTGGATGAAGATATGCGGGTTGGTCCACTGCACTTCGGTGACGTTGCCGCTCAGGGTCACGGGCTGATTGATATCGTACTGGGCAGGGAAGGAATGATGCGCGTCTGCCGACAGGGCCAGAAGCATCAGCGCGGCCAGGAAGGCCATCCTGGACAGGGTGTTGTTGTTTTTCATGATGTGCTCTTTTCCTGTGCAAGGTCAGTAGGGTAAATCCATTTCTTCAACGAAGCGTTCGTTTTCCAGGCAGATCTCGTCGATCAGTTCGGCATCCACCACCAGGCGCTGCTTGAGATGAACAGTCCAGGGCCGGGTATAGGCTACCGGATCATCAACGGTCACGGTGATTTCCAGGTGACCATAGTCAGGCCGGTTGATTTCCTCGCGGACCTTGCCATGCTCGGTCAGCACACTCCCGTTCCAGTCGATCCAGGTGTCATCGCGCACACCGATGGTATCGATAATCAGGGTGTCACCTGACCACTCGGCTGATGAATAGCCCTGGAAGGACGGGGTGGGATCATCGGGCAGGTCACGGCCATCGGTAAACACCTGGCGGTAACCGGCATTCATTTCATTAAGGACCACCAGCAGGTCCTCGGTATGGACAAACTTGAGCATGTGGGGCAGGCCGTAGGCGCGCAGAAAATTGTCCGGAATACACCGTATATGCGGGTCATTGATGGCCAGGTTGTCAGTGCGTTCCTTGACGATGGGTTTGAGCCAGTCCTGGTAGGGTAGCCCGTCAGGCATATTGACCCCCAGGTTGGCCATATGGCTTGAGGAGGGCAGGTTGAAACCGTCACTGGGCGTGGGCTCACCGGGTTTGGTGTTATCCGAGATCCAGATGCCGGAAAAATCGGGTTTGCCGTCTGGCATACGCGGAGTGGGCGCTTCCATGTTAACGGCACCATCGTCCAGGCGAGGCACATCCTTTGTGGGATAACCTATCCACTGGGCTGACACTGAGCATGACAGCATTGTTGCAGTGAGTAACACACCCGTGAAAACGGTACGTGGATAGTTCATGGCCTTACCCCCTTGATGAATTGTAAAAGCAGCAGAACTGGCTATTGTTGGTTTTTGTAATTTTTCTGTCGCTAGCTTAGCGCAGTCTGGTGCAGGGGCAAAATGACTGTTGCCTGTTTTCAGGGCCGGGGTGTCATCCCAAGGGCCCTGAAAAAGCCGGTTCGGTCTTCGGGAGAGACCAGGATGCGTTTATACCCCTTGTAAAGCACCTCAAGCCGGTCCAGTGACAGGGCAGGACCGGAGACAGGATTGCGGGTCAGCCTGATGTCCTGAATGTCGGCACGCTCGATGGCCCACCGAAACGGGCCACAGCGGATTTTCAGCAGCTGTTCCGTCACGGTGTAATCGGTAGCCAGCAGCATCCAGGCCGGCAAACCCCAGCCCAGTAACAGGGTGAAGAACAGGGGAAGCAGTAGCGTGTTCACCGGTTTCTCCTCAAAAGCAGGTTTGAACGCCACTATTGTAATTACGACAAGAAAAACCAGTACAACGTAATAAAAAATACCGACTGCAGACCTGAAGGTGACCGGATAGGGCGGTTTGCTCACCTTACTGTCAGTTGACGGCGCGCTCATCCAGCAGTCTCTCCATTTCATCCATGATGGCATTCATGCGGTCAACCACGGCCCGGTAAGGTTCCGGTGTGGCCATATCGACGCCGGCGGCCTTGAGAATTTCGTAGGGGTAGTCGGAGCCGCCGGCACGCAGCAGGTTCTTGTAGTTTTCAACTCCGGCTTCGCCATCTTCCACGATCTTGGCGTAAAGCGCGGTACCGGCTGTCAGGGACGTGGCGTACTGGAACACGTACATGTTGTAGTAAAAGTGGGGTACAAACATCCACTCGTTGGTATACAGGTCATCCACCAGAACCACGCCTTCATCATGGCCATGATAGCGGCGCACGATATCGGCGTAGATCTCGGTAATACGTGCCCCGCTGAGGGCTTCACCACGTTCCACGGCTTCGTACAGGGCCAGCTCGAATTCGGCAAACATGGTCTGCCGGTAGAATGTGCCGCGCAGGTTTTCCAGGCCCTGGCCCAGGTAAAACAGTTTTTCTTCAATGGACTGGGCATGTTCGACCATGTATTCCTCAAGGATCAGTTCCAGGGAGGTGGACGGAATTTCCGCGGTAAAGGTGGCGTAATCGGCTGTCTCAAAAGGCTGGGTTTCCTGCGCATAGAGGGTGTGCATGGCATGACCCCATTCGTGGGCGAATGTGGACAGGGAATCGTAGTCATCATTGTGGTTGAGCAGCAGGTAAGGGTGGACATCGTAGGACGAGCCGTTCATGTAGGCCCCGGAACGCTTGCCCTGTTGCGGATAGACATGCATCCAGCGCTGGTCAATGGCCTCGCGCTGCCTGCTGACCCAGTCTTCCCCCAGCACGGACATGGCATCCAGGGTAATTTCCTTGGTGGTTTCTATATCAAAGACCTTGTCCAGTGACACCAGGGGAGGATAGATATCGTAGTAATGCATCTGCTCTACACCGAGCATGCGTCCGCGCAGTTTGAAGTAGCGGTGCAGGGTGGGCAGGGACTTGTTCACTTCCTCGACCAGCGTTTGGTACACGGCTTCGGGCAGGTTATCGGTAAACAGTTCGCGCTCCAGGACACTGTCGTACTTGCGCGCCCTGGCCAGGGCGACCTGCATCTGGATATGGGAATTGAGCACCATGCCGACACTGGAATTGTATTCCAGCCACTTGCTCCAGTAGGCATCAAAGGTCTGCTTGCGGTCTTCGCGGTTCTCACTGCCGCGCCAGAGGCTGTAGCCCTGGGAATCGATACGGGCCTCGGCACCATTGGCCATGGTCAGTGTTGGCCAGGGGATGTCGGAGTTGGACAGCAGTGAGTAGATGTTGGATGGGGCATCAAAGGATTGGGAAAAATAGGACAGGGCCTGCTCGGTTTCATCCCCGAGCGTGTGCTCGCCCTGGCGGATTGTGTTTTCCAGCATGAAGGTAAAGGGCTCCAGTTCCTCATTGTCTTCAATGAATCCCATGATTCGGGCTTCACCAACGGCGAGCAGTTCGGGATCAATCCAGGAGGTCGCCTGGCTGAAACTGGCAAACAGCCCCTCGGCCAGCTGGTTGCGTTCCTGGGCCGTGGTCACTCGCAGGTCCTCGTCCTGGGCCATGCTGGCATAGGAATACACGCGCAGGACTTCGCGATAGATATCGGACACATAGCGCATGGCGGCATACAGGGAGTCGGCATCGTCGCCCAGGGTGCCGCGGAATTCACTGATGTTGTCGATCTGGTCAAGCAGGCGCTGGCGTTCTGCCTCCCAGGCCTCCTCGGAGGCATAGAGTTCGGTGAGATCCCACTCGTAAGGCGTAAATGCATCATCCTGGGCAAATGCCGGCAGCCCGGCAAGGCACAGGAGGGCAAAAACAAGACGGGGCAGGGGAGATAATTTCATCGGGGAGATTCCTCAGTAAGATCCAGCCTTTCCAGGCGACAGCCACTCCAAGTGTAATGGAGCGCATGGGTGCTTCCAAGTGTTCCGGCCCCTATTCAGCAGGCAGAACCTGTAGACGCTCGTAAAAAAGCGGTTTACTCTCCAATCTGGAGTACATAAATAGAATAATTACTAGAATAACTACAGGGAAATCACATCATGCAAAGAAGAGAATTACTGGCCCTGGCTGGTGTCATGACATTCGCAGGTGCTGCAGCAGGATCCTCCGCGGCCAGTGCCCAGCAGTCGGGACAGGAACTCAAGGCTCGCCTTATCCATATCTACGCGACGCCAAATGGCGACTCCCATGTCGAGGTTGTCGAAATATCCAATAGTGCCGGCGCGATTCCGGTGACCAGCATGACGGCCAGTGCCTATGAGCGCAATGGGACCCGCGCGGAAGACTGGCACACGGCGCCCCGCAAGCAGTTTGCCATCAACCTGACCGGCACTCTTGAAGTGGAAGTCACCGGTGGCATTCGCCAGGAAATCGGCCAGGGGGACCTGGTTTACCTCCAGGACACCTTCGGGCAGGGACATGTCACCCGGGTCAAGACATCCGTCACCAACATGTTCATTCACGTGGACCAGGACTGGGACATGCTGGCCTGGGCGAAGGGCTAGAAGAAGTCCAGCCTTATTCAGGTGCAATGCACTGATCAGTGAGGGCAGCCAGCCTGGAGCTCGCGGGTAACAGGTGTGGGCGTGGTTGGCTTCCAGCTATGGTAATTAGTGTAAATGATAATTAATATCATCAAGTAGGGGGTCCTGGTCCAGGCCCTGCCCTTGAAAGCACAGACTTTGGTAGAGCTTTCATGGTTGATGCACTAATATCACGGGCTGATTACCTCAATGCAAATTCGCTAGATAAATGGAGAAACCAATGACTATTGCAGTAGGCGACAAGATTCCTTCTTTAACCCTGAAAACAATGGGTGCTGACGGCCCGCAGGACATCACCACGGATGAACTGTTCGGTGGCAAGAAAGTCGTCATGTTTGCGGTTCCCGGTGCTTTCACTCCGGGTTGTTCAATGACCCACCTGCCGGGATACGTGGTCAATGCCGATGCGATTCTTGAAAAAGCCGACCGTATCGTCTGCCTGTCCGTGAATGATGCTTTCGTCATGGGTGCCTGGGGCGAAGCCCAGAACGCAGAAAAAATTACCATGCTGGCCGATGGCAATGGCGAACTGACCAAGGCCATGGGCACAGAACTGGATGGCAGTGGTTTTGGCCTGGGTACACGCTGCAAGCGCCTGGCCATGATCGTTGATGATGGTACCGTTAGCCACCTGGCTATCGAACCGCCGGGTGAGATGGGAATTTCAACGGCTGAAGCCATTCTTGAAGAGCTCTGAGTCAGCTCAGCACCACTGGCTTAAAATAATCGGGACAACTGGCGTGGCGTCACGGCAGTTGTCCCGTTTTTTTTGACACGGGACAAATGCCGGTTTTCAGAATAAGGCATACTGGCGTGGATTTTGACGATTAACGGGAAAACCCTATGACAGAATTTTCATTTATCAGCGGCTTCAGTGGCGGCACCCTGATTGGTTTGGCCACCGTGCTGATGATCCTTGGCAATGGCCGGATCACCGGCATCAGTGGCATCGTTGGCGGGGTGGTCAACAGGGAAAAGGGGCAGATGTCCTGGCGCCTGATTTTCATTATCAGCCTGATGGTTGGCGGTGCCATTTATCCCTGGCTTTGGAGGCAGGAAATGGTCGTGGATGTCAGCGCCCACTGGTCGCTCTACATCATTGCCGGCCTGCTTGTCGGTATAGGTACACGTATGGGGGGTGGCTGTACCAGCGGTCACGGCATTTGTGGACTGGCGCGATTTTCTCCGCGTTCACTTGTTGCCACACTGACCTTCATTGCATCAGCCGTGGTAACGCATACGCTGGTGCGCCTGGTTACCGCTTAAGGGGAAATCATCATGACAGATCAAGTTGAACAAGAAGTACAGGTCAGGGAAGGTATTCCGGTAGCTAACCTGCTGATCCTGGTGAGCAGCGGTATCCTGTTTGGCCTGGGACTGAGTATTTCGGAAATGGTCAACCCGGCCCGAGTGCTTGGATTTCTGAATATCCTGGGCCCCTGGGATCCGACACTGGCTTTTGTCATGGCCGGGGCACTCCTGGTTGCCATCCCCGGTTTCCAGTATGCCCGTGTGATGCATAAACCGTTTCTTGCCGTCAGTTTCAACCTGCCGGGTAAAAAGGATCTCGACAAAAAACTCATCACAGGTGCGGTTGTTTTCGGCATTGGTTGGGGACTTGCCGGCATTTGCCCGGGGCCCGGGCTTGTCGCTCTCAATACCTGGCAGACCAACGTGTTCGTGTTTGTCGCCGCGATGCTCGTTGGCATCTGGCTGCATGACAGAGTGCTCGCTCGCTTTTCTTAAACTCGTAATATACTGATATTACGAGTATTTATCGTTTTCCCGGACATTTCCGGCGTTGTTGTATGCCCCTTTTTACCTGTATAAATTCACCGGCAACCCGGGTCCAGGCTGTCCCAGGTTGTCCAGGAAAACGTGTTTGCCAGCCCTTGAAAAACGCAAACAGTGTACTTACTTATTTAATGCACACTGAGTGTGAATAGATTTCAGATTCAAGTTGTCTATCGGTTACCAACCAAGAATTGGGAGCAACAGTATGAAAATAACAGCACGTTATTTTCCTGGATTACTGTTAGCCAGCTTCATAACTTTTGGTACAGTTGCTGGCACCAGTGCCCAGGAAATTGTTTTACCGGACAGGCCGGGTATAGCCCCTGTACTGGAACAGGTCACTCCGGCAGTCGTCAATATTGCGGTAACCGGTTCAACGGCTGCCCAGCAAAATCCCCTCATGAACGATCCGTTTTTCGAACGGTTCTTTGACATCCCGGATCAGCCCCAAAGGCGTCCAACGCGAGGTGCCGGGTCAGGGGTGATCATCGATGCGGATAACGGCTACATCCTGACGAATCATCACGTGGTGAACAATGCAGAGCAGATTGAGGTCACCCTGTCTGACAAGCGGACAGTCACTGCAACACTCATTGGCAGTGATGCAGGCACGGATATCGCCCTGCTGCAGATTGAGGCTGACAACCTGTTTGAAGTGCCCTTGTCTGACTCTGAATCCCTGCGTGTCGGGGATTACGTTGCCGCTATCGGTAACCCCTTTGGTATTGGCCAGACCGTAACCACAGGGATTGTCAGTGCACTGGGTCGCCAGACCGGGATCAATGCGGATGGTTACGAGGACTTCATCCAGACCGATGCCTCCATTAACCCGGGTAACTCCGGCGGCGCCCTGGTGGATTTCCAGGGCAAACTGGTTGGTATCAATTCAGCCATTATTGCGCCTTCCGGCGGCAATGTAGGCATTGGCTTTGCCGTTCCCGTCAACATGGCCATGTCAGTGGTGGACCAGTTACTGGAATTCGGCGAGATTCGTCGCGGCCTGCTCGGTGTGCGCATCACTGACCTGACACCGGATGTGGTCGAAGCCCTTGACCTGAGCGTGACCGAAGGTGCCGTGGTATCCAGCGTGGAGCCGGGCTCACCTGCCGAGTCTGCAGGCATTCTGGCCGGCGACATCATTGTTGCCGTGGATGATGAAATCATTGATGGTGCTTCTGACCTGCGCAATACGATAGGCCTTACCCGCGCCGGCAGTGAAGTGGCAATTGGCCTGATTCGTGACAACAAGCGGATTGATTATGACGTGCGTATCGGTAATGCACCCGATATGGCGAGCAACAGCAACCAGGCCAAATCAGCTTCAGTGCTTGAAGGTGTGCAACTGGAAGAAATCCCTTCGTCCCATGAGGCTTATGGCAGGGTGAAAGGTGTCCTGGTCGCCAGTGTGGCCCAGGGTAGCCGCGCTGCGAGAAGCGGCCTGGCTGCCGGCGATATCATCACGGCGGTCAACCGTGTGCCGGTCACATCACGTGGTGAGCTGGCTGCCGCACTGGAGGCCAATCCCGGAACAGTGGCACTCAGTGCTGTACGCGGCAACCAGCAACTGTTCCTGATCATTCGTTAATAACAGGTTCCTGCCGGCAGCATGGCGTGCCGGCAGGAACACAGGCTTTTTTTTGCACAATAAACTTAAGGAGGTCACTCAGAATGAAGTTGTTCAGCCATTCCCTGTCAACCGTCAAGAGTTTGACCGTGTTGACGCTCATGGCCTGCCTGGTTTCAACCAATGCCATGGCGGCTGCCCGCATCACCCTGTCCGGAGCCACCAGTGATGTGAAATATGAGACGGATTCGGATATCCGGCTATCGCTGATTGACTGGTCTACACCGGAGCAGCAGGACGCCGTGGAAAGTGCATGGCGCCAGTACAATGATGACGGCGACCTGGAAGCCTTCATGACGGCGCTGCAGGAGCAGGAATCCCGGGGTTACCTGTTTTCAGCAGCAGCCATCGGTTACAGCATCAAGTATGCCTGGCAGGAAGAAACGCCAGCCGGTAAACACATGCGTTTCCTGGTCACACTCGGCCTGAAGACACGCAACCCCTACCTGTGGAATACGCCCAACAACGCTTCTCCAGAGTTCACCCTGGTTGAAGTACAACTGGACAGTGAAACCGGTGTCGCCAAGACTTCGCTGGATGGCGAGATCGGGTTCAATGAAAACGGCCAGCTGGTGCTTGACCGTTTTGAAGACCTGAACCTGTTTGCCACTATGGAAGACAGCACTCCCTATTACCTGGAATAAAACGCTTTTGTTTTTAAACGAATGCCAGCGTGCTTAAATGGACGCTGGCATTTTTTTTGGCACCTGCCATGCACATCATTGAAACCCTGTTCCCGATTGTGGCCATCGCCTTCCTGGCGTGGCTGGCTGCGCGCCGGCAGCTGGTTACTGAGCAGGAAATACGTGCCGTGGACAAGGTCACTTTCAACTGCCTGCTGCCCTGCATGTTGTTCTACGGCACAGCGACGGCAGATCTTCCCGATGCCCTGGACTGGACCCTGTTGTGGGGTTACTACCTGCCCATACTGGTTGTCTATATTGCCGGCATGGGAATCGCGCACGTGCGCTATGGCACCGGCCAGACCCGGCTGAGTGTCATCGGTATGGGCTGTGCCTATCCCAATGTCACCATACTGGGTATTCCCATTTGCGTGGAACTGCTGGGGGAGGCCGCCTTTGTGCCGATGTTCATGCTGATTGCCCTGAACAACCTGCTGATCTTTTCCTTTGGCACCATCGTCGCCGAGATGCAAAGGGTAGAGGGCAGGACCCTGCGCAGCCACCTGTTCACGGTCAGCAAGGAATTATTGAAAAATCCGATCAGTGGCAGTCTGATTGCCGGTGCGGTAGTCAATTTCGTGGGCCTGCCGATCTACCAGCCAGTGCTGGAAGCCCTGGAGCTGGTCAGCCGCGCAGCCATTCCGGCAGCCCTGATTGCCCTGGGTGCCGGCCTGAACCGGTACCGGATTCACGGAGAGATCCCCATGGCACTGGTGCTTTCAGGCATGAAACTGCTGGTGTTGCCGGCGCTGGTGTGGGGGCTGACATTCCATGCCCTGGAACTTGAGACCGTGTGGGCACAGACGACCGTGTTGCTGTCCTGTATGCCTGTAGGTATCACAGTCTATGTATTTTCCGTGCGCTATCGCACGTGTGAAAACCTGGTGGCCACGGCCATCGTGCTGTCTTGCCTGCTCAGTATTGCCAGTATCAGTTTTTATGCATGGTTGCTCGGGTTGAGCTAGATTCAAAGGCTGGGGCAGGAGAGTTATTCAGTAACACAATCAAGGGTGTCAGCATCTTCCAGTTGATCGATGATAAGTGTAAAACCGATATCATTGTTGCTGTAACAACCACCGCTGTTCACGCCATCCTCAAATTCGTTTTCTTCTTCACCAGTATCGATGAATACAGACAGGCTGGGTGGCCCCTGGGTGGCTCGTGCAGGTAAGATATAGCGATACTTATCGCTACCACCGTAGTCATGAAAAAGGCCGATCGCCTGGTGGGCAGAGGCGCCGAGGCTGAAGCCGCCCATGTCATAGCGATCATTGCCGGCCAGGTCTTCAAACAGCACCAGGCTCTTGTCCCAGGACAGACCCGCTGCCACATTTTGCCGGGTGCGGTAGTAGTCATTCCCGCCTTCTTCCAGGAAGTAGCTCACACCCATGTGAGCACCCCAGCCGAAGTTATAGCGTGACCCCAGGTAGGTATCATCCGCCGTACCGGCATCCCGGAACATGCCCAGCCCCAGGAAATAGCCACCCCCCTGGGAAAAGGAACCGGCGTTATAGTCATCCTGTCCGTCCAGGTCTTCCAGCAGGCCAACTCCGCCGGGCGTGGTAAAGCGGACGCCGACACCGATGCCCTGGCTCCAGCTGTCGGATAGACCCGGTGTGCCGTAGCTTGTCGGTACCAGGCCGGTAGCGAGATAATGATCGTCACCGGCGCTATCACTCAATATACCCAACCCGGATACCATGCCCACGCCCTGGCCCAACCCGGTTACCTGGTAGCGGTCATTGCCTTCAGTATCCAGCAGCAGGCCTGCACCAAACAGGGAAAAGCCCTGGGCCATCGCTTCGGCAAAGTATTCATCATCGCCTTGCTGGTCATACAGCAGGCCTATCCCGAATATGCCGGTGCCCTGGGTTTGTGAATTTGCGTGGTAGGAATCATCGCCGTCGAAATCTGCCAGCAGGGAAATGCTGCCGATTCCGGCAGCATAGCCACCGGGCTCCAGGGAGTCATAGATATCGTTGCCCGAACGTTCCAGTATCAGCTGGGGCAGGCCGCTCCAGGCATCCTGGGTGCGCAGGGCATAGATGTCATTGCCACCGATGTCTGCTATGAACAGGGTATTGCCCGAGAGCAATCTGTGATCGGCCCTGCCGCCAAAAAATATTTTGCCATAGGCAGTGGAGTATTCTGCAATCACGGCAGACTCTGCATTAACATGGGTTTCCATCAACTCATAAAGGTTGTCCTGCCAGGCGGGAGCAAGAAAACGGCTCCACGACAGTCCGGCACAGAGCATGTCTGACAGATCGGCTGCACTGAGTATGTCTGCATATTCGGCCAGCGTCAGCAGGTTGTCTTCCGAAAACGCACCGCCATAGGGATATACCTGGATAAGACTCATCATCAACTGGTGATTGGCCCGAATGAAGTTGATCTGCTCTTCGGTTAAAAGGTGATGGAAAGTATCCACTATGTCTGCCGCTGAAGATTCAATCTGCATGGCGGCTTCATCCAGTGAGCCGGGCAGTGGGAGTGCTGTTGTGGCACATTGACTGGTTGCATAGAAACTACCATGCAGGGAAACCAGGTTTGTTGTCAGTGACTGAGCCGATTGCCACGCGGCAAAACGGTCCATATGTGAGTTCAGTACCTGGCTTAATTCGGCGGGATCATCTGCGAGCTGGTGAAAAGGACTGGCCAGTTCTCCACGGGGATTCCTGGTCGATAACGCGGTCTGCAAGGTCTCGTAAACACCACTGATGGATTCGGCATATTCGGGCTGATCAGCCAGCCAGTGCTGAAGTAACGGTATATCCTGGTTTCCCACTGCCCGTTGTTGGGCTGACGCAGGATAAACAGTAAAAACAATTGCCGATATCAGCAATGAGACAAGCAATGATTTTCCAGGATTCATATTCTTTGCCTTTGATGATTGCTGAAAATGCCGTATCACAGGAATTACTGCCGGTTGCGCAGCAGGGTGAGCAGGCGCATGGCTGGTCCTGCCCCCTGGTATATAAAAAATAGTACGCCAAGGCAGCAGAGAATGACCGGCCAGGAACCCCAGCGGGAAAAGGGGGTGCGTCCGTCCATCAACAGCACTGAGCCGGCGAGGGTCTGGGCCTGGAACTGTGCCGATTGCGTAAGAATTTCCCCTTTTTCATTGATGATTGCCGAGACGCCGTTGTTGGTGGCACGCACCATGTAGCGACCATTTTCCAGCGCGCGCATGGCGGCCATTTCCAGGTGCTGCAGCGGTCCCCAGGAAGCGCCAAACCAGGTGTCGTTGCTGATGGTGACCAGGAAATCCGCATCATGTGCCTGGCCTCTTACGAAATCCGGGTACACCACTTCATAGCAGATAAAGGGCGCCAGGGTGTAATTGCCTGCAGCCAACAGGTCCTGGCCGGAAGGCCCCGGTGACAGCGATGACATGGGTAAATCAAACAGCTGGAAAAACACCGAGAACAGGGGCGGGGCATATTCCCCGAAGGGCACCAGTTTCTGCTTGTGATAAATATCCTGGCTCGCCCCCAGGCTGGCAATGCTGTTGTAGGTGTCATCACCGTTGCTGCCAAATATGCCGCTGACCAGGGTGCTGTCGTGGCTTGTGGCCGCGCTGGAGAAATAGCGTTCAATGTCACCGTTCTCGTCATACAGATAGGGTATGGCTGTTTCAGGCCAGAACACGATATCGCTATTCCATAACGGGTTGGTCAGGTTTTCGTAGATATCCAGGTTGCGCCGGCGCAGGTTGGCATCAAACTTTTCACCCTGGGCGATATTGCCCTGGACGATGCCGATGGAAACGGCCTCCCCGGTGGTGGTCACCCAGGTAAACTGTCCGGCCAGGGCGGCAATTGTCCACACCAGGAACAGGCCTGTGGGAATATAGGTCCGGGCCACGGTATACAGGGAATGGGTGCGGTGCCAGGCCAGGTACATTTCACCAAAGCCGGCGCCCGACAGCACGACAACACCACTGATGCCCAGGACACCTAGCAGGGGAGCCAGTCCCGAGAAGGCAGAATTGACATGGGGGTAGCCCATGTAAAGCCAGGGGAAACCGGTGAGAAACCAGCCGCGAAACCATTCACCAAGTACCCACAGGGCAGCAAAGCTGAACAGGTAGAATGAGCGGTTGAAAAAACGCTGGTTCAGCCAGCCCTGCAGGGCAATAAACAGGGACAGGCCGGCGACGAATACCGCCGTAATCAACCCGGCAAAAAATTCACTGGCATTGCCATAGACATTGATGCTGACAAAGACCCAGGAAACACCAACACCGAAAAACCCCAGCCCGTAACACCAGCCGGTAATGGCACCCTGGCGCGGCGTGGCATGCTTGAGGGCCACGTAAAGCCCCATGACCGAGACCATGCCCAGTACCCACATGTTATTCGGGCTGAATGCCAGGGGAGCAATGGCACCTGAGACCAGTGACAGCAGGGCGCGTTTCAGTAATGAGGGGCTGAAGCCGGGATCAACAGAAGACGATGGCGCGTGCGCAACCATCAGGCCTGCTCGGTAGCTTCCTCGGTGAACACCGTGGTAACGAGGAGAAGACGGATCTGGCGATTGTCGGCATTTAGGACCTTGAACACGTAGGGACCGATGCCGACCGTTTCATCCCGTTCCGGAATGTGCCGGAACTGGTCCAGCACCAGGCCGCCAATCGTGTCGAATTCCGTGTCCGGCAGCTTGCTGTGGAAGAAGTTGTTGAAATCCTCGATGGGTGTCAGTGCCTTGACGGTGTAGTTGTCCTTGTCGACCTTCTTGATGTAGTCCTCTTCATCGATATCGTACTCATCCTCGATCTCTCCTACAATCTGTTCCAGTACGTCCTCGATAGTCACCACGCCGCCCAGGCCGCCGTATTCATCAATGACGATGGCCATGTGGTTCTTGTTTTCGCGAAATTCCTTGAGCAGTACATTGAGTCTTTTTGACTCGGGTACAAAGATGGCAGGGCGCAGGGCATCTTTCAGGTTAAAGCGGGCTTCGGAGTCCAGCACCAGCGGCAACAGGTCCTTGGCCAGCAGGATGCCGACGACATCGTCCTTGCTTTCACCGATGACCGGAAAGCGGGAATGTCCCGCATCAATGACCTTGGGAATGATTTCTCCGGGTGAGTCCGTGATATCGATAGTGGCTACCTGGGACCGGGGAATCATAATTTCCCTGACCTGCATGTCGTTGACCTGCAGGGCACCCTCGATAATGCTGAGTCCGTCAGCATCAATGACCTTGTTCTGTTCCGCCTGGCGCAGAACGTTGACCAGGCTCCTGGTATCGTCCACCGACTCGGTGAACAGGTTGGTTATTTTACCGATCCAGGAACTGTTTCCCGAATCGCTTTCAGGTTGGTCTTCACTCATTGCTGTCTTCATTCTCGTGATAAGGATTCCCGAAACCCAGTGTATCAAGAATACGGATTTCCAGAGACTCCATCTGTTGTGCTGCGCTGGTTTCTTCGTGATCGTAGCCGTTCAGGTGCAGGACACCATGCACGGTAAGATGGGCCCAATGGGCGTTAACGGATTTGTTCTGCTCGATCGCTTCCCGGCGTACCAGGGGGGCGCAAATAGCCAGGTCACCCAGCATGTTCCAGGCACCATCCTGGATACCGGGTCCCGGAAAAGACAGGATATTGGTGGGCCCATTTTTTTGCCTGAAGCCCGTGTTCAACTGTGCCGACTCTTCTTCATCAACAACGCGTATACACAGTTCCGACTGGCCGGTAGCCTGCAAGGCTGCCAGGGCCGCACGGGTCCAGTCCTGGAAGTCACTGGCTGCAGGGATTTGTTTGTCCGCACTGGCGTTCACGATATCAACGCTCACATCAATGGTCGCGTTCATTGCGGCGATCGTTGTCCCTGTTCAACTCAGAGTTCAGTTCGGTAATGCTCTTGCGATCATGTTCGTCATAGGCATCAACCACTTTCTGGACGATGGGATGGCGCACGACATCGCGGGATTTGAAATAGGTAAAGCTCACACCGGGAACACCTTCCAGGATCTTGCTGGCCTGGACCAGGCCGCTACCGACACCTTTGGGCAGGTCGATCTGGGTAACATCGCCGGTGATGACAGCCGTTGACCCGAAACCGATTCGTGTCAGGAACATTTTCATCTGCGAGGTGGTGGTGTTCTGGCTTTCATCAAGAATGATGAAAGCGTTGTTGAGGGTACGACCGCGCATGTAGGCCAGTGGTGCCACTTCGATGACGTTTTTTTCTATCAGCCTGCCGACCCGCTCGAAGCCGAGCATTTCATACAGGGCGTCATACAGGGGGCGCAGGTAGGGGTCCACCTTCTGGCTCAGGTCGCCAGGCAAAAAGCCCAGTTTTTCGCCGGCTTCCACGGCAGGACGAACCAGCAGGATGCGGCTGATCTGTTCCTTGACCAGGGCTTCCACCGCGCAGGCAACAGCCAGGTAGGTTTTGCCGGTACCGGCTGGGCCAATGCCAAAGTTGATGTCATGGCGGACGATTTCGCGCACGTAATTGTTCTGGTTACGACCCCGCGGCTTGATGGACGCCTTGGGCGTGCGCAGCAGCAGGAAGGCTTCATCCCGGGAGCTGTCCCCATTTTCGGTGTCGTCCGGATTGTCAGTCGCTTCAGCATGTTCACTGTCAATTGCACGTTCTGCATTGTCAGCCTTCTGCATTTCAGACTCGTTGATACCTTCCTGGATGGCCATGTGAATGGTATCCGGTGCCAGGTCGGTGGCGCGGTCTGTCATGGCGTAGAGATTACGGATAATGCCGGCCGTGTTTTTCACAGCGTCAGGGGTACCCGTTAACATGAACTCACTGCCCCGGTTCTGGATTTTGACCAGCAGGCGTTGTTCGATCTGTTTCAGGTGTTCGTTCAGGCGTCCGCAGAGACTGGCAAGACGTTGCGGATTGTCAGGTTCCAGCACCAGGCGCTGGGAAAGGGTTTGACTAGACATGTAGGGGAAAAACAGGCCTCCGAAGGCATTAGACAGGGGGGAAGTATACCAACTGGACAAGGAATTGGTATTAATTTTTGTTCGGAAAATACCGATGTATTTTTAATAAGCCATTAATATTTATGGATATTTCAGGCAAGCTCGCCGCGCAGGGAGTTGGGCAGGGCGGCGGTGATTTTCATGTCTACGATCTGGCCGGTGACATCGCGGCCGGCGCGGAAATTCACGACGCGGTTGTTTTCGGTACGCCCCTGCAGCTCACCCGGGTCTTTTTTCGACACGCCGGTGACCAGCACGGGCTCGATGGTGCCTACCATGGCCTCGCTGATGCGGTTGGCATTGTCGAGTACGGCTTTCTGAAGAATGGCCAGGCGCTGTTTTTTCACGTCCATGGGGGTGTCATCTTTCAGTTCGGCAGCAGGGGTTCCGGGACGGGCGCTGAAGATGAAACTGAAGCTGTGATCAAAGCCGATTTCGTCAATCAGCTTCATGGTGTCTTCAAAATCCTTGTCAGTTTCACCCGGGAAGCCAACGATAAAATCCGAGGAAATACTGATGTTGGGGCGAATAGCCCGCAGCTTGCGGATGATGGACTTGTATTCGAGCACTGTGTGGTTGCGCTTCATCAGCGCCAGGATGCGGTCTGAGCCATGTTGCACGGGCAGGTGCAGGTGGCTGACCAGTTCCGGCACGTTTTCGTAGGTGTCGATCAGGTTCTGGTTGAACTCCACCGGGTGGGAGGTGGTGTAACGAATGCGGTCAATACCGTCAATGGCGGCGATATAGGTGACCAGGGTGGCCATGTCGATAATGTCACCTTCATGGCTCAGGCCCCGGTAGGCGTTGACGTTCTGGCCCAGCAGGTTGACCTCGCGCACGCCCTGGTTGGCCAGGTTTACGGCTTCGGCCAGGATATCGTCCAGCGGACGGCTGACTTCCTCGCCACGCGTGTAAGGTACGACACAAAACGAGCAGTACTTGCTGCAGCCTTCCTGGATAGTGAGAAAGGCCTGGGATTCGGCGACTTTGGGCTCCGGCAGGCGGTCGAATTTCTCGATTTCGGGAAAGCTGATATCCACAACGGGGCTGCCCTTGCCGGAGGCATCCAGCATTTCCGGCAGCCGGTGCAGGGTTTGCGGGCCAAATACCACGTCAACATAGGGCGCGCGCTTGCCAATCATGTCGCCTTCCTGGCTGGCCACGCAGCCGCCAACGGCGATTTTCAGGTCAGGTTTGTTGTCCTTGAGCTCACGCCAGCGGCCCAGCTGGTGAAACACCTTCTCCTGGGCCTTTTCCCTTATGGAACAAGTATTTAGAAGAAGCACGTCGGCCTCTTCAGCGGTCGAAGTCAGCTCCATGTTACGGCTTTCACTGAGCAGGTCGAGCATACGCGCAGAGTCGTACTCGTTCATCTGGCAGCCGTGGGTTTTGATAAAGACTTTCTTGGCCATGGGAGGGCGGTATCTGTGAAAAAAGAGGCGCGATTATAACGGCTGTGAAGGCAACACTCTATACGGCAGCACCCGCCCGAAAGAGAAATTCATGCGATAAGCCTTGAAATTGCGGAATTAAACCTGATATCAAGGGTCTCTTGCATCACTTGCAACTCTATATGCAACTATCCGGAATCGAACATGGCCAAATCCAAAGCAGAACCTATCTACCGCATCACTTTCCTCAACAAGGGACAGGTATACGAAGTCTTTGCCAAGGAAGTGTATTCCAGTGACCTCTATGGCTTTATCGAAATCGAGGATTACATCTTCGGTGAGCGTAGCCAGGTGGTCGTCGACCCCAGCGAGGAAAAGCTCAAGGCCGAGTTCGCCGGCGTCAAGCGCAGCTTCATCCCCATGCAGGCCATTGTTCGCATCGACGAGGTGGAGAAGGAAGGCGTCAGCAAGATTGAAAGTGGTGACAACATCGCGCCATTCCCAACCCTGTTTTCACCGCAGGGAACCACCAACAAGCAATAACGACTGTCCCTGGCTCGTTGACCCGCCACCCATACCTGGCGTAACTGCGCTTCAGGTCTATTGATCCTGCCCAGCATGGAATACTGCATAATCTGCAGTCATGTCCACGTAGCCGCTATGCCTTGCTGATATGCGTTATATGTCGCCTCTGATTTTTACATGACCCAGAAAAAATTGTTTTCCCCCCTGAACCCTCTGGTCAATGACCGCGTATTGCGAAAGAATGGGATATACAATTTCACGACATACAAAACAGTCAAAAGAAGGAAAATACGATGGCAGACAAACTTCCCCAGGAAATGGAATCGGACAGCTGGGCCGGTGAAATGGGAGACAAATGGAATACCTACCTGGACCAGTTCGAAGGCATGATTGCCCCGGTCGGTGCAGCAGCTATTGCCCATGCAGATTTCAAACCCGGCGAGCGGGTCATCGATATTGGCTGTGGCGGGGGAGCCACGACCTTTGATATTGCCCGGCTTGTCATAGATGGTCATATTACCGGGCTCGACCTGAGCCAGACCCTGGTGGATTCAGCCAACAGTCGGCTTGCTGCGTCCGGTCTGGGCAACGTGGACTTTGTCTGCGCCGATGCCGCTACCGCCATCATGAACGGTTACGACGTATTGTTTTCCCGCTTTGGTGTCATGTTTTTTGAGGATCCCCATGCGGCCTTCAAAAACATGCACAGCTTTCTGAATGACGATGGCCGCCTGAGTTTTGTCTGCTGGGGGCCGCCTACCGAACAGCCCTGGGTAGGCCAGTTGATGGCGATCGCGGCAAAATACGTGGAACTGCCACCGCCGGTGCCTAATGCACCAGGGCCCTTTGCTTTTGGTGATCCGGATTATTTGCGCGACATACTGTCCTCGGCCGGTTTCAAGGACATTGAATTGACAAAATGGACAGGTAACCAGCAACTGGGTGGCCCGGGTTCCACGCCGGAAAGTGCAGCCCGGTTCGTCATGGATGCCCTGTTTCTCGGTGACGCCATGGCGGAAGCCAGCGAGGAAGACCGGGCGCAGGCCCATGCAGAGACCGTGGAACTGCTCAAGGGCTTTGTCGTTGATGATAACGTGGAAATGCAGGGCTGTGCCTGGTTGGTCCGGGCACGGCGATAGCCATGGCAAAATTCCTGGTCACAGGCGGCACAGGTTTCATCGGCACCCAACTGGTGTCCCACCTGGTCTCGGCCGGTCATGAAGCGGTAGTGCTTACCCGAAGCCCCGGCAAACATGCTGGCAAGTTTGGTGACAGCGTGCGTTACATTGCCGGTTTTGATGAAGTGGATAATGCCGAATTTTTTATGGCGGTCATCAACCTGGCTGGTGAAGGTATCGGCGACAAGCGCTGGAGTGACAAACGCAAGAAACAATTACTGGAAAGTCGTGTCGCCCTGACAGATGAGCTGGTGAAATGCCTTGCCAGGCTCCAGGTTCGCCCGGAAGTGATGATCAGTGGTTCGGCCATTGGCTGGTATGGTGCCAGCGATGCCACGCCCCTGGATGAAAGTGCCGGATTCAATAATGAGTTTACCCATGAATTGTGTGCCGCCTGGGAGCAGTCGGCATCGGCGGTCGAGGCGCTGGGGATCAGGTTGTGCATTATTCGGCTGGCCGTCGTTCTGGGCAAGGATGGCGGGGTCTTGAAAAAACTGTTGCCGCCATTTTATGTCGGGCTGGGCGGTCGCATCGGGTCCGGCGAGCAATATATGAGCTGGATACACCGTGAGGATGTCATCAAGGCCATCCAGTTCCTGGTATCCAGTCCGGGCATGTCCGGTGTCTACAACCTTGCGGCACCGGATGCGGTCACCAACCGGGTATTTACACGCGGCATCGGGATGGCTCTTTCACGGCCCACTTTTTTTCCGTTACCGGCATTTGTGGTCAAGACTGTTTTCGGCGAAATGGGGGACAGGCTGTTGCTCCAGGGTCAGAATGTGGTTCCTCGACGCATGCAGGAAGCAGGATTTACCTTTGATTACGAGCGACTTGAAGATGCCCTGGGCGATATCCTGGTGAAATAATAACAAGCACTGACAGTGCGCAAGCTCACACTTTCATGACAGGATACCGCCAAGTTGTGAATCAAGTCATTGTTTTCACTGCGCGGAATACTTTGATCCCCATTTATCTGCCTACAATTGACTCCAACAAGGTAAACATGTGGTTTACCTGATTCTGCTGACACTTTCAGCTGACACTAAGGCGGGTGAATTATGAAAGAGCGACGTGCATTTCCCAGGTACCCGATCAATTTTCCGGTATCCATTGCCATCGAGAGCAAGAGCGGGTTGCAGTATTTCGATACGAAATCCGTGGATATCTCCCGTTCAAACATCCAGATAAGCTGTGACAGCCAGCTGATTGAAGTCCTGCTGGCGCAGGATGAATATCCCCATCTCGTGCAGCTTCATTTCAAAATGCCGGGCGACAAGTCCGTTTACAGTATCCAGTCCCAGGTCGTGACACATCGCCGGTTGGCCCAGAATCATTATTACCTGGTGATTGTCTTCAATCATTTTGTTGAAGGCTCGGATGATGATCTGGCAGAAGACCTGAAGGAGTATGAGCCGGGCGGTTTTCGAGTCAGTGCCAACTAGGCCAGTTGATCGGCCGCCGGATTTTCACTCCAGCTGACCAGCGTATCTACCCACCGGGGCTGCGCATTCAGGCATGGCACCAGGACCAGTGATTCACCGCCAGCTTCCCTGAACACTTCTTCACCCTGAATCTCGATTTCCTCGAGGGTTTCCAGGCAATCGGTAATAAAGGCCGGGCACAGCACCAGTATTTTCCTGATACCTTTGCCTGCCAACTCCTTCAGCGTTTCCTCTGTGCTGGGTTCCAGCCACTTCGCCCGTCCCAGCCGCGACTGGAAAGTCACGGTATATTGGTCTTGCTGCAAACCTGCCTGTTTTACAAACAGCCGCGTGGTTTCCATGACCTGGTGCCGGTAGCAGGTGGCATGGGCGGGAGAGGGGACATTGCAGCAGTCATTGACCTTCAGGCAATGGCTACCGGTGGGATCAGCCTTGGTGATGTGCAACTCGGGCAGGCCGTGATAACTGAACAGGATATGGTCAAAGGACTCCGGGTTGGCCAGGTGATCCGAGGCACTGTGCACCAGGGCATCAATGTAATCCGGCCTGTTGTAAAACGGTTTCAGTACGTTCAGGCGAACGGACAGGCCATGCTTGGCAATGACCCGCTCTGCTTCCCTGATGGACGTGGTCACCGTTGAATCCGCGTAGTGGGGGTACAGGGGAATGAACAGTATTTCCTCGATGCCGGGCTCTGCGGCCAGTTTCAGCAATTCGGACTCAATGGACGGATTGCCATAACGCATGCTGATGCTTACTGGCATCCCGGTTTTTTCCCTGACCGCATTCAGCAAATCCCGGGAGAGTGCGATCAAGGGTGAGCCGCGGTCAGTCCAGACACTCTGGTAGGCCTCGGCTGAGTTTTTCGGCCGAAAGGGCAGCACGAACAGGCCCACGATAAGCCGTCTTAACAACCAGGGCAGCTGGATCACATAGGGATCCATCAGGAACTGGTTCAGGTAACGCCTGACGGAGGGGACGTCGGGATTTTCGGGAGAGCCAAGGTTGGCCAGGAGTACAGCACGATTATTCATTGCAATGTTGTCAGGCGGTTACTGATCTGTGGCGTCCGGTCTTTCGTAAATACAGGATAATTGACCGGGCATTATATGCCAGTCGTTTACGTATTACCTGACTCTTTGGATGTATGACAAAACCTGGTTCCAGACAAATTATTCTCCTGGCTCACGGCAGTCGTGACCCCCGTTGGTGCAAGACCTTTGAAGAAGGCCTGGTCGCGATCAATCGTCACCTGGCGTCCGATGCGCAGCTGGCCTACATGGAAATGGCCTCACCCAGCCTGGAAACGGTCATTGCCAACTCGCACCTGCGGGGTGTTCGGCATGTTGATATCCTGCCCTTGTTCTTTGCCGAGGGCCGGCATTTGCTGCATGATGTACCGAAGATGATCGCTGATCTTGAACAGGAATACACCGGCATGAGCATCAATCTGCTCGGTGCCGTCGGCAAGCAGGAAATCTTCTGGGAAGCCCTCGGGATCATGATCAGCACCAATATCGACCAACATAACGCGATGGAAAATGGCAGCCGCGAAGCATTCGAACAACAGCATTAAAGTCGGCATCAGCGCCTGCCTGATGGGGGAAGAGGTGCGTTATAACGGTGGACACAAGCATTCACCGCTATGTACCCGTGACCTGTCCCGTTACTTTGAATTTGTTTCAGTGTGCCCGGAAGTGAGTATCGGACTGGGCATTCCACGCAAGCCCATTCGCCTGGTAGGCAATCCGGCAGACCCGGATGTTGTCGAAGTCGATAATCCCGAGCATAACGTAACAGAACCCCTGAAAGCGTTCTCCCGCGAGAAGGTCGAGGAATTGGGTGACCTGTGCGGCTATATCTTCATCAAGGGATCACCCAGCTGCGGTCTGTTCCGGGTGAAGGTCTACAACGACAAGGGCTATCCCCAGGAAGAAATGGGCAGGGGAGTCTATGCCAGGGCGGTCACCGATCGTTACCCGCTGTTGCCGGTAGAAGAGGCCGGCCGTATGCAGGATGCCGTGCTCAGCGAGAATTTCATCACCCGGGTGTTTGCCTACCGTAACTGGCGCGACTTGTGTGAAGGCGGACTGACGGCGGCCAAGCTCATTGATTTCCATTCCCGCTACAAGTACACCCTCATGGCACATAATCCCCAATCCTTCACGGAACTGGGCAGGTTGCTGGCAGATGCAGGCAGCCAGGAACCCGAGGTGCTGGGAGAGAAATACTTCGAGTTACTGATGGAATCACTGACACGCAAGGCAAGCCGCAAAAGCAACACCAATGTGTTGATGCACCTGCAAGGCTACCTGAAAAACGATCTGTCGAGCGCGGAAAAAGCAAAGCTGGGCGAGGTAATAGACCAGTACCGCAAGGGCATCATTCCCCTGATCGTACCAGTCACCCTGCTACGTAATTATTTCAATACCTATCCCAACGAGTACATCGACAGGCAGTCTTACCTTGAGCCCTATCCCGATGACCTGAGCCTGCGTAACCAGATATAAGTCCAGCTCCATGAAACCTGTTATATGAAACCTGTTCCATGAAACCAAATGTTTGCTGGTTTCGCACTGACCTGCGAGTCCATGACAACCTTGCCCTGGCGGCAGCCGCTGCAAACGGCCCTGTGATTGGCCTGTACATCGCCACGCCACAACAATGGCAAAGCCATGACGATGCGCCCATCAAGCTGGATTTCTGGCGACGGCAGTTGCTGTTATTGCAGGACTCCCTGGCAGAACACGACATACCGCTGGTCTGCTGCGAAACACCGGATTACAACGCCATCCCGGCAGTGATCGAGGAGATTATCGATACCTGGGGGGCAGGGGGGATCTATTTCAACCGCGAATACCCGCTGAATGAATCACGACGCGATGCTGCAGTGACTTTTGTCTGTGATGAGCTGGGTGTTCCGGTGCATGCCTTTGATGACAGCGTGTTGATGAAACCCGGCAGCATTCTCAATAACAGCGGTGAGCCATTCAGGGTATTTACCCCGTTCTCCCGCAAGGCCCGGCAAATTATCGGGCCGATGGACCAGTCGGCTCCCACTCTGCCTGCAAAGGCCGGGGCAGGTAAACCTGCGAAGTTACAAACCCAGCTACCGCTGGCCTCATTATCCTGGCCAGAAGCCCATGATCACTGGGCCTCATTGTGGCCTGCCGGGGAAAAGGAGGCGCGCAAGCGGCTGGAAGACTTCTGTCAACACCGGATTACGGCTTACAAGGACCAGCGCGACCTGCCCGCCGTGGATGGTACCAGCAAGCTGTCCGCATGGCTGAATGCCGGGATTATTTCCATTCGCGAATGCTGGCGTACTGCTTCAGCCTGGAATGACGGCAATGGCGTGGAAACCTGGAAAAATGAGCTGCTGTGGCGGGAGTTCTACAAGCACATCATGGTTCACTATCCCCATGTCAGCATGGCCCGGCCGTTTCGTGATGACTACGGGCATGTGCCCTGGCGTGATGACGAGGAGCAGTTCCGGGCCTGGTGTGAAGGATGTACCGGGATTCCACTTGTTGATGCTGCCATGCGCCAGCTCAGGGAAACCGGCTGGATGCACAACCGCCTGCGCATGGTAACCGCCATGTTCCTGTCCAAGAATCTCCTGATTGACTGGCGCATGGGCGAGCAGTGGTTCATGCAGCACCTGGTTGACGGTGATTTTTCTGCCAATAACGGCGGCTGGCAATGGAGTGCTTCCACCGGCACCGACGCTGTGCCTTACTTCCGTGTTTTCAATGCGACCACCCAGTCCCGGCGTTTTGATGCCAACGGTGATTTTATTCGCCAGTTTGTGCCGGAGCTGGCCAGCCTGGACAACAAGGCAATTCATGAGCCCGGAGCGGCCAGGCCAGCAAATTATCCTGCACCCCTGGTAGACCTGAAGGCGACCAGGGCAAGGGCGCTTGAGGCCTTCAAGCGTTAACAAACAGCGCCACCTCTCACATATTATGCAAACAATGAGGAAATGGATTTCCCTTGTATGGACACACACTGCTTGGGAATAACCTCTTTTTTGGCATGGTTGCTAAACGAGATCGGGAGAACGGCCTCATTCGGGGTTGGATCGGCAATCACACCATCATTACACGCAGCAGCAGACGTGGGCATGCTTGGCTCACAGGCCCTGACCGGTAACCTGAAGATGGACTGGCTTGAGCGTGCCAAGGATGCCAGTGGCGAATTATTGCGCGATGCCATGGCACGGCAACAGTTCCGTTACTGGGAAGCCATGGATGTAGCCCGTGACCCCGACTCGATGGTGGGTTTTCTCGAGCTGCATATTGAACAGGGTCCTGTCCTGGAAACCGAACAGCAACAGATCGGTGTCGTGGAAGGTATTTCCGGTGTGTTCAAGTGGCTGATCAAGCTGATTGGCAAACCTGACCACGCGGGAACTGCACCAATGAACCTGCGCAGTGATGCCTTCATGGGGGTAGCAGACTTTGCCCACGAGATTTCCCGCATCATTGATGAGGAAGGCACGGACAAGAGCCGTTTGACCATAGGCCAGCTGGAACTCAAGCCAGGTTTTGCCCATACCGTTCCCGGCCAGGTGGAGTTTACCCTGGTAGGCAGGGACATGTCGGAAGAAGTGATGACAAACCTGGCCAATACCTGTCGCAAGGCATTGTCGGCTATCGCCCGCAAGCACAAGCTGATGTTCGAGTATGAACAGATGAGCTGGCTGGCCCCGAAACATTGCTCACCGGACATGATGTCGCTTCTGGAGAAACACTCCAAGGCAATGGGTTATAAAACCATCATCATGCCCAGCGGTGCGGGGCATGATTCACAGTTCTTCACGGATATCACGCCGACCGGCCTGCTATTCATTCCCAGCGTCGGCGGTATCAGCCACGCACCGGATGAATGGAGCCACTGGCATGATGTGGAGAAGGGGTGCAATGTGTTGTTGCAGTCGGTGTTGGAGCTGGTGGCGGCTTGAGGCCGATAAAACGATAAAATGATAAACAGATAAAAAGTAAGGGCCTGGGTATTGGGGAATACGCAGGCCCTTTTTTTAGGCGTGTGATAAAAGGTAGGCGATGGTTAACCGGTTTGCGGTTTGTTGAAAAACGG